>Ga0070707_100001263_pt1 | contig 24874 bp, 18 predicted proteins | sample KBSK5502metaG_FD_65468 | JGI IMG/M metagenome (GOLD analysis project Ga0070707, IMG submission 65468) | Corn, switchgrass and miscanthus rhizosphere microbial communities from Kellogg Biological Station, Michigan, USA - KBS K5-50-2 metaG | ecosystem: Host-associated > Plants > Roots >...
TGATGGCATGGCTCAAACATTGCCCCTTTATTTTTACAGTTTCCGATCTCTGGCCAGAGTCCGCCGTCCAGCTAGGCATGTTGCATAATCGCATACTGATTAAACTTGCCGAATGGCTGGAATGGTCAACCTACCGGAAGGCTGGTGCGGTCTGGGCATTGACAGAGGGGATTCGTGACACGCTCCTCAAACGAGGACTTTCACCAGAACAAGTTTTCAGGTTGACGAATGGCGTTGACACGATCGGGTTTCGCCCATTGCCAAAGGCGCAAGCCCGTGCCGAACTTGGCTGGGATGATCGCTTTACTGTGCTCTACGCCGGTACACATGGCATTGCACAGGGATTGACCTCTGTGTTGGATGCTGCAGAGCAGGTAGCAAACCATGCCGGTATACACTTCTTTCTCGTCGGTGATGGTGCAGTTAAGCAGGATTTAGTAGCAGATGCTCAGAGGCGTAATCTCAGGAATGTCACGTTTCTCGACCCCCAGCCGCATAACTGGATGCCGCTCTTTCTGGCAGGTGCTGACGTATGCCTGGTCCCCTTGCGTAAACTGTCATTATTTGAGGGTGCAGTGCCCTCAAAGATGTATGAGGCGATGGCCTGTGCGCGTCCCATTGTATTGGGTGTTGAAGGTGAGGCGCGCCGGATGGCCGAACAAGAGGCGGGTGCAGCACTTGCAGTGGAACCGGAAAATGCGGATGCACTCGTAACCGCAATCCTCTTTCTTCGTGAACATCCTGAGGTGGCGGAAGCTCTAGGGTGGAGAGGTCGCAAGTTTGTAGAGAAACGCTTCGATCGTGAACAACTCACGGCAGAACTCGAAAAACGTATGGCCAGGCTGCTTGAAAAGAAAGGTCGTGCTTCGCTGGCGCCTGCTGCTGTGAGTATTGGAGCAGAAGAGAGTAAATCTTAATGGAGGGAGGAGTCAGTATGCAACCTGATCCCGAATCTGGCAAGCCTGTTGCGAGTTCTCACGGGCAGTTCGATGACGAACAGGGGATCATCTCTGTTGGGAATGTCCAGGAGTTACAATTTCAAAACCAGCCACGGCGGTGGAAACCATCGCTAACGTTGTGGCGCCTTGTCCTTATGATAGGTGATAGCGTTTTGCTCATCGTACTGCTGTTACGGATAATAGATCCAGCGCCTGATTTAGGCTTGACCATGCCCGATAGTGTATTTGGGCCATGGAACGCGAAGCTGGTCTGGTTGTTTCTAGCCCTCGCATCGTGGAGCCTTGCCGTCAGTATCACGCAAGCGCAACTGTTGGATCGTGCGGCGAGCCTTCTCAAGAGTCCTCTCTATGCACTTTGTTCGCTTGTAATCATGCTCATTTTTAGTATTTTTCTCTTGTATCTCTTTATTGGTAATGGGGTTCTTTCCTATATCAGGCCACTGTTTCTCTTTCTCGCGGTCACAGCGCTAATTTTAAGTATATGGCGTGTGTTACTGGCTGAAGCCATCCACTTGCCACGTTTTCGCCGCCAGGCAGTGATAGTTGGAGTTAATACTGCTGGAGAGAGCATTGCCAGGGAAATCCTGAGTGCAAAGCATCCTGCTGTAAACGTTCTGGGATACATCAGCGAGAGCGCTGGCGGGCAAAAGCAGCAGGATGGACTGCCAGTCTTAGGCGGCAGGAGTGCCCTGCAAAGTCTGGCGCAAAATGGCACTATCGACATGATTATTATGGCCATCGACTACAAAGCCAATTCAGAGATCTTTCAGGAAGCTCTCGCGGGCGCGCAGCGTGGTATTTCAGTGGTTCCTGTAGCGGCGGTCTACGAAAGCACTAGTGGTAAGATTCCCCTGGACCATATTGGCGATCAATGGTCGATCGCATTTTCCAGAGAGCAATTTGTTTCACCGCTCTACCTGTGTTGGAGTAAAGCGATAGATCTGGCCTTTGGAATCTGTGGCCTGGCAATTCTATGCATACTACTACCTGTCCTGGCCCTATTGATTTACCTGGACTCACCTGGCCAGATCCTCTTCATCCAGGAACGGGCCGGATATCGAGGACGAACGTTTCGTATGCTGAAGTTCCGCTCTATGTCTCCCCGTGCAGAGCGCTCTGAAGGCGGGTCCTGGACGTCTAAGGGTGATGCTCGTGTGACACGCATGGGACGTCTACTGCGTGCGACACACCTGGATGAGTTGCCGCAGGCACTCAATATTGTACGAGGCGACATGAGCCTGATCGGTCCACGACCTGAGCGCCCTGAATACGTCTGCGAACTGGCAAAGAGCAACCCATTTTACAGGTATCGCCTTTGCGTCAGGCCCGGGCTCACGGGCTGGGCACAGGTGAAGTGTGGCTATGGCAGCTCTAGGCAAGACGAACTGGTCAAGCTTCAGTACGACCTGTTCTATATCAAGCATCGGTCATTCTTGCTCGACATACTTATCCTTTTGAAAACAGTGAGAGAGGTGGTGCTCTGCCATGGAACGTAGCAATCTCCCCGCCTTGGGCCTAAAAAACAAGAGGCCAGCCCGTGAAGCATTTCTTCCATTTGCAGTGCCACACATCACGCAAGCGGAGATCGATGAAGTGGTGGATACCCTGCGCAGTGGCTGGTTAACTACCGGCCCGAAGACAAAGCGTTTTGAGCGTGAGTTTGCTGAGCGAGTTTGCGCACCTCATGCCCTGGCAGTCAACTCCGCTACTGCTGCCATGCACCTGGCGCTCGACGCAATTGGCCTGCAGCCCGGCGATGAGGTGATTGTCCCGGTCTATACATTTACGGCCACCGCCGAGGTCGTCGTGTACTTTCATGCGCGTCCGGTCTTCGTCGATGTTGATCCCGTCACATGCAATATCGATCCGGTTCAACTGGAAAAGCATATCACGCCTCGTACACGGGCGATTATGGTCGTACACATAGCAGGGTTGCCTGCCGAAATGGATGCCATCCTTGCCATTGCGCGAGCCTATGGCTTGACGGTAATCGAAGACGCAGCCCATGCCTTCCCCGCGAAATATCGAGGGCACACGATCGGTTCCATCGGTGATCTGACCGCCTTTAGCTTTTATGCAAACAAGACTTTATCGACTGGTGAGGGGGGTATGCTCACCACGGCAAATTCCGCATACGCTGAGCGTGCAGCGATAATGACGCTGCACGGGATTAGCCGCGACGCGTGGAAGCGCTATAATGCCGGGGGGTCCTGGTACTATGAGGTTGTGCAGGCAGGTTACAAATATAACATGACCGACATTGCCGCAGCACTTGGCTTGCATCAGTTGGCACGCAGTCAATGGCTGCTGGAACGCCGACGAGCTATCGCGCAACGTTATACTGAGGCATTTTCGCACTTAGCTGAGGTCGAGACCCCACCCAATCCCGCGCATGTGGAGCATGCCTGGCATCTCTACATCTTGCGCTTGCGACCAGAGCGTCTCTCTATCACTCGTGATGCATTTATTCAGGCACTTAAGCAAGCACAGATCGGTACGGGTGTGCATTTTATCCCACTCCACTTGCATCCTTTCTATCGTGACACGTATCAATTAGCTATCGATGGCTTTCCAGCTGCCCTGCATGCCTATCAGCGGGCAATCTCGCTGCCCGTGTACCCTGGCATGACTGTTGAGGACATAGAGGATGTCATTGCAGCGGTTGAACAGATAATTGAAGAGAACAAGGTATGAAGAGAATTAACTTTGCGGATCTCATGGGGCGGGATGTAATCCCCCTTCAAACATCTGAAGCACAGGTGGCCCTCCAGAGGCAGATCATTCTTGTAACGGGAGCGGCGGGATCAATTGGCTCAGAACTATCTGCACAGTTGCTGAACTATGGGCCGGAACGGGTGATTGCTCTGGATACGAACGAGACAGGACTTTTTGATCTTGCTGAGGGTCTGAGACTTCATCCATATGCAGCACGCCTGTGTCCATGTATTGGCGATATTACAGATGAACGGGGAATGGCACGTCTTTTCTCGAAGGAGCGACCTGGCATTATCTTTCATGCCGCTGCCTACAAGCATGTTCCTCTCCTTGAACAATTTCCTGATCAGGCTCTACGAACGAATGTCCTTGCAACTTATCACTTGTGCCGTCTGGCCCAGGAACATCATGTAACCAACTTCGTTTTTGTTTCAACCGATAAAGCTGCTGAGCCAATCGGCGTGATGGGGGCTTCAAAGCGCGTTGGAGAAATGATTGTGCAGGCGTTTGCAAAATCGGCAAGCTGTGTGACCTGCTTTTCTGCCGTGCGCTTCGGCAATGTCATCGGCAGCCGTGGAAGTGTTGTTCCCGTTTTTGCTCAGCAGATCGAGCAGGGAGGTCCTCTGACAGTAACCGATCCCGAGGCTACCCGCTATTTTATGACTATTCACGAAGCCTGTGAACTCGTCATTCTTACTGTTACGTTAGCAGAGCGGGGAGGGCTTTATCTTCTGGATATGGGAAGTCCTGTACGGATTATAGATCTGGCAACAAAAATGCTTCACCTGTGCGGCTTGCGCCTGGGAGAGGATATCTCTATTTCGTACACGGGCCTGCGTCCGGGTGAGCGTCTTCACGAACCCTTATTGGCCCCAGATGAGGTATTCACACCCTCAGCCTGTGGCAAAATCTTCTGCGTCACTTGCAGAACCCCCCTACCAAAGCTCACAACGATTGCTCAGTGGATGGACATTTTAAAAGAAAGGTTCCTGTGGGACAGCAAGGCAGAGCTTCGCGAGCGCCTCTTCCAGATGGTTCGGAAACAAGAGTTGAGGGTTTCCACTCTTGAAGAGCTAGAAACTCTCAACCTGGTAGCGGAGAGGAATTGAGGATGACCATTGAAAAGTTCTTAACCATAGTACTTAAGCGATGGTGGCTCGTCTTACTCTGCTTCTTAACAGTAGGAGCTGGAGCATATAGTGGTAGCATGCTTATGATCCCGCTCTATCAATCGACAGCACTGATACAAATTGCTGTTCGTTCGTCGAATAATCAAGGTGACTACTATAGCAGCTTGCTTGCTAGTGAACAACTCGTCCAGACGGAAGCGACATTGGCAACCAGTGACCCGGTGCTGCGTGAAGTTGCCTCGCATTATCCGGAGATGACGGTCGAGCAACTCTCGAGAGAAGTGACAGCGGCACCCAGGCTCAATACGCAACTGTTTGAGATCGATGTTCAAAACCCCAGCCCGATACAGGCTGCAACGCTAGCGAACGATGTTGCAACGACGTTGATTGAACAACAAACTCAGGTGTTCCAGCAAAACGCTGTGCAGAGTGCTGTTTACCTGCTTGTAGTCCAACCTGCCCAGCCGAACTTCAGCCCCGCGCAGCCCCACGTGCTCCTCAACAGCGCCGGTGGACTGGTGACGGGTTTGTTACTGGGAATGTTATTCGCCGTCCTTCTTGGGTTGTCAGACACGCGTGTCCGTACCCCAGAGGCGCTGACTCAATTGCTGGGCTGGCCGGTTCTGGCTACAATCTGGCGAGCACGCTCCGATAGAGAAGTTTTTAATCCAAAGAGAAACAATGCTAACTTCGAGGCCTATCGCACTTTGCGTACGAATATTGGGTTTGCAACTATTGACAAACCAGTGCATACGCTGGTGGTAACCAGCGCTACCCTCCGCGATGGTAAGAGCGTCGTTGCTGCTAACCTGGCCATCTTTATGGCCAGGGCGGGTAAAAAAACGCTGCTTATCGATGCAGACCTGCGTCATCCTGGACAGGGTGATCTATTCAGCATCCCAGGCGACAGCACGGGTTTGAGCAATGCTATAGCTGCATGTAGTATTCCGGCCACCGCACGAAGATCTCTCGATCCCTTCATCCACGCCGTACATATTTCAAACTTGTGTGTTATGCCTTCCGGTCCGCTACCACTGAATCCTTCAGAATTGCTTGACTCAAAAGCTATGCAGCACCTCATACAGGCCCTGAGCAATTGTGGAGCTGAGATCGTGATCTTTGATACTCCTCCTATACCCGGTTTGTCAGATGCCAGTATTATGGCTTCAAAGGTGGATGGCACGCTTGTCGTGGTCGATATCACTCGTGCCAGGAAAGAAAGCCTCAAGCAAGTGAAAGCACTGCTGGCGCAGGCCGGAACGCGTGTTCTCGGATGTGTAATAAATAAACAGCGACGCAGCCGCAAACATACCATCTATTCCTACTCCTATGGCACTGATGAGCGGAAGGAAGAGAATCACCGCACAAACAATGTGAACCTTCCTGTTGTCCCTGCAAATGCCTTCAATGCAAGCGATCAGACGATCAAGCTCCCTCAAGTCAACAGGAGGAAAGATGGGCAGCGTGAAGATAGATGAGAGGAAAGCGACCATGATCAATACGCGTCTGCATATCTTGCCCGGCGTTGATAAAGGCAGGTTTTCCATAGCTTCGTCTTTTCCCATTCTGGCAACAATAATTGCTTTTCTGGGGGGGATGCTTGCAGTGTTCATCCCTTCCATCATATCCAAGGTACTACCAGCACTGGTTGCCACAAACGTGCTCGCCCAGTCTATTTGGGGATTTGCTGGTGGCGCTTTGATAATTGCGATTATCGTGATCCTGCGCCAGGATGAAATAGCCGCAACACTGGTCATAGCTGTCCAACTCTACATTGATTCGTACCTGGGGTTTCATGTCGTTTCGCAGGTTATGGCGCTTGCGTTGCTGGCAATCTTCTTCCTGGCTCGATCACCCCAACATCCCTGGGTGGAACCGCGCGCTTTATGGCTCTGGGGACTGTTTCTTGCGCTCGCTATTCTCCCAGCCATACGAGGAGCAACCAATCTCTTTGATGCCGCCTTCTATTATCCAAATATTATTTTCGGTGCCCTCGTCATGTGCTGGCTAGGGACGGTTATCTCCCGAGATAGTGCTAGCGTTCAGTGTTTGTTCAAAATGCTTGCTGGCTTTGGTACGCTTATCGCCATACATACGATTCTTCAGGCGGTGACCGGGACGTATTTGTTCGCAACGCAGTCCGAGGAGGCCTTTCTTGCTAGTGTGTCGAACTATCAGCTAACTGGTTCCGATGCCCATCGCGCCGGATCCTTCTTTATAGACCCTAATTGGAATGGCACCTTTCTGGCTATGATGCTCTTTCTTCCCCTTGGACTCTTCTTTAAAAGTTCATCCTTTCCAGGAAGGATTCTTCACCTTACTGAAATGTTTCTGATGTTGCTCGCTCTGCTTTTTACCTATAGTACTGGCGCCTGGATAGCCACCTGTGCCGGCTTTATCGTTTTTGTCATTTTCGTTGGGTGTGCTCACAATCGTGCCCTCCTTGTCCTCTTCCTTGCCGTCGCTGCAACAGTGTTAATTGTTGGATTCCCATCACAGGTTGCTCTCCTGTTGCAACATGCATCTAACCCTTCCGAAGCGCTTTTGCGTCTTGGTGCATGGCAGACAGGCATACGAGTAATTGCTGCCTTCCCTCTGACAGGAGTTGGTCTGGGCCTCCAGATCTACCAAGCACGTGCTGATCCATATCGCGTACCAGCGCAATATGTGCCTCTGGTGCACCCCCACGATTCATACCTGGAAATAGGGGCTATGGCGGGTCTTCCAGTCCTGATTGTGTTCATAGCGCTCCTTCTATTTTCCTTGTGGCAGGCTTTGCACAATTGGCTACGGGCTGATGCGCAAACTCGCCCTTTGCTATGCAGTGGCATTGCTGCTGTCGTAGCCTTAAGCGTCAACAGTGTGAGCATCAACGGCTGGACGCTTCCCCCGTTGGCCGCGCTCGGCTGGATGATTGCCGGGACCATTTCGTCTCCCTTAATTTCAGGGAAATTACATCGCCAGATGGCAGAAGAGAGAAAGCTTTAATCAGTTCAGAGGAGCATGCTGTGTGTACACAACCTGATTTGGTAAAAGGCAAGATACCATGGACGAATGCGGAGCATATCCGTGGACCGCTTCCTTACCCTATTGATCTATCAACATTACTTAGCCGATCGCAGTTCACTCTTGATGGTGCAGGTGTGCCCTACCACATAAATCCAAAGGGATATCATCCGACAAGCATCGCACACTATGCTCTTGCCCATTGGAATGAGTATCTTCTAACTGCTACTGAGAATCACCGCGAGGAATTCTTGACCCAAGCGAAGTGGCTCGTTGAGCACGAAGTGCGCCTTGGCAGCGAAGCAGGTGGATGGCCTATCTCTTTTTCTCATCTGGGTGTTCAAGGCGAGGGCCTGGCGTTATCTGCCCTGATGCAAGGAAATGCCCTCTCTGTACTTGTACGAGCATACCAACTCACACGGAAGGAGGTATTTCTTGAAGTAGCGCGTCGTGCTGTTTGCACCTTTGAACTGGATATTCTAGATGGTGGTGTCTCTACTCCGATTGGGGAAAATGGGACCTTCTTTGAGGAGATCGCAGTCTATCCAGCGACTCACGCACTCAGTGGCTTCATGTTTGCACTCATCGGACTCTACGACTATGCGGCACTTACCAGCGATACTCGCATTGAAGAACTCATTCAACGCGGCCTCGTGACAATGCACCTGCTCCTGGGTGAGTTTGACGTTGGATTTTGGATATGCACTGACCTGCTGCATCGAGAGCTTGCGTCTCCTATGCACTTTGCTTTGCAGACGACATTGCTTGATGTGCTGGCTAGCTACTCCGGTTGTGAACATTTCTCTAGATTGGCTTCACGATGGAAGTGCTACCGATGTCAACGCCTTTCTCGTCTGCGCTATCAGATAAACCATGCCTATGCCTCTTTAAATCTTGCCATCTCTCATCGTATGCAAACGATGTTTTTCCCCCGAGTGCAAACTTCACAGTGTCTTCGTGTGTGTGTGCCCATCCGTGGATTTTTTGTCACCGGTGGTACATGTGCGGTCGTAGCCGGCATAGCTCGAATCACCTCAGATATATGGCAAATGGAATATTTAATGCACGGGATCGGAGATGGTGCAGACAAGTATATCTTCCATAAATTTGGCACGAAAAATATGTCACCGTGGCAATTTCCTATGGTCTGGCTCTATTTCCTGGCCGGTTTGCGGAAACTCATCTCGTTGCTTCATCAAGGGAGACGGTATCATGTCCTTTTGCCACAGGATGGTCTTTTCACGACCGCTTTCGCATCGCTGGCAGGCAAAATTGCAGGGGTACGGACGGTATGTATTGACCATGGTGGCCTGAAGCTGCTCAATGATCGTATGTATCGTATTGAGCGTAGACGTGCTCTTACAACAAAGCACTGGGCTCGTCGTCTCATAGAGCCCTTATTGTTTCCATTGTACTGGCCTTCTCTGTACCTTCTGGCACGAATATCTGCCCAATTCGCTGACCATTTCTTGATACCAGGCGTGGCCGGAGACGGGGTGGAAGAGATATGCAAGCAACTTAAAATTCCGCATAGTCGTCTGACTCGCTTTGCGAGTATGGTTGATGTAGATCTCTATAGCACACCTGAAACTTCATCAAGAGCGGCTCTACACGAGAAGTATGCTATCGATAGCGATGCCATCGTCGTCACAATGGTCTGCCGGCTCACACCGGAGAAAGGTATAGACATCGCATTACATAGTTTGGCGCGAGCGCTCTCCGCGATTTCTCCAGCACAACGAGAGCGTGTGCATATCATCATCGCAGGCGAAGGGCCACTCCGTCATCGGATAGAACAAGATATTCATGATTATGAATTAAGTCAAAAGTGTGTACTATGGGGAGAGACCTCAACGACCGATGTTATCTCACTTCTTGGCCTGAGTGACATCTTTCTCTACACGAGTACGCGTGGAGCCTGCTTCTCTATGGCAGTCCTGGAAGCCATGGCTTCTGGCTGTGCGGTCATTGCCTCAACAGAACCTATCTCGAATGCACGATTACTTGCAGGAGGACGTGGCATCGCAGTACCCGCTGCTGATGTCGAGCAGACGAGCGCAGCCCTTGTGCGGCTCGTGAACGATCCGGAACTCTGCCGTCATATGGGGAACCTGGCCAGGGACTATATTGCTACACACCATAATCTCACCGCATTCAAACGCACCCTTCTACGAGTAACCAGCTGGTCGAGATTAGATCAGTTGTTAAAGAGTGAGACAAAGGAAGAAGCAACCATCCAAGAGAGAGAGTGAAAGCTGATTATGGCACTACCGAAAAATCAAAATAACGAAGAATCAGCATGGATTGTTCCTGCGCTTCAAGATTCGAGGGAAACACCGGGACTTGCATCTAGAGGAGTGGTAGTAGAAGACTACGCCCTGCTCATCCGTAATCTTGTGAAAAGCTCAGGTATCTATGCCCTGTCATCCCTGGCATTACCTCTGGTCTCATTGGTACTGGCACCATTTTTGGCTCGCAAGCTCTCGAGTACCGAGTATGGTGTCCTTGCTGTCCTGACTACTGTCATTGCTCTGATGGTTGGAGTCACTCAATTTGGTCTTGGTTCTGCCTTTTTCCGCGCCTATCATTATGATTATGAGTCTCGACGTGACCGCCTGAGAGTTCTCTCAACGGTAGTCGCTTTGTTGTCAATCATCTCAATACCTACCGCCGTCGCAATCATTCTAACTGCGCCCTGGCTGGCAGAGCTTCTGTTTAAGAGTTCTTCTTTCAGCGGCCCCATGAGGCTTGCGGCCGTGGTTATGCTATTGCAAAACCTCGCAATACCAGGACTCTCATGGTTACGTGCTGAAAACCGTGTAGTGCGCTTTACAGTCTTATCAATTGTCAATCTTCTCGTCAATCTGGGCGCCACCATTATGCTGGTCGGCGTACTACACATGGGCATTTCTGGCGCGTTGATAGCGACAGGAGGTGGCTACGGAGTTTTCGTGGTCTGCACATTGCCCGTTATCCTTCTACGTGCGGGTTTGCATCCCCGTTTCGATATCGCCAGGAATGTGCTGTCTTTTGGCTTGCCAAATGTCGCGAGTCTGGTAGCTATATGGGTGTTACAGCTTTCAGATCGCTATTTACTTGCACATTTGAGTTCACTGGCTCAAACAGCAAGCTACTCTGTCGCCTACAACCTGGGCGGAGTATTGGGTGTTGTTGTCCTCTCACCATTCCAACTAGCCTGGCCGACGGCTATGTATACCATCGCCAAAAAAGCCAATGCAAGTCAGATCTTTCAGTTGTTGTTTCGTTGGTATAGCGCCGTATTACTCTTTGCCGCCTATGCACTTTCGCTCGTCGCCACACTTGCGCTCGATGTACTTTTCCCACCCGCATATCATTCGGCATCTACCATCATCCCAATTATTGCTGTCTCCATCATGTTCTATGGCGTTTTTATCTTTGTCATACCTGGAGTTAGTATACTGCGAAAAACCTGGCTGGTAGTCAGCTTTACATCAGTTGCCGCCCTCGTAAACGTGGGTCTCAACCTTGTTTTAATTCCTCATTATGGATCGACAGGCGCAGCCGTTGCAACGCTCATTGCCTACGCGGTGCTTGCCTTGCTCGGCTATGTCGTCAATCAGCGTATCTATCCTGTTCCTTTTGAGACCGGCATTTTTATAATTGCGCTGTTCATTGGTACAGCTCTATACATTTGGAGCAATTTCCTGGTCCAGGCGCAGCAGACATATATCGCCAGGTGCATCTCTTTTGGTGCTCTCGGTCTCTATGGTGGATGTCTGGTTCTTCTCAGTCTGTTGTCAACGTGGAAGCACAAGTATAAACCTCTACAGAAGCAGGAGGGTTCTGCATTATGAAGATAGTATCCAACCTTGCTGCCTCGGCAGTAAAAGAAACCGTCCCCACATCCTCGCCCACAGCTGTGTGCATGCACGTCTTGGGTAGGGCATGCATTGATCATCGCGTGATGCGTTCGGCTACTACACTTGTAGAAGCAGGCTTTGCCGTCTCTATTATCGATATCGAAACCGAACGCGGACGACCTGTCAAGGAAGCTATCTGTGACGTTCAGATGAAGCATATTGTCGTACCCAATTGGTATATCTCCAAAAGCTTCAAGCCATGGTTTCTTATGCAAGCAATGTGGATGTTCATTCGCAGTACGATTCAACTGGTGCGAACACAGGCGGATGTCTATCACGCGCATGATATATCTGCCTTGCCAGCCTGTTACCTGGCAGCACGACTACGAGGAAAAGCTCTGATCTTCGATGCTCATGAATTACCCATGTCCAAAGAACTATATAGTCCGCGTTGGCGTGGGCTCATTGCTCTGTTCTCACGTCTGTTGGCTATCATGATACCCTACTGCGCCGGCGTCATTACGGTTTCACCTCCCATCGCGCAGGAGATACGCAACCGCTATTCCTCTCCCGAGGTAACACTGGTTCGCAATACACCCGTCTATCGAGCCGTGCCAAGAACTGATCGCCTGCGCCGATACCTCAAACTCCCCTCAAATGTTCGTATTGCCCTCTACCAGGGAACTTTGCAAGCCGATCGTGAACTCCATAGGCTAGTGCGTTCTGCGCGGTTCTTAGAACCAAATGTAGTCATCGTCCTGATGGGCCAGGACGCCGAGGGCGTACAGTCTCAGCTTGAAGCCCTCATCGATAGTGAAGGGCACGCTGATCGCGTCAAAATCGTGCCGGCCGTTCCCTATACAGAGCTTCTAGACTGGACAGCCTCGGCGGATATCGGCCTGATCATCTTTCCACTGGACAGGTCGTTGGGCCTGCGGATGTGCCTGCCAAACAAGCTCTTTGAATATCTGATGGCTGGTCTGCCAATCCTGGCCACGCCGCTTGATGCTGTTTCAGATATTCTGAGCACCTATGATGTCGGACGGATTGTATCCTCGCTCCCACCTGCAGATGTCGGTGCCGCCATCAATGCAATGATGGCGGACGCTGCTGCTCGTGAGCGTATGCGGCACAATGCCCTGAGTGCGGCCCAAAGAGATCTTTGTTGGGAAAAGGAACGTCAGCAGCTCATTAGCCTTTATCACAGAATTCTGGGAATGGACGATGCAGCAGATAGAGGAGGAAACGAACAATGACGCAGCAACCGACAACAGAACTAGATCTGGAGCTTTCGCGGCTAGACTCTGAATACAGGCGGCGCGACTCTGGTGGCTACCCTGCCGAACGCTACGGTCTTTTTGATGAGGCCACGCTCCTTCATTCTGAATGCCTGGAGCGTAATCTGCTAGCGCTGCTTAAACGGCATAAACTCACCCATCTTGCCGGGAGAAGGATACTCGAAGTAGGCTGTGGCAGTGGTGACCTGTTACGACGCTTCCTGGAGTATGGGGCGTTCCCTACGAACCTTTCCGGTATCGATTTGATGGCACACCGCATTGAACTGGCGAGATCCTTGCATCCTGGCATTGATTGGCAGGTGGGAAGCGCTCATCAGCTACCCTACCCGGACGACAGCTTTGACCTGGTAATGAGCTTCGCTCTGTTCAGCTCCATTTTGAGTGAATCACTTCGTCAGGAGATTGCTGAGGAGATGTGGAGAGTACGCAAGCCAGGTGGCCTTATTCTTTTGCACGATTTTATGTATCCTAACCCGCGCAACCCTGCGGTGCGGGGCATCTCACGCCAGCGGATTCGCCAGCTTTTCAACCGACCAGGGGCAGCGTTTGATTTTCGACGTATCGTTCTAGCTCCGCCCATCTCACGTACAGTGGCTGCACACGCCTATTGGTTAGCCAGTGCGCTGGAACAATTTAAGATAGTCAACACGCATACAATCGGCGTAATCAGTTTAGATTAACCCGGAGCAGTGGAATAAATAAGCTTATGAGAGGATTATTGGGCTATGGCAATAGAAAAAGACCTATTTCGTCTTGTGATGGGTCAATTTGCTAGCGGAGTCGCGGTGGTAACTACCCGCAGTAGCGAGAGCTTAGCTGGCCTGACGGTGAATGCGTTCGCCTCGGTATCGCTTGAGCCACCATTAGTGTTAATTTGTATCGATCTGCATAGTCATGTGCTTGCTTCCCTACGCACGAGCGGGACCTTCGTTGTCAACATCTTGACGAGTGAACAGGAACATCTCTCGCGCTGCTTCGCCAGTTCGTCGCAGGAACGCTATGAGCATTTCTGTCGCGCGAGTTATCATAACGCTGCTACCGGCTCCCCAGTGCTCGATGATGCACTCGCGTTCATCGATACACGCGTTGTTGCCGAATATCCCGGCGGGGACCATGCTATTTTCCTTGGGCAAGTTATCGCCATGGGGACCCATAGTCAGATTGCCTTTGCCACTGAAGCCGACGAACAGCATTGTAACTTACTTGATTACAAAAGCACCAGCACGAATGGCGCAAAGCCATATCCTTCTCCTGACGAGAAACGGCCGCTGGTCTACTATCGCTCACAGTATCGTCACCTTGCTCCCGATTATGGGCGGCCCAGCCTGGTAGGGGACCAAGAAAGCACAGTTCAGCTTGTCACCGGAGTGCAGTCCAGATAGTCGAAGATGTGAGAGAAGGATGATTCCAATACACGTTACACGCTCTCATTCCCCTCTGCACCCCTAATTTCATTTGAGGGCTCTTATTGGGGAAGACATTGATTGTAGAGTCCTCCCATCCATACCATACAATGCCTTGCGCTCCGGCTTTGCAGAAACTGAGAGCCTGAGTTTCCATATTTGATGCTGTTGGGATTACCTGGTAAGCGGTGTTGTTGAGATCTTTTCTACAACCTGCAAATGCGTAAGCTATGCCAATCCAGGGGGTATGTTGAGGATTCCATCCACGGTGCTCGAGACTGGCAAAAGCTGCTGGGAGAAGCCCTGACATGGTCCAGTCATAGGCATCTGGACCTTGTACGTCGGGAGGTTGAATGAAATCACTGCACCGGGTATTCGTACGCTGGGCACTTGGGTACAGGTAGAGAGCTACGACATCGCATCCTTCCTGAGAGAAATTGCTAACTGTTTCTTTACTCCAATTAAATCCACCATTCGGATATAATTCGCCGCCAAAGCCGCAAATTGTTGGTTTGCCAGGGGCATACTGGTGGACAAGGCTGGTAAGTTCAGGAAGAAGAGTTTTTACATCGCCCGGATAGTCATCCAAGATCCAGTATCCAACAACAAGCGAATTATCTTTGGTTTCAAGTAAATGTTGCCTCACATTGGTCAAAAGAGTATCTACACAGGGACCACGAGAAGAGGAAGCAAGATCATAACAATGACTATTTCCCAACATATCCCAGAGCTCAGAATCCACAAGTTTTATTTTATTTGTGGTGAGTGCCTGTCCAAGCGGGTCATTTGGTCTGGCAGGCATACCATAGTGGAAATCGACCTGCACACCATCGGATGCAGCATTCACGACTTCAGCGGGTCGATTGATACCAAACCCCCCAAAGAAGTGCTGACTGAGAAGACCCGGCTGTTCATTTTGTACAGGAGAAGCTTGTGGAAGAGAAACAGTACGCGGTTTCGCAATGACGAGAAGCACAAGCAGAGAAAACCCAATAACACAGAAAATAAGCAATGATGCGAAAAGAATTTTAATCTTCAAGATTTTTATTTCTATCCTTTCAAGATCTTTTTGATGATCCACCAATTTTTCTGCCGGATCAAGTTCTCGGTGTGAGCCATTGGTACCCTCCTGGTTCTTTTGACTGAAAACGAAGTTCCAGTTCAGGATACCAGACTCTGCTATTACACAAGGAAGTATACGTTCTTGTGTAAGGATCTGTCAATTTCTTTGGTAGCAGCAGTACCTCATCATTAGGTCGCAAAGCCCGCTGGATGCGTATCCATCGTCCATCCCTTCCCATTACCAATAGTACTAGTAACTACCACGAAATGAGCCTGTGAAGCCGCTTGAGGGCATGACGAGGAGGGCAGAGATGTGGTAAAACAGCAAGAGGAAGCAAGCAGAGAAGCACAGCAGGTGCTCTTTCCCGAAGTCTCAGCTCTCTTGCGCTGCAAGACCTACGCGGGTATGATACGAAGAAGGGATGGATGCGTGCCATTGCTCATGCGGCAGATTTTTTGTGGGTCCTGGCACAGCACCGTGATGTCGGTGCTACGGACGTGGTACGCAGTGAAGCAGAAACCTGCGCACGTCACAACACTAAGTATTTTCTGTGCAGCCTGTATTGCCAGTTGCGCTCTCCCGGCTTCGCCCATTTGACTTTTGTTGAGCAACGACCTGCTGTTGCAGATGCATTGCTGCCACTGGTTGAGAACGCGCTTTCTCAAATACGAGCATGGTGTTAAGCAAGAAGTTTTTCTTGTAAAGGATTGGTAAATGACCTACCAGGTGGGTCTGGCCCGTAAATCGGGGAATCTCAGAGGCGAATTTTGATAAATCCGTGCGTGTGCTGACGTCTGGGGCAACTGCATCGTGGCGATGATCGCCCAGGATACACCGACGCTGCGGGCTGTCAATCCCCGCGTCTGGATCAAGGTTAGGAGGCGTAGAAATCGGAGCCCGACACTCTCTCGAAGTCCTCCCCGGCAAGTGCTTGCCAGAACATACCCGGAGGGGGACGCATCATGCTGATCAATCGCCGACTTCACCGCGCCCCCTGATCGTCGCTGTAAAGCGGAAGAACATCTCTCCTTTCTTCCTCCACCAGAAGTTAACGGTTCGCAGTGTTCCCTTGATATCGTCAAACTGGAAGACCTCGGTCGAGACAGTGTTTTGCAGCCTGTACAATCGATTCCCCTCCGTGAATTGCCGGTCGAGATACATTCCTGAACTCTGCAGGGTGGATAGGCCCCAGGGAAATGCGAAGGTGAACCAGGCAACCTGGCTGCACATCACATACCTGGCAAACTGGCCTCGCTGCCCATCGTCCTCTATAATCCGATGGACTCCCTGCGCCGGGTCAACCTCCGCGATCTTGCCTAGATCATGGATATATATAGTGAAAGGCCGAGCCCTCTTCAGCAGTACTTCGGGAACCCTCGACCCGGTCTCTTTTAAGCGTTTCTCGATCGCTTGACTTACCTGAGCGATGTCCATAGGATCAGGCGTGTGATCTATTTTTAAGTTTGCGTAGTCAGTCCGATACTTCTCTCGAGCGCAGTCAGAGTCGAATGTTCTAATGTCTGAGTCCCACACATCTCCAGGGTACATGATGTTGATACCCTTGAACTTCAATGCGGCTATAGTATCGGGCGTATTCATCCAGGCGTTCATACGGCAGTTTTCTTCGTTGCAGAAATAGACATAGCTCGCAGTGGGGACAGTGAACTCCGGTTTGAACACCTCTATTTGCCGGGTAAATTGTCTGCTCTTGCGTTCGGCTCCATGCGTCTCATCACAGTGATTACCTGCCCACTCGGCAAATGAGAACTGGGTGAAGAGCACCGAAACTTTTCCAACGCAATGCTTGATGTAGCGGAGTTGATCCACATTCAGGACACAATCGTTGGTATTCAAAATACACTCTTTGCTTTCCCTGTCCCGGACGGCGATGAAAGAATCCATCGACCCCGCCGATCCACAGAAAACCTCAAGGTTGGGGGTGAGTCGAAACCACTTATAGAGCGGCAGTTCGATGACATGCGAAAACCCCATCTTCAAAAGAGCATCGACAACACGTGGTGAGGCGTGTCGTTGATAGAGCACCTTGATGCGGGCCTTGTCGGCGTCGGGAATGCTCTTCAAACTCGGAAAGCTGAAGTGATCTGGATGTTCGTGGGAGATCCAGATGCAGTCGACGTTGGCGAAGGGTGGTGGGCTGGAGGGACTAAGCAAAGCCCAACTATTGTTGAAGACCTTACCCACGAGCCAGGGATCACAAAGGATGGTCTGGCCTTGGCATTCAACCAAAATGCCCGCGTGCCCTACAAAGCGAACTTTCATGATTCAGCCTCCTGAACAATGCACAAAAACGAAATGGGCATCCTCTAAAATTAAACCAGGCTTGCACCTTCCTGAGACAGACAGGTACGCAAACATCCAGACAAAGCGGGGAGATTAGCGGCTTTTAAGGTCTCATGTGTGGTGTCAGGAATGACATGCACCTCTATATCCTGACCCTTGAGCAACTTAAACCACTCCACTCTGTCAAACTCAAGGAAATCCCCTTCCCCGTTCCAGATGATTGTAATTTTACCAGGGTAAAGACGAGGCTTGTACTCCACAAGCCTCCAGCGAAACATACCTGGGTAATATTGGCGGAGAACTTCAGTACCTGGGAAAATTGCATCAAACCTCGGGAGTGCGAAGCCTTTTCTACCGCGTCCTCGTTTAGACTCAACACGTATGTCAGTTGCTAAATGCCCGGTAGTTTTCTCTCTCCACTGTGGCCAGCGCAGATATTTATACAGGTGTAGCACCCAGAGGCACCAATCTAATTGCTTACCCTTACTGAGCCGTAACAAGCCACCAAAAAGAGTGATTAAGCCGCGAGTCACTTTCAAGCGGACACGAGCGACACCAGGCTCAGGATCAAGCATTACCAGCAGATCAACCGTTTGCCCTTCAGCATGAAGTTGGCAGGCCATTTCATAGGCTATAAGGGCTCCATTGCACCAGCCCCCAATCAGGTATGGACCTTCTGGCTGAACAGCGCGCAGTGCCTTAAGGTGAGCGGCCGCTATATCCTCGATCCGAGGGGGGAGAGGCAAGCCATCGAAGCTATACGTCTCAAGCGCATAAAATGGCTGATCTGGCCCCAGATCGTGTGCCAGGTTGAAGCAATAGAAAGCGCGGTGGGTCCAGTCTCCATGTAAATAGAAGAAAGGCCGTTTGGAACCGCCAGTCTGAATCGCTGTCACGCGCTCGTGGTGGTCAATCGTTTCTGCTTTGGTGGGCTGGGTGATGACACCATTATTCCTTGCGGTCTGTGGGAGATCCCCACGCAGGCATTTTTCGAGCAAGGTACGTTTAGCCTCTGAGAACTGCGGTGCATCTGACATCACATCATTTCCTTTCATCTCAGTGGGGGCACTCATCATCGACTGTCGTTCCCGCAGCGATCCCTGGCCCCCAGTCTGTTGCTACAGGACAAGAAACGCTAAAATGTGACCGGCAGGCTCGTTAAACCTCGAAACCCCAGGTTTTGTCGCCAGGTCACTGGAGCAGGCTCCAGGCGCAGGTTGGGCACTCGCCGTAGCACCGTCTCAAAGGCGATCTGCCCCTCGAGTCGTGCCAGTGGGGCACCAAAGCAAAAGTGAGGTCCCCACGCGAAGGCGAGATGCCGGTTATCCTGGCGACAGATGTCAAGCCGATCCGGGTCGGGAAACCGCTCCGGGTCACGGTTCGCTGCACCCATCACCGCGATCACCGCCTGGCGCTTGCGGATCATTTTCCCGCCCATCTGCAGGTCATCCGGTGCCAGGCGCGAGGTGTACTGGATCGGGCTTTCGTAGCGCAGCAGTTCCTCAATCGCAGAGGGGATCAGAGACAAATCTGCCCGCAGTTGCTCGAACTGGTCAGGATGACGCAACAGGGTGAGCAGGCCATTGCCAATCAGGTTGGTCGTGGTCTCCTGACCACCAGTCATTAACATAATACTGTTAGCCACCACCTCTTCCTCGCTCAAGCGATCTCCATCTTGTTCAGCGGTCACCAGAGCACTAATGAGGTCTTCGCGTGGATATTGCCGGTGCCCGCGGATCGCGGCACGAAAGTACTCACATGCCTCTCCCAGGCTGCGCAACACCCGTGGGGCGTGGTCCGGGTCGTGCTGGAGGTTACCCAGAGCCTCAGAGAAGTCGGCCGACCACCCGGTCAATTGTTTCCAGTCGGAGGCAGGCAAGCCCAGCATCTCAGCGGTCACGATAGCGGGTAAGGGATAGGCCAGGTCAGCGATGACGTCCATATGCCCCCTGGCCTGTACTGCATCAAAGAGACTATCGGTGATATCCTGAATGTGAGACCGTAGGGCCGCCACACGGCGAGGCGTGAAAGCTTTCGATGCCAGATTTCGTATTCGACCATGAGTCGGCGCGTCCATAAACAGCATCTGACATACCAACACCTCTGCGAGTGGTGCCAGTGTTGACAAACCGAGCGCAGTCAGTTGGTCGGGTGTGGGGGTGCGAGTTGCAGAGAAATGCTGAAGCACTGTCACCACATCAGCGTAGCGTGTTACTACCCATGTGTGCAGAAATGGATCCCAGTGGACCGGGTCCTCGTTGCTGAGCCGATGGTACAAGGGATACGGGTTGGCGAGAACTTCAGGGTAGAGCAATCGGTAGAGGCTCAGGGTTGGGTCCGATTTGTCCGCCGTAGCCGACACTCCAGTATACATAGTCATTCTTGTTCCTCCACGGGGTTGGCGACCTCGCACCCGGCAAGGCCATGTGTTTTGAGCTTACTGAAGCAGGCCCAGGACTTCGTCTTCACTCATTGCCTCCACCCTGGCAACAATGAGGCGTTCGATCTCAGCGGCCAGTGGTCGTACGGTTGGCATCTCAAACAGGGTACGCAAAGGAAGATCAATCCCATAGGTCTCGGCTACCCGCGTAATGAGCTGAGTACCCATCATAGAGTTCCCCCCAAGTAGGAAGAAGTTGTCATCTACCCCGACCTGTTCTAAGCCTAAGAGGGGAGCCAGGATCTCGACCAGTCGCTCTTCAACCGGTGTGTTGGGCGTCGCTGTTATGTCTCTCCGTTGCAGGGTATTGCTTGCGTCCGGAGCTGGTAGGGCTGCACGATCGACTTTGCCGTTAGCTGTCACCGGCAGTGTGTCCAGTTGCACGAACACCGCCGGGATCATGTAGTCGGGCAGGCGTTCGGCCAACCACACTTGCAAGGTATTGGCGGAAGCGCTCATTGCCTGGTTCAGGACAACATATGATACCAGGCGCTTGTCCCCAGGGGTATCTTCCCGCGCCAACACCACGCTCGTCTGCACCGCGGGATGCCCATTAAGCACGGAGATAATCTCATCAGGCTCAATCCGATAGCCTCGGATCTTGATCTGATGGTCGATGCGCCCCAGAAAGTCAACCTGACCGTCCGGCAGAAAACGAGCCAGGTCTCCAGTCTTGTAGAGGCGCGCACCAGGCTCAGCACTCCAGGGGTGGGGAATGAACTTTTCGGCGTTGAGCTCGGGGCGATTGAGATAGCCCTTGGCGAGGCCGATCCCGCCGATGTATAGTTCGCCAGGAGTCCCATTCGGTACCAGGCGCAGGTACTCGTCCAGAATGTAGATCTGCATATTATCGATAGGGCGACCGATTAAGGGCGGCCGTTCAGCATGCGTATTCGAGGGTATGCGCACGGAGGTGGAGACGACCGTTGCCTCGGTGGGACCATAATTGTTGATCAGCGCGAAAGGCAGTCGCGGAGAGGGATAGCGATGCAGGGTATCAGCCCCTGTCAGCAGGAAGCGGAGTGCCGCATGAGATGGCCACTCCAAAACCATCACGCTTTCTGCCAAAGCGGTGGGCAAGAATGTAACAGTGATCTGGTGGTCTAGCAGAAAGTCACGACATAACATAGGATCGACTCGCCGCTCCTCATCAAGCAGGTACACGCTCGCCCCACACGTGAGATAGGGCCACAGTTCCCAACCAGTAGCGTCGAAAGCAGGGCTGGTCAATTGTGTAGCTCTGTCGAAAGAGGTCACTTCGAAGGCATGTTGGTGCCAGAACACCAGGTTGAGCAGGCCGTCGTGGGTGATCTGGACGCCCTTGGGCCGGCCGGTGGAGCCGGAGGTGTAAATGACGTACGCCAGGTCCTCGACAGATACAGAAACAGTGGGATTGGTGTCGGGATATTGTGCCAGTTTGGCGGCGTCACCATCCATGCGGATGAGTTGAGAGTCCTCTGTGGGTAGCCGTGAGATAAGGTGGTGTTGGGTCACCAGCACAGGTGCCTGCGTATCATGTATCATGAACGCCAGGCGATCAGCAGGATAGCCGGGATCGAGCGGCACATAGGCACCTCCGGCCTTGAGTATTCCGAGCAGTCCCACCACCATGTCCAAGGAGCGTTCGACGCACAGGCCGACGAGCACATTAGGTCCCACCCCAAGGGTATTCAAGTGATGAGCGAGTTGGTTGGCACGTCGATTGAGATCGTAATAGCTGAGTATCTGCTCCTCTACTACCAGTGCAATCGCATCAGGTGTGGCAATGGCCTGTAACGTCACTAATTGTGGGACGCAAGCATCCCGGGAATAGTCACGCCGGGTAGAGTTCCATGCTGCCAACTGCTGCTGCTCGATCTCTGTCATGAGTGGCGTATTACGAGAGCCATCCGTTACATTACTACTATTGGTACCTGCGACCGTCACCTTCTGTACCCCTCTTTTCTATTACTTGGGCTCACCCTTTACGTATTACCAGGCTACAGTGTACCTGACCAGAGGATGAAAAGTCGCTATTTGACGGCTAACTTCGCAGATAGTGATAACCGACTTTGCAGACAGTGATGACCGAAAATATGAGGATCAATACGGACTTACCCCCGGCGACGTGGGGGCCGCTCACCACTATACTGTTGCTGAAGCAGTGTGTAGAAGCGGCATGGCCAGAAGTGGATGATGCCTGACTCTAGCATATCCAGGTGATCCCATTCAGAGTTTCAGTCCCTTTCCATGACGCTGCTCATAACGCTTTCATGACGCTCCCCCTTTATAGTAGTACCCGAGAGGACGAGGCGGGTCACCGGGAGAGTGGCCCGAGATGCGGTCGGGAAGGCCTTTGCGTTATGAACTGCCCTCATTTTGACATACTCACCTCTTTACCCCCTACGAGAACGATCGTAATGGTAAGTCATGCAAGCGAGATGCTCCTGGAGTAACTTCGCTTGCTGAATCTGTGAGCAGCTTGCGCCTATAGGCGAAAGACGCTCTGATTTCTTATTTGTGTGTGCTGAGCTGGCCTGTAAGTAAGAGATCACCGGCGTCATCTTCATGCTCGCATTGTGGACGCTGTTCTTGCAAAGACACTGGCGTTTGGGCCAGGAACTGGTCGGGCTGGTACTCAGCTGGACCGTGATTGGACTGCTCGTAGTTCACTGCTCCAGTCCTACCGGAGGACTAGATTAGGAGGAAAAGTCATGAAAACGAGCGTAGCGCTCATAGGTGGGGGGTGCGCGGGTTGGTTTGCTGCGGACGAACTCACACGCCGCGGGATTCGCTGTGTCGTCATTGATACAGACCCACCTGCCGCCTTCGCATCGACCCGCAACCAGGGATGGCTGCAAAGTGGGGCCTTGTATGGCGCCATGGAGGACGATATACCAACGGCCAGGTTTTGCCGCGAGGGGTTCCATTTGATACGGTCGCGCTACCCGAATGTCATCCGCACCGGTATTCCCGGTTACTTTCTCCTGCGCCATGAGGAAGAGCTTCACCTGGTCGTCAAGCACTGCCGGGATCAGGCCATCGCTGCGCGCCCTGTTTCCATTCGAGACGTAAAAAGGCGCGAGCCTATCCTGGGGAGTAGCCGCCTTGCTTACGCCGTCGAGGTCTCGGATATCCCCTTCGATAGCTCCAGATTATTGCAGGAGATCGCCACCCAGGCATGCGGCAGAGGTGCTCTCTTCCGCCCGGTGTCCAGCCTGGAAGCCGTAAAGCCTATTTGGGACGGCAAGAACTGGCACGTCTTTCTTGATAGTGATGATGAGATCGAGTGTAGAGCAATCGTTTTGGCCTGCGGTATCTATATACCGGACATGCTAGAACGCGTGGTTCCGGGACAGACATGCGCTTTCAAACGTACCAAAAATCCCGTCCTGGTACTGCGGGGGGAGGTAGCGAGCTCGATCCTGATAACGCTGCGTGAACTACAGGGCCCGCATCTGGTTCCGTTTAATGGAACAAGTGGTAATGGTGCATCAATCTGCCTCTACCGCACAGAAGAAGATATTGCAGATTATCGAGATTACACTTTACCCTTGCACTGCCTGGAAAGATATGCCGAAAGCCTGATGAACTTCTACCCAGGGCTGATGACGATGCTCTCCCAGGGAGTGCCCATTCAAGCGCATTTTTATGTGTGCCAGAAGCTCTACCTGGCGGACGACTTCGAGAAAAACCCATCTAGCAGAAGGCCTGCCTGCCTGGCGTACTCTCCTCAACCAGGAGCGCTACAAACTCTCTTTGCATTCTACCCGGGTAAATTCACCTCTGCACCAATTGCAGCTCGGGAATGCATAGATGAGCTAGAACGATGCCTGGAGAACCTGCGCATAAATAATGTCCCCCAGGCAGGCGAAGTAGTGGCCGTACCAACTATGGCCAGGCAAAGATATTACGATAACCCCCAGTATATACTAGCGGTAAAAAATGGGAGACTGATCTTCGATCCCTATCGTGTAGAAGACTCCTACAAAATTTTTTCGGGCGCGTCCCACGCTAAGGAGCAGAATGGTTTCTCAGGCGGCTCTATCAACGCGCAATCAGAGAAGAGCAGTAGTAAGGAGTCCCAGCAGATGCTAAAATCGGTATAGGTTCTCGAATTTGGAACCACGTACAGGTGCGAGAATATGCACATATCGGAGAGGAATGCACTATTGGAAAAGGCGCGTATATCGACACGCAGGTATACATTGGCTCGCGTGTAAAAATCCAGAACCACGCCTCGATCTTTGGTCGAAGACGTGCAAGACCTCTGGCCCACCACATGTCGTCACGCCAATCGCTTTCATCATTATTTCCTCACTTCCTCTTGCTCTCCCTGAAACGCAAGAGCTGCGCCGGGAAGATGGAGTGCCTCGAGAAAGGAGTGCATGGCCTGGGTGGCAGCGTCATTCAACGCCTGGGGAGCCTGGCGTTGTGCAACAGTGGCGACAACCGTGCGCAATGGCCGCTTTCCCGCTGGGCTCACCCATCCTTTCTTTCACGCTCTCGGCACACTGGACCGTTGCTTGTGACGGTCGAACCAGGACTTTGATGGCCTGTGGATGGACTGCGAATTGTCGCATCTCTCCTCATTTCTCGTGGGTGGACCTGCTCAACGCATGGCCGCGAGCTGCGCAAGGAATGCTTTGCACAGCTCACGGCTCAAGAGACTGCTCAGGCGGTCGCTGCTGCGTGTGCCGCCGTTTTGATGAGCTGCACCACGTCCTGCGGGTGGGAG
>Ga0070707_100001264_pt1 | contig 24866 bp, 24 predicted proteins | sample KBSK5502metaG_FD_65468 | JGI IMG/M metagenome (GOLD analysis project Ga0070707, IMG submission 65468) | Corn, switchgrass and miscanthus rhizosphere microbial communities from Kellogg Biological Station, Michigan, USA - KBS K5-50-2 metaG | ecosystem: Host-associated > Plants > Roots >...
GCCCGGCCAGCGTGGCGGCGGTCCAGGCCGTGCTTCCCGCGACCGCCGATCCTGCAGCGCCCCAGGACGTCATGGTGACCAACCCGGCCGACGCTCTGACTGCGCGGGCGGCCACAACGGCCGCGTTCCGGAGCCTGTTCCTGGGCCTCGGGGCGGTCGCGCTGCTGGTCGGCGGCATCGGCATCGCCAACGTCATGGTCATCGCCGTGCTCGAGAGGCGCGGGGAGATCGGGCTGCGGCGCGCGCTTGGTGCCACTCGTCGGCACATCGCCGTGCAGTTCCTGGCGGAGGCCGCGCTGCTGGCCGGGACGGGCGGCGTTGCTGGCGCCTTGCTTGGCGGCTTCGCGACGACGGCCTACGCGGCCGCGCGAGACTGGAGTGCGGTCGCGCCCGTGCCCGTGCTGCTCGCCGCGGTGGGGGTCGCGCTGGGCCTGGGCGCCGTCGCGGGCTTGTACCCGGCCCTGCGCGCCGCGCGGCTGGCTCCCGCGGAGGCGCTCCGCATCATCTAGCCTAGCGGCGAAGATTCATGTGAGGACGGACACTTTTCGACAATAGTTGCGGAAAGTGTCCGTGATCACGGGACGGCTGGGGCGGCGGCTCACACGCCGAGGCTGCTCCTGGCCCCGCTCTCGAAAACGCGGAACGGGAGCAGGCGCTTGGCGACTAGGCCGGCCCGCTCGTTCGCCTTGCCGACCGACACCCGCCTGGGCGGCCTACGGGAGCCGAGAACCCTGGCCACTACGGCAGCGACATTGGCAGCCGGGACACCGTTGCGCTCATCGCGCTCCATCGCGCTGATCGCCTTCCCGGCCGTCTGGCCGTAGACCGAGCCGTCGTGTGCGTCCCGCGCCATCCGTCGGCTGGCCGTGAAATCGGTCCGCACGTTGCCCGGCTGCACCAGCGTCACCTGCACGCCGAACGGAGCGATCTCGTAGGCAAGAGCCTCGCCGTAGCCCTCCAGCGCGAACTTGCTCGCACTGTAAAACGCCTGGAACGGGATGCCGATCGCGCCGCCGATCGAGCTCATCAGCACGACCCGGCCGCTGGCCTGTGCCCGCATGGCTGGAAGCGCGTGCTTGACCAGTCGGACGCAGCCCCAGAAGTTGGTCTCCATCTGAGCCTTTGCCTCGTCGATGGCCGAGTGCTCGACCGGGCCGGCCAGTCCCCAGCCCGCGGCGGCGACAACGGCGTCGATCCGCCCGTTGGCCTCGAGCACGGCCGCCACGCCGGCACGTACCGACTCGTCGTCATCTACGTCCATGACGAGGCCGGTCCAGCCGCCCGAGGAGGTGCCACGTCTGCTCGCGCCCGTGACGCTCCAGCCGTCGGCATGCAGCCGGTCGGCGCAAGCCCTGCCGATGCCAGCCGACGCGCCGGTCACCAGAACCGCCCGCCTGACCGACGATGGGCCCGGCCTCGCCGTGTCCATCATGGCGCTCCGATCTCGCCGGGCCCGTTAGCCGGTGCCCGGGCTGAATGGGCCGATGTACAGAACGGACGGCCTGCTCAGGCAGGACTCTAGCTGGAAATCCGGCAGGACTCGCTAGGGATGAGCCTGGCCTGGCATAGCTACGATGCTAGGTTCGATGTGTGCCCCGGGGCTGGTCCGGCTGTTAGCGCTGGCCCGCCTGGGATAGAACTGGGCTGCCGGTGCCATCTGCCCGGCATGGCCCCTGCTGCCAGCAGCATTCCGCCGAAGAGCACGAGCCACCCGGACGCCGCCAGATTTTCTGTTGCGAGTTGCCAGGTCTGGCCGTACACGAGGCGGTCGATCACGCCCTGTGCATCAGCGGGTGCCACGAGCGAGAACAGGCCGACAGCGAACAGTGGCGATCCGCCGATGACAGCCGCGACCGGCGACAGCCATCGTGCGGATGCCAGCACGCCTAGCGCGACCGCGCCCGCCAGCAGAAATAGGAGGAATTCGCCTGGGAAAGTGATCACGCCCGGTGGTCCGACATCGCTCGCCGCGCCCTCGCTTAGCTGCAGTATCAACCAAAGCAGAGGAACCGCAGCCATGCCGGCGATGACGCCAGCGGCGTGCCAGTTGGCCCACGGCGGAGGCAGCTCGCTGGTCCGCCAGCGCGACGGAGCGAGAGCCGAGACCGCCAGTGCCCCGCCGAGCAGCAGAAAGACTCCCGAGATGATGGCGTCCTGGATCGCCATCATGAGGTCGGCTGGCGCGTGCCGCGAAATTTCGGCGAGCGCGCCCACGCTCCAATGCCCGTAGCAGTGGATCGCCAGGAGTGGCAGAGCCGCGACGAACGGGGCGACAGGCGAGACCCGCCGGGTACCGGCGAGCGTGCCGGCCAGCGCGGCGGCCGCGGCGAACTCGGAAGCTGCCAGCCACGCGCCGTGCATGGGTAGCCGGAGGCCGGCGCCTGGCGGCAGGCCCGGCGGTGCGTGACTTGACTGCAGCTCCAACGCGAGAAAGGCCGTGCCGCGCATGCCATCGAGGACCAGGAAGGCCAAGGCCGGCGCCGCAGCGACACCGATGCCCGCGCCGATAAGGTCACGGGCGGTGCGTGGGCCCAATCGCGCCTCCGTTGTGGCCAGGTACTATCCGCGCAACACTGTCGGCCGCTGGACCGGGAATACCAGGATTACGGGATTCACAAATTAGCTGGGCTAGTCGGTTAGCTGGGATTAGCCGGTTAGCCCGGAATGATAGGGCCTGCAACGAGCCGCCCGCCACCGGCCGGGCCCAAGTGGCCAGGAACAATGGCTGCATGGCCAGGCAGCGTCGGCAGCGTGGGCAGTGGTGATGAGCCTCGATGTCACCGTACGCGGCATCACGATTCCCCCAGACGAGCTGACCTGGCGGTTTTCCAGGTCGCCGGGACCCGGCGGGCAGTCAGTGAACACTGCGGACACGCGCGCTGAGCTCTCGTTTGACCTGGCAGGCTCGGCAGCGCTGCCGCCTACGCTGAAGCGGCGCGCGCTTGCAGCGCTGGAAGGAAGGCTGACCGACGGCGTCATCACGGTCGCGGCATCTGAGCACCGGTCCCAGCTCCGCAATCGGGAGGCCGCCGCGGCGCGGATGGCAGAGCTGCTCGCCGAGGCGACCGCGCCGCCGCCTCGGCCGCGCCGCCCGACCAGGCCGAGCCGGGCGGCGACAGAGCGGCGTCTTGCCGACAAGCAGCGGCGCTCGCAGACGAAACGGCTGCGACGTTCCACTGACGACTAGCTGTGCCGTGCTGGCGTGAGCCGGGTTGGCGTCAGGCGGACTGGCCGCGGCGCCGGCCGGGGCCCGGCGGGCCCGCGAAGGCCTGGGCGATCGACAGCCACTGCTCGGCGACCTGACCCTCGGCGCGAATCGACGTGTCAGCACGGTGCCGTCTCTGGGTGACGATCAGGCAGAAGTCAAGTGCTGGTCCGGTCACGCGGTTCACCGCGTGACTGGAGCCCCAGGTCCACATCTCGCCGCCGGGCGCGGTGAGCTCCACTCTGACTGGCTCAGTCGGTACCTCGAGCCCGTTCGCGCCGAAGCTGAACGGCAGCGCCCTGACGCCGATGTGGGCGATGTGCCGCAACCGTGATGTGGGCTCACGCACCTGACCGAGGGCATCGGCCACGTCCTGGCCGTGTGCCCAGGTCTCCATGATCCGGGCAGTGAGCGATGACGCGGCGCTCATCGGCAGCCCGAACCAGGGCAATCGCAGTGTCGGGTCGAGTTCGCTGAAAACTTTGATCAGGCGGCGTCGGGACGCATCGAACCAGGCGAGCAACTCGGCGCCGGTCTGGGATCGGTAGCGCTCGGCGATGTCGTCCGGTGTGAGCTCGCCGACTGTCACGGCGCGCTCCATTTCCGCGGCAAAGCCCTCCGGATCGGTCGCCGACTGAATCGCCGCGTCATCGAAGAAAGCCAGGTGGCTGATCTGGTCACCCACGCACCAGCCCTCAGCTGGCGTGGGCATGCGCCAGCCATCCTCATCGAGGTCGGCGACCATAGCCCTGAGCGCGGCAGTTTCCGCCGCCAGGTCCCCGGCGAGTTCGCGCATGTCAACGGGCACCGTCAGCCTCCATGCTGTGCTCAGTCCCGGTCGGTAGACAGTATGCACACAGCCCGGAAAGTCGTTGACCCTCGGTCAACTATGGCGCGGTGCGCTCTGGGTTGGAGAGTTTCGCCAGTCCGATGGCATGCCCGGCCGATCCGGTCGCCTGAATGCGCTAATCGGTATCTATGCCGCATCCTGGGTCGGCATGACGGCGAGCCGACTCCGAATTCACGAATCCGAGTCTGCGTTCTGTTCTATTCTATTGACACGAAGAAGCCATATACGCAGATTATGTAGCGATCACGGGCAAGCCCGGCAGCCTGCGGGTTGTTCGGCCCATCGCGTGCCCGCGCCACGGCAGCCGGTGCAGAGATCTTCTATCGGAATCCAGGACCCTCCATCGGTCATCTAACACGCCAATTGGTCCTTTCACTCGCGAAAATATACTGAATTGTGTTGCGGCTGACGATGCACACTACTAATGTCCATAAGGCCTATTCTCCACCAAGGACTGCTTCATGGGCGAAGAAAAGTGGCTGCGCCGCAAGCCTGGCAGGGCCAGCGGCACTGTCGTCCCTCCGCCTGTGGGGGATGATCCCCCGCCACTACCTCGGCGGCGGAGTCCTGGCCGGATGCGGCACCGCCCTGATGGCTTGCCGCGCGCTCGCACGCAGCCCCCGGTGCCCGAGATGCCAGCCAATGTCCGTCTGTTGTTCCAGCCAGTGCTCCGGCCACGCGAAGGCCGCTCCGGTAAGGACCCGAACCGCGAGCCCAATTTCAAGCCCGGCCGGTCACCGGACGGGCACGAGGCTTTCGACCTGCCGAGCCGGCCGGTCCACGCGCCAGCCGTCCAGGTCTGGCCGGCGGGCCGCGGGGAGGGGGCGGCCCCGGCGCGGCGCGGGAAGGGGGCGGCCCCGGCGGGCAGCACGGAGAGGGCTGCCCCGGCGGGCAGCACGCTCACCACGCAGGGGCCGCCGTCCGGCGGATGGCAGGCGGAGCGTAGCGTCGGCGCCAGCTTGGCCACCACGGGCAGTCCGGCCGTTGAGGGCAAGCAGGCTGGTCGTGGCCGCCGGCCGCACACCGGTGTCCTCGACCGGCGGCCGACACAGCCACAGGCCGGCCGGGGCGTCCGGCACGGGCGCAGCAGAGCTGGCCTCGGCATGGCCGCTGGGCCCGGCTACCGGCGGCACCTGGCCTGGATGGCGGCCCTGACCGTCCTGCTGCTTGTCACGGCTGCGGGCACGACAGTGGCACTGCTCAGGCAGCATGGTGGCGGGAAACCGGCCGTTGGCGGCGGCGCGGGCGCCGGGGGCGCCGGGGGCGCCGGAGGCGCGGGCGGCTGGAGTGGCGTGACTGCCCTGGCTGCGGCCGCTGATTCGCGCGCAGCGGCCGCGCGGTGGGTCTCGCGCGAGATCACCCGCGGCGCGATCATCGGCTGCGACACGGTCATGTGCGACGCCCTGATCAAGTCCGGCGTGCCTTCTGCTGACCTGCTGGTGATTACGCCCAGCTCGCAGGACCCGCTCGGGGTCGACGTGGTGATCGCCACTGCCGTGTTGGAGAGCCAGTTCGGCAGCAGGCTCAGCACTGAATATGCGCCGGCCGTGCTGGCCAGCTTCGGCACGGGCAAAACCCGAGTGCAAGTGCGGGAGGTCGCCGCTTATGGTGCCAGCGCCTACCGGCTGGCTCTGAACCGCGATTTGGCCGCGAGGGAGCTGCTCGGGACCCAGCTCATCGGGAACAAGCGGATCGCGCTGCCTGTCGGTGCGAAGACCGAGTTCGCAGCCGGTCAGGTCGATCCGCGGCTGCTGATCACCCTGCCGGCGCTCGCGCAGCGGCATCCGATCCGCGTCCTGGCCTTCTATGACCGTGCTCCCGGCGCAAGTTCAGGTGTTCCGCTCGCCGGCGTAAGGCTTGCGGGCTGGGACCCAGAGGCAGGCCTTCCCGCACACGCGTACCTCCGCTGGCTGGTCAGTTTCCTGCGGAGCCAGCGGTCGGTGTACCGCGCCGCAGATGTCGCCACGACGTGGCGCCACGGCCGCGCGATTGTTTCAGTCAGGTTCGCACGACCCAATCCCATCGGACTACTGAACTAAAGATTGGCAGGGGGGAATGAAGGCCAACGCGAAATTCGCGCGTATCTACCGGCTGTTTGGTCTGGCCGCTCTGATGCTGGGGCTGCTGGCGGGAGCCGCTCCGGCCTCGGCGTCGTCGGGTTCGGGGTGGCTGCGATTGGCACACCTGTCGCCGAATACCCCGCCGGTGGACGTCTACCTGTATTCCTTTCACAACTCCAAGGCGCTGATCGTGGTGCCCCACGTGGCGTACGGGACCATCTCCGACTACCAGAAGGTCCCGGCAGGCGAGTACACGGTCGCCATGCGCGCGGCCGGAGCTGCCGCCTCATCGCCGCCGGTCATTTCGGCGACGGTGAACGTGACACCTGGTGCCGCTTATACGGTTGTGGGCTTGGGACCGGCCAAGGAACTGGAACTTCGGGTGCTGGCCGACAGGCTGACCACCCCGAAGGGCAAGGCGCTGGTGCGCATCATCCAGGCCTCGCTCCGTCAGCACCGGGTCACCGTGCGGGCAGGCCACTCCTTGATCGCGCGCGATGTCGCGTTCGCATCGGTGACGCATTACAAGGTCGTCTCACCTGGCACCTGGAACGTGAGCGCCGCGGGCCGGACGGAGCACACGAGCAGCACGATCACGCTCGCGGCCGGTACGATCCACACGATCGTCGTGCTCGATGATCCCGGCGACATCAGGCTCGATGATCTCGTGGACGCCGCGGGAAGCAAGATCGCGCCGGCCGGGGCGCCCGCGACCGGATTCGGCGGCACGGCATCCCGGCCCGGGCACTCTGATCTGCCGTGGGCGGCTCTGGTCGGAGCGGGCGTGCTGATCAGCTTCGCCGGATACAGGAGGGTACGCAGGCCTGTTGGCGCTCACGCCATGGGCACCCGCGGACCGTCAGCGACGGTGTGACTGGCGCTGGCAAGAACGACATGAGCCTGCAGGCGGGCGAGGCGGGCCAGGCCAGCCCGACGAGCACGGCTAGGCAGGCCAGCCAGGCCAGCCAGGTCGGCCAGGCTGCCGGTGCCAGGGGGCGTGCCGCCCGCAGGCCGCAGCCCAGGCACCGCAGGCCGCCGAAGCGGCGCAGGCTCCTCCAGTCCGCCGGCCTGGTCGCGATGGGCTGCGGTGTCCTGACCACGGCGCTCGGCATGGGCGGCTGGGCGCTGACCGGCCAGCACACCGGGCTCGACCAGCCTGGCCAGGCTGGCCAGGCTGGTCGGGCGGGGCAGGTACCAGTCCCGCCCGGGCTCACCGTGCACGCGCCGGGCGGGGCAAGCCAGCGGCAGGTCCCGTCGCCAGTCAGGCTGATCATCCCGGCGATCGGCGTCAGCACCAGGCTGATCCGGCTGGGGATCACCAGCAACCACACACTGCAGGTTCCCGCCAGCGCGGCGCTCGCCGGGTGGTTCACCGGCAGCCCGCGCCCTGGCGCGGTCGGCGCGTCGATCATTGCCGGGCACATCGACTCGTACTCAGGGCCGGGGGTGTTTTTCCGGCTGCGGGAGCTGCACCGCGGCCAGGGCATCTCCGTGACCCGTGCGAACGGGTCGGTGGCCAGGTTCAGGATCATCGCGGTACGCACTTACGCCAAGGATCGGTTTCCCACGGCCACGGTGTACGGGCCGGTACCAGATCCTGAGCTTCGCCTCGTTACCTGCGGCGGCCAGTTCGATTACGCCACTGGCTCGTACCTGTCGAATATCGTCATCTCCGCGGTGCTGGTCCGCTAGCAAGCAAGGACCGAGCGCACGGCGGTGGAGTCCCTTGCAAGCTCAGGCAGCCGCTGGGAGCCTATCTGGTAGCCGATCCAGGTTTGACCGTTTGCCGCGTCGGCAAGGTCAGGAGGTCAGGAGGTCAGGTGGCGGACTACAAGGCGAACGTGGACGCCCTGGCGGAGGAGTTGGCGGGGGTCGAGCGGGTGTTCCGCGAGCTGTCCGCTGAGGAGTGGGCCAAGCCCACCCTCCTCGAGCCGGTGGACCGGGAGCTTCCCCATTGGACCGTGTTCGAGCTGGCTGGCCATTTCGATATCTCCATCGGCCTGACCAGGATGCTGATCGACGGTCGAGGCGACAGCCAGCCGGCCAGGGACAGGGTCAGCTTTTTCATCAATCCGCGCTCAGAGACAGGGCCAGTCGTGTACGAGTACGCCTACACGATGGTTCAGGGCAAGGCTCCCGACCAGATGCCCGATGTGCTGGCCGAGACCTTCGCGCGGACGATCGAGGCGTGCAGGTCGGTGCCCGAGGAGACCGTCGGGCCCGGCTACTTCGCGCCGATGCGGATCGACGAATTCGCCGCCAGCCGGATCGTCGAGGCTGTCGTGCACGGCCTGGACCTGACGCTGGCGCTGGGCCGGCTCCCGGTCGCTACGCCGGCGGGCATCGCGGCAACGGCGTCGATTCTCGACGAGCTGCTGGCCAGGCGGACGGTCGGCCGTAGGCCAGCCGACCTCGCCGACGACCTCACCTGGGTCATGGCGGCCTCTGGCCGGGCCGACCACCCGGACAACCGTCTCCCGCTGATCGGGTAGCAACGGTCAGATCGGCAGGCGGTACCCGTTGTAGTACCAGAGCGCCGAGGTGTACCAGAGCAGCGCTATGAGCAGGGCGAGCAGACCGCCCGCTACCGGCAGGGCCCAGCCTGGCAGCTTCTTGCTCTGGACCAGCAGCACCTTGGCCACGAACGCGCCATAGAAAACGCAGCCGGCGATCGAATGGATCATGATCCGGGCGTCAGTAAGAACGACGCCGTACGCCATGATGCAGTGAATGGCGACCGGCAGCGTGACGAGCACGGCAATGAAGCCGATGAGGCGGTGAGTCATCCCGATCGGCTTCGGCGCCCGGCCGGCCAGGGGCAGCTTCCGGTAGATCCACAGGGCGAGCACGACCTGCACAACGGCCAGCCCGAGAGCGACGGTCGCCAGCGCGGACTTGACGCGGTATACACCCAGGCCGGTAGCGCCGAACAAGCCAAGCGTGTAGTCGGGCGTATGCACCACGCCGATGATGTACAGCACCACAGCTACGGCCGCGCCGATCAGGCCGATGACCGCCACGCGCACCGTGGCCGTCCTGGTCGGCCTGTTAGCCGGCCCATGCACGGTCATGGCATCGAACTATGCCAGACCGAGCGCCGGATTGACCCGCGACGAGCTCGACGCTCATGAATGGATTGACGCGGACTTGCCTGCCTGGCGATTCCTCGCCGGCCGCAGCTGCCAGGCGATCAGCGCTGTCCGGAGCTGAACGCCGGCCGCGAGCGACGTCAGGACCGGCGCCGCCGCGGCCGGCAGCGGCAGCCGGCTTAGCACCGCCGCCCCGGCGGCAGGGCTCAGGCAGGCGATGGCCAGCAGTGCCACCGCCCTGTTCCATCGTTCGCCCCTGAGCAGCGCAGCGAGGGCGAAGCCCTCGCTGGCCGCGTGATATCGGGCAGCAGGTCGGCGAATACCACGACGATCTGCAACATGGCCGCGCAGGCCAGCGACAACCTGGGCAGCTGGAGGCTGCGCCGTCCCAGTCAAACCCCGGCCAGCGTCGCGGCGGTGATGAGGGCGACGCCGGCTAGGGCGCAGCGGTGAGCAGCAACGTCGTCTCCTAATCGGCGAAATGCGGGATAGCCGGACGGGCGTTGGCGGCGCGGCCCTTCGGCTCCTCCCAGTCCTCCTGGCGGCCGAGGGCCGTGATGTCCAGGATGGAGTACGCGCCGCCAAGCTGCTCGGTGCCGCGGCCGAAGGTCGAGTAGGTGTGGTACACGACATCGCCGTCGCGCAGGAAGCAGCTGACGCCGGGCCGCTCGGACGGCCCGTCCAGGATCCAGGCCAGGCCGGCCTCCTTCAGCTCTGACTCGCCGCGGTAGTTGAACATCTGCGGGGCGACCGAGGCGTCGATGCTGACGTGGAAGTCGTAATTGAAGTCGCTGCCGAACGACGAGTACCAGGCGAAATCCCAGCCCTTACGCGCCTTGTACGCCGCGATCTTCGCCTGCGGAGCCCTGGCGCATGTTCGGCGGCCCGGAAGCTGCCGAGGAGCTGATCACCACAGTCATGCCCGAAGGGCCCGGCAGAAAGGTGACGAGGAGCCCTGACCGGCCGGGCCGCGAACACGTAGCGTCGGACCATCGACAGAGAAAGGCGAATGACATGGGTGACTACTTCGGTATCCTCGCGGCGGGGCCGTCATTCTTCGTTAGTGCCTGGGTGCTGATGCTGTTCGCCGGCGGATCCGCGGGCGAGGTGGGCATCCGCCCGTTCGGCTACCTTACGTCGATGGTCGTGACCATTGCCCTGTGGCTGACGCTGGCGCCCGCCATCGGCGCCGTCGCGCGCAGCAGGAGAAAGGCGAAGTCCTAGGCTGGAGCGTCGAAGGCCGCCTTGCGCAGCGCTGCCTTGAGCACCTTGCCGTTGGGGTTGCGGGGCAGCGGCTCGCCGCGCACTGCGATGAACTGAGGGACCTTGAAGTCGGCGAGGTGCTCACGGGCGTAGGAGAGGACCCCGTCGCGGTCGACGGTCGCCCCAGGCAGCGGGACCACCACGGCGCCGACCTTCTCGCCCATCATCGAGTCTGGCACGCCTACGACTGCCACCTCGCCGACGCCGGCGGCGCCGATGAGGGCGTTCTCCACCTCCACGCAGTAGACGTTCTCGCCGCCCCTGTTGATCATGTCCTTGATCCGGTCAAGCACGAAGACGAGCCCGTCGGGGCCGACTCTGCCCACGTCGCCGGTGTGCAGCCAATGATCGACGAAGGTCTGCGCTGTGGCCTCCGGCTTGTTCCAGTAGCCAGCGCACACGCTCTCGCCGCGGATAAGGATCTCGCCCATATCGGAGTCGGCGCCGAAGCTGGTCGTGTCGATCGCCACCTCGGCATCCGGCGCGGCGAAGCCGACCGAGTCGGCGTGGGCGGCCGCCCATTCATGCGGCAGCAGCGTGGCGATGGACGTGCACTCGGTGAGCCCGAATCCGTTGGCCAGCCGGGCTCCGGCGAACCGCTCGCCGATCTGGTGCACCAGGTCGGGTGCGATCGGCGCGCCGCCGTATGAGGCCCAGCGGACGCCGGCGACCTTGGCCGGCGTGAAGTCCGGGTGGTTGAGTATGTAGTAGTAGATGGCCGGCACGGCCGTGCAGGCCGTGATCCGCTCCCGCTGCAGCGTCTCGATCATCCGCCGGCCGTCGAAGGCGGCGTCGATCACGGCGGCGCCGCCGATCCGGAGGGCGGGCAGGGTCTGGCTGTGACAGCCCGTCACGTGGAACAGCGGGACGACAACCAGCGTCCGCATCTCGCGGCCCGCGTCACGCGGAATGTCGCTGACCCGGTACACGGTCTCCACGTTCGCCAGGACGTTCTCATGGGTGTGCATCGCGCCTTTAGGAAACCCGGTGGTGCCGCTGGTGTAAAAGATGGCGGCGACGTCCGACCGGACCGCGCACTCGTGGACCAGCGGATTCCCCTCAGGAAGGGCAGAACCAGGCTCGAAGACGTAGGTGCTGCCTGAGTCCCCGATGATGTAGCCGACCTCGTTCTCGGTCAGCCTGGTATTCACCGGCACCACCACGGCGCCGGCCATCAGGCCGCCGAAGAAGGCCAGCATCCAGTCGATGGAGTTGGGCAGCCTGATCGCGACCCGGTCGCCGGGGCTGATCCCGGCCTCGCGCAGGCCGCCGCCGACTCGTGCGGCCCGGTCCCACAGCTCGGCGTAGCTCAGCCGGGCGCCGCCGACCTGGACCAGCGCCTCGGCCTCCGGGTCGGCCCGCACGCTCTCACTGAGCATCTCGACCAGCGAACTGTGCAGGCCCGGATACCGGCGGACCCCGTTGCTGTCCGGCTGGACGCCCGTGTCGTCAAACGGGTTCGCGCCGCGGGGCATCGGCGTGATCACCATCCCGGTCCTCCCAGCGGCTCAGCCGCGGCGCCCGTCACGCTGCTCCGGCCGCGCCGAAGAACTCGCGCGGGTTGCGGATCAGCATCTGTTCGATCTGATCGTCAGTGATCCGGCGGTCACGCAGGCCCGGCAGCACGGCGTCGTGGATGTAGGAGTAGCGCCAGTCCGGCAGCACGGGGTCAATTTCGGCGTTGCTGAACCAGTCCATGAACGAGGACTTGTCGTGGGACAGCATGATCCTGTTGGCGTAGCCGCGCTCGCAGAGCGCGGCGAGGGTGTCGATCTGCGTGTCGAGCGGGACCGCCACCGGCAGGCCGCAGCGGTCCCAGCCGAGGTAGGAGCCGTTGTCCATGACGCGTGACAGATAATCCAGATCGGCCGACTCGTTGCAGTGTCCGATCAGCACCCGGTCAAGCTCGACGCCCCGCTCATTGAGGACCCGCTGCTGGTCGAGCCCGCGCTTCGTAGGCGCGTGCGCATGGGTGCAGATCGGCGCGCCCGTCCGCAGGTGCACGCTGGCCACGGCGTTCGCGAGCCGCTCCACATCGGGCGTCATGCCTGGCTCGTCGGTGACGATCTTGAGCACTGCGGCGCGGTATCCGGTGTCGCCGATCCCGACCGTCAGGTCGGCCTCGAACAGCGATTCGAGCAGGCGGTCGTCGCCGTCGAGAACCTTGCCTGGCCCGCGTAGGCCGAAGGGCGGCGGCAGGTTCTCATAGGTGTAGTAACCGGTCGCGAACATCACCTTCAGCCCGGTGCCCTCAGCGGCCCTGGCGACCAGCGAAGGGTCGCGGCCGAGTCCGGGCACGGTCATGTCGAGTATCGTGTCGACGCCGTTGCCGTGCAGCTGGCTGAGGCGTTCGCGCGCGGCCGCCACCTCGGTCTCGGCGTCCCAGCCGCCGAAGCCAGGCCAGCCCCACTGAAACGCTTCGGTCCTGATGAAGACGTGCTCATGCATGAACACGACCCCGAGCTCCTCGGTATCTGTGTCACCGGCAGTGGTGGGAACGTACGGCATGATCTCGCTCCTCGTGGCGTCCGCGTCGCTGTGCCTGAGATTCCCCTGCGCTCGGTAGTGCCAAAAGCTGCAGATCGACTGCGAATACCGGCTGATCGTCGCATAGGGCTCCGGCCGCCACAAGGGCGTCCACGGCCGCGCTATGAGTAGGGCAGCAGGCAGATGCCGGCGTGGCCGCCTACTCCGCCGCAGGTGTCCGAGCCTTGGAGGTTGTCGCTGGCGATCCACAAGCCTGCCCTGGTCACCAGCATGTCGTCAGCGCCGAGTCCGCGAGCCCTGGTCGGATTGAAGGTCAGTAGGCCGGTGTTCGGCGACAGGCCTTCCATCCCTGGCGCGGAAATCGCACCAGGGCCTGGCTGGTTGCAGCCGTTCGGTTCTGCGACCATCGCTCATGCCCGCTGAAGTAGGCCGTCGTGGCGTCTGCGGCGGTCGAGTAGAGCGAATCGCATCCGGTGTAGTTGATCCACGTCGCGCTGACCTGGGCCTGGCTGGCGGGGTACGCCGCCGCGACGTCACAGAGGCCGGTAAATGGGAATGTTCCGTTGCTGATCGTGATGCGGTGGGCTGGCCCGGTGCAGCGCCAGCGGGGATCAGCAGTGACAGAACGAAGGCCAGTCCGGCGATCGCGACGAGAACCCAGATCGCGTCGTGGAATCCGGCCGTGGCGGCTTCCTGCAGCCGGGCCTTCGCCGGGCCGGCCAACCGTCCGATGGCGGTGAGGCTTCCTGGTGTGGTGGCCCTGACGCGGGCCGGAATCGCGGTCGCCCGGGCATGTCCGAGCACGCGGGCCGGAATCGGGGTGGCCCGGGCATGCGCGAGCACGCTGGCCTGAAAGAAGGTCGCGATCAGCCCGACGCCGAACGAGCCGCCCACCCGGTCGACGACGTTGAACAGGGTGTTGGCGTCGGCGAGCTCGGCGGCCGGCAGCTCGCTCAGGGTGGCGACAAGCAGCGGCTGGATGATCAGGCCGAGCGCGAGACCTCGGCCGCAGAGCAGCAGCGATGTCACAAACGCGGGCGTCGTCGCCTGGATCAGCACCAGCGAACTCGTCGTCAGCGCGAGGACGGCCGTGCCGGCGATAGCGGCGCCCCTCACCTGCCGACGGCGCGACAGTACGTCACCGGCGATGGTTCCCGCCGCCATGACCAGGCCCTGCGGCAGCAGGACGAGTCCGGCCTGCGTCGCCGACAGCCCCTGCACATCCTGCACGTAAGCCGGGATCAGGAACAGCGCGGCGAACAGGACCACGGCGGCGAGCACCGACAGCGCGACGGCCAGCGCCGGGCCGCGTGAGGACAGCAGGTCGAGGCTCACCGCCGGGTGCGGTCTGCGGCGTGCCCAGGCTGCGTACCCGGCCAGCAAGGCAACTCCGGTGAGCCAGAACGGCCAGGATCCAAGGGACAGCCAGCCATGAGCCGGACCGTTGACCGCCCCGTAGCTGGACAGGCCGAGCCCGGCTGAGATCAGGACGAGTCCGGCCGGATCGAGCCTGGCCACGACGGCTGGGCCGGGCGCCAGCCCTGGCGGCAGCCGCAGCAGCCCCGCGATGGCGGCCGCGCCGACGGGCAGATTGATCAGGAAGATGCTCGGCCAGCCCAGGTGAGCGACCAGAAATCCGCCGAGGGCAGGGCCGAGCGCTGGCGGCAGGAACAAGGCGATGCCCGCTGCCGCGGAAACCCGGCGGCGGGTGTCGTCGCCGGCGAACATCATCCCCATCGCCAGCGGCGTCATGGAAGCTCCGAGCAGCCCCTGGACCACCCGGGCGGCCACCAGCCAGGAGGCCGAGCCCGCGAGCGCGCAGGCCACCGACGCAAGCGTGAATCCCGCCAGGCTGGCGATGTAGACCTGCCTGGTTCCCCACCGCCTCGCGAGGTAGGCGCTGGCTGCCAGACCGGACGCGAGCGCGAGCAGGTAGCCACTGACCACCCACTGGAGCTGGCTCAGCGAAGCGCCGAACGAGCGCGCCATGGCCGGAACGGCCACGTTGACGACGCTGGAGTCCACCATCGACAGGAACGGCCCGGCCAGCAGGCTGAACTGGACGAGCGGGCCGAGTGTAGGCCGCCGCGCAGGCTCGTCAGTCGCGATCTTCGCGATCACAACTCCCGCCTCCCGCCTCGCGATAGATAGGTCGTATACGACGCGTCGTCTACGACACGATAACAGATTCAGCGAGCATTCGTCGCATGCGACATACTTTTGCCGTGACCCAGGCAGGACCAGGTCGGCCAGCTCGCTCCGACGTCAAACCGGCCGAGCCGCCGGGCGCAGGAGCGGGACCTGCACCGCATGACCCCGCACTGGTCGCGGACGCGACGGATATCGTCCGGTTGCTGCGCGAGGTGCGGCGGTACGTCGAGCAGCCGCAGGACACGGCGATGCGCGAGAGCGGCCTGACGATCCCGCAAGTCTCGACGCTGAGCGTGCTGTTCGATCGCGGGCCGTTGTCCCTGAAGGATCTCAGCCGGGAGCTCGGGCTGAGCCACAGCACGGTGTCGGGCATCGTCGATCGCCTCGAGCGCCGCGGCCTGGCCCGCCGCGCGGTCGACCCGGCCGACCGGCGCGTCAGCCTGATTGGCGTGACCGACAGCGTGGACGCCTACGCGCGCCAGGGCTACACCCAGAGCCAGGCCGGGCGCCTGCTGCCGGCCCTAGAGTCGGCGAACGCGGACCAGCGCCGATCGATCAAGGCGGCGCTGAGGCTGCTGCAATCTCTGCTCGCCGCAGTGCCTGAGCCATGATCATAGGGCATAACCGGGCGCACCACGACTCCCGGCTCGCTCAGCCGCTCAAGCGCGGTGGCCGGCGAGGCGCCAGCTCCGGGCGACCGAGCCACGATCGCGAGTGGCTCGACGGGCTTGATGCAGCGAGGCGTCCTGTTGCGCCCGGTGATCCTTCAGGTCCTGGCGACCTTGCGCAGGATTGCCAGCGCCCGCGAGCCGGCCTCGCCGGACAATCCAGGCATCGCCAGGCGGCGGTAGAGGTCCGCGAACGCCGCCGTCGTGTCCTCGCGCGCGAGCGCGTGCCGGGAATCGTCGGGGATCAGGAAGGCCTGCTGCAGGCCGGTCACGAAGGCACCAGAGGAGGGCGTGCCCTCGGCAAGCCGCAGCAGGTCGGCAAGCGCGGGCGCATCTGGCCCCGGAGTTCCGCCCGGCTCGCCCGGCGCGCGACCCAGCGCATCGGCCAGGCGGCTTTCGTCGGCAGTCGCAGGATCGGCCGGCACGCTGGAGCCAACAAGCGCGGCCACGACGCTGAGCCGCACTCGCTCGGGCCGCCGCCCGGGGTGCTGAGTCATCGGGCGGTTGACCATCGCCCCCGCCGCCGCATGATGATGACCAGGCCGATGACGAGCAGGCCCAACGCAAGAACCAGCGGCACCCGGCGCTGCCTGGCACCGGTCACTCCCTTGGCGACTACCTCCCGCACCTGCTCGGGCGTTGCCTCCCAGGCCGGGGTGCCGACCGCTGCTACCTTCTCTCTGACCTGCGCCATCGGTCCTTCGCTGACCGACTGCGCCCGATGGCGCGCCGCCATCGTCTTGCCGGCGAGCTGGCTCCGCACGCCCGCCGTCCGCGTCACGGCCTGGACACGAACCTGGCCGGTCTTGCCTTTCACGCGCTCGGACAGCTCGGTCGCCTTGTCCCTGGCCATTGCCTTCATGTCTGCTTTCGCCGCCAGTTGCTGGACCGTGTCACCAAGGTGTTCCCTGGTCCGCTCGATCTCCTGCTGCAGTTCCTCGGTGTCGTCCTTGGTCGTCGGCCCGTTCGGCCCCGTACCGGCTGGCGTGGCTGACTTCGCGTGATTTCCCGCCTTCTTGCCTGCGTTCACCGCCACACCCCTTCTGCCGGTCTTCTCGATAACAGCGTGCCCTACCCAGCAGCGTGGCGACCTAACGTCGCTTGGACTCCGGGTACCCGGGTATGGACCGTTCTGGTTAGGCGCTTGGCCTGCTAGGAGTCCGGGGGAGCGAGCATGGCCGAAACGACGATCGACTATCAGGCTGTCTTCAGAACTCTGCCCGGTGCGCTGGCGCTGGTGACGCCGGACGGCGTGATCCTCGACGTCAACGATGGTTATCTCGAGGCAGCCGGCCGCAAGCTGGAGCACATCCTGGGCCGCAACCTGTTCGAACTGTTTCCAGAGAATCCAGCTGATCCCGGCGACGTGGGCCCGGCTCAGCTGAGGCAATCGTTCGAGTTGGTCACCGCTACTGGCGAGCCCGACGCCATGATGCCGATCAGGTACGACGTCGAGGATATGGGCAGGCCAGGAGCCTTCGAAGAACGCTACTGGTCCGTCATCAACACCCCCTTGCGCAGCCCAGAGGGCCAGGTGATGATGATCGCGCTCAAGGCGGACGAGGTGACTCACATCGTCAACCAGAGCAGGAACCAGCTCGCTAATCAGGGGTAAGCGGCGGCTTATCCGGTCAGCGGCGGCTTATCCGGTCAGCGGCGGCTTGTCCGGCCGTCAGCAGGCCGTATCATCCGGGCGATCGGTGCTGCCAGTGTCGCGCCCGCCACGTCCTGGCTCGTGCCTGTCATGTCTGTTCTGCCAGACCTGCCTGTGGCTTCCCCACGTCGGCTCAGTGGCAAGTATCATGGGGGTATTCGTATAGTTTGTCGGAGTGAATGTGCCATCGACGCAAGATTTCAAATATGAATGTGCCTTTCAGCCGGGATACTCCGAGCGGGATCTTCCACCACCGGTGACCAGGGCATAACACATGAGTTTTTGGGATCGTATTACCGGCAGGGTCGTCGAGGCGGCTGGGCTCGGCCAGAAGAAACGAGCTGCCGCCACCGGGATTCTTGCATTTGACGCCCCGCTCAGCGATCTGCGCCTTGAGATTGCGATTAAAAGCCACCCGTGGCTGCAGAACACGGCCACCACAACCCTCCTGCTGTCGGTATGGGCAGCCCAAGCGCTTCAGGACATGGCGGCAGTGCTGGAGTCCACCGCCCAGAGGCGTCTCGGCGAGACTGGCAAGCTGCCCGAGGCAACCTTCACGACAGCCGACGGCCTGTATGACGCATCGCTGAATTGGATTGATCTCGCGCAGACGGCCTTGGCGACAATCGAGGCGCAGACCGACTTCGTGCTTCAACTGCGGCTGCCTGCCCCAGCGCCGCGATTCGAGTGGATGGCCGACGCGCCGCCGGCGCATTTCGTTGCTGCGATTCAGGCTGTCGTGCAATTGGGAACGGCCGTCGAGGACGCGCTTAACAATATGCAAAATGACCGTTCGCGGCTGCCGCGCAAATATGACGGCGCGTTCGAGTCTATCGCGGGAACCATACGGTTCGCCCGGGCCAAGCTGGATCAGGTTGAGGCCGCCGAGAGTGACCGCCAGGCAGTCAGGCTGACCCAGGGCATCTGGGCGATGCTGCAGGAGGTGGTGCGCCTGTACTTCCTGGCCGGCCAGCAGATCGCCATGCCTGGTCTTATCGATCCCAGGTACGATGCGGACGCTCAGGGGACGGTCCGTGCCAGGCGACTGCCGCCGCCACCATCGGGGCAGGCCGGCCCGGTCAGGACCGTCGCGCAGCCGGGCCCCACGTGGACCGCGCCGCAGCCGGGCCGGCCAGGGACGCCCTGGTCTCAGCCGAGCGGTTCCGCGCGCTCTCCCGTCCACGTCGGCCAGGGTCACGCGCCCCGTACCATGGGCCAGCCGGCCCGCCCTGACCCGCCGCCGCGTCCCGCTCCGCCGACCCTGGGCGAGCGCCTCGGGCTGCGGTTCGATGCCTGGAGCCTCACCGATCCCGGCGCCAAGTCGACCTACCAGAACGACCCCACGCGCATCGCCGAGCTGGAGGCCTGCTGGCGGTCAGACACTAATCCCGATGAGACCTACCGGCTCTTCGGCCTGGTCATGGACGCCGTGAAGGCAGATCAGGTGTCGGTCAGGCCAGGGGAATTCAGCAAGGCATGTCCCTGGATCTCGACGTTCGTCGCCCGGGCCGACGTGACGATCGGAACCGAGCAATTCGTGACCGGGCAATTGTTCACCATCAAGGTCGGCGTGGAAGGGGACTACTTCGGGCGCGGGTTCGAGCGGCTCGGCTTCATGCCAGGCGCCCAGAGGCCAAAGCCAAAACCACGCCCGCAGATTCAGCCTGAGTCCCGGGCCGGCGCGGCGGCCGGGCCGCCGAGGATCGACACGCAACACCGGGGCGCCCGCAAGCCGAGCGCCAGCGGGGACAGCGGCGCCCATCCGACCGCTGGAATCCCGGGGCGCCCGTCCGATGCGGACATGTGGCGGCTGACGGCCGCGTTCCAGCGGCCGCAACGCCGGGCGAACCCAGCGGACGTCGAGAAGCTCCGCCAGCTGTGGTGCGCCGACCCTGATCCGGCGAGCACCATCGCTGTCCACGAGGAACTGCTGGCAGCGGTGCGGGCCGGGACCGTCAGGCAGCAAGGCGACGAAGGCCTCCGCGACTGCCCGTGGAGCCAGGTCTACGTGGCGGTCAACCGCGTCACCATTGGCGGAGTGCAGCTCAAGCGGAACGAGAAGTTCGCGCTAGAGGTGGGACTGACAGGCGGCACGTTCAAGCGGAGGATCGGCCGGCTCGGCTCGATAGCACCTGGCGCGCTCAGCGGGGGCTGACCATGTTCCTGGGGAGCGCGCGCCGCGGGTGCGGACGATCTACCTGCCGTGCGTTCATGACGGCGCCCGATACTGTGCTGCTATGAAGCCCAACCGATCGATCCCCGCGTCGACGGTCATCCCGGTGCTGGTCTATCCCGATGTGCGCGAGGCGGTCGCCTGGCTCAGCGCGGCCTTCGGGTTCCAAGAGCGGCTGCGGATCGGCGAGAACCACCGTTCACAGCTCAGGTTCGGCGACGGCGACCTGATTGTTGCCGACGTACGAGGCGATCGCCGCCCCCCGCGCGCCGGCGAGGTCACCCAGTACGTCACTGTGCGGGTGGAAGACGCGCGCGACCACTGTGAGCGGGCCAGGGAGCTCGGCGCCCGGATCGTCATGGAGCCGACCGACTTCGAGTATGGCGAGCGGCAGTACAGCGCCGAGGATCCCGCTGGTCACCAGTGGACGTTCTCGGAGACGCTGGCAGACGTTCCCCCCGAAGAATGGGGCGGCACACCGGTGGCGTCCCGCCCGCCCGCATGAGCGGAACGCTCGCAGCCAGGCGCCCCGTCGGCGATTCCGGACTGGCGATCCCGCGTGTCGCGCTGGGCTGCGGCAATTTCGGCGGTGTTGGCTCGGCGCCCGCGTTCTTCGGGCAGGGGCTGACGCAGGACCAGTCGCTCGAGCTGATGGATGCCGCCTGGCAGCTTGGCATCACCCACTTCGACACCGCGGATGCTTACGGCGGCGGGCGCAGCGAGGCCGTGATCGGCCGATGGATCAGATCACGCGGTGTCAGGCCGCTGCTCACGACCAAGACGTTCAACCCGATGCGGGCCGGAGGTGATCATGGCCTGGCGCCTGACCGCGTAGCCAGGCAGCTGCAGGAGAGCCTGGAACGGCTCGAGGTAGACCAAGTGGATCTGTATCTGGCGCACGAATTCGATCCTGACGTGCCGCTGGCCGAATCCTTCTCCGCTTACGAGGCCGCACTGGCCGGTGGTCGGATCCGGGCCTACGGAGTGAGCAACTTCGACGCCGGCCAGCTGACGGACGCGCTCGCCGCAGGCAGGCCACAGGCGATCCAGAACAGCTACTCGCTCCTCGAGCGCCGCGACGAGCGGGAACTCCTGCCTCTATGCACGCAGCGCGGGGTCGCGTACCTGGCGTTCAGCCCGCTGGCGGGGGGATGGCTGACCGGGAAGTACCGCCGCGGGGCGCCCTACCCGGACGGCTCGCGGATGACGCAGCGCCCCGAGCCGTACCAGCAGCTCCTCGCCGGCCCGACGTTCGACGCGCTCGACCGCCTCGAAAGGATGGCCTCGCGCCGCGGCACCTCGATGGCCGGCCTCGCCATGGCCTGGCTGCTCGCTGACGATAGGGTCGCCCAGATCGTGATCGGGCCCGTGCGCCCGGAGCACCTGGAGCCGGCCGCCGAGGCGCTGGAGTCCCCGATTACGGCCGATGAGAAGGCTGCCATCGAAAGGGCGTTCACGTGATCGAGCTCACCGCGATCGAAGCAGCGCACCAGCGGATCGTCGGCGCCGCGATCAGGACTCCGCTCGTGCGGCTACATATGGACGACGCCGCGGCGGAGATTTACCTCAAGCTCGAGAACCTCCAGCCGGTCAACTCGTTCAAGATCCGCGGCGCGACCAATGCCGTGCTGCTCGCTTCGCCGAGCGAGCGAGCGAAGGGCCTGGTGACGGCCAGTGCGGGAAACATGGCACAGGGCGTTGCCTGGGCGGCACGCGCGATCGGGGTGCCGGCCACAATCGTCGTGCCGGAGCAAGCACCCGAGGCGAAGCTTGCTGCGATCGAGCGTCTTGGTGGTCGCGTGCGCAAGCTGCCCTACGACGACTGGTGGAACATCCTCGTCACCGGCCACGTCGAGGGGATCGACGGCCTGTTCGTGCACCCGGTGCAGGATCCCGCCGTGATCGCTGGTAACGGGACCATCGGGCTGGAGATACTGGAGGATCTGCCCGATCCCGACGCGGTGGTCATTCCCTATGGCGGAGGCGGGCTGACGACGGGAATCGCGAGCGCGATCAAGGCACTGCGGCCGCAGACGAAGATTGTCACGGCTGAGCCGGCCACCGGCGCCGCGCTTGCCGCCGCCTTCGCCGCTGGGCACCCGGTCGACGCCGGTTATAGCGCATCGTTCGTAGACGGGGCAGGCAGCGGCCGGGTGCTCGACCGCATGTGGCCGCAGGTCGCGCCGCTTGTCGACCACGCAGTCGCAATCCCGCTCGACGAGGTAGCAGCCGCGGTGCGGGTGCTGGCCGAGCGCGTCCGGGTGATCGCCGAGGGCGCAGGCGCGCTTGCCGTTGCAGCAGCCCTGGCGGGCCTGGCTGGCGGCGGGAAGGTCGCCTGCGTCGTCTCAGGCGGCAACATCAACCTGAGCAAGCTCGCCGAAATCCTGGTCGGTGGCCCTGACCAGGGCAGTAGCCGTAGCGGTTGACTCACAACTGTTACCAAATCCCAAATTGCCCCCTCTTGCACGAGTGTGCACCGCGATGGTTTGATCGGCGGAACAAATTCGACGGCCGGGGAGGGGCGAGTTTGGCTTTCCGCGTCGTCCGCACTGCACAGACGAGCTGGCAGGGAACGCTGCCTGACGGAAGCGGACGCATCGTGGTCGGAAGCGGCGCGTTCGACGGGTCGTACCCGCTACGCGCGCGAGTCGAGGACGGCGCGCACGCGACCAACCCAGAGGAACTGCTCGGCGCCGCCGAGGCAGGTTGCTTCACGATGTCACTCGCGAACGTGCTGACGGAGGCAGGTCACCCGGTGCGGGAACTGCGCACGACCGCGGAGGTGACACTCGCGTCGGATGGCGGCAGCTTCGACGTCACGCGCATAGCGCTCAGGACCGTGGGCGACGTGCCGGGAATCGATCAAGATGTCTTCGCTGATCTCGCCGGACAGGCGAAGAACTGTACAATCTCACGCGCTCTAGCGGGAACCGAGATCACACTAGAGGCGAGTCTTGAGACTAGCTCCTGACCTTTGACCCCGAGAATCTGCTATTGCGGGAAACTGGAGGCAACGTCCATGAACGGACGCACGATTATCGTCGCGTCGGCACTCGGCGCGCTTGTCGCTGCGGGATGCGGCAGCAGCGGCGGTGGTACGGCCAACACCGGTGGCAGCAAGGCGTGCAAGGCCACGATCGCAATCGAGGCTCCGATCACCGGTCCGGTGGCCGTGCTCGGAGAGGAGCAGCTGCATTTCGCGCAGCTGGCCCTCTCGATCGATAACAAGCAGAACAACACCAAGATCACGCTCCAGCAGGGCGACACGCAACTTGACCCGAAGCAGGCGACAACCGTCACCCAGCAACTCACCTCGAACGCCAGTGTTCTGGCCGTGGTCGGGCCAGCCGGCAGCCAGGAGGTCGAGGCCGTCGGTCCGCTATTCGCCAGGGCGGGGATGGCGTTCATCTCCGGGTCGGCGACGAATGTGACGCTCACCCAGGGCAAGTACCCGACGTTCTTCCGGGTCGTCTCGAACGACCACGTGCAAGGAATAAACGACGCGAACTACATCGTCAAGAACCTGCACCCGAAGGCCGTGATGATCGTCGATGACCAGGAGGTCTACTCGACCGGCCTCGTTGGATTCATGACGCCGATTCTCAAGGCGGCCGGGATCAAGGTCGACCACCAGTCCGTCTCGCAGAAGCTGACCGACTTCTCCTCGCTGGTCGCCAAGGTCACGCCAGCCACGTCGGTCGTGATCCTGCCCTGGCAGGTCGCAGCCAACGCTCAGCAGTTCGGCCGCAACCTCGCCCAGCAGCACAAGAAGGCCGTGATCTTCGGCACTGACGGCCTGTTCTCGCCTGACGCTTTCAAGATCCCCGGATCGTATGTGTCGGCATTCGGCCCGGACATCACCGCGATTCCGGCGGACGCGTCGCTGGTCACCGCCGCCAAGAAGTACGGCTCGTTCGGCACCTTCGGGCCGCCGATCTTCGCCGCCACGCATGTGATCGACGAAGCCATCGCCTCGGTCTGCAAGGCAGGCCAGACGCCAAGCCGCAGCAACGTTCTGGCGGCGATCAGGAAGACGAACGAGTCAACGTCCATCCTCGGGCAGCCGATCAGCTTCGACTCGCACGGGGACAATGCTCATGGCAAGTTCTTCCTGTTCAAGATCAATTCGGCGGGCAAGTACGAGCTGATCCCTGGCTGACAAGCCGAACTGTGATAGCCGCCCGGCGCGCCGGCCACAAGCCGGCGCGCCGCAGGACGGCCTGTTGATGGGCGGGATTCGCACCGGATGGGCTTCTTCTTTCAGGAACTTGTCAACGGCATCGTCGTTGGGGCGCTCTATTCGCTGGTAGCGCTTGGTTTCTCGATGGTGTACGGGGTGCTGAAGCTGCTCAACTTCGCCCATGGTGATCTGTACATGGTCGGGGCGTTCGCTGGCTACTTCGTCATCCAGTGGTTCGGCGGATCGAAGGCGCTCACGATTCCGGTGCCGCTGCTGCTCGTGATCATGTTCGTGCTGGCAGCCGCCTTGACCGGCGGCCTCGGCGTCGCCATCGAGCGATTCGCCTACCGGCCGCTACGCAACGCGCCGCGGATCGCCCCCTTGATCACGGCTATCGGTATCTCCTTCTTCCTGGAGAACGCCGCCCTTCTGCTGTTCGGCGGGCAGTTCAGGATCTACAACACTTCCGACTTCATCCCGTTCTCGTCAGGACTCCGGATCGGCTCGGTCAGCGTCGACGCGGTCCAGATCCTGGTCGTCGTACTCGGCATCGCCCTGATGATCGGGCTCCAGCAGCTCGTCGTGCGGACCAGGCTCGGCAAGCAGATGCGGGCAGTCGCCGTGGACCGGGAGGCGGCCGAGATGCTCGGGATCAACGTGAACTTCACGATCGCGGCCACTTTTTTCCTCGGCTCTGCGCTAGCCGGCGTGGCGGGCGTGATGGCCGGACTGCTCTTTAATCAGGTGACGAACACTATCGGTTTCCTGGCCGGCCTGAAGGCCTTCACGGCCGCGGTGGTCGGCGGTATCGGCTCGCTGCCGGGCGCGATGCTCGGGGGACTGCTGATCGGCATGGCTGAGTCCTTCGTCACCGGCTATGTTTCATCGACGTTCACCAACCTGCTCGTCTTCGGGCTACTGATCGCCGTCATGCTGGTCCGGCCAACCGGCCTGCTTGGCCAGGTGCAGCTGCAGAAGGTATGACGCCACAGTGAGCCTTGATCCGCAGCCTAAAGCCGCCGACCCGCAGGTCGGGGCCGATGAGTGGGTGGCCAGGCAGGAAGACAGGCGTGAGTACCTGCCGTC
>Ga0070707_100001265_pt1 | contig 24856 bp, 13 predicted proteins | sample KBSK5502metaG_FD_65468 | JGI IMG/M metagenome (GOLD analysis project Ga0070707, IMG submission 65468) | Corn, switchgrass and miscanthus rhizosphere microbial communities from Kellogg Biological Station, Michigan, USA - KBS K5-50-2 metaG | ecosystem: Host-associated > Plants > Roots >...
TACGCGCGCGCGCTGGGGATGGACGGCGGACCGGCGATGGCATCCCTGGCGGTGCTCGTGCAGCGCTTCGTGGAGCCCCGCGCGGCGGGCGTCCTCTTCACCCGCCATCCCGCCGACCCCGAGGCGATGCTCGTGGAGTCCCACCCGGGGCGGGGCGAGGCGGTGGTGGCGGGGACCGTGCGTCCCGACCGCTACGTCCTCGATCGCGAGACGGGCGACCTGCGGGACGGCGCGCCGCAGGGAGGCCTCGCGGCCGCCGACCTGCACGACGTCTTTGTTCTCGCCCGGCGGGCCGAGGAGCTGCTCGGGGCGCCGCAGGACGTGGAATGGGCGCTCGGCAGGGACGGCGCGGTGTTGCTGCAGTCCCGCCCCATCACCGTCGACGGCGCGCCGCCGCGCGACCCGCGGCTCCGCCGGCTGACCCGCGCCAACGTCGGCGAGGTGCTGCCGGGTCCGGTCACGCCGCTGACGGTGGCCACCGTGGTGGCGTTCCTCGAGCACGCCTTCCGTGACGTGGCGCGGCGGGCGGGGCTCCTTCCCCGAAGTGCCCCCCCCTTCCTCGTCGTCCACCGTGAGAGGCTCTACCTGAACCTGTCTCTCTGCCTCGAGATGGGACGGCGGCTCCCCGGCCTGGACGGCGGCGACGTGGAGCGCCTCGTGCTCGGGGCGGGCGGAGGCGGAGGCGCCACCGGCGGCGCGTCGCTGCTCGCGTGGCCGCGGCTGGCCGTCGTCGTCAACCGGCTGCGGCGCATCGCGCGACAGCTCCCCGCCGAGATCGACTCGGCGCGGGCGGCGGCGCGGAGCCTTCCGCCGCGGGCGGCGGTGGAGGGAGCCCAACCCGACGAGCTTCTCGCCATGCTCGATGGCCTGGAGCGGGCCGGGTGGGTCGTCGCCGGCGCCCACGTCGCGACCTCCGGCGCATGCGGGGTGCGTCTGGCCCTGCTGACCCGTCTCCTCGCCGCGCTCGACGCGGGCGAGGCTCCGCCCCGGGTGAATCGCCTCGTCACCGGGCTGCCCGGCCTCGAGAGCGCGGCGCCGGTGGAGGCGCTGGAGTCCCTGGCGGGCGAGGTCCACGAGCGGCCCGATTGGCTCGCCTGGCTCGCGCGGCCGGCCGCGGAGGCCGCGGCGGCCCTGCGTCGGCGGGAGGTGCCGGCGGCGCTGGGCGCGCGGCTCGAAGAGTTCCTCGGCCGCTGGGGCCACCGCGGCGTCGCGGAGGGCGAGCTGCGCGCGTTCTCGTGGGAGGACGATCCGGCCCCGCTTCTCGCCGCCCTGCGGGCGCGGGCGTCCTCGCCCCGGCCCCCCGGGTTTCGAGCGCGAGCGGCCGAGCAGCTCGGGCGCGCCGACGAGGCGGCGCTCCGGGCGCGCCTGGGCCCGCTGCGGGCGCTCCTTCTCCACCGGGCGATCTCCGGCGCGCGGGAATGGGTGACGCGCCGCGAGGCCACCAAGTCGCTCGCGATCGCGCTCGTCGACCACGGCCGCGACATCGCACGCGCGGCCGCGCGCCGTCTCGTCGCCGCGGGCCGGCTCGCCCAGGAGGACGACGTCTTCTTCCTGAACGCGGCCGAGCTGCGCGGCGCCCTTCGGGGAAGCGCGCCGTCGCCGGCCGCGGTCCGGCGTCGGCGAAGGCGGTGGGAGCGCGGGGCCGCCCTGCCCGCGCCGCGCGAGGTGGACCTCGGCGCCGGCGAAGCCGTCCGCCCCGCCGAGGGCGAGCTGCGCGGGCTCGGCGTCAGCGCCGGAGTGGGCCTCGGCCCCGCGCGCGTCATCCAGCCCGGCGAGGTCGCGCGGCTCGAGCCGGGAGAGGTGCTGGTCGCGCCGGTGCTCGACGCGGCCCTCGGCCCGCTCCTCGCCTCGGCGGCGGGGGCGGTGGCGGAGATGGGGGGGCTTCTGTCCCACGGCGCGGTGGTCGCGCGAGAGCTGGGCGTGCCGTGCGTCGTCGACGTGAGGGACGCCACCCGTCGCATCCGGACGGGCGAGCGCGTCGTCGTCGACGGCGGATCGGGGCACGTGCGGCCCTGGCCCGACGGCCGCGGCGGCGACGGAGATCGGCCCGCGCCGCTGCGTCCGGCCGCGCTCGCCGACGAGGACTTCCCGCCTCTCGAAGACCACCCGCAGGCGCGCGAGAGCGTGTACTTCAACCTGCTCGATCCGGAGACCGGTCTGGGCATCGTGTGCTCCCTCGGTCGGAAACGCCGCGGACGCGGTGAGGCCATCTTCGCCGTGAGCGCGCCCGACGGAAGGCTCCTCTTCGGGCTCGAGCGGGAAGAGGGCCGCCGCGAGGACGGGGGCCTCGCCGTCGGCGGCTTCGCCGGGGGCTGGCAGCCGGCGAGGCTGCGGGCCGACACGCGTCTGGCCGAGCACGACGCCGACGCGTTTCCCCCGGGGCTCCTCGCGGTCCTGCTCGCGCCACGCACGGTCGAGGTGCGGGTCGACCTCGCGTTCCAGGCCACGACCCCCGCGGTGGACCTCTGCGCCATCGTCGACGAGGAGACCCGCCGGCGTCTCGAGCCGCTCGGCGCGCATCACGTCGAGCAATCGGGCCGGGCGGAGGGCGAGGTGGTCATCGGGGGTCGGCTTTTCCGCTTCCGGGGCACGGGCAGCCGCGACCATTCCTTCGGCCGCCGGGATTGGGACGCCGCGGACCACTGGGGACTCTTCACGATGCGCCTCGGCGAGGACGTCGCTCTCCACGCCCTCGCCGTCTGCGTGCGGGGCCGCATGGTGGAGGGCGGGTTCCTCTGGCGCGAGGGACGCCTCGAGCGGGTGACGCGCGTGGAGCACGTGTGGGAGACGGAAGGCGACCGTCCCCGGGCCGTGGCGATCGAGGTCTCGACGGAGGCGGGGCCGCCGCTGCACGTGCGCGGCACGGTGCTCTCCACCGTGAGCGTCCCCGTCCAGCCCGAGCGCCGGCCGTGGCGCCATCTCGCGGGCCGGCCCTGGCGCCTCGTCCTCGACGAGAGCTTCACGCGCTACGAAGGCGCGGGGCGGACCGGCTTCGGCATTGCGGAGCGGGCTCGCCGTTGAGCCCGCTGCCGGCCGCGCTCTACGAGCTGCTCGTCGCGCCGGTGGCCATCGCTCTCGCGTTCCTCCACGCGCGCCGCGCGCTCGGGGGCGGACGCGCCGTCGGCGAGCTCGTCGCCCTCGCCGCCTACGGTTACGCCCTGGAGCGGGCGGCCATCACCGCGTTCGCGGCCCACGAGTACCCCGCGGCCTGGCGCGTCGCTCCGGGCGGGGTGCCCCTCGCCGTCGTGGCGGTGTGGGCGGCGGTGATCTCGGCCGCGATGGCGGTGTCCGTCCGCCGCGGGGCTGGCTCGGCGCCGTCCCGGGCCGCCTCGGCCGCGCTCCTCGCGCTCGCCGTCGACCTCGCGATGGAGCCGGGGGCGGTCCGCGCCGGCCTGTGGCGGTGGACGCCGCCCGGTGCGTGGCTCGGCGTTCCCCTCGGGAACTTCGTCGGGTGGGCGGTGATCGTCGGCTCGTACACGCTCGGGGCCGAGCGGTGGGCGGGGTCGGATCGCGTGTGGCTCCAGGCCGCCCGGCGCATCGCGCTGGCCGTCGTGTCGGTGCTGGCCTTGCTGGCCGTCGGTCTGGTGTGGCGAGGCCTCGGGGCGGAGGCGCTGTTCACGCCCGCGGGCGCGTGGATCCCGTGGGGAGCGATGATCCTCGGCGCGGCCTGGGCCGCGCGGGGCGCGCGGCCCCGTGGCGATCCCACGACGCTCGCCGGCCGGCTCGGCACCACCCGCGGGCCTCTCCCCGGCATCGTGCTTCTCGTCGTGGCATCGCCGTTCGTCGCGCAGGCGTTGCTGTTCGCCGACCCCGCGCTGATCCTCGCCGCCGCCGCATCGCTCGCCGTGCTGCTGTGGGCGCTGCGGTAGAAGCAGGAGGCAATCGAGAGAACGCCGTTGGAGCGCCCGCAGGGCGGACCTCCTCACCGCCCGCGAGGGCGTCCGTCCGCCTTAGAATCATTTAAAGAGCTTTTTCAGGTTCACGAGGGCGCTGTCCTTGGGCGACAGCGTCTCCAGCTCCGCGCGGGCCATGCGGTGGCGGGGGCTGAGCTTCACCGCCGTCTGCATCTCCGCCAGCGCCCGGGCCCGCTGCTTCATGACCTTGTAGTAGAGGCCGAACTGGTAGTGGATGTCGGCGTTGTTCGGCTCCAGGGCCAGCGCGTCGAGGAACTCGCGCTCGGCCAGCTTGGCGGTGCGGGGATAGCCGGCCATCGCGATGCCCAGCCGCACGCGGTATTGCGCCACGTTGGGCGCAATGTTCACGAGCTTCTCGTAGACCTTGACCGCGTTCGCGTAGTCGGACACCGTCATGCGCACCTCGCCCTCGAGGAGCAGGTGCTCCACCTGGGCCATGCCCGCCATCGACCCGTCGGCGGGGCGGGCGCCCGGGGCCGGAGCGGGCGGCGCCGCCGCCGGCGCGAGGGCGGGGGCCGGCGGCGGGGCGGGCGCCTGCCGGGCCAGGCGCAGCATGGCCGAGGCCCGGCCCAGGATCACCTCCAGGTCGGTCTTCAGCTGCTCGTCGTTGCCCGCCGCGTCGAGCAGGCTGTGGTAGCGCTCCATCTTGTCTTCGAGCGCCTTGATCAGCTCCTCGCGGGGGGCGTTGCGGGAGACTTTCAGCCAGCCTTCGCGGTCGAGGTGGGCCGAGCGCTCCAGCTCGCCGGCCAGCTCCTGGCGAATGGCGTCGTGCGACGACGGATCGGGCTGGTGCCTCAGCGTCGAGAGCAGGAACGTCCCCGTCTCCATCATCACCACGGGCTGGGCGGCGGGCTCCGGCTGTGCGTTCTCGTCGAGAAGGACGTCGGCGGCGAGCAACGCATAGCAGGCCCGCAGCCGCGGGAAGCTGAGGCCTCCGGGCTGCCACCCCAGACGACGCAGCGTCACCTTGCGGCGAGCCTGCTCGAGGATGTCGCGCTCCTCCGCCGGGCACTCCTTCATGTCGAACGCGAACGGCGTGACGGCGGCCAGGGTCACCCGCCGGTCGAGGTCCCCGAGCCCGGCCATGATCAGGTCCTGGCTCTTCATCATGCGGATGCCGTCGTAGAGGAGGCGGTGGATGGACAGGCTCACCATGTACTCGAGAGGGATCGCGGAAGCGCGCTCCTCGAAGGCGGCCACCCCCTCGCCGAACTCGAAGAGAGAAAGCACGATGCGGTCGACCTGACGGGCCACCGACCGCCCCACCTCGTTCTTGTCGAGGACGCCGGACTGCACGAGGGCGTCGCCGAACCGGCGCTTGCGCCCTTCCTCCTTGACGAGCGCCGAGACGCGCGTGAACTCCTCGTCGGTGATCCGGCCCAGCGCCACCAGCGCCTCGCCCAGACGGTCCTTCTTGAGGTTGCTGGCCGCGAAGACGACGCGGCCGTGGTCGAAGAACACCGTCTTGACGACCCGGCCCGACTGCACCTGCAGGTCCCCGCTGCGCCGCTCGACGGAGAGCTTGCGCAGGGTCTCGCTGATGGGGGTGAGGGCGAGGTCCGTGAGCATTGGGCCCCCCCTGATACCACGCCCGGCGAGGGCCCACAACCGGCCGAGCGACCGCGCTCACTCGCGCGCGTCGACCCGCAGCTCGGCGACGCCCCAGCGGTGGGCCCCGGGGCGGGTCAGGACCAGCCGGAACGCCCGGGCGTCCACGGGAGACATCAGAAGGAGGACCTGGCTGTGGGTCTTCCCCTCGACCCGCTGGTCATCGAGCGCGGGGCGCCCCGGGCGCGTCGCCGCCTCGACGAACTCCCGGCCGTCGGCCGAGACGAGCAGCTTCAGCTCGCGCGCGCCCATGCGCCCGTTGCCGTCGACGTCCAGCTCGATCCGATCCAGGCGCACCGCTTCCGGTAGCGTCACCTGGAGCCAGTCCCCCGGCCGCTGGACCGTCTCGGTGCGCCACCAGGTGTCGTCACGGCCGTCGGCGGCCTGCGGCAGGTCGGCCAGGTTCTCCGAAGCGGAGAGCCACCCCGGCTCGAGCCGCATGCGGCGCCGCACGGGACGCAGGGAAGCGGGGACCCGCCACACGACGAGTCGTGGGCCGTTCCACGGGTTCACCGGCTCGGCCTCCAGCACCTTCTCGAGGCCGGCGAGGGCCTCGGGGTCGTCGTTCTCGGTGCTCACCACGAGGTCGGCCTCCTGGAGCTGCGCCCGCTGCCCGCGGCCCAGACCATCCAGCTCCATCACCTCGACCCGCGAGGAGTCCAGCCCCAGGCGCTCGACGCTGGAGACGACGAGGCTGCCTCGGCGGGCACTCGCGTTCACGGCGTCCAGCGCCCGGTCGCGCGTGCTCGGCGCGACGACGCCGCGCAGATAGGTGAGCGACGAGAGGAGAGGCAACGCGCTCGCGACGCCCGCGACGAGCACGAAGCCTCCGCGGCCCGGGCCGGCCAGCGGCTCGGCCCCCATCCCCGCGAGCACGAAGCCCACGCTCAGCGCGGGCAAGAGGAAGCGGTCGTGCTTCACGTCCGAGGTCGCGAGCACCGCGATGGCCGTGGCGGGAAGAAGCAGGAACGGCACCCACACCCGCCAGCTCCGCCGCGCGGGGACGAGGCCCACGACGCAGAGGAGCGCCGCGGGCAGGCCGAGGGCCTTGCGCCACGACTCCAGGTAGAAGAAGACCATGCGTCCGTAGGAAACAGGGGCCAGCCCGCGCTCCTGGTAGTGGTAGCCGACCTGGGCCCTCACGCCCGCCACGAAATCACCGCCGTGCAGGGCCGCGTACGGGCTCGTGAGGACGAAGACGGCGAGCGCCACCGCGCCCGCGAGGAGCGCACCCCGCAGGCGCGGCCCGGGGACGACGAGCCGCCGCGCGAGGTAGGAGGGAACGAGGAACACCGCCGTGAACTTCACCGCGCCGGCCAGGCCGAGGGCCAGCCCCGAAAGCGCGTCGCCGCGGAGGCGGGGGCCCACGCGCAGCAGGGCGAGCAGCGCCACGATCGTGAAGGCCTGGAGGACGACGTCGGGCCGGACCATGTGCGCCGTCTCCACCGCCACCGGCGAGACGGCGAGGAGCAGCGCGGCCAGCAGCCCCGCGCGCGATCCCGCGGCCTTGCGCCCCAGCCCGTCGACGAGCGCGCAGGCGGCGACGCCGAAGGCGGCCACCAGCGCGCGGGCGGCCAGGTACGCGGAGGGGCCGGGCGGGTCGTGGGGCAGGAAGAAGACGAGCGGGTACAGCATGTAGAAGAACAGGCCCGGATACTGGTAGTAGCGGTGGTCGAGGTCCCCGCTGCGGACCATGAGCGCCACGTTGTCGAGGAAGACGCTCTCGTCGGGATGCGGCGGGTGGCGCAGCCCCCAGCCGAGACCGGCGATGCGCAGGGCGGCGGCGAGGACGAGGATGCCGAGAAGGGCCGCCCGCCTAGTGCCGTTCCAATTTGATCGACCTGACATCACCTCGCGGGCGAATCGTTGGAACGGCACTAGCGGAGCTCACGCCACTGACCCGCCATCTCCCGGAGGATGGCCGCGATCACCCCGAGCGACGAGAGCTTGGAAGGCCCGCGGCTGCGTGGGAAGTAGTCGAGGCCGAGCTGGATCATCACCGCCCCCGCCTTGCGCGCGCGCAACAGCAGCTCGGCATCGATGAAGCTGCCCTCGCTCCTGAGCTCGATGCGCTGGAGGAGCGACCGGCGGAAGAGCTTGAAGGCGAAGTTCACGTCCCGGATGCGCAGGCCGAAGAGCAGGCGGATGAGCACGTGGTAGCCGATCGTGTACACGGCGCGGTGCAGGCCCTCCGACGTGCGGTCGAAGCGATACCCGGCGAGGAGGTCCGCCTGCTGATACTCGAGGAGCCGCACCGCCCGGGGCAGCTGGCCGAGGTCGACGGGGAGATCGGCGTCGGTGTAGAAGACCAGATCCTTCGTGGCCGCGGCGTAACCGGCGCGCAGGGTGCCCCCGAGGCGCCGGTTGACGGGGTTGTGGATCACCCGCACCCGCGGCTCGGCGGCCGCCAGGCCGTCGGCCCGCGCCCCGGTGCCGTCGGTGGAGGCGTCGTCGACGATGACGATCTCCCAGTCGCACCGCATCTCCTCGAGGGCGGCGCGGGCGGCGAGGACCGAGCGCTCCACGTACGCCTCCTCGTTGTACATGGGGATGACCACGGAGAGCGACGGAGGCATCGCGCCGGCGGGACGCTCCGCGCTCAGGCGGACGGGGCCTGCTCGGCGAGGGCCAGGCAGGCCTGGGCCGAGTGGGCGTCCATGTCCAGCTCGCTGTGGAAGGCGAGGCGCACCTTCCGGTTCCGCCCGATGACGTAGGTGACGCGCTGGGTCAGGCCGACCACCGGCCACCGCACGCCATACGCGCGGATGATGCTCTCCTCGGGATCGCCCACCAGCGTGAACGGCAGGCCGAGGCTCGCCTTGAAGCGGTCGCTCGTCTCCTGCCGGTCGCGCGACACGCCGATCACCTCGCAGCCCGACGCCTGCAGGTTCTCGTACTCCCGGCGGAACCCGCCGGCCTCTTTCGTTCAGCCGGGGGTGAAGGCCTTCGGGTAGAAGAACACGACCGCCGATCGCTCGTCGAGGATCTGGTAGAGCGTGCGGCCGCCCACCGGGAAGTCCGGCGCCACCTCGCCCCGCTTCAGCATGGGCCTCCACCATAGTCCCGTCCCGGGTCCGGGCGCAACCGGATAGAATTCCTCCATGCGGGCGGTCATCGTCGGCAGCGGTTCCGAGATTCCTCCCACGGCCGTGACGAACCGGATGCTCGCCCGCATCATGGACACCAGCGACGAGTGGATCCGCGAGCGCAGCGGCGTGGAGACGCGCTACTACGTCGAGCCCGGCACCGCGACCTCCGACCTCGGGGTCGCCGCCGCCCGCCGCGCGCTGGATGCGGCGGGCGTGGAGCGGGCGGAGGTGGACATGGTCGTCTTCGCCACCATGACCCCCGACCATTTCTTCCCGGGGGCGGGCCCGCTGCTCCAGGCCAAGCTCGGCCTGCGCAACGTGCCCTGCTTCGACATCCGCCAGCAGTGCGTCGGGTTCCTCTACGGCCTCCAGCTGGTGGACGCCCACGTCCGCGCCGGCCTCGCCCGCACGGTCCTGCTCGTGGGCGCGGAGGTCCACAGCGGCTTCATGCCGTACTCCGCCGCCAATTGGGATTACCTCTACGGGCGCGCGGAGGTTCCTCCCACGCCGGCCGAGCACGAGTGGAACTCCCGGTTCCGGCACCTGACCGTGCTCTTCGGCGACGCGGGGGCGGCGGTCGTGGTGCGCGCGGAGGAGGACGGCTCGCGCGGCGTGATCGACCAGATCCTCGGCACCGACGGCGCCGACTACGACAAGCTCTACGTGCCCGGCACCGGCTTCAAGCACCGGCCCTACACCGATCCGGAGCAGTTTGCCCGGGGCGACCACATCCCGGTGATGGACGGCCGCTACGTCTTCAAGCTCGCCACCACGCGCGTCGTCGAGGTCGCCCAGCAGATCCTGGCGCGCAACCGCACGAGCATCGACGACGTCTCGCTCGTGCTCATGCACCAGGCGAACCGCCGCATCAACGAGCACTGCCAGAAGGTCCTGGGGATCCCGGACGAGAAGGTCATCCACAACATCCAGAAGTACGGCAACACCACCGCCGCCACGATCCCGCTGCTGTGGGACGAGGCCGCGCGCGAGGGGCGGCTGCGCAAGGGTGACCTGGTCCTGATGGTGGCCTTCGGCGCGGGCATGAGCTGGGGCGCCACGCTCGTTCGGGCCTAACGCTGGCACTTCGGACAGAAATAGGTCGAGCGGGGCGGGTCGCCCTGCATCCGCCGCTCGATCGTCGTGCCGCAGCGCAGGCAGGGTTGGCCCGAGCGGCGGTACACCCAGTGCCGGGCGGCGGTCAGGCGAGTCGTGCGGCGGGACACGGCGTCGAGGTTCCTCCGCATCTGCCGGCACGCCGTCGCGATGACGCCGTCGAGGATGCCGTCGGCGAGGCCGGGCACGCGCGCGAACGGGCGGAGGCCGCACAGGAAGAGCACCTCGGACTTGTAGACGTTGCCGATCCCGGCCAGGCACGATTGGTCGAGCAGGGCGGCCCCGATCTCCACGTCGCCCGCGGCCCGAAGGCGGACGCGCGCCCCCGCGGCGTCGAAGGCCTCGGCCATCACGTCAGGCCCGAGGCGGACGAGCGCGGTGTGGCGGGCGGCCTCGCCGGCCGCGAGAAGCTCCACCCTCGGCGCGCGGAAGCACACCGCCACCACCTCCCCCGTTTCCAGCACGACGCGGGCGAGGTGCGCCGCCTGGCGCCAGCGCGAGCCGCGCCGATAGAGGTGCCAGCTTCCGGTCATCCCCTGATGCGTGTGGAGGACGGGGCCCCCGCCGAAGCGGACCAGCAGATGCTTGCCTTTCGCCTCGACGCGCGCGACCGGCCGGCCCACGAGGGCAAACCGGCGGGCGGCCACGGCGACGGCCGGAACAGAGGAGCGGAAAGCGGTGACGGTGCGGCCGCCGAGCGCGGCCTGGAGCGCTCGCGCCGCGCGCCAGATCGTGTCGCCTTCAGGCATCAGCCGCCCGCCTCGGAGCCTTCGTCCTGCTCTTCCTCTTCCCGCTCTGCGCTCTCTTCGCTGTATCCGGGGCCAATCCGCATGCCCGGCCCCGACGGCACGAGACCCGCTTCCTTCAAGGCACCGGCCAGGGCGCTCCGGCCAACGGGCTCTCCGTCGACGCTCATCCACACGACGGCGGAGCGCCCCGCGGCGGACCAGCGGGCGAGGGCCCGCGCCAGCGCGGCGGCGGCGCGCGAGCGGGCCGGCTCTTCACCGGGCAGGAACGTCACGATCTCCCCCTCGCCCGCCCGCACGTGCGCGGCGAGGGAACCATCGACGAGGACCACGTGGACGCCCGCGCTGCGCTGGAGGCGGCCGCCATCCGCCTTCGGCCACGGCAGCGTCGCGCCGTAGGGATTGGCCGGGTCGGTCGCCGCCAGCACGGCGGCCGGCGGCTCTTCTTCCGTGCCCAGGGCGCCGTCGCGCAGGGCGCGCAGCCGCTCCAGCGCGCCGGGATGCGCGAACTGCGAGCCGCCGAGGCCGGAGACGAAGTACCCGCGGCGCACGCGCCCCGACTCCTCCAGGGCGCGCAGCACCGGATAGAGCGAGGCGAAGCCGCCGGGAACGCCTTCGGCGAGAACGGCGGAGCGGGTGAGGACGCCGTGCCGGGACAGGAGCTGTTCGGCCTGCGCCTTCGCGCGCTCGGTCGGAGTGGGGGCACGGGAGGTCGCGGGCGGCACGAGCAGGCTCCAGCGCCCGCTCGAGCTCGGCGGGGCGTGACGGCGGGAACGGAAGGCAGCGAGCCGCCGCCCCGGATGGCGGCGGCCGGCCGGCCCGCGAACGAAGGCCCGCAGCGCGCCCAGGGTGTCGTTGGTCACCTCCCCCGCCCACGCCAGGTCCCACAGCGCGTCGAGGACGGGCTGGACGAGGCCGCCCCCCGCGGCCACATGCAGGTCGGCGAAGAAGCTCGCTCCGTGACGCGCGAGGTGCTCGCGCAAGCGGTCGTGGACCTCGCCCTCGGGTTTCTCGGCCCGCGGTGAATGCAGGAGCCACAGGTCCTCGGCGAGGAAGAGGGCCACCTTGCCGTCTCGTTCGCCCAGCGGCGCGATCCCGACCCAGACGACCTCTCCCGCGGCGCACAGCGCATCGAGGTCCTGCGGGCGATAGCCGGTGATGCGCGCGGGCAACACGTCGCGCTCGAGGACCGACGCGGGAACGACCGCGCCCTGGAGCTGCTCGACGGCCTGCAGGACCGCCTCGGGGCCCGCGCGCGGCGGACGCGGGGAGCCGGTCGCCACGTCCTGCCAGTCCAGGAGCAGGCGGGCGAGCGCCGCGGGCTCGGCCGGCTCGACCTGCTTGCGCAGCCGGGCGAGCGATCGCCGCCGCAGCGCCTGGAGCACCGCGGCGTCGCACCACTCGCGGCCGATGCCGCCGGGGCGGAACTCGCCCTCCAGCACGCGCCCCGTCTCCGCGAGCCGGCGCAGGGCTTCCTCGACCCGTTCCCCCACGACGCCGTAGCGGCGGCCGACGTCGGCGGCGGTGAACGGCCCATGCGTGCGGGCGTAGCGGGCCACGACGTCGCCCAGCGCGTCGGGCACCGGCTCGAGGAAGGCCTGGGGCAGGCCGGGCGGAGGCGGGACGCCGAAGGCGTCGCGCAACTTGCCCGCGTCCTCGGCCGCGGCGATCCGCTCCTCGCCGGCCAGGCTCACGACGATGGCCCGGCGCTCGTGCAGCAGCGTCGCCGTCCAGACGGACGCCAGCGCGGCCGGTCTCCCGTCTTCCCCCCTGGGAGGCGCGATGCGCGCCGCCGCCTCGTCGCGGGTGAGGTCGCCGACGCGGACGAGGAGGTCGTGGAGGGCATCGGGGCCGTGGGCCCGCCGCCGCTCGTCCAGGCATTGCCGCTCCTGCTCCACTTCGGCGAGGACGGCGGGATCGAGCAGCTCGCGCAGCTCGGCCTCGCCCAGCAGCTCCCGGAGCTGCGCCTGATCGACGGCCAGGGCCTGGGCCCGCCGCTCGGCCAGCGGCGCGTCGCCGTCGTAGATGTAGTTGGCGACGTAGCCGAAGAGCAGAGACGACGAGAAGGGCGAAGGAGCGGAGGCGTCGACGGTGACGACGCGCAGCTCGCGGCGGCGGATCCGCCGCAGCAGCTCCAGCAGCGACGGCAGGTCGAAGACGTCCTGCAGGCACTCGCGGTACGCCTCGAGGATGATCGGAAAGGAGCCGAAGCGCGACGCGACCGCGAGCAGATCCGCCGCCCGCTTGCGCTGCATCCACAGGGGCGACCGCAGGCCGGGACGGCGCCGGGGCAGGAGCAGCGCCCGCGCGGCCGCCTCCCGGAAGCGCGCGGCGAACAGAGCGCTCTGGCCCAGCTCGCCCACGACGAGGTCCTCGACTTCCTCGGGGTCCGGGATCAGGTCGGCGGCCTCGGGCGGACGCTCGCGGTCGGGGATGCGCACGACGATCCCGTCGTCGCTCCACAGCGTCTCGACCTCGGTCTCGCCCGCCGCCCGCATGCGCGCCTGGAGCGCCAGCGACCACGGCGCGTGCACGCGCCCGCCCCACGGTGAGAGCAGGCACAGCCGCCAGTCGCCCATCTCGTCCCGCGTCCGCTCCAGCACGAGCGTGCGGTCGTCGGGCAGGACGCCGGTGGCCTCACGCTGTTCCTCGAGATAGGCGAGAAGGTTCTGCGCCGCCCCCGGAGTGAGAGCGTGCTCTCCGACCAGCCGCGGGACCGATCGCTCACGCGGCCCGGAGGCCAGCTCACGCGTGAGCGCGCCCACGGCGCGGCCCAGCTCGACGGGACGCGGCGCGCGGTCGCCGTGCCAGAAGGGCATCTTGCCGGGCTCGCCGGGCGCGGGGGCGACGAGCACGCGGTCGCGGGTGATCTCCACGATCCGCCAGCTCGAGGCGCCGAGCACGAAGACCTCGCCCACCCGGCTCTCGAAGACCATCTCCTCGTCGAGCTCGCCCACCCGCCGGCCGCCTCCGCGGCCGTCCGGCGAGCCTTCGCCGCCGCCCTCCAGGAAGACGCCGTAGAGCCCGCGGTCCGGGATCGTGCCCGCGTTGGCGATGGCGAGCCGGGCCGCGCCCTCCCGCGCCCTCACCATGCCGCGGAGCCGGTCCCAGACGAGGCGCGGCCGCAGCTCCGCGAACTCGTCCGACGGATAGCGGCCCGAGAGCATGTCGAGCACACCCTCGAACTGGGCGCGGGGCAGCTTCGCGTACGGCGCCGCGCCCCGGACGAGCGCGAAGAGCGAGTCCACGCTGCGGGGGCCTTCGGCGCACACGGCCACCAGCTGCTGCGCGAGCACGTCGAGGGGATTGGCGGGCACACGCGTCGCCTCGACGGCGCCCTCCTGCATCGCGCGCGTGATCGCGGCCGTGGACAGGAGGTCGCCGCGGTACTTCGGGAAGATCACGCCGCGCGACACCGCGCCGGCCTGGTGGCCCGCCCGGCCGATGCGCTGCATCCCCGCCGCCACCGAGGGCGGCGTCTCGATCTGCACGACGAGGTCGATGGCGCCCATGTCGATCCCCAGCTCCAACGACGAGGTGGCGACGATGGCGGGCAGCCGCCCGGCCTTGAGGGCGTCCTCGATGGCGATGCGCTGCTCCCGGGCGACCGAGCCGTGGTGGGCGCGGACCAGCTCCTCCCCCGCCAGGTCGTTCAGCGCCGCGGCCAGGCGCTCGGCCAGCCGCCGGCTGTTGACGAAGATGAGCGTCGAGCGATGGGCACGGACGAGCTCCAGCAGCCGGGGATGGATCGCGGGCCAGATGGACCGGCGACCGACGGCGCCCGCCGGCCCTTCGACGATCTCGTCCGAGCCCTCCCCTCTCCCCGACCGCACCTCGCCGAGGCGTGACATGTCCTCGACCGGGACCTCGACCTTCAAGTCGAAGGCCTTGCCCTCGGCCGCATCCACGATCGAGACCGGCCGCGGCCGCCAGGCTCGCGCCCCCTCGCCCCCGCCGAGATAGCGGGCGACCTCTTCGAGCGGACGCTGGGTCGCGGACAGCCCGACCCGCTGCGGCGGTTGCCGCGCGATCTCGGCCAGGCGTTCGAGCGAGAGCGCGAGGTGCGCGCCGCGCTTCGTCCCGACGAGGGCGTGGATCTCGTCCACGATCACCAGCTCGACCGAGGACAGCATCGCCCGCGCCCGCGAGGTGAGGACGAGGAAGAGCGACTCCGGCGTCGTGATGAGGATGTCGGGCGGGTGGCGCGCCATGCGGGCGCGCTCGGCGGTGGGCGTGTCACCGGTGCGCAGCGCGATCTCGGGCCGGTGGAACGCGATACCGCGGAGCTCGGCGGTCCGGGCGATGCCGATGACCGGCGCCCGCAGGTTCCGCTCGACGTCGAAGGCGAGCGCCCTCAGCGGCGAGATGTAGACGACGCGGCACCTTTCCGCCGCCGGAGGAGCCGGGCTGAACATGAGCCGGTCGATCGCGGCCAGGAACGCGGCCAGCGTCTTGCCCGAGCCGGTGGGCGCGAGGACGAGGGTCGAGCGGCCGGCCGTGATCTCGGGCCAGGCCAGCCGCTGCGCCCGCGTCGGGCCGGGGAACGTCCCGGCGAACCACTCTTCGACCGCGGGATGGAAGCCCACGCTCCCAAGGATGTCACGGCTTGTGCGGCGCGGGACGGCCGGCGTCGAGGTGGTCCCAGTTGAGCAGCGTGTTGAAGACAAGAGCGTGGCTGCCGTGGGTCTGCCACCGCCACATCGGGTTGTTGGCGAAGAGGACCACGTGACCCTTGCCCACGGGGCAGTCGATGACGGCGGGCTTTTCGGCCAGCTCCTCGCCCTTGTCGAGCATGCCCGACACCCACAGGTCGTCCTTCTTCGCGAACTTCGCGACCACGCGCGGCAGGCGGTCCTCGGGCGGGAGCTGGTTCCGCACGAAGTCCAGGATCTCCTCCGGGATGTCGGCGATCGTCTGCGGCGGGCCCGGGGGCGTCTCGGGCGGAGCGACGTACGGCCGGCCCTGCGGGATGTCGGGATCCTTCGGACCACCGCGGCCGGACACGCGGCCCGGGGTGGAAGGGCCGAAGATCTCCGCGAAGCGCGCGGCGCCGCCGAGCGCGACCGCCGGTCCCGCCTCGAACACCGGCGCCTGGTTGAAGTACACCGCCAGCGTCTCCCCGTAGCCGTAGGCGATGGGGCTCGCGCGGTCGACGATGCTCGCCCGCAGGACGCTGCCCCTCGCTTGCAGTCCCCGAGCCTCGGTCACGTCCACCGCCTCCACGATGCCCGTCCGCACGGGGATCAGCGCCGAGCTCGCCGCGGCGACGAGCGCGCCGCCCTGGTCCACGAAGCGGCGCAGATGGGCCAACCCGTCGAACCCGATGCCGCCCCGCATGTCGTCGGTCTGGTCGGGCCCGCCGAGGTTCGGGTACTTGTCGCTCGGCGCCCACGGGACGGCGTCGGAGGTCTGGATGCCGGCGATCTGTCGCGGGATCGAAGCGCCGCCGGTCGGAGGAATGAGGATGACGTCCCAGCGCGCCCGCAGATCGGGCGTGTCGCGCAGGACGTGGACGGAGACGTAGTCATAGGGGACGGCGTAGCGGTCGAACGCGATGCGCCACCAGCCCTCGTTCTGCGTGTTCAGCCAGTCGTGCACGATCGCCACCCGCGGCACGCCGATCTTGTGGGTCTTCACCCTGGGCGCCGCGTCCAGGGCCACTGCGGACAGCGACAGGTCCCGGGCCGCCCGCTCGACGGCGGCGCGATCGGCGCCGCCGACGACGAGGGCTCCGGGGCCGAACTTGCGGCCGCCCGCCTCGAAGCCCTCCTCGGCCGCCTCGAACGACGCGTCCTTCAGCCGGTACCGCAGCGAGGCCACCTGGCCCTCGGCGCGGTTGTCCACGACGAACACGGCGCCCGCGCCGGTGAGGGTGCCCGGAGCGCGCCATCCGGAGGGGAGCTTCGCCATCGGCGCCTCGAGGATCGACGTGTCGGCCACGCGCACGGTCTTGACGTCGTGCAGCGGGCCGAGGGTCCAGCCGGTGTCGTCGTACGGACGCGGGTCGTTCACGTTGTACCACTGCGTGTCGAGGAGCATGTCGGCCAGCCGGCTGTACGGCTGGTCGAGCCGCACGACGTAGGAGCCTGACGGGAAGGCGACCTCCTTCTCCACGTTCTTGCCCTTGTCGTCCTTGGTCCTCTCCTTGACCTTCACCGCCGCGGTCGTGCGGTGGGCCTCGATGCCCTGGATCTGCAGGGCCGCCAGCAGGTCCGAGACACCGGCCGCGCGGGGCTCGTCGCCGGGGATGACGTAGGCCGCCGGGCCCTCGTTCATCGGCTTCTCGATCGACCGCCGGCTCTTCAGGTAGAAGTTGCTCAGGAAGCGGTCCTTGTTGTCGGCCACGAACTTCATCGCCAGCAGCAACGCCGACTGCTGCAGGTTGACGTTGTTGCGGATCGACCACTTCACCTTCGGCAGCGGCGGGTTGGGCCGGAACCAGGTCCGCTCGCTCTGGCCCCGCACCGTGCGCTCCTTCGTGTCGGCGCCGCCGTTGCCGAAGGTCTCGTAGAACCGGCCGATCGCGTTGTGGCCGTTGGCCGCGTAGAACATGTAGTTGGGCGCCCACCCGTCGTAGAAGCCGTGCGTCCACACGCCGGGCACGCCGCGCTTGGTCATCTCCTCGATCTCGTGGTAGGCGAGCAGATGCCACTCGTCGACCACGATCGGGTCGAGCCACGCGTTGTAGGGGCCGGTCCCGGTCGAGGTGTACAGGAACGGCACCGACTCGTGCAGGTCGTGGATCACGGTCGGGTGCCACTCGAGCGCGGCCTTGATGACGTTCTGGCTCTGCTTGAGGGCGAGGCCGAGGCCGTCGCGGTTGTTGTCGTGGGCGACGTAGTGGCCCCAGTAGAGAAGGGAGGGCGGCGTGCGGGAGGGGTTGTCCTTGCGGTAGCGGTAGACGTCCACCATGCGCTCGCGGCCGTCCACCTCCAGGACGGGAGTGAAGAGCACCAGGCTGTTCCGGCGGATGGCCTGGATGAAGGGCGTCTCCTCGACCGCCAGGCGGTAGCCCAGCTCCATCAGCATCTCGGGCGAGCCGGTCTCGGGCGAGTGCATCGCGCCCGTCGACCAGTAGATCGGCTTGCCCTCGGCCACGAGCGCCTTCGCTTCCGCCTCGCGGAGGCCGCGCGGATCGCCCAGCCGCGCGGTGATCTCCTTGAGGCGGTCGAGCCGGGCGAGGTTGGCCTCGTCGGAGATCACGACCAGCACCTGCTCGCGCCCCTCTTCCGTGGTGCCCATCGTGAAGACCTTCACGCGGGGCGAGGCCTTGGCCAGCTCGCGGAAGTAGCGGTGGACGTCCTTGGCGTAGGTCAGACGGTCCGGCGTGCCCACCACGTACCCGAGGACCTTCTGTGGACTCGGGACCTTCGCCGAGGCCGGCAGGTGGTCCACGAGCTCGGTGAGGAACATCGGGTCGGTCGTGTACTCCTTGATCTTGGCGGTGTAGGCGGCGTCGTTGCCCTGGGCGGAGAGGGTGCCGGGCACGAGGGCGAAGAGCGCCGCGGCGAGAGGACCTCGCATCGACACCTCCAGGCTCAGGCGGCGGCCAGCTGCGAGGTGCAGTGCGGGCAGCGCTTGGCCTTGACGGGGATCATGCTCGCGCAGAACGGGCACTCCTTGGGACCCGCTCCCGGCTTCAGGATCCACCGGTTCACCTGGTGCACGAGCAGGAAGATCGCGAAGGCCACGATCAGGAAGGTGATCACGGTGTTCAAGAACAGCCCGTAGCGGATGATGGGGGCCCCGGCGGCGGTGGCCGCGGCGAGGGTGGGATAGCCCCCTCGGGACAGGTCGATGAACAGCTCGCGGAAGTCGACGTGGCCGAACAGCAGGCCGAGGGGAGGCATGAGGATGTCCTCGACGAACGAGCTCACCACCTTGCCGAACGCGGCGCCGAGGATCACGGCCACGGCGAGGTCCAGCACGTTGCCCTTGAAGGCGAATTCCTTGAACTCTTTCAGCATGGACGCCTCCGTTGAAAGTAGACTGCGATTTTACCGCGCGGGCCTTGCCTTGCCAGGCCGCTCGTGATTTCCTCAAGGGACACCATGACGCGCCGCCCCGCCGCCCTCTGCCTGGCCCTCCTGCTGTGCGCGGCGAGGGCCCGCCCCGCCGTCTCCGCGGACGTCCCCACTCCCGAATTGGTCCTCGGATTCAAGGTCGGTGAGGACCGCAAGCTGGCCGACTGGACGCAGATCGTCGGTTATTTCCAGAAGCTGGCCGCCGCCTCGCCGCGGGTCAAGGTCGAGAACGTCGGGCCCACGACCGAGGGAAACCCTTTCCTCGTGGTCACCATCACCTCCGAGGCGAACATGGCCCGCCTGGAGGAGATCCGCCGCGCCAACCTCCGCCTGGCCGATCCCCGGACGCTGAGCGAGGACGAGGCCCGCCGCCTCATCGAGACGGGCAAGGCGATCGTGGCCCTGAACCACGGCATCCACTCGACCGAGGTCGGCGCGTCGCAGACCGCGATGGAGACGGCTTACCAGCTGGCCACGCGGCAGGACGCCGACACCCTCGACATCCTGGACAAGACGGTGATCCTTCTGCTTCCCTCCCACAACCCGGACGGCACGCAGAAGGTCGTGGAGTGGTACCGCAAGTCGCTGGGCACGCCGTGGGAGGGCGGCCAGATCCCGTTCCTCTACCACAAGTACACGGGGCACGATAACAACCGCGACTGGTACATGTTCACGCAGGTGGAGACCCAGCTCACCGTCAAGTACCTCTACGACCGCTGGCGGCCCCAGGTCGTCCACGACCTCCATCAGATGGGAACGCGCGCCGCCCGCATCTTCGCCCCTCCCTACGTCGACCCGTGGGAGCCCAACGTGGACCCCGCGCTCATCGAGGCCGTCAACGCCATCGGCGTGCACATCGGGGCCGGTCTCACGTCCGAGGACAAGAAGGGGGTGGTGATCCACGCGCTGTACGACGCGTGGACGCCGGCCCGGGCGTATCCCCACACGCACGGCGGCGTGCGCATCCTCACCGAGTGCGCCTCCGCGAGGATGGCGACGCCGATCGAGGTGAGCTTCAAGGACCTCGAGAGGGGGATCGGCTACGACGCCAAGCAGGCCTCCTGGAACTTTCCCGACCCCTGGCCGGGCGGCACGTGGCGGCTGCGCGACATCGTGGACTACCAGCTCTCGGCGACCCGCGCGCTGCTCGAGCACGCGGCCCGCCACCGCGAATACTGGCTGCGGACCTTCTACGAGGTGAACCGCCGCGCCGCCGCGCGCCGTGAGCCCTACGCGTTCATCGTGCCCGCCGCGCAGAAGGACCCCCTCGCCACCTCGAAGCTCCTGGGGGTCATGCGCACCGGCGCGGTCGAGATCCAGAGCGCGCGAGCGCCGTTCGACGCGGGGGGACGCAGCTTCCCCGCCGGCTCCCACGTCATCCTGATGGCGCAGCCCTTCAGCGCGTTCGCCAAGATGCTCCTGGAGCGGCAGCGCTACCCGGACCTTCGCCAGTGGCCGGGCGGGCCGCCCCAGCGGCCGTACGACGTCACCGCCCACACGCTACCGCTGCTGATGGGGGTGGAGGTGGTGACCGCGGAGGCTCCGTTCGTCGCCGCGCTCGAGAGGGTCGACGCGACGGCGGCCCTGACCGCGCCCGGCAGCATCGAGCGGGGACGCGGGCGCTTCTTCGCCCTCGGCCACAAGAACCCCGAGCTCGTGGCCCTGGGCCGTCTGCTGCGGGCCGGCGTGCCGGTGCGCTGGGCGACCGCCGCCTTCCTCGATCGCGGCCGCAACTTCCGGCCCGGCACCCTGCTCGTGCCCGAGAATGCCCGCGCCCGCCTCGAGCCGATGGCGCGCGAGCTGGGCTTCGTGGCCACCCCGGTCAGCGCCGCCGTCCCCAGCCTCCTGCTGCGCAAGCCGCGGGTCGGCGTCTACCAGTCCTACGTGCCGTCCATGGACGAAGGCTGGACGCGCTTCGTGTTCGAGAAGCAGGTCGGCGTCGATTACCAGACGCTCCACGACAAGGACGTCCGGGCGGGGGGGCTGCGCGAGCGTTTCGACGCGATCGTGCTCCCCGACCAGTCGCGCCGCGCGATGGTGGACGGCAATCCCCCCGGCTCGATGCCGCCGGAGTACGTCGGCGGCCTCGGCAAGGAGGGCGTGCAGGGCCTCAAGGGATTCGTCGAGCAGGGCGGCACGCTCGTCGCTCTCGACTCCGCCTCGGAGATGCCGATCGCGGACTTCCCGCTGGCCGTGACCAACGTGCTCGCCGGCTTCAACCGCGGGGAGCGCGCGGACGAGGGCGAGCGGGGCTCGAAGGACTTCTACTGCCCGGGGGCGATCCTCGAGGTGGAGGTCGAGCTCGCGACCACCAGCCCGCTCGCGCATGGGCTCGAGCCCACTCCCGTGTGGTTCGAGGGCAGCCCCGCCTTCGAGACGAAGACGGGGACGGTCCTGGCGCGCTATCCCGTGCGGAGCAACCCGCTGATGTCGGGCTGGCTCCTCGGTGACGAGTACCTCCGCGGGAAGGGCGCGCTCGTCGAGCTGCCGCTCGGCACGGGCCGCGTGGTGCTCTTCGGGTTCCGCCCGCAGTACCGCGCGCAGTCGTGGGCGACCTACGTCGCCCTCCTCAACGCCCTCTACACCTCGGCCGCGACGCCGCTCGCCCAGTGAGCCTCGACTTCGCCGGGGTGAAACGGGCGCGGCGCGGCCTCGTCTTCTTCACGGCCTGCCTCGTCGCGGGGCCCCTGCTCGGCGCGTCCCCCGTTCCCCGGCCCGACGACGTGCTGGGATTCCATCCGGGCGCCGACCGGAAGCTGGCCGACTACGAGACGATCGTGAAGTACTTCCGCGCTCTCGACGCGGCGTCCGACCGGGTGACGGTCCGCGACATCGGTCCCACCGCCGAAGGCCGGACGATGATCGCCGCGTTCATCAGCTCCGAGGCCAACCTCAAGAAGCTGGACCGCTACAAGGACATCGCGCGCCGGCTGGCGCTGGCCCGCGGCCTCGACGACGCCCAGGCCCGCGCCCTCGCCGCCGAGGGCCGGGCCATCGTGTGGATCGATTCCGGGCTCCACGCGACCGAGGTGGCCCCCGCCCAGCACGCGCCCGAGCTGGCCTGGCGCGTGGCCACCGAGGAGAGCGACGAGATGCGGCGGATCCGCGACGAGGTGATCCTCGTCCAGGTCCCGGTCATGAACCCCGACGGCCTCGACAAGGTGGTGGCCTGGTACAACCGCAACCTCGGCACGCCCTACGAGGTGGCGCCGATGGTGGAGCTGTACCACCGCTACGTCGGCCACGACAACAACCGCGACTGGTACATGTTCAACATGCCGGAGTCGCGCAACGTGGCCCGGCTGCTCTACGAGGAGCTGTTCCCCCAGATCGTCTACAACCATCACCAGTCGGCGCCCTTCCCCGCGCGGATCTTCGTGCCGCCGTTCGACGACCCCATGAACCCCAACATCCCGCCGCCGGTGATGCGGGGCGTGGCCACGGTCGGGGACGCGATCACGTCGCGCCTGGAGAACGAGGGCAAGGTGGGGGCGATCAGCCGCATCGGCTTCGACACCTGGTGGAACGGCGGGATGCGCACCGCCCCCTACTTCCACAACATGGTCGGCATCCTCACCGAGACCGCCCTGTGGCGCTACGCGACCCCTCACGAGTACGACCCGGCGAAGCTGCCGAAGCGGTTCCGGAACGGCGTGCCCACGGACATCCCCACGACCTTCTACCCGAGCCCGTGGCGGGGCGGCTGGTGGCGGTTGCGGGATGCCGTCGACTACATCTTGAGCGCATCGCTGGCGACCCTCGACGTCGCCGCCCGCAAGCGCAGCGACTGGCTGTACGGCATGTACCTCATGGGCCGCGACGCGATCGCCGCGGGGACGAAGGGCGATCCCTACGCGTACGTGATCCCGGCGGGGGAAGCGCAGTTCGATCCGACCGCCGCCGCCAAGCTCGTCGACGTCCTGCGCACGGGAGCGGTCGAGGTGCAGCGGGCCCGCACCGGGTTCAAGGCGGGCGAGCGGACCTTCCCCGCCGGCTCCTTCGTGGTCCTGATGGCCCAGCCCTTCCGCGCCTACGCCAAGGATCTGCTCGAGACGCAGCGCTACCCCGACCGCCGCGAGGGCGCCAACGGGCCGCCGCTGCGGCCCTACGACATCACCGGCTGGACGCTGCCCGCCCAGATGGGCGTCGAGGGCTCCTGGGTGGCGCGGCCGTTCGACGCGGCGCTGGAGAAGGTGACCGGGCCCGCCCGCGCTCCCGCCGTGGTGAGCGGCGCCGGAGGTGTTTTCATCGTGTCTCCGCGCGCCAACGACGCCTTCCTCCTCGCGAACCGGACGTGGAGGGCCGGGGGCGAGGTGCGGCGCATGGCGGCGTCGTTCAGCGCGGGCGGGCGCGAGTTTCCCGCCGGCGCCTTCATCCTGAAGGGCCTCGATCGCCCGGCGGTAGACGCGGTCGCGCGGGAGAGGGGCCTGCCCGTCACCGCGGTCGACGCGGCGCCCGCGGGCGCGGCCGCGCTGAAGGCGCCGCGCATCGGGCTCTACAAGTCATGGGTTCCCAACATCGACGAGGGCTGGACCCGGTGGGTGCTGGAGCAGTTCGAGTTCCCCTACCGCACGCTCGTCGATGCCGACGTGCGCAAGGGCTCGCTCCGCGAGAGCCTCGACGTCGTCGTGCTTCCCGATGCGGCCGCCAAGACGATCCTCGACGGCAACGCACCGGGAAGCGTCCCCCCCGAGTTCACGGGTGGCATCGGCCTCGCGGGATCGGCGGCGCTCGAGGAATTCGTCCGCGCGGGCGGCACGCTCGTGGCCCTCGACTCCGCCGGCGATCTCCCCATCGATCTCTTCGGCCTCGGCGTGCGCGACGTCCTCAAGGGCGTGCCCAATCAGGAGTACTACGCGCCCGGCGGACTGCTGCGCGTGGCCTACGACCCGAGCCAGCCGCTGGCCTGGGGCATGCCGAAGGAGGGGGTGGTGTTCGTCGAGAACGGGCCCGCCTTCGACGAGGAAGCCGCGCGCAGCGAGGAGGGCGAGGAGCAGCCCGCCGCGACCCCGACCGCCCGGCCTCAGCCGCGCGTGGTCGCCCGCTTCCCCGACAAAGAGGTTCTCTACTCCGGTTGGCTGCTCGGCGAGCCCAAGATCGCGAAGAAAGCGGCCCTCGTGGAGGCGCCCTTCGGCAAGGGCCGCGTGGTGCTCTTCGCCTTCCGGCCCCAGTTCCGCGGCCAGCCCCACGCGACCTTCAAGCTGCTCTTCAACGCTCTCCTACTTCCCTCCCCCTGAGGCGAAGACGTACAACGCCTCCACTCCCCCCGAGAGCGTCCCCAGCAGCCGGCCGAGCATGCCGCTGCTGTCGGCGTGGGTCAGGTCCACCGCTTCCATGAGCCCCTCGGCGAAGGCTTCGGCGTCCACCTTCGCCTGGCCCGCACGCCCGGTACGCTGGGCCGCGAGCACGCCCGCGGCATTGAGGAACGCGACCGCCACCGCCAGCTCGTCGAGGACGGGCCGGCGTCCGGTGCCGAGCGTTTGCAGCGACGCGCGCAGGTAGTTCCAGGCCAGGCCATGGACTTCGGGGTCGTTGGCGTCGAAGCGGGCCCGGCGAGCGGCGGCCAGATCGAGCGCGGGAAGGCCCGGACCGACGCCGTGGGCATGGGCGAGGAGCCGCGCGAGCCGCCACCGCAGGCCGAGACGCAATCCCGACCCGTGAGGGTCTTCGAGCTGCTCCCGCGCGGCGACCACCGCGAACAGGAAGCCGCGAGAGAGCAGCCGGCCCAGCGCGGAGGCGGGCCGGGCGACGAGCGGCTGATCGCTCTTCGCGGCGTAGCGGCCGGTGAGCTCGAGGTATTCAGCGAAGCGCGGCGGGGGCAGGCGCACCACGCGGTGCCGGGAGACGTCCTCGACGTAGCGGGCCATGCGGAGCACGTTCGCCCGCAGGTCGGGCCGTCCCTCCGGTCCCGGCCGGTCGAGCATCTCCCTCAGCACCTGACGCAGCGTGACGAGCGCATCGGCGGCCAGCGGACGGCCGTCGACCAGCTCTACCTCGAGGCTGCGCTCGGGATATTCCTGTGCCCACGCCTTGCGCAGGCCGGCGATCTCGCGCGACTGCGCGTCCAGCCGCGCCCCCGCGTTCCTCACCACCGTCGGGCAGCAGAAGCTCGCCGTCAGCACCGCGGATCCTTCCGCGGGATGGAACCGAAACGGGAACAGCCGGCACGTCAGCGGCTTGCGCTCGGCGCCCAGCTCCTCGTGGATCCGGCACCGGTTCTCGGGCGACAGGAACCCGCAGGCGCCGTCCTCGCGCTTGCGGATGCGCGCGTAGCCGCCCGGCAGCGGGTCGAAGGGATCCCTCTCGGCTCCCTCGGGCGAGCCGTCGCGCTCGCGGTAGTAGCGCTCGGCCTTCGCCTGCCG
>Ga0070707_100001266_pt1 | contig 24840 bp, 20 predicted proteins | sample KBSK5502metaG_FD_65468 | JGI IMG/M metagenome (GOLD analysis project Ga0070707, IMG submission 65468) | Corn, switchgrass and miscanthus rhizosphere microbial communities from Kellogg Biological Station, Michigan, USA - KBS K5-50-2 metaG | ecosystem: Host-associated > Plants > Roots >...
GCGCGTAGTCATGGCACGCTCCGGATGGGCGAGCACCAGACAGAGGGACGGCGGTACCGGCACTCGCACCACTTCGAGCGGATCCATCGACCGGATGAGCACGAGACCGCCGAGGAGAATCGGGGCGATGTTGTCGGCGTGGCGTCCCGCAACCGCCGCCTCCGCTTCAAGCGCCGCTTCGAGCAGAACCGCGTGCTCGAGCGGATGATCGAGCAGGAAGTTCGCCGCGACCGCTCCCGCGACGGCAGACGCGGCGCTCCCGCCCTGGCCCCCCGAGAGCGGGAGCCCTTTTTCGAGCCGAAGTGAGAGGCCGAAGGCGGCTCCGGCACGACGGAGCACGGCGGCGGCCGCGATGCCGCTGCTGTGCCGGGCCGGATCCCGGGGGAGCGAGGAATGACCCGGGTCGGCAATGACGATACCCGACTCTGCCGTGCGCTCGGCGGTGACGATGTCGCCGGCACCCGTGATGGCGAGTCCGAGGATGTCGAGCCCTGGGCCAAGATTGCCGATCGAGCCGGGCGCGAAGACTCGGACCTGTGCTGGCATCGGCGGATTGTATACTTTCGGCGGTCGCCGGGACAGGCTCGTGCTGTTTCCCTGACCCCTGACCCCTGATCCCTGACCCCTGATCCCTAGCCTATGCGCATCGCCGTTCTCCGGGAAACCGCCCCGCACGAGCATCGTGTGTCCCTGGTGCCGCCGACGGTCGCGCGCCTCATCGCCGCGAAGCATCACGTCGCCGTCGAACGGGGAGCCGGTGCGGGGGCAAGCTTTCCCGACGACACCTATGTCGCGGCGGGGGCGACCGTCGCCTCCGATCGGAATGCGCTGCTGTCGGAGTGCGACGTGCTGCTCGCGGTGCAGCGTCCCGCGCTCGAGGACATCGGCGCGATGCGGAGCGGAACGGCAGTCATTTCGCTGGTCCAGCCCGCGACGGCCGCCGAGTATCTCGCTGCCGCCGCCTCGCAGGGGGTCAGCGTCCTCGCCATGGAGCTGGTGCCGCGCACGACCAAGGCGCAGACGATGGATGTGCTCTCCTCACAGGCCACCGTCGCGGGATACCAGGCGGTGCTGCTCGGCGCGAGCCACTGTGCCCGCCTCCTGCCGATGCTCACGACCGCCGCGGGGACGATTCCTCCCGGCAAGGCGTTCATCGTCGGCGCCGGCGTCGCCGGGCTTCAGGCCATCGCCACGGCGCGGCGGCTCGGCGCGGTGGTGAGCGCTTTCGACGTGCGCGCCGCCGTGAAGGAGCAGGTGCAGAGTCTCGGGGCGAGCTTCGTCGAAGCGGGTGAGGTTTCCGCGTCCGCGGAAGCGGCGGGGGGCTACGCCAGGGAGCTTGGCCAGGACCAGCAGACGCGGGTGCTCGCCGCGATCGGGGCGCATCTTCCCCAGATGGATCTGGTCATCACCACCGCGCAGATCCCCGGAAAGCCGGCGCCCCGGCTGATTACGGCCGCCATGGTAGCGTCGATGAAACCGGGCTCGGTCATCCTCGACGCCGCGGTGGAAACGGGAGGCAATTGCGAGCTTTCCCGCCCGGGCGAGACCGTCGTGCATGCCGGCGTCACCATCCTCGGCCCGGTGAATCTCCCCAGTCAGATCGCCCAGCACGCCAGCGTGATGTTCAGCCGGAATCTCCAGAGCCTGCTCGAGTACCTCGTGAAGGATGGGGCGCTCACAATCGCACTCGACGATCCGATCGCGGGGCCCATGTGCCTCGCGCACGGCGGCGAGGTGCGCAAGGCATGACCCGCATCCAGCACCCAGCCCCCAGCACCCAGGACCCAACATGAATCTCACCATCGTCATCCAGATCTACGTCTTCGTACTGGCGGGCGTCGTCGGCTATCAGGTCATCAGCCGGGTCCCGCCACTGCTGCACACCCCGCTCATGTCGGCCGCGAATGCCATCACCGGCATTTCGCTGGTCGGCTCGCTGGTGGCGGCGGGGAGCGATCATGGCTCGCTCAGCAACCTCCTCGGGTTCATCGCGGTCATCTGCGCCACCGTCAACGTGGTCGGTGGCTTTCTGATTACCGACCGCATGCTGAAGATGTTCCGCCGCGACACCCGGCCCCGTCAGTGAACCCAGATCTCCCCGCCCGTGAGCTGGTGATCCAGGCGATTTACCTCGTCAGCTCCGTCTGTTTCATCCTGGGCCTCCGGGGACTCTCCGGCCCGGAAAAGGCGCGCGGCGGCATGGCGCTCGCCGCCGTGGGCATGCTGCTGGCCGTGGTGGGAACGCTGCTGCACGCCGACATCGTCCGCTACGACTGGATTCTCGCCGGCCTCCTGATCGGATCCTTCATCGGCGTCGTCATCGGCCGCCCGCTCTTCATCTCGGTGCCGATGACCGCCATGCCGCAGTGGGTGGCGCTCTCCCATGCCGCGGGCGCGGTCGCCGCGACACTGGTCGGCATGAACGAGTACCTGCACCTGGGTACCGCCGCGTCGCCCGGCACCATGGCCTCGCTCGGTTTCGAGGTCCTGCTGGGGACGCTCACCGTCACCGGCAGCGTCATGGCCTTCGGAAAGCTGCAGGAGATTCTTCCCGGGCGACCGGTCACCTGGCCGCTGCAGAACATTTTGAACCTGCTGCTCGCCGCCGTCGCCCTGGTGCTGCTGGTCATGGCCGCGGTCAATCCCTCGCTCTCCTGGGCCTTCTGGACCATGGCCATCCTGGGAGGCGCGCTCGGCATTCTGATGGTGCTGCCGATCGGCGGCGCCGACATGCCGGTCGTGATCTCGCTGCTCAATGCGTACGCCGGCCTCTCCGCCTCCGCGATGGGATTTGCGCTGGACAACAACCTGCTCATCATCGTCGGCGCGCTGGACGGGACGTCGGGTCTCCTGCTCTCGATTCTCATGTGCAAGGCGATGAACCGGTCGTTCGCCAATGTGCTGTTCGGCGCATTCGGCGCAGTGGGCGGCGGCAAGTCCGCTGCGATCGCCTCCGGGGTCGAGATGAAGGAAATCTCGCCGGAAGATGCGGCGGTCCGGCTGGCGTACGCCGGGCTCGTGGTGGTGGTGCCGGGTTACGGACTCGCGGTGGCGCAGGCGCAGCACGCGCTCCGCGAGCTCACCGAGGGGCTCGAAAAGCGGGGCGTCGAGGTCAAGTACGCCATCCATCCGGTGGCAGGGCGGATGCCGGGGCACATGAACGTGCTGCTCGCCGAGGCGAACGTCCCCTACGACCGGCTGTTCGACATGGAGGAAGTGAACGGGGACTTCGAGCGGGCGGACGTGGCCCTGGTGATCGGCGCGAACGACGTGGTGAATCCCGCTGCGCGGAAGGACCCGGCGAGCCCGATTTACGGGATGCCGATCCTCGACGTGGACAAGGCCCGGATGGTGATCGTGATGAAGCGGGGACGCGGGGCCGGCTTTGCCGGGATCGAGAACGAGCTGTTCGTCGACCCGCGAACCGCCATGCTTTTCGGCGACGCCAAGGCCTCGCTGTCCAGGCTGGTGACTGAGCTTAAGACAGTTTGAGACTGGTGTTGGTGTGCATGAATGGGGCGGGAAGCGTCTCCTACATGTGAACGGAATACTGGACGGCTGGGGACTGACGGCGCGCTGCCCGAAAGTCCGCCAGCCGTCGGGGTATTCGGGGGGTCGGAGACGCGAAAACGTGCAACCCCATCAACTGCACCGATTTACCTAAACCGTTGATTTTTCTTGGGTTAGGCGTTATATTGTCGGCTTCTGTTTGTCGGGATGGATCCCGAAATTCGTCTGAATGGATTCAGAAAAAACACGCAAGGACGAAGGAGGCATAGGACGTGGCGACAGCCCCTCGCACCAAGCGTAACGCAGTGAAGCCGGCCCAGATCGCCAAGGCGGTTGACGAGGGTCGGGAAAGTCTTGATCTCTATCTCGATGAGATCAGCCGGGTGCCCCTTCTCTCCCGCGAGGAAGAGATGGAGCTGGCCCGGAAGGCTTTCCGAGGCAACGTGACGGCCCAGGAAAAACTGGCCCGGCACAACGTGCGTTTCGTGGTGTCGGTCGCGAAAAAGTTCCAGAACCGCGGCGTTCCGCTCGTCGATCTGATCGGCGAGGGGAATCTCGGGTTGATGACCGCTGCGCGGAAGTTCGATCCCGATCGCGGGGTCAAGTTCATCTCCTACGCGGTCTGGTGGATCCGCCAGGCAGTCCAGGCGGCCATCGCCCGTCACGGCCGGCCGGTTCGGGTGCCGCTCAACCGGACCGCCGATCTGAGCCGGCTCGGCCGGACCACGACGCTGCTCAAGGAAAAGCTCGGGCGGATGCCCACCACCGAGGAGCTCGCCCGCGCCACGGGGCTCACTCCCGAGGCGGTGCGCTCGCTCTCCGCGCTCAACTCCGAGGCAGTGCGGCTCGACCATCCCACCCGGGATGGCGACGGCAACGAGCGGATCGAGCGCTTTGCCGCGGACCAGGAAGGCACCGACGCGGGGACGATGGCGAACAGCCAGACTCAGGACATCGAGGCGGCACTGGCGACGCTTCCGCCCCGCGATGCCAAGGTGTTGCGGTTGTACTTCGGGATCGAAGACGGCCAGAGCCGGACTCTCGAGGAAATCGGCCGCATGATGGGCGTCACCCGCGAGCGGATTCGCCAGCTGCGCGATCGGGCGCTGGTGCGGCTGCGCGAAGGAGAGACGGGGGAGCGGCTGAAGGACCTCGTCGCGTAGGGCGCAAAAAGGCGCAACGGCGCAACGGCGCAAAGTGAGAGCCCCCGGCGTTTGCCGGGGGCTCTTTTTTTCGTTGCACCTTAGCGCCATAGCGCCGTTGCGCCCGCCATTACGCCTTCGCGTCCAGGAACATGCGCAACACTCGCGGCAGTATCCCCCCGTGGTTGAAGTACTCCACCTCCACCGGCGAATTCAGCCGCACCACCGCCTGGAATACCGTTTCTTTCCCGGCGTCATCACGCGCGCGCACCGTCACCCGCCCCCCGGGAGTCACGCCGGAGGCGATGCCGGAGATATCATACACCTCGAGTCCGGTGAGTCCCAGCGATTCGCGCGACTGTCCCGGTTCATAGCCCAGGGGGAGCACGCCCATACCGACCAGGTTGCTCCGGTGGATTCGCTCGTAGCTGTCGGCGATCACCGCGCGAACGCCGAGCAGTGTGGTTCCCTTGGCGGCCCAGTCGCGGCTGGAACCGGTGCCGTACTCCCGCCCTGCGAGAATCACCAGCGGAACCCCGTCGCCGATATAGCGCATCGCCGCGTCATAAATGGAAACGATTTCTCCCGAGGGGAGATGCAGCGTCCAATTCCCCTCTTTTGCCGGGACGAGCTTGTTCTTGATACGGACATTCCCGAAGGTGCCTCGCATCATCACCTCGTGATTGCCGCGCCGCGCGCCGAAGGTGTTCCACTCCTCCTGCGGCACGCCCCGCTCGAGGAGAAAGCGCGCGGCGGGACCGCTCTTCGGAATGGCGCCCGCCGGCGAGATGTGATCGGTCGTGACCGAATCGCCCAGTGAGGCGAGCACCCGCGCCCCGGACACGTCGGTGGGCGCCGTCGGCTCCCTGGGGAGTCCCTGGAAGAAGGGCGGCTCCTGCACGTACGTCGACCTGGTGTCCCAGGCGAACCGGTCGCCGGTCGGCACCTCGAGTGCGCGCCACTCCTCGTCGCCGTCGAATACCGAGGCGTATTTGTCGGTGAAAATCGCCGGTTTCAGCGCGGCGGCCATCGTGCTGCGGATCTCGTCCATGCTGGGCCAGATTTCCCGCAGGTACACCGGCTTGCCGTCCTTGCCCCTGCCGAGCGGCTCGGTCGCGAGATCGACATCCACCCGGCCCGCGAGCGCGAACGCGACGACCAGCATCGGCGAGGCGAGGTAGTTCGCGCGCACCTGCGGATGCACCCGGGCCTCGAAATTCCGGTTGCCCGAAAGCACCGCCGCCGCCACCAGCTCGTATTGATCGATCGCCGTCGCGACCGCTTCGGGGAGCGGGCCGCTGTTGCCGATGCACGTCGTGCACCCGTAGCCCACCGTCTGGAAGCCGAGTTGCTCGAAGTACGGTGTGAGTCCCGCCGCGTCGAGGTACGCCGTCACGACGCGGGATCCCGGCGCCATGCTGGTCTTGACCCACGGTTTGCTCTGGAGCCCCTTCTCGACCGCCTTCCGGGCGAGCAGGCCGGCCCCGACCATGACCGACGGATTGGAGGTGTTGGTGCAGCTGGTGATCGCGGCGATCACCGCCATGCCGTCGCGAATCGGAAAGGCGTCGCCGGCGATCTCATGCTCCAGGTCGGGCGGCACTTCCAGCACCTGGGCTGTCCCCGCCGACCCTCCCTCGCCCACCCAGCGCGAATAGTTGCTCTCGGCGACCGCGCGGCGCTCGGCCGGTGTACCGGCCGACATGAGCCCCGGGAGCGAGACCGCGAAGTTCCGCTTGAGATCCTTGAGCGGCACCAGATCCTGGGGCCGCCGCGGGCCGGCCAGGCTCGGCTCGATCGACCCGAGGTCCAGCTCGAGCCGGGCGGTGAACTCCGGATCGGGAGAGCCGTCGGTGCGGAAGAGCCCCACCTCCTTCGCATACTGCTCGGTCCGGCTCGCCTCTTTGTCGCGCCCGGTCCGGCGGAGGTATTCGATCGTCTCGGCGTCGACCGGGAAGAACCCCATCGTGGCGCCATACTCCGGCGCCATATTCGCGATGGTGGCGCGATCGGCGAGTCCGAGCCGGGAGATTCCCGGTCCATGAAATTCCACGAACTTGTCCACCACCCCATGCTTCCGGAGCATCTGGGTCACCCGCAGCACCAGGTCGGTCGCGGTGGTGCCCAGCGGGAGGTCGCCGGTTAGCTTCACTCCGATCACTTCCGGCACCAGCATGAAGTAGGGCTGGCCCAGCATCACGGCTTCGGCCTCGATGCCCCCGACGCCCCACCCCAGGACGCCGAGGCCGTTGATCATCGTAGTGTGAGAATCGGTGCCGACCAGCGTGTCCGGGTAAGCGGTGCGTTCGCCGTACTGGTCCCGAAGCTGGACGACGGGGGCGAGATACTCGAGGTTCACCTGATGCACGATTCCTGTTCCCGGGGGAACCACCCGGAATCCGGCAAAGGCACGCTGGGCGAACTTGAGGAGTTGATAGCGCTCGGCGTTACGCTCAAATTCCAGCGCCACATTCTGGCGGAACGCGTCGGCCGTACCGTAGTGGTCGACCTGGACCGAGTGATCGATCACCAGATCGCAGGGTACGACCGGATTGATCTGGCCGGGGTTCCCTCCCATCCTGGCCATGGCGTCGCGCATCGCCGCGAGATCGACCACGCAGGGTACGCCGGTAAAGTCCTGGAGGACGACCCGGGCGGGCATGAAGGGAATTTCGCCGCCGGAGGCCGGAGCCGGACTCCAGCGTGCCAGCGCCTCGACATGATCTTCGGTGACCACGCCCCGGCCCGCATGGCGGAGGGCATTTTCCAGGAGCACGCGAATCGAATACGGAAGCCGGTCCAGGGTCCCTACTCCCTTGCGCTCCAGCTCGCTCGGACGGAAGATCACCGCCCGGCCGCCCTCGAGAGTGAGCTCGGCCCGGGTCCCGAATGGATTCACGCGCGTGGTCATGAGGCGGTCGGCTCCGCTGAGGGTCCCATCGTCCGGCAAGACCCCTAAGATACATGCCCGTATCATCGAGGCGGGAGGGAAGGACCGTCGCGTGGCCGTCGTGAATCCGCTGCCCGTTTCCGTCACCCGGCGGGACGACGGGGTGCTGGTGGAGTGGGATGCCGAGGGTCACCGCGCGCTGTACCCGTCGCGGAGTCTTCGCCTCGCCTGTCCCTGCGCCGAGTGCGTGGAGGAAATGAGCGGCCGCCCCCTGCTCGATCCGGCCGCGGTGCCCGCGGACATCCGGCCGCTGGAAGTGCGGCTCGTCGGTGCGTATGGGCTCAAGATCCGCTGGAGCGACGGTCATGGGACCGGCATCTACACGTTCGACCGGCTGCGCCGGGATTGCCCCTGTGCGCGCTGCGTGATTCCCGGGGAGAGCTGAGGAGGCGGGATGGTCGGACGGTCGTATTGGATCGCGATCTGGTACGGCATTCTGTTCCTCGGGATGCTGGGCCTCTGGTCCTCCCTGTACTGGGGCCGCCAGACCCACTGGAAGAACGCGGACGAGCTGCTGCGTGCCATCGGGACGATCGCGGTCTCGAGCGGCATGCTCCTCCTGCTCAATGGCCTGGTGACCTTTCTCGGACAACTCCTGCTGCTGCTGGCGCTGATCTGTTTCGTCGTGGCGTTCGTGCTCGGGCGGAAGGCGGGAGCGCCCAACGGAAGCGAGAGCTCCGACGACGACTACGGCGACGATGAGCCGGGTGCCGGCGCATGAGACGTTGGACGGCTCTGGTCATCGCGCTGGTTCTTCCTGCGGCATTGCCGGCGCAGCAGGCGATGGGCCCCTCCACCGGCGGCACCGTGGCGCTCCGGCAGGCGGAGCGGATGCTGGGTCACACCAAGCGCGCCCTCATGATCGCCGCGCACCCCGACGACGAAGACACCGAGCTGCTCACGGTCCTGGTCCGCGGACAGGGGGCCGAAGCGGCGTACCTGTCGCTCTCTCGCGGTGAGGGGGGACAGAACCTCATCGGTCCCGAGCTCGGGGAGGAGCTCGGGCTCATCCGGAGTGAGGAGCTGCTGGGCGCGCGTGCGCTGGACGGCGCGCGACAGTACTTCACCCGCGCCTTCGATTTCGGATTCTCGAAGAACCTCGAGGAGGCGTTCCGGTTCTGGCCCCGCGACTCGGTGCTGAAGGACGTCGTCCGCATCGTGCGACGATTCCGGCCCCAGGTGATCATCTCGATTTTCTCGGGGACCAACCGGGACGGACATGGCCAGCACCAGGAAGCCGGCTGGGCGGCGCGTGAGGCGTTCGACGCCGCGGGAGATCCCGCCCGGTTTCCCGAGCTCGCCACGGAGGAAGGGCTCGCACCGTGGACGCCGCTCAAGCTCTATCGCTCGGCGCGCTTCGATCAGTCCGGCGCCACCCTCACCCTCGAGGGCGGAATACTCGATCCCGACATCGGGCAGTCGTACCGCCAGGTCGCCATGCGAGGGAGGAGTCTGCACCGCTCCCAGGACATGGGCGTGCTGCAGGAACCGGGGCCGTCCACGATTCGCCTCGCCCTGCAAACCGATCGTGCGGCGCCGAACGGCGGCGGCCTCTGGGACGGCATCGATACCAGCGCCGCGCCGCTCACCGGCCAGGGCATCGAAGCGGCGGATCAGCGCCGGCATGCCGATGACGCCGCCGCGATCAGGGCGGGACTCGTGGTCGACGCATCGGTGGCCGACGGGCGCCTCGTGCCGGGGCAGCGGGTGCCGGTGCGAATCACGGTGTGGAACGGAGGATCCCGCGCCGCGGCCGCGGAATTCGCGTTGGGCGCTCCCGCCGGGTGGGATGTCGCGCCCTGCGCGGCAAGCCGGGTGACGGTCGCCCCCGGCACGGTGGCGACGTGCGTGGTCGAGGTCGGGTTGCCCGACGATGCCGCGGTCTCGGTGCCCTATTTCCTTCGCGCCCCGCGCGATGGGGCGATGTATCACTGGAGCGGCCGGCGATCCGACTGGGGTGAGCCGTTCGAGCCGCCGCTCCTGGAAGCGCGGGTTATGCTCACCCCGGAGGGCGCCCGCGCGATCGTGCAGGCCCGGGAGGTCGTCCACCGCTATCGCAATCAGGCGGTCGGCGAGGTGCGCCGGCCGATTCTCGTGGTGCCGCGAGTGGACGTGAAGCTCGACCCGGCCGCCAAGGTCTGGCCGACCGGCGCCCGCGCCGCGCAGCCCTTCATGGTCACCTTGCAGCACGGCGCCGCTGCCCCCACGTCGGGCACGGTGCAGCTCGAGCTCCCCGCCGGGTGGCCCGCGGTTCCTGCGCAGCAGTTCGCGCTCACCCGCGAGGAGGAGCATGAATCGCTGATCTTTCAGGTCCGGCCTCCCGACGTAATGGCGCCGGGCGTCTACGAAATCCGAGCGGTGGCGCGGGACTCCGCGGGGCACCGGTATGCCAGCGGCCTCGCCGTGGTGGACTATCCGCACATTCGTCTCCGCACGCTGGGCCGGCAGGCCGTCAGCATGGTCCACGCCGCGCCGATCGCCCTGCCGCCGGTCACCCATGTCGGCTACATCCGCGGCGCCGCCGACCGGGTGCCCGAAGCGCTGCTCGAAATCGGATTGCCGGTCGACCTGCTCGATGCCGTCGCGCTGGAGCGGAGTAATCTCTCCCAGTACGACGTCATCATCGTGGGAAGCCGGGCATATGAAACCGAGCCGGCGCTCCTGGAGAACAACGCGCGGCTGCTCGACTATGTGCGGGCCGGCGGACGGATGGTGGTGCAGTACCAGCAGGGGGCATTCTTCAACGGCAATTTCGCCCCGGCGCCGCTCACCGTCGGGCAGCAGCACGACCGGGTCACCGACGAGACCGCGGCGGTCACCCTGCTGCAGCCCGATCAGCCGGTCTTCCTTCGACCCAATCGATTGGGCCCGGCCGACTGGACCGGCTGGGTGCAGGAGCGCGGGCTCTACTTTGCGCGCACCTGGGACAAGTCCTACTTCCCGCTGCTCGAGCTGGCCGATCCGGGCGAAGCGCCCCTGCGCGGCGGACTCCTGGTGAGCGCGCTCGGCCGAGGCACCTACGTGTACACCGGGCTGTCGTTCTTCCGGCAGCTGCCCGCCGGCGTTCCGGGAGCGTACCGGCTTTTCCTGAACCTCCTGGATCTCCGTGCGACGCCGCCGCAGCCTTAGCCTTCTCATCGCGGTCGCCGGGCTCGGCTGCGGCGGAGGCGACGGACGCACGCCGCTGGTGCTCTACTCCCCCCACGGCCCCGACCAGCTCGGCGCGCTGGAACAGGCGTTCGAGGCGCGGAATCCAGGGATCGACGTGCGCTGGCTCGACATGGGAAGCCAGGATGTGTTCGACCGCCTGCGCTCGGAGCGCGCCAATCCCCAGGCCGATGTCTGGTTCGGCGGTCCGACCACGATCTTCGACCGCGGGATCCCCGATTCGCTGCTGCAACCTTACCGCCCCGAATGGGCAGCGCAGGTCGGGCCGCGCGGGGTCGGACCCGGCGATCTCTATTGGCCGGTGTACCGCACTCCCGCGGTCATCGCGTTCAACTCCACCGCCGTCCCCCGCGATTCCGCCCCGCGCGACTGGGACGACATGCTGCTGCCGAAGTGGAAGGACCAGGTGCTGATCCGCGATCCGATGGCGTCCGGCACGATGCGGGCGATCTGGGGATTCGTGATCTATCGCGGCATCCAGGCGGGAGGAGACACCTCGCAGGGAATGGCGTGGCTTCGCAAGCTCGATGGGCAGACCCGGGCCTACGTGCTGAGTCCGCTCCTGCTGACGGAAAAGCTCGCGCGCCAGGAAGGGCTGGTGACGCTCTGGGATCTTCCCGACGTGCTGATCGACCGGGCCCGCGGGCTTCCGCTCGATTACGTCTTTCCCGCGTCGGGAACGGTTGTGATCGACGACGCGATCGGGCTGGTTCGCGGCGCGCGCCACGCGGACGCGGCAAAGAAGTTCATCGACTGGGCCGCGAGCGACGAAGCGCTGCTTCTCGCCGCGCGGAAGACCTTTCGTCTCCCGGCCCGCACCGATCTGCCGAAGGATTCCATTCCCTCCTGGATCGCCGACGTCGAATCGCGGATGCACGAAGCGCCGATGGACTGGGCCCTGCTGGCGCGCGAAGGTCCCGCGTGGATGGCGTACTGGGATCAGCGCGTGCGGGGGAGCGGCAAACGGTGAACGGTGAACAGTGAACGGTGAACGGTCAGTCGTGCCCGGCACCCAGCACCCAGCTCCCAGCACCCCGTTTCTTTCCCTCGCGTCGCTCACCAAGCGCTTCGGCAAGCACGTGGCGGTGGACCAGCTCTCGCTCGAGGTCCGCCGGGGCGAAATGCTGGCGCTCCTCGGTCCGAGCGGCAGCGGGAAGACCACCACGTTGCGTCTCCTTGCCGGCTTCGAATCTCCCGACGCGGGCCGGATCGAGGTCGACGGCGAGGATGTGACCGGCGTCGCCCCCGCGGCACGGCGCTTCGGCATGGTCTTCCAGCACTACGCGCTCTTTCCCCACCTCGACGTGGGCGAGAACGTCGGCTTCGGCCTCGAAAGCCAGGGCGTGAAGCCGGCGGAGCGTGCCGCCCGCGTCGCGGAGGCGCTGGCGATGGTGGAGCTCGCCGGCACCGAGCGGCGCGCGGTGAGCGCGCTTTCCGGGGGGCAGCAGCAACGGGTGGCACTCGCGCGGGCGCTCGCACCGGCGCCGAGGGTGCTCCTGCTCGACGAGCCGCTCTCGAACCTCGACCCGTCGCTCCGCGAGCGGACTCGTCGGGAGCTCCGCGGGCTGATCTCCCGCATCGGCATCACCACCGTGCTGGTGACCCACGAGCAGGAGGAGGCGTTCGACCTCGCCGACCGCATCGCCCTCCTCGACGGTGGCCGGCTGCAGCAGGTCGGCACCGCGGAGGAGCTATACGGCTCGCCGGCCACGGTGTTCGTGGCGGGATTCATCGGACGAGCGAGTGCGCTGCCGGTGCAGGTGGTTTCCCAGGATCGTGACCTGGTCCGGGTCCAGCTTCCAGGTGCCCCGGCGCCGTGGGAGGTCCATCACCCCGGAGCGATCAGCGGTCCCTGCCGCCTGCTGGTGCGTCCCGAAGCGCTGACGCTCACCGCCCCCGGCGCGGACGTCCTGCCCGGCCGGGTACTCGAGCGGCGCTTTCTCGGCGCCGGAGCGCTCTATCTCGTGGAGATCGCCCCCGGATTGACCATCGAGGTCAATGCCGCCCCCGGCGCCGCGAAAACCGGCGACCTGGTCGGACTCCTTCCCGGAGGCCCGGGGCTCTTTCTCTTCTCCGGGAACGGCCAGTGAAGCGCGGCAAACGGCGTGAGCTCCTCGGCCTCCTGGTGCTGCTGCTGCTCGCCTGGCTGGTCGTCTATCCGCTGGTGCTCGTGCTCGGTGAGGCGGTCGGAGGACCGGGAGCATGGACGCTGGAGGCGGTGCGTCGATTTGGCCGCGAGGGCAACGAGTGGCGCGCCCTGTTCGCCAGCATCTGGCTCTCGGTCGCGAGTGTCGCCGGCGCGGCGGTGATCGGTATCCCCCTCGGATTTCTCGTCACCCGCATCGTTTTTCCGGGACGCCGCGTCGTCGCCACGATGCTCGGATTGCCCGCGGTGCTTCCGCCGCTGGTCGGGGTGTTGTCGTTTCTGTTTCTCTATGGAGAAACCGGCTTCGTCGCGCACCTGGCTCAGCGTCTCTTCGGACTCGAAGAGGCTCCCTGGCGCCTCCAGGGGCCTCTGGCCGTGCTCCTGGTGCACGTCGCGACGATGTACGTCTATTTCTACCTCTTCACCCGCGCGGGGCTCTCCGGTCTCGATCCTTCCCTCGCGGAAGCGGCGGCATCGCTTGGCGCGGACTCCCGGCGGACTTTCCGCAGAGTGACGCTGCCGCTCCTCCGGCCCGCCCTCGCGGGGGCCGCGCTCCTGGTGTTCATGACCTCGCTCGCGTCGTTCAGCGCCCCCTACATTTTCGGCGGCGGTTTCCGGGTGATGACCACGCAGATCACCGCGACCCGGCTCAACGGCGATGACCGGCTGGCCATGGTCGAAACCGGTGCGCTCCTCGTGGTGGCGCTGCTCGGTCTCTTCCTCCTGCGGAAGACCGAAGGGCGGGCGCATGCGGTGGGTGCACGGAAAGGGGTGGGCCCCGCGCCGGCCCGCACGGTGGGTCCGCTCGCGAGCATCACGGCGGGGCTCGCCGGGTGGATCTCCGCGGTGGTGCTGACGCTTCCGCTTGCGACACTCGTCCTGGTGTCGTTCGTGCCGAGGGGAACCTGGACGGTGGAAGCTTTGCCTCCGGTGTACTCGGGCGCGAATTATCTGGCGATGGTGCGCGACCCGGCGCGGCTTCAGCCGATCGTCACCAGTCTCTGGATGGCGACCGTGGCCACCGCCGCGGCGATGGCGCTGGCGCTCCTGGTGGCCTGGCTCAGCCAGCGGGCGCGGGTCAGGAGCGGACCGCTGCTCGAGGGACTCCTCGCTCTTCCCTGGGCGGTTCCGGGGACCGTCTTTGCGATTGCGCTCGCGACGACGTTCAGCATCAACGCCCCACTGGCAGGGAGAATGATTCTGGTCGGCACCATCTGGATCCTTCCGCTCGCGTATCTCGTCAGGAATCTGCCGCTCGCGGGGCGCGCGGTCCTCGCCGGTTTCCGGCAGCTCGATCCCGCGCTCGAGGAGGCCGCCGGCTCGCTTGGCGCCGGCCGCACCCGGGTGCTCCGGCGGGTGACGATTCCGCTGCTCCGGCCCGCGCTCGCCGCCGGGGCGAGTCTGGCGTTCGTCACCGCCTTCGGCGATTTCGTGACGTCGATCATCCTCTACACCTATGACACCAGGCCGATCTCCATGGAAGTGCTCGGAAGTCTGCGCCAGGCGGACGTGGGGCAGGCGGCGGCGTTCGGTGTCGTGCTGATGGCGCTCTCCGCGGCGGTGTTCTTCGTGGCCGGCGAAGGCCGGGGTGCGACGGGATGACGACCAAGTCGGAAGAGAAGCAGCGCAATCAGCTGAAGCGGCTCTCGGTCCTCATCGCGACCGCGGGGATCGACCAGATGGGATTCGGCATGGTGCTTCCGATCATGCCGTTCTACGCGCTCAAGCTCGACGCGAGTCCGGAGATGATCGGCGGGATCATCGCCGCCTTCTCCGTCGCCCAGCTGCTGTCGTCGCCGATCTGGGGCAGAGTCTCCGATCACTACGGGCGCCGGCCCGCGCTCCTCGTGGGACTGCTCGCCTCGGCGGCGGCATTCGCGATCTTCGGATTCGCCAACTCGGTCTGGCTGCTCTTCGCCTCGCGCTTCATTCAGGGCGCCGGCGGAGGAACCACCGGCGTGGCGCAGGCGTATGTGGCGGATTCCGTCGCGCCCAAGGATCGCGCCCGCGCCCTGGGATGGCTCTCGTCCGCCACCGCGGTCGGCCTCATGATCGGTCCGGTGGTCGGATCGTTCGCGGCGCACTGGGGCCAGGCGGCGCCCGGACTCATCGCCGCGGGTCTCTGTCTCCTCAACGTGGCCTTCGCGTGGAAGTGGCTACCCGAGTCGAAGGCGCCGGCGCTGCCGGGGGCGCTCCCGATCCGAAAGCCGGTCTGGCATGCGGCATGGGTGGTGGTCCGGCATCCGAGAGGCCCGGTGCCGAAGCTCACCTGGATCTACGCGGCGGGGATGCTCGGCTTTGCCTCGATGACGTCGGTGCTGGCGCTCTACCTCGGCGAAATATTCTGCTTCACCGAGGAGACCATCGGCTACGTGTTCCTCTACGTCTCCACGCTCTCGCTGGTGATGCGCTCGGTGCTGCTGGGTCCGATCGTGCACCGGATCGGGGAGACCGGTGCCATGCGGGTCGGGACGATCGTGCTGTTTCTCGGCCTGGTGCTCTATCCCCAGGTACACACCCTCTGGGGCCTTGCACCGGTAATGGCGCTGGTTCCGATCGGGACCGCGCTGCTGTTCCCGGCCACGACGGCGCTGATGTCCCATGCCACGGAAAAGTCCGAGCTGGGCACCACGATGGGAGTGGCCCAGACCTTTGCCGCAATCTCCCGCGTGATCGCACCGCTCATGGCGACGTCGGCGTTCCAGCGCTTCGGCGTCGGCGCGCCCTTTTACATTGCCGGGGGGATCGTCGCACTGGTCGGGGTGCTCGCTTTCCGTCTGGAGGCCGAGCCGTCCGCCAGACCGGAATCGGAGACGGCATGAAGCTGCCGGAGGACTCGGCCGCCTTGGCGGGCGCTACGTGGGAAGATTGTCTCCCCTTCTACGAGGAGCTCGCCGCGGCGCCGCTCGACGCCGCCACCCTTTCCGGGTGGCTGCTGGCCTGGTCGCGGTTCGAATCGCTGCTCAGTGAAGCCGCGTCGCTCGCGATGATCGCCTACACCTGCGATACCACCAACCCGGTCAAGGAGGCGGCTCACCTCCGCTTCTCGACGGAGATTCTTCCGAAAGCCGAAGAGCGGAGCGTGGGACTGGCGCGCCGACTGGTGGAGACCGGGATCGTGCCCGAGGGTCTCGAGACGACGGTGGCCCGGTTCAAGCGATCGATCGAGATTTTCCGGGAGGAAAACGTCCCGATCTTTGCCGAGCTGGAGGAGCTGTCCTCCCGGTACCAGCGCATCACCGGGGGGATGCTGGCGGATTGGGAGGGTGAAAAGCGCCCGCTCCCGATGCTCTCGCCCTTCCTGCAGGCACGGGATCGCACCGTGCGCGAACGCGCCTTCCGCGCCACCGTCACCCCGTATGTCGAGGCGCAGGGAGACCTGTCGGAGCTGTTCGACCAGATGTACGAGCGCCGCCAGCGGGCGGCGCGGCAGGCCAATTTCAGCGACTACCAGACGTTTTCCTTTGCCGCCAAGCACCGCTTCGACTACACCCCCGGAGACTGCGAGCGCTTTCACGACGCCGTCGACTCGGTGGTGGTCCCCGCCTACGCGCGCGTGCTGGCCGCGCGCCGGAGCCGTTTGAGTCTCGATGTGCTCCGGCCCTGGGACCTCGCGGTCAATCCCTACCGCGCCGAGCCGCTCCGGCCGTTCGCGAACGGGACCGAGCTGGCCGCGGGCGCGCACCGCGTCATCAGTTCGCTCGATGCGGTGCTGGGCTCGCAGTTCCGCGTGATGATGGACGAGCAGCTGCTCGACCTCGACAGCAGGAACGGCAAGGCACCGGGAGGCTACTGCGACACGCTTCACGTGAAGGGCCGGCCATTCATTTTCATGAACGCGTCGGGCGTGCTGGACGACATGGTGACGCTGCTGCACGAGGCCGGACACGCGTTTCACGCCTTTGCGTCGCACCAGCTGCCGCTGGTCTGGCAGCGCCATCCCGGTGCGGAGGCGGCGGAGCTCGCCTCGATGAGCATGGAGCTTCTCTCCGGCGCGAACCTCGGCCGCCCCGAAGGGGTGCTGGACGAGCGGGATGCGGCGGTGGCGCGGCTGGAGCATCTGGAAGACGTGCTGGCCAATCTGGTGCACGTGGCCTCGGTCGATGCCTTTCAGGGGTGGATCTACAGCAGCGGGGAAGGGCAGGACGCGGCGGCGCGCGACCAGGCCTGGCTCCGGATCCGGGGCCGGTTCGAGCAGGGGGTCGACTGGAGCGGTCTCACGGCGGAGCGCACGTCGCGGTGGTACCGCCAGCTCCACATCTTTCTCTATCCGTTCTACTACATCGAATACGGCATCGCGCAGCTCGGTGCGCTCCAGGTCTGGCGCAACCGGCGGCGCGACGGCGCGTCCGCACTGGAAGCGTATCGCGCGTTTCTTTCGCTTGGCGCGACGCAGCCGCTCCCCGAGCTGTACCGCGCCGCGGGAGCCGCGCTGGTCTTCGACGCGGTGGCGATGCGGCCGCTGGTCGAGATGGTCGAAGAGGAAATCGAGAAACTCCGCGGCATTGCCGGGATGTGAGCCGGGCAGGCTCGAAGACATCGATCCGGTCTGGACATGAAATCGGCACCCGTCTAGAATGGGAGTTCACTTCGAGTGTGACGGCCGGCGCGCATGGCAGATCCCTTCCCCGACGAACGCTATCTCCCGCCGAGCTATTCAGAGAAGGAGATCCAGGCCCTCCGCATCAAGCAGGTGCACTTCCTCTCTGAACACATCCTCATGCTCCTGTCCGACGACAGGGTGCTGTGCGTTCCGCTCTCGGTGTGCCCTCCGCTCGAAGCAGCCGCCCAGGAGCAGCGCTATCAGTGGCAGCTGATCGGAGAGGGCCGCGGTGTCGTGTGGCAGACCGGTGGTCTCGAGGAGTATTTGAGCCTGCGGACCCTCCTGGATCATCCCGAGGCGAAGGTCGGCGATCTGGCGGGAGGCGCCTCCCCGTTCCCTCCGCTGCGATCGAGCTGACCGATGGCGCGGGGAGCGGTCCCCGTTGCGTCCCGTCTCCGGTACGGTGAGATTTCCCCGGTTCGGGCGCGCTGGATCACCGTCGAGAGGAGACCGGATGGCGAAGGAAGAAGGGATCGAGATGGAGGGGGTCGTTCAGGAGGTGCTCCCGGACCGCAATTACCGTGTGCTACTGGAAAACGGCCACACGATCCTGGCCTACGCCGCCGGCAAGATGAGCAAATTCAAGATTCGCGTGCTCGAGGGGGACAGGGTGAGCGTCGTGCTGTCGCCGTACGACCTCACGAGGGGCCGCGTCATATACCGACACAAGTAGCTGGTGAGAGGTGAGAGGGAACGGCGTGAACAGTGAACAGTGAACAGTGAACGGGAACTGCCTGGTGATTCACCCGGGCGACGAGTGGGGCTCGCCGTAGGCGACGTCGGGCCGCGAGGGGGTGGCGAAGAAAACGGAGTCGTGTTGGCCCGTAGGCGCCGTGGGCGAGTCCCACTCTAGCTCCGGGGGTGAGGTGAGTCCGCACCACCCACCAGCAAAACAAAACGGGCCCCCGCGTGGGGGCCCGTCGTGTTTCCCGGGGGACCGGGAGTTACTTGCTCGCCTTGGTCACATTCTCGGCGGCGGGACCCTTTGCTCCCTGAACGATGTCGAACTCGACCCGCTCGCCTTCAGAGAGGCTGCGGAACCCATCCATGCGGATTGCCGAGTGATGGACGAAGCAGTCCTTTTCGCCGTTTTCCGGGGTGATGAAGCCGAACCCCTTCGCGTCGTTGAACCACTTCACGGTGCCAGTAACACGAGCCATTGCCGAACTCCTGGTTGTTGTGCTTCACCGGCGCTCGCGGAATGCAGCGTCCGGCCCCCCTGTGAACGCGAGCCCATCTCGCGCCACGAAAGAATAAAAGACCCTAGGCGACTGGCCCGGGTCTCTCCGAATCACTCGCGCTCGACTTCGAGTTGCAATGCATGAGTCCTGCGAGATGTCGCCGAGACAAGCTGCAGAATTTTTTCGAAAAAGTCAAGATTTTGGCCGCTTGAGAAGACGGGAAAAGGGCGAGAGCCAGCCCGGCGCGTCGGGGTGGACATCGCGCTTCACCGCGCGGTTCAGCGCGGAGAGGAATTCGCCGGCGGTGGGATAGCGGGCACTCACGTCGGCGCGGAGCGCGCGGCGCAGCACGCGCTCGACTTCCTCTCCCACGTCGGGCCGGGCCGCGCGAAGATCCGGCATGGCGTTCGTGGTCTGGCGCGCCAGCACCTGGACCGGCGTGCTTCCCTCGAACGGCGGCCGCCCCAGCAGCGCGAAGTAGCCGACGGCGGCAAGGCTGTAGAGATCGGAGCGGCCGTCCACCCGCTCGCCCAGGAGCTGCTCCGGGGAGGCGAATCGTGGCGTGCCGCTCTGGCTGGTGGCGCCGCCGAAGATCCCCTGGCCCCGCACCGCGATGGCGAGTCCGAAATCGGTGATGCGCAGGCTTCCATTCTTCTCGAAGAGGAGATTCTCCGGTTTGATGTCGCGGTGCACCAGGCCGGTGCCGTGCGCATGCGAGAGGGCACCCAGCCCTTCGCGCAGGATGCGAAGCACCCGAATGAGCGGAAGCGGGCCCTCGCTCTCGACCAGCTGCGCCAGATTCGGCCCATCCACGAATTCCATCGTGTACCAGATGAGTCCGGCCCGGCCGCTGATTTCGTAGATGCTCACCAGATTCGGGTGGTTGAGCCGCGCCGCCAGCTGCGCCTCTCGACGGAACCGCTCCACGACGGCGGGGTCCTGGATGAGCAGGGGATGCAGCACCTTGAGGGCGACGATGCGCTCGAGGTGGAGGTCGCGCACCCGGTAGACGCGTCCGAAGCCTCCGGCGCCCAGCTCGCTCAGCAGCTCGTAGTCGTCGCCCAGCGCGCGGCGGAGCCGCTTTTCCCACTGGCGGGCGGTATCGCTCGGCCCGGCGCCCGAGGTGGTTTCCTCCAGCAGCATCGCCGTCGAGTGGTCACCGGCCTCGGAGGCAAAGTCCTCCAGCATTTCCGTGGCGGTGAGATACCGCTTGCCGGCCACCTCACGCAGCGCCCGCATCAGCACCCGCTCGAGCGCATGGGGACACGCCGCGCGGAGCTGGGTCGGAGGGACGATCTGCGCCGGATCCGCCGAGGGTTCCACGCCGGTAATGGCGTGATAGAGCACCGCCCCCGCGCCGTACACGTCACTGGCCGGGTCGCCCACCTGACCGTCGCGGACCTCGGGCGCCATGAACTGGAGCCCGACCGGTTTTTCTCCAGGAGGAATCGTCGGCAGGGTGAGACTGCAGAAGCGGAGATCGGTGAGCGTACCGCGTCCCCCCGGGCTCACCAGCAGACCGGAAGGCACCAGGCGGCGCACCACGATGCCCCGGGTGTGGGCGTGCTCCAGCCCGTTGAGCAGGAAGCGGGCGAGGTTGTGTACGTCGGGGATGGGGCGGGGGCCGCGCGCAACCGCTTCGTGGAGTCCTTCGCCTTCGATCCAGTTGCCGATCCGGTAGGCCAGCTCTCCCACGACGCCCACGTCGTACACGTGCCGGATCGCGGGGTGGTCGAGCCGCGCGAGCGCCTCGGCTTCCTTGAGAAACCACGCCCTGAGCGCGTCGCCGCTGTAGAAATTGACCCGCACGCTGACGCGGCGGTTGAGGATGCTGTCCTGCGCCACGAACAGGACACGTTCGATGCTGGCGGCGACGAGGCGTTCGAGGCGGAAGCGGCGCCCCAGGGCGGCCTCCGTGGCGCGGAAGAGTTCAGCCGGCTCGGCCGGGGTCACGTATCGCGCGCGATCTCGACGAGGTTTCGGCCGCCGCGCTTGGCGGCGTAGAGCGCCGAATCGGCCGCCGCCAGCACCGCCGTCGGCGTCTTGCCGTGGCGCGGCGACTCGGCGATGCCGAAACTCAGCGTCGCCATGGCGAACTCGGGGTGGGCGGCAGACAGCTCCTGCAGTCCCGCCTGGAGCCGGTTGATGAACACCAGTGCTTCGCTCGCGCTCGTCATCGGGAGCATCACCAGGAATTCGTCGCCGCCGAGGCGGCCCACGACGTCGAGGGTGCGCACCTTGGCCTGGAGGACCTGCCCGATCAGCGTGAGGTACCGGTCACCCGCCGCATGTCCCAGCGTGTCGTTGATGAGCTTGAAGCGATCGACGTCGATGAGCACCAGCGAGGTCCTGATCTGATGCCGGTGGCTCCGCGAAATCTCCGCCTCCAGCCGTTCCTCGAGCGCGCGGCGGTTGAGCAGGCCGGTGAGCTCGTCGGTGGTCGCGGCGCTGTGCAGCCGCTCCACCAGCTCGGCATTCTTGAGGGCGATCGCGGCGGCGAACGACAGGGTTCCCGCCAGGTCGCGCTCCGCCTTGCCGTACACCAGGGAGTTGATGCGAGGTCCCAGCACCAGGAGCGCCAGGCGCTCGTTGCCGGCGTCGAGCGGAATGACCAGCTGTGTCCCCGGCGGGAGCACCTTGCCGAGACCGACTTCGCTGGCGTCGGTCACGGCGCTTCCGCTGGGGAGCGCCTGGTCGAGTATGTCGGACGACACCGGGCCGGGCACCCCGGTCTGGTCGAGGGCGCGGTAGCGCTTGGGAACGTAGCTGCCGAGCTCGGGTCGGTAGAGGCAGGCCCACCAGGCGAAAAAGACTTCGGCCATGAAGTCGAGCACCAGGTGCTCGGTCTCTTCGGTTGAATGCACCGACGAGAGGAGCCGGGCGACCTGGCGAAGTGCGCGGAGCTGGAACACCGCGTCATCGAGCGCACTCTGCCGCTCGAGGAGGACGCTGCGCAGCTCCAGCACGACGCTGAGTCCCGTTGCCATCGGCATGGCCACCGGGCGCATCGCGAGAGCGAGCGGCGGGGTCGCGAGAATCAGGAGCTCGGTCTCTCCGCTGTTGCAACGGCCGACCTCGACCGCCTCCTCGATACCTTCGCTCCGGCCGACCCGGCGGGGAGGGGCGTTCCCCTGGGAGATCGAGAACCAGATCCCCTCACTGTCGAAGCGCTGAACCAGGACATCCCGGCAACGCTCGAAGAGCTCGGAGTCAGTGCGTGCTTGACGGCAAGCGGCCGCAAAGGCGCTTGGGAGGGTGGCGAGAGTGGGCGTCAGCTGGGTCGACATGATGAATAATACTTATCGCTTCACTGCAAAGTAGGGACCGCGCGTTTTAACCTTTCTAAGCGATTGAGGACCAGGCAGATAGGCCCGGAATCGAACCGGCCGGTGGGCGGTCGGTCCGACGATTCTGCACGAAACGGGGGAGGGGATCCTCCGGGCTACCGGCCGAGGCAGCCGCGCACCTGGGTGCTGAGCTGGCGGAGCTCTTCCTGGAGGGTCACCCGGACTTCCGCCCCGCGTCCGCTGAGGACTTCGAGCAGGGCCGCGTGCCACCAGAGCAGCTCGGCCGGTGGACAGGGGGTGACGGAGCGCGCGTATTCCACTCCCAGGCGCCTGATGTCGGTGAGGGCGACCCCACAGGTGTGAATCTCCGACGCCATCCAGATGTCGGCGACCCGGGGCGATGCCCCCGCGATCTTCGCCAGCGCTTCGAATCGGGTCGCTTTCCAGGTCCGCTCCCGTCCGAGGGGATCGAACCGCGGCTCGGCCGCGGCTTCGGCGGCGCCGGCGATCAGCCCGCCGAAGCGTCGCGCGATGTTCTGATTGAGGGCGGGGACGGCGGCTTGCGGCGTCGCGTCGATGAGCTGCTTCAGAATCCCCGCGACGACGGTGGCATCGTCGGTTTGATGGCGGCAGAGGATGACGGCGATGCTTGCGGTGGTGAGCAGCGGACTGTGCACGTCATGGCGCGACACCGGCACCGGATGGTGCTTGGCGCAGAAGGCCAGCGCGTGATGGATGCTGTCGGAATAGCCGTTGATCACCGTCGCCCCACTCAGGGAATTCCGAGGATCTTATGGGTCTGGAGCGACAGACGCCACTCCGGATGTCTCAGGCAGTATTCGAGCGCCAGCTGGGTGTTCCGGACCCGGTCGGGGCCATCCATCGGCTGCAGGAAGAAATGCGAAAAACTCAGGTGCCGGTAGCGCTCGGGCGCGCCGCGCTCCTGGGGGAAAACCAGCTTGAGCTCGTTGCCCGAGGTGATCACGACGTCGGAGTCCGCCTTGGGGGAGAGGCAGAGCCAGTCGATCCCCGGTGGCGGGGCGATGGTGCCGTTGGTCTCGACGGCGACTTCGAACCCATGGCGGTGCAGGGCGTCGAGGAGCGGAATGTCGAGCTGGAGCAGCGGCTCGCCTCCGGTGCAGACCACGAGCGGGCTGCCGCCCCCGGGCCACTTGGCGGCGACCGCAGCGGCGAGGGCGGCCGCGTCGGCAAACTTTCCGCCCCCGGGTCCATCGGTCCCGAAGAAGTCGGTATCGCAGAACTTGCAGACGGCATCGCCGCGGTCCTCTTCGCGACCCGTCCAGAGGTTGCAGCCGGCAAAGCGGCAGAACACGGCGGGACGTCCGGCGTTGGCGCCCTCTCCCTGGAGGGTGTAGAAGATTTCCTTTACGGCGTAGGGCATGGGCAGGCGCTAGGGAGCTAGGGAGCTAGGGAGCTAGGGAGCCAGGGAGCCAGGGAGCCAGGGAGCCAGGAAGCCCAAAGATAGGCTCGAAAGCCGTATGAGCAGAGCCTCCTCGCCGGTGAAGACCCCTTCAACAACTTCTCAGGCTGTCGTCACTTCCAGCGGCCTACCTTCGGCCAGACCTGGAGGTGTGACATGTCCGCTCCTGTATCCTCCCCAATCAGAAAGCTCGTGACGCGTGCGCGGAAAGGAGGTTTCCGCGGTGGGAAGCGTGACGACATTCGTATCGAGGGCCAGGTGCGCCCGGGCTTCGAAGCGGTCCGAGAGGCGTTTGCCGAGAATTTCTCGCGGCGTCATGAATTGGGCGGCGCCTGCTGCGTCTATCACCGCGGTGAGAAGGTGGTCGACCTCTGGGGCGGTGTGCGGAACAAGGAGACCGGCGAGCCCTGGCAGGAGGACACCATGGTCCTGGTCTACTCCGCGACCAAGGGCCTGGCTGCGATGACGCTGGCGGTGGCTCACTCCCGGGGCTGGCTCGACTACGAGCGACCTGTCTGCTGTTACTGGCCGGAGTTTGCCCAGCAGGGAAAGGAGACCATCACCGTCCGTCAACTCCTGGCTCACCAGGCGGGCTTGTTCGCCCTCGATGAGCCGGTGGATCGAAGTGTCCTCGTGGACCTCGATCGTCTGGCGGGCATCCTCGCTCGTCAGAAGCCGGCCTGGGCGCCGGGCGAGCGGCAAGCCTATCACGCGATCAGCCTCGGTTTTTACGAGAGCGAGCTGCTTCGCAGGGTAGATCCCCGGCATCGCAGTCTGGGGCAGTTCTTTCAGGAGGAAATTGCTTCGCCTCTGGGGCTCGAGGTCTACATCCGCCTCCCCGAGTCGATCCCGAACTCCAGGCTGGCCACGCTGGCGAAGCCGAGCCCCGTGACGATGCTGCTTCGATTTCCGATCCGGCTCACCCTGACCGCCCGGGATCGCCACTCGAACATCTATCGCGCCCTGGCGGTGAACCCCGGCTCCGAGGTGGTTCACGACGCGCAGCGGATCTACGCCCGCAATCTCGAAGTGCCCTCGGGTGGGGGCGTCGGCACCGCGCGCGGCATTGCGCGGGCCTACAGTGTGTTCGCGACGGGAGGACACGAGCTGCAGCTGCGCCCGGAGACGTTGCATGCGCTCTCGGCACCGCCGATTCCCTCGGCGCACGGCTACTACGACGAGTGCATGATGGGCGACGGCATAAAGTTTTCGCTGGGCTTCATGAAGCCCGGTTCCGTGTGGTCCTTCGGAAGCGAGGGCTCCTTCGGATCGCCTGGATCGGGGGGGTCGCTTGGGTTCGCCGATCCGGCGTGCGGCATCGGCTACGCATATGTGACCAGTAAGATGGGGACCAGTCTCACGGGAGACCCGCGGGATCTGGCGCTCAGAGACGCACTGTACTCGATCATCCG
>Ga0070707_100001267_pt1 | contig 24840 bp, 16 predicted proteins | sample KBSK5502metaG_FD_65468 | JGI IMG/M metagenome (GOLD analysis project Ga0070707, IMG submission 65468) | Corn, switchgrass and miscanthus rhizosphere microbial communities from Kellogg Biological Station, Michigan, USA - KBS K5-50-2 metaG | ecosystem: Host-associated > Plants > Roots >...
TCGGCACCAGGGGCACCTGGGGCGGGTGCGGCACCTGCCGCGCCTGCGCTCGCGCCAACCCCGCCGGCCGCCGCAGGCGGCGGTGCGCCCACACCCGCCACATCAGCTGGTCCTCCGGGCGCAGCTACCGCAGCGCCTGCTGGTCCTGCCGCAGCCGGAGAGCAAGCCGCGCAGGGTGCTGGACCTGCCTCGCCATCGGCTGGCAAAGACGTGAAGGCCGGCGCTGAAGCGGCAGCCGCAGCGCCCTCGCCATTGGAAGAAGCCATCACGGCATCGGAAAGCGGTCGCGACGCCGCGGTCGCTGCATTCCAGACATCCGATGCATCGACGAGGGAGCTTGCCCCTCGCATTGCTGCGCTGTCCACCGATGTGCACTTCCTCCCTGATCCCGCCGCTGATCCCGAAAACACTCGCGCTGCGGAATCCCGGCTCGGCGATTTCTTCAAGAGCGCGTCGGATCGGCTAGGCGAGGGTCTCGCACTTGCCACCGATTCCGTCCCCGAACGCCTCGGTGCCACTGCGGAAGGCATCAAGAGCGCGATCGGTTCGGCCATGGAGCAGCAGAAATCCATCCTTTCGGCGAACGTCGAGGCCGCGCGCACGGAGGCTCACGCCGCCGCTGGTTCCGCGCGAGCTGTGGTGAGCGCCGAGCACGCGTCGACTGTCGCTTTGATCAACGCGCAGACCGACGCGGCCATCGATGCGTTGTACGACGCCTATGGCGAGAGCATGGGGGCCATCGATGAAATAGAGAGCGGCTCGCTCGATGAGGTCAACGGACTCTATTCCGCCAGCTACGACGCTCACGTCGCGCTCGGTCCCGACTACGCGGGCCGCGCGGAAGCCCGCGGTGAGGAATACGCGGCGATCTATGAAAGGTGCAAGCGGTACAACGCTGACGGCACGCCATGGAAAGACAGCTTCATGGCGGGGTACCTGACCAATCGGCGCGCCGAAGCGCAGGTCAAGGCCGCACGAACGACGGCATCCGGCTACCGGGATAGTTTGGTTCAGGCCGCCAACGATCAAGCTGCGCAGGCCATGAAGGGACGCCGCAAGGACCGTTGCGGCATCATCGCTGCCGGCCGCCGCACTCGCACGTCCATCGACGATCGCCTCACGACGTTGATCGGTGCTCTCGAGTCCGGACGCACCGATGCTATCGCTCAGGCGGGATCGACGCGCAGCTCGATGCTGGCTTCGATCAGCAGCGGGCTCTCGAATGCGCTGGCCGCGCTCGATCTCCTCGAGCACGATGGACGGCAGTCACTCGACGACACCGCTTATCTCCAGCAGCTTGCCGTCGAACAGGCCGCCCACGCCTCCGTCACGGCTGTGCAGGATTCTGTAAGCAAGGCGGTCAACAGTGTCGAGGGCGCGCTGGTCAACCTGCGCGGCATGCTTGCCGAGAGCCCCGCGCCGGCACCCGCCGATGTCGATCGCGTCCTTGCGCAGGCCGCCGCCGGCCTCAACGGCGGAATCGATACCTTGCTTGCGACAATCGACAGCAGCGTTGCTTCTGCAACAGCGCAGCTCGATCAGGCAGGCGAAGGAGCATTCGCTGCAATCGACAGCGATGCCCAGACCAGTCTGGATCGCGTGCGGACCCAGAGCGACAGTTTCTCCTCCCAGGTGGACTCGGTCGCGGCGGGAGCTGCCGCAACGTTCGCCGCATCGCGCGATCACTATACCGAGCAGGCCCAGCAAACCGCAGACTCCGGGGCTCAGGGCTTCATGCAGGCTGCGGCCGGCTTCCAGCAGGCGTGCGACACGATGCTCAACGGCATCGATGCCACGCTCACAAGATCCGAGGACAATCTCGCCAAGGAATTCCAAAAACAGATTGGCGGATTGGACAGCGAAGCAACGGGCATCCCGCACCAGGCGAATGAAGCGGCATCGAAGGAACAGCCGGCGTGGAAGGGCATCGTTGCTGTCATTCTGATTATCGCCATTATCATCGTGGTGGCGCTCGTCATCGGCCCTGCGGTGATCGGTGCCGTCGGCGCCGCAGCGGCTGCACTCGGCGCGAGCGCCGGTGTCGCGACAGCGGTCGGCGCGATCGTCGGCGGCGCGATTGTCGGTGCGCTCTCGTCGGGCGCGATCACGGTGGTTCAGAATTGGGCGAGCGGGCAGAGCCTGACTCACGGGCTCGTGCGCGCCATGGCCGTCGGCGCACTGACCGGCGCGGTTGGCGGCGCGATCGGACTTGGCGTCAATGCCGGATTGAACGCGGTTCTGCAGGGCGGCCGCGCCGCTCTCAGCGCGGGCGCTCAGTTCGCTATTCGTGCGGCCGTCAACGTCACCTCCGACGCACTTCAGAATATCGGCCAGCAATTGATCATGACCGGACATGTCGACTGGAGCGAGTTTGCTCAGGGCGTGGCGATGTCTCTGGTCCTCCACGGTTCGCGCCGCGTGCAGGCTTTCCAGGCGCGGGTCACGGCCGTCGGAGCTCGCGGCGCCGCGCGCGGCATTGGGGCTTTCGGAGGAGCCGAGCCCAGCCCGGCAGCTGCGCGCGCATCGAGATTTGCGGGAACAATGGAACACCACGCCGCAGTCGCGCGTGAAGAAGCCGCCAGACCTCTGGATTGGACGCGGCCCACTCGGGCGGCCGAAGCGCCTGCCGCCACACCGCCGGCGGAAACTCAACCCGGCGCACCGCCGCGCGAAGCGGCGCCTGCCGCACCACCAAGCGAAGCGGCGCCCGCTGCACCGCCACGTGAAGTGGCGCCCGCTGCACCGCGCGAGGCGGCACCTCCAACGCCGCCACGCGAAACGACACCTGCTGCAGCGCCGCGTGAGACCGCGCCGCCCGAAGCCGCAGCTGCACCCGTAACTGACGAGCATCCCTCGCCGGGCGCAGTCCACGAATCCACCGAATCGACGACGGCACGCGCTGCGGCCGCTGATCCCAACGCCGTCCCCACTATCGGCTCCGAGCCTCAGTCGGGCACGCGTGTGGGCGTCGGCGAACACGAGGTGTACATCCGCCGCGGCCCACGTGGTGTCGAAGTCGGGATGTGCAGCGGCGTGTGCGGACCGCTGAGGGCCAGGATTGAAGAATTCCAGGCTCGCATCCGTGAGTCGGATCCAACGCATCAGGCGCTCGAAGACTTGAAAGCCCGTACCACCGACCTCGAACAGCGCGTCGAGCGGGGCGAGGTCACGCGAAATCAGCTGGAGCGCGAGATGAACGATATCGCCGCGAGAGTACGCCTCGCGGCTGACGAAAATCCGGTGCTCAGACAAGCCATGGAGGCCGAGGCGCCGGATGAAGCTGCTGCGCTGGCGCGAGAAAAAGACATCCGCGAGACGCATGCTGAACTGACTGGCGAACCGGCGCGGACGGCGCGCAGACCGGGCTTCCTGGACGAGTCCGTCCACGACATTGAGTCCAAGACCACAATGGGGCTGCGCAGAGGCGAGAGCCGGCTCATCGCCGGCCGATCGGAAGTTCCCGAGAGCGTCAAGCAGTGGGCTCGCGCGGCGGCGCGCGAGATCCATGGAGAAGCCACAGCCAGGGCTATCGAAAACGTTGGGGAACATACACCACTCACGCAGGCGACAGTGGAAAACCTCGAGAATCTCGGCGTCGAATTCGTGGAAGCAGTGGCGGAATCTCGACGCCTTCCGCCCGAAATCGACTTCAGCCACGACTTGACGGTCGCCGATTTTCCCGAATTCGCTCATATGGGCGAGGAGGTCGGCCACGGCGCGATCCACACCCGGCACATGGGAGAGATTCACGCTGGTGAACCTTCAGCGCCCTTAGAACTTGCGGCTCCCCGATCGCAGCCGACGCAGGAGCAGTTTGGGTTGCATGTCGAATACGACCCGGCTCACGGCGGTTCGTTGCGCGAGTCTGTTAGAGGCGTCATGCGCGAGACAAGGGATCTCGCCGTCAGGCTGGACAGACAGGCCGATACGTTGACCAGACGAGCGGCTGCTCTGGAACGCGCAGCAAGAGGAGAAGCACGGAATTTGCGTAACGACGCTGCGGCTGCGACTACTCCTGCGGAGGCCCAACGCTTAACTCAGAGGGCGGCGCGCATCGAACAGAGAGGACAGGATCTGGCCGCACAGTTGCGGCAGCGGGCGACAACGAAAAACCAGCGTGCACAGGGCCTGCGCGCTGCCTTGCCGGAGCTGCAGGCTGCGATCGAGGGGGGCACGCCAGAGCAGAGGCGCGATCTCGGGCGTGTCGTACAGTAGGCAGAGTAAAATATGCAGATGAAACTCAATCCAATCGGCCGAGGGCGAGACCTTCGCGGCGCCGATTTGAACGGTGCCGATCTCTCCGGCCAATCTGGTGTGGAACTCGATCTGTCCAATGCCAGACTCGATCGCGCCAAGCTCCGCGGCGTCCGATTCACTGCGTGCGCGCTGAGCGGAGCGCGTTTGGATGGCGCCGATCTGTCCCAGGCGACGCTTCGTGAGTGCAATCTCGATCGCGCAAGCGCTGTGGGCGCGCAACTCATCGGAGCGCGTCTGGAAGATTCATCGGCAGAGGGCGCCGATTTCAGCGCCGCGAATCTCCGGCAGGCACGGCTCACAGAAACCATATTCGCTCGAGCGATATTGCGCTCGGCCGTATTGGAAGAAGCGGAGGGCGACGGCGTTGTTTTCCGGGGCGCCGACCTCGAGGGCACATCATTAAGGAATGCGCGTTTTCTCGGACCAGACTTCAGGGGCGCCAATCTCACGAAGGCCGATCTCGGTGGTGCGATACTCAAGGGCGCCGATTTTCGAGGAGCAATTCTCGACGACATCACCTGGGGCGGCGCGGCTCTTCCCCAGGCCCGCTTCGATGCCGGAGTCTCAATCTCTGGACAAACCGAGCGCGCCGAAGCTCCATCACCGGAGGCTCCTGTGGGAGCGGCCCTGGAAGCTGTCCAGGATCTGATTCGCAAGGCTATCGCTGATCCTCGCCTGGCGGCTCTTGGCGCGCAGTTGGAGGCTCAGCAGGACGAAACCGGCCAGGTCGATCCAGCCATTCTCCTGGAATCTCTTCGCCAGGTGATGGCCTCGTACGGCGCTGATGTCACCGAAGCGCTGCGTCCTTTCGAGCAGGCGCTCGCGGCGGTTCAGTCGGCTCCCGGCGCGGAGCCTCCCGAAGAGTGGAAAGCCTGGCTCGAAGGCTTAATGCAGAATCCGCCGCCGGCGATCGCCGACATCGTTTCGAAGCTCCAGCAACCCCCCGCGAAGAAACCGACAAATGAAGAAACTGAAGAGTGAGGGAAGGAAGACACGCTCCGAGGGCGGGCAGAGTCAGGTGAAAGACTCGGCTTCGGGGAGTCCTGCGGGTCTGCCGGTATTCCTTCGGCGGAAAGCCGAAGCGGCATTCGGCCGTTCACTCGAAGACATCCGGGTGCATAACGATTCGAAGGCGGCCGAGTCCGCGCGTTCTCTGGGTGCGAAGGCGTATACAACGGGAAAAGACATCGTGTTCGGCGAGGGGCAGTATAAGCCGGATACGGCAGACGGCGAGCGGCTTCTCGGTCACGAGCTGGCACACATCGTCCAGCAGTCGGGCGCCACGCCGGTTGCGGGCATCAGCCAGAAGTCGGACAGCCTGGAGCAAACCGCCGATGATGCCGCAGGGAAAGTGATGAGCGGCGTGCCGGCGCCCATAGCTCCGGCCTCGAGCGTTCCGACGATCCAGCGAGAAGCGGATCCGCATCTGAAACCTCCTCCGATGCTGGCACGCGCGATGGGATCCGGCACCGTGGATGATTTCATCACCGGGAGCGCCGCACTCAGCAGCGCACAAAAGGCGCAGATCGCATCCCTCGCTGGATCTATCCTTTCTTTGCGTGAGGATTATCCTTCGTGCTCGGTTAGTCTTACCGGGCACACCGATGCAGTCGGCGACGAAGCTTTTAATGATGCGCTCGGCCAAAAGCGTGCCGAAAGCGTGAAGCAGGAGCTGGCGGCCAATGGCGTACCGCCCGAAATCATTCTCACGACCAGCGCGGGAAGCCATCAGCTGAAGGTCAAGACAAACGCCGCTGAACCGCGCAATCGGCGCGTTGAAATTCAGTTTGAACCTGAGAGCCGAATTCACGTACTACCGGAATTCAAACTTCCTCCAGTCCCGTCCCTCACCACTCCGCCACCGAAGGATTTGACGCCGCCACCACTGCGTCCGCTGAGTGATGCGGCCGAAACCGGGCGGCGTATCTTCGCACCAATTCCTCCGCCGCTGACCACACCGGCAACGCCTTCAAAGCCGCTCCTTGAAGGCGTGGACAAAGCGATGGATTCAGTACTCGAGAAGCTGGGCGTACCGGTCTGGGCGCGGCCCATTTTGAAATCGGGCGCCAAAGCCGCGGCGACGAAAGCCGTAACGGCGCCGCTGGATGCCGCGATGGATCAGGCCCACCTAAAGGACAACGAAAAGGAAGCGGTCCGCACCGCCTTCAAAGCGGCTATCGAGATCGCATGGCCGTAGCAGCAGCAAGTGCCCTGCGACCGACTACAGGATACTGAGGAAGTTGACGAGGTCCAGTTTCTCTTTGTCCGTGAGCCCAACCTTGAAGCGGCGATCGAAGTAGTCCACCAGTTCGGTCAGATCCCGGGCGGAACCGTTGGCGAAGTAGGGCGCGCGGGCCGTGAGTCCGCGGAACTGCTGCATCACGATCGAGCCGACATCCGCGCATTTCCCGGTGATGAGTGCACGGCCGGGGTCCTGAGTTAAAAAGGTTCGGCCCAGTTGCGGGTGAGGCGGAGCCGCCGCGTCGCAGTTGATGCGGAACAGAGGCAGCTCGGGGGATTCTTTCGCCGTGGGCAGATTGGTCGTGCCGACGTCGATGGCGTGACTGGAATGATTGCCGCCTTGCGCGTGACACGTCAGGCAGGTGCCCTGCGTGCCGTCTGGCAGTCGGAACTCGCGTGAGGCGAAGAGGTCGACACCACGCAGGACGGATTCCCGAAAGGCGCGCTGACGGATGGCGAGATTGGCCCCCGCGAGATTTCCCGGATTGCGCCATGCATCGAACGATGCGACGAGGTTGGCAAAGTTACCGGGGGCGGAGACAGCGCCCGCGGCGCCGCTCGCCAGGTTATCGGCGCCGAGCAGCGGAGGTCCACCGGGTTCGCCGAGGAGGCCGCCGAGGACATCCCACTGTTGGGCCATGAAGAGCTGGCGTTCGAAATCCTCGATCTGTTGGAGCTGCGCGCGAGTGGGCGCGGCCGATGCCTGTTCATGTATCAACGCGGCGGAAGTCGCCTGCGACTGAAGCGTGCGCTCGCGGCCATCGGCCATCAGAGCGATGCCCGTGCCGCCAGTCGCCAAAGCGATGTACTGCAAATTGGCGGCGACGCGCGGCCGACGGTAGACGGAAATGGAAGCGGGGTTCTTGTTGCAACCGGTTGGGTCCCGGACAACTTCGATGCGGAAATCCGGCTCCGTTACTGGAGGCCACGGAAGCGCGATACGGAACAGGCCGCGTTCGAGCAGGAGCGAGTGAGACTCTTCTTTGTCCTGAGCGAGGTCCGGGCAGTTCGAGCCATCGACGGCGGCGAAGACCGGGTCTTTGCCATTGGTGTCCGTCCAGCGGCCGCGGATGAGAACGAGCGAAAGGCTCATGGCGTTGCTGGGCTGGTGACACGTGACACACGATCGTCCGTTTGACCCGAGTGGTGTGAAGAAGGCGTGATCCTTCGTCTCGACTTCGCCGGACTTATTCAGGATGCGGAGTTGGCCGGAGGGATCGTCGTAGTCCTTCGAGGGCGCCAGCGGAATACCGCGGGCGGGATCCCACCAGGGGCGGGTCGTCTCGTAGCGGGCTTCCAGGATGCGGCCGAGGTCGATTGCTGGGCGCGGTTGCTGTTGTGCGGGCAGCAGAGTGGCGTCCAATACCAGCGTCAACAGGACCAGTCGCAGAAGATGGGAAGAAATTGTCATTGCTCAATGTTCAATTGTCATTCGTCATCGATGGTGGCGCTTCGCGCGATTTTTTTCTTAAAGATGCTGCGCCGAAGGCGCTTCCGAAAATGACTAATGACAACTGAACATTGACTAAAGACAATTTCTCTCATCCTTTCTGCAAGGCTTTCGCGGCCAGGAAGTTTTCCGGAGTGAACGGAACTTGCCGCATTCGGACGCCGGTCGCATCGAAGACGGCATTGCCGATGGCGGCTGCAACAATGGTGATCGTGGTCTCTCCGGAGCCGGTAACCGGCGCGCTCAGATTATTAATGAGGACCGTAACGATCTCGGGAATCGTGTCGCCGAACTTCAAAACCACGTAGCTCCTCCAGTCTCTGGAAGTGATGCTACTCGCTGCCCGGTCGAACTGGACCTCTTCGTACAGCGTTCGGCTGATGCCCTGGATCACCTGACCTTCTATCTGGTTGGTGAGACCATCGGGATTAATAACGGGGCCCGTGTCCATGCTCGAGGTAACTTTCGTCACCTTGATGACGCCCGTCTCCTTGTCGACGCTGACTTCAGCAACCATGGCAGTGTAGCCGTTATTGCCGGAGTGCAGGACGAGGGAGAAGCCACGGCCGGTGACCGGGCCGATGCCTCTGGGGTTGAAAGGGTTGAAAGGGAGGCCGCCTTTGGGCGACGGACGCGTTTCCCAGTTCGCTTTCTGTGCGACGGTGTTGACGACATTGATGAGGCGCGGATCGGCAATGTGGCGCAGACGGTACTGGATGGGATCCGCCTTCAAGCTGGCCGCGATTTCATCCATGAACGATTCGTGGGCGAATGTGTTCTGGAGGCGATGAGGAGAGCGCAGCCACGCGGTCCACAACGGACCGGCCACGACGCGGTTCAGCACGCGCTGGCTCGCGATGGTGCCGCTGCCAAAGTCCACGCCGTTTACTCTGCCGCTGACGTAAGGCGGGACGGTGTTGTTGCCGTTGCGGTAAGCCGTCGGATTGGCTGGCGGCGTCGTCGAGGGGACCACTGGTGTGGTGGGGAAACCGGCCAGATAACCCGGTGTTGCGTTGCCGAGCCCGGGTCCTATAGCGCCCTCACCGCGCTGCAGCTCGATGTTTTCGTAGTCCCACGCAATGATCGTGCCTCCGGCGTCAAGACCAACCTTTTCATTGCTGACCATGGGGTAGCCGTAGCTTTCACCGCCTGTCATTTCATCGCTCCGGCTGTACTGCGCGCGGACAGGTTTGCCGACAGCCTGCGAGAGCAGGGCGGCATCGACAGTTACCGGGTCGGCGCCGTTATGACCGTAGCAGCCGGAGCCCTCAACAAATACGACGTCAATATTCGCCGCCGGAATTTTGAGCAGGTTGGACAGGAGATTTCGATTGTTATAGACGCCCTGAGTTGCGGACCAGGCTCTGACGGTAGCCTTGTCGCCGGTGCCGCCGCGGACGTCCACCACAGCGCAGGAACTGGCGAGCGCGCCGTGCATCTGGTAGGGATAAAGGTACCGGGCAGTCATGGTCCTGGCCGCCGAGGTCATGACCTGATCGACGTCTCCGGTGTCGACGGACAAGGAATTGCGCGAGGGCTGCTGCTGCATGTACGTGTAGAGGTCCTTCTGAGCGGGAAGGGTATCGCCTGACGACCACGTGATCCCGGAACCCAGCGCCTCCGCGGCTTTGATCGCATGCCATTCCGTGTCGGCGACGACACCGACAAAGTCGTTGATCTGGACCACTTGCGGGTTGCCGGCCAGGCCGTTGAGGACGTTCCTGTCGATGTTCTGGACGTGCGCACCGAGGGCGGGCGGACGGACGACTCTGCCGTGAAGCATCCCGCGGACACGAACTTTCTGCACGTACTGGTAGGTGCCTTTAGCCTTCGCAGGGATGTCCGCGCGCGGAACGGATTGTCCGAGCACCTTCCATGTGGATGGATCGTTCGGCACGGCCTTTGAATTCACCGGAAGATTAAACCGTCGTCCTTCGACCAACTCACCGTAGCTCACCATCGAGGCTGGATCGCCGCTGACCGAGAACACGCCATCGTTGAGGACGAGCTGGCTAGCGTCAACACCAAGCCATAGGGACGCCAACTGGTACAATGCGTCGCGCGCGGTATCCAGAGCGACCCGCAGGCCGTTGGTGCCGAACTGCGTCATCGCGGAGAAACTGCCAACGGTGAGGCCTTGATCGGGAGTGATACCGCTTCTGCAAAGGATTAGCGTGACGCGCTCCAGAGGCACAGACAGTTCTTCGGCGGCAAGCTGCGTTTGTAGCGTGCGTATACCGGTGCCAAGCTCTGCTTTGCCCGCGAAAACGGTAATGCTCCCGTCTGCGCCGATGGCGACCCAGTTGTCCAACTGAGTATTGTCGACAGTGCCCGAGGGGTTGATGGGACTCTGGGCGTCGGCTGTGGGGGCAGTGGCGGCGGCGCCGACGCCGAAGCCGATCATCATGACGCCGGCGGTTTTCAGAAAGTCGCGGCGAGAAGGTTCGAGTTGATTAAGCGCCTCGAGTGCTTTTTCGGAAAGCGGCAGAGCCCCATCGAGTTTGAAAGGATTTTTCGGTTTCATCGTGTTTTCTCCTGAGCATAGCTCTGAATCGCGTCGATCATGCGCGTGTGTGCGCAGCACCGGCACATAATGCCCTTGAGACCTTGTTCGATTTCGGCGCGGGTGGCGTTCGCGTTATCCCGGACGAACGCATAACCATACATGATGGGGCCGGCCCCGCAGTATCCGCACTGCAGCGCCTGATGCTTGACAAACTCCGCCTGGATGGGATGCAGATCACCCGGGTTCGGAAGTTTGTCGGCGGACCTGAGACCTTCAAGGGAAGTAATGCTGTGCCCGTCGGCGTTGGCGACTGGCGTGATGCAGGAGCGGATAGGGTTTCCGTCGAGCAGCACAGTGCATGCGCCGCACTGGCCGAGTCCGCAGCCGAATCTGGCGCCGTTGATTCCGAAATTCTGCTCCAGCACGTACAACAGTGGAGTAGATGGGTCGTCGATGTTTACTTTGGAAACCCGTCCGTTGACGCGCAGTGCGTAAGTGGCCATAGGAGTGTCCTCGCAATGAGTAAGGTGTAGGCGTCGGAGACTATACTTGGCGGGATGAGTAGTGTCAATCGGCACAGAAACGGTAGCAAATCTTTTCACAGTCCTCCGGGAAGCGTGGTAGCTTTACCCCAAAATCAAGGGGGGACAGCCATGAAATACACTCTGTCGATTGCCGTATTGTTGCTGGCGATCAGTCAACAGCAGGCGGCGTTGCCTCAAGGGAATGCCGATCTTGTTAAGCAGGCGGTTGCCGCGGAAGGTGGAGCCGAACTGCGCGCACTGAAGAGTCTGGCCATCAAAGGGGATGCGAGGTTCTGGGAACCCGGACAGTCATTCCTGGCCGGCGCGGAGCCGCGCTTTCTGGGGGATGCGACGTTCGCGATTACCTGGGATCTTGCGAACAGCAGGGCGCGGACGGCCTGGGATCGCGATCAGAAATATCCCGATCCGCCGGTGAAAATGAAATACACGGAGACCGTCCTGCCGGCGCTGGGCTACGTCACCGACGACAAGAACATGAGCCAGGCGATGTCCGGCATTCGTGTCGCCACGCATCAACGTGAGCTCGAGCGCGCGTCGCCATGGCTGCTGGTGAAGGCCATGGACGAACCCGGAAAGGTGCGCGCCGCAGGATCGCAAAAGCTCGGCCAGCAGTCGCTGCCGGCGGTCTCCTACGCTGACGGCCCGACGACATTCACCATCCTGTTCGATCCCAAAACCCATCTGCCCGCGGCCATCCGCACGCGCGATGACGACAATATTAATGGGGATTCGAATTTTGATCTCGTACTGGCGGACTGGAAACCTGTCGGCCGCGCGCAGATCGCGCAATCGTTGTCTTACCGCGTCAACGACGTCGAAGTCGCCAAGCTCACTTACAAGGAAGTCAGCGCCAATCCGTCAATCCCGGCCGACGCCTTTGCAGTTCCTGATGCAGTCAAGTCGGCGGCCAAACCACCGGCAACCGGCAATGTACCTTATCAATGGGTACTGCGGCGGCTCTTCCTGACCCGTTTCACGGACAGCGACAGCATCCTTTTCCCCGCCGGCGGAGCTCTCAAGCTCGTCGAGCTGACGCCCAACGTGCAGCATGTCGAAGGTGGAACGGCGAACAATCTGATCGTCGCGATGAAAGATCATCTCGTGATCTTCGATGCTCCTTATGGTGAGCTGCAATCGCGCTGGGTTATCGACGCCGCGAAAATGAAGTATCCCGGCAAGCCGATCCGGTATCTGGTCCTGACGCATCATCACATGGACCACACCGGCGGGATGCGAACGTATGTAGCGGAAGGCGCTAAAGTGATCGTTCCCACTCCGGACAAGGCCTATTTCGAAAAGGACATCAAGATGCCTCACACGGTCGTTCCGGATGATCTCCAGAAGAAACCACGCTCGACCGAGATCATCGAGGTCAAGGACCAGATGACGCTCAAGGATGACACCGGCGAAATTCGGCTCTACAACATTGCCAATCCCCACGTGCAAGGTTTTCTCCTGGCGCACGTCGTCACCGGTAACATCCTGTATGTCACCGATCTCATTTCACCGCGTGGTCCTATCGACCGGTCGGAAGCCACGGCCGCTGTGGGTGAAGTCCTGAGGAAACATGGCATCACCGGCGCTACGATTGCCGGCGGCCACGGCACGCTCGCCAAACAAGCCGACATCGGCCCGGCGCTCGCCGCGAAATAGTGAGATTGAATTCCAGGGAGGCACCCCGAATTCTGAAGTACAAGAATTCGGGGGCGTCCCTGGAATTCGTGAATCGTTCAGTCAGTGGTTAAAACATTTGGGTGGAGGAAAGACTATGTCGAAGGTGGTTCTATACATTGCGATATTCATCATGGGTCAGCTTACGACCGGCAGGATCACGGGGAGTGTCACCGATCAAACCGGCGCAGCAGTACCGGGCGCAACAGTAACGCTGAAAAACACGGATACGGGGATCTCGCGCACGACACTCTCGCAGGAGAACGGAAAGTATGAGGCGTCGAGCCTTCCGGCCGGGAACTACGAGGTGAGCGCCAGTCTGTCCGGATTCCAGACCTTTGTGCACAAGGGGATTGGTCTGGCAGTCGGGCAGAATGCGGTAGTCGATTTTGCGCTTCAGGTCGGCCAGGTGAGCGATTCGGTCACCGTAGTGGGTGACACCGCTCAGATCGAAACGACAACTGCAACCGTTTCCAACCTCGTTGATGAAAAGAAGGTCACTGACCTTCCCCTCAACGGACGCGATCTGACACAGCTTTCGTTCCTGCAGCCGGGCGTCATTAAAAGTCCTGCGGGAGCAGGAGCGTTTTCGGGACTTGGAGACAAGCTGTCCGTCGCCGGTTCGCGTGGCAATCAAAACATCTATCTGCTCGACGGCGTCAGCAATTCGGATCTCTCGGGCAATGCGCAGTCCGCATCGGGTCAACTGGCGGGCGCGGAGACGATCAAGGAATTTCAGATCATCACGAACAATTACTCCGCAGAGTACCGCAGCCAGGCCGGTGCGATTGTGAGCGCTGTTACCAAATCCGGAACGAATGCCTTGCACGGTTCGTTGTACGAGTTCCTTCGCAACGATGCGTTGGATGCGGCCAAGTGGGAAGAAAACAAGGGCGGGGGCAAGGCTCCGTTTCATCGGAACCAGTTCGGGGGGTCGCTTGGCGGGCCGGTCATCAAGGACAAAACTTTCTTCTTCGCCAGCTACGAAGGACTGCGGCAAACCCAGGGCACAAATACTCAGGCCCGCGTTCCCGACATGAATGCGCGGAACGGAATCCTTCCGGGTGCCGCGCCGATAACCGTGAGCAACGTCGTCAAACCGTACCTGGCGTTGTATCCGGTGCCCGGTGAAGGAAATCGGATCGTTTCAGAACCTGGTCGCAGAGCGGATGGCACTGTTCTGCTGGCCGCCAATGCGAGGGTTCCCACGCACGACGACTTCGGATTAGGTCGCATCGATCACAACTTCTCTAACGGGAAACTGGGAACGATCTCCGGAACGTACAACTATGACAATGGCGAGAGCAGCTCGGAAACTCCTCCCGGAGTGCTGGGCGATTTGCTGGCGCAGGGATTCAGCAGCCGGAAGCACGTCGTCTCGGTAAACCAGACCAGCATTTTTTCTCCAACCCTTCTGAATGAAGTGAAGGCCGGCTACAGTTTTACGAATCCGGTGCAGGACATTCCCCTGGTCAGCAGGGACTTCGGCAATCTTGCATTTCGTCCGGGACGGAATCTGCTAGGCGAAATCGTTGTCAGCCCGCTCACCACGATTGGTTATCGTGTGAACAAATCCGACTATCAGCAGAAGCTCTGGAGCTTCAAGGATGGTCTCTCCGTTACTCGCGGTTCGCATGCGTTCAAGATGGGTGTGGACTTCGAACATTATTGGTACCAGCAGATCAGTTGCAGCCGCGGATGCAACGGTTCCTACACCTTCAACAACCTTTCGGATTTTCTGCAGGCGCGCCCGCTGCAGCTCGACGTACAGCTGCCGGGAGCGGAGAATCCCGACCGGCATATGCGGCAGATTCTGTTCGGTTCTTATTTCCAGGACAACTGGAACGTCCATCCATCGTTGACTCTCAACCTGGGGATTCGCCACGAATTTGTGACGGTTCCGACGGAGGAAAACGGGCTGATCGCGGCGATGAAGACTCCGTTCGATGCGGGCATGTATCTATCAAAGCAGGCCCAGAAGCTCTATCCGACTTTTCCGACCCTGGGCACGGTGGACCAGTTCTACACGAACGCGACGCTCAAGAGCTTCAGCCCCCGCTTCGGATTCGCTTTCGCGCCGGGCGCTAAAAAATTCTCGGTGCGAGGCGGCTTCGGCATGTTCTACGAGCATCCCATGCTCTACAACTTGAGAACGAACATTCAGGAGATGCCTCCATTCGCTCAGATCGGCCAGATTCTCGCGGCCGACGCAACCGCCGCCGGAACCGCGCTGACGTTTCCTCGCGCCATCGACAATCCGGCAATCGCAAGTGTCCTCAAAGGTGGAAGCCTGACGGCCCGAGTCATCAATTACGAGCAAAAGCCGGCGTACATTTATCGCTGGAGCCTGACGCTCCAGCGTGAACTGGGCGCGGGGTGGGCTGTGATCGGGGGCTACACCGGATCGCGCGCGCTCCATCTCTGGCAGCAGAGCGAGCCGAATGTGAATCGCTGGATTGGCTGGCCAAACAATGTGCCGACAGAGCAAAAGGTGTTTCCGTTGCGCACCAGTCCGCAGTATGCGGGACGCATCAACACGACCTTTTCGGAGATTCGCTATCAGTCTCCGAATGCCAACAGTTATCACAACGACCTCGCGCTCGGGCTGCAGAAGCGTCTGAGCCGGGGTTTGGCGATGCAGGTTGCTTATACCCTGTCAAAGACGGTGGACGATGGCTCCGGTGTGACGAGCACGGGCGACAACTTCGTCCAGGGGCAACGTGGCGACTACACGTGGGATATGAAACTCAAGCGCGGCCTGGCTTCCTTCGACGTTCGACACTCATTCACGACCAACTTCTCTTACAACATTCCTTCGTTCACAGCGAAGAACGGTTTGATGGGTGAGGTGCTGAATGGTTGGCAGTTGAACGGGATCCTCACGATGAGTTCCGGCTATCCATTCTCTATTGAAGAAAACCGGGCCGCCCAGGTGAACGCGATCGGCAACCGCGACAATCTTCGCCCCAGTCTCATTGCGGGCGGCAAGAACAATCCGATCAACAAAGGTAATCCGGACGCGTACGTCGACGCCAGCCAGTTTGTGCTGGCGCCCGTCGGCACGTTCGGTAATCTGGGAAGAAACACGGTGATCTCTCCCGGCCTTGTCCAGTTCGATGGTTCGTTGTTCAAAAACTTCACGGTGGTCGAGAACCACAAGGTTCAATTCCGGGCAGAGTTCTTCAATCTGTTCAACCGGCCGAATTTCGGCGCACCCGTCGGGAACAATGGCCCGAACAATGCGCTGCTGGTGAATTCCGACGGAACGCCGAATGCGAACTTCGGCCAGATCTCGTATACACGTACTTCAGCGCGGCAGATTCAGCTCGCGCTGCGGTACACGTTCTGACCAACTCATGGAGGTCTTATGAAGATCTTCTCATCTTCACGCTGGGGACTGATCTTCGCCGTTGTCCTCATGTGGACGCCCGCTTTGAAAGCTCAGAGCGGGCACCCGATGCTGGGAGGCGCAAGAGGTGTAGTGAAGTCTTCCAAGGGAACTTTCCTGGAAGGTATGGCCATGCAGCTCGTTTCGCATAAAAATGCAATGCGAACGACGGTGTACAGCGATCGGGACGGAAGATATGAGTTTCCCAGATTGGAAGCCGGATGGTACACGCTCCGCGTTGCCCGGCCACTGGAATACAAACCGTACCAGCGCGATGCCATCTGGATCGAAGGCTCCAGTTCGCTCGACGAAATTGTACTGGAGCGCGTAACCGATTCCGAATTCCTGCCGCCAACGCCGGAAATCCTCGCACAGCTCACCGACGCCGAATGGCTCTACAACCTGCCTGCAACAGCCCAGGAGAAAAAGATCTTCAGTGATACCTGCGGCAGCGGGTGCCATAACTACCAGCAGTCATTACGGGACCGGTTTGACGAGAAAGGCTGGAGTCTGATGCTGGACCGGATGACACAGTACGGCGGAAGACTGGTCATCGAGAAAAACCGGCCCGGTCCCGACGGCAAGATCCCCCTTGGCTTTGGCTTGACCGAAGAGAACCGGGAAATCCTGCTGAAGTTCCTCGCGCGCGTGAGAGGACCGCAGTCCGAGTTTCCACCAATGAAACCGTTTCCGCGGCCAAGAGGCGCCGCAACGCGAGTCATCATTACCGAATATGAATTACCGCGTTTCGACGTTCGCGTGCACGATGTTGCCGGAGATAAGGATGGAAACATCTGGTACACGAGCAATCGCAGTCCGATTATTGGAAAGCTCGATCCACGGACCGGAGTCGTGAAAGAGTATCCGGTTCCGGTGACGCCGGGAAAGCACACCGGTCAACACTGGCTCGCCATTGCCAAAGACGGCAAGATTGTTTTCACCGAAACGTGGTCCAACAATCTCGGAGTGTTGGACCCTGTAACGGGGCAAGTCACGAAGTGGGCGGGAACCGGTGGCAACAAAGGACTCGCGCCCGATGGATTCGTGTGGGGAACTTGCGATGGTCATTATCTGTGCAAGTTTGATCCGAAGTTGTCCGGCGAGCCGATTCAAAAAATTCCTCTGAAGAAGTCACAAAACACTTACGGCAATGACGTGAGCGAGGATGGAAATTTCTTCGTCGGCGGAACGCCGTGGCAATCGAACTTTGATGGCATCGTTTGGGCGGACCTTCGAACCGGTGAAATCTGGGAAGTGGAAACGGAATCCGGTCATGCGGACCCATCACGCGGTGGAGTTGATCCCGACGGCAACGGCTGGAACGGTGGAAGAGGCGGGCGAATCACGGAATTCGAGCGGAAAACCCATCAGGTTCGAGAATGGGAATCCCCCACGCCCTTCGTAACATTTTATGAAGCGAAGCCGGACAAGAACGGGGAGATCTGGGCGGGAGCGCAGCGCGGAGGGCGCATGGTGCGATTCAATCCCAGGACCGATCGTTGGATCGAATATATATTCCCGGAGCCGTTCTCGCTCGACTGGCGGACGTGGATCGATAACTTGACGAATCCCGTCACCGCCTGGTACGGCGACCACAACGGATACATCGTCCGTATTCAACCACTGGAGTAAACAATGCACAGCGCATGGATATTGACGATGATCTTCATGCTCGGCTCCCAAAACTCCGGAGCCCGAGGTACACCGGATCCTCCGAAAGGCAATCTTCAGCGTTCATCAGAGATTCTCTATTTCAAAAGATTTGCCGAGAGTGGTTCCGAGCGCGGAAAAGAAATTTATTTCTACAAATGCTGGGTTTGCCACAACGACTACACGCGAGCCGCCGGAACAACTGCCCCGACGTTGCGAGATCTCTACAAGCGTCCCAGATTGATATCCGGACAACCGATAAATGATCAAACCGTTGCGGCGAAGATCAAAAACGGCGGTCCCAACATGCCGGCCTATCAGTACACGCTGACGGAGCAGGACGTCGCCGACCTCGTGAGTTTCCTGCGCGAAGGAAAATGTTGTTGGGAAGACTTCGAAGAGAAGGAACCACCAAGGAATCCACGGTACAAAGCGAAGTAATTCCAGGAGGAAACTATGCGTATTCTTGCTTTCCTCATGTTCGCGCTCTGGCAGGAATACATCTATCTCGATCAAGGTGTGGCGATCCAATTTCCAGCCAGGCCTCAAGCGATGAAGTCGACCTACGACTCCGTTTTCGGCAAGGGTCTTCCGTCGATGATCTATTCCGCCGAAGATGATCATGTCGTCTACAAATTGAGCGTCGTCGATCTGACCACCCGCCCTGATATGGGCGCGAATTTCCTCAATGAAGCAGCTTATTCGCTGATGCGGCAGGGCGACGTTCTCTTCACGGATTTCCCGCGTGTCTATCAAGATGCGAAGTCGATCTACGGCGTCACGCTTGTGGTTGATCGCCAGGACGGTAGCCGTGTTCGCAGCTCGCTCTATTACCACAAGGGCCGGCTTTATATTGCCGAGGCCGTCGTGCTTCCCGCGCGGGGCGACAAGGATATGACGACACCGTCGCGCTACGACCAGACGATCCGCTTCCCGCCCGATGGGCGTTTCGACTGAACAGGTGAGAACGCGCCTGAACCGTGCCGATCCTCGAGACGGCAGCCCGCAAGAGAACGCCTCTCCTGTTGCGAAGCGATTCGGGTGTGCCCCCTCTTGATGTTCCCGGCCCATTTGACTTTCAATTACCGGTGAGGTAGAAGCGAGATCAGTTTCAATGCATTAGAACGTCGCAGGAGGTGCTGCTTGGACCGCATACGGAGTCTTGTTTTATGTCTTATTGCTATCGCGCTCGTCTCACTTCCGGCGCTCGCGCATCATGGATCTGGCGTTTCCTATGAAACCAAGCTGGACAAAGCCGTCACCATGAAGGGTACCGTCACACAATTTGTATGGAGGAATCCGCACGTTTACATCATCTACAACGTGAAGGACGCCAACGACAATGTTGTCGAATGGAGCGCTGAAACGTCTTCGCCCAGCACGATGACCGGCAATCACAATTGGACTCGAACAACGATAAAGCCCGGAGATGAAATCACCTTTACCTTGCTACCTTCAAAGATCGCTTCGGCCGCGGGAATCCTTTACAAAGCGGTAGCTGCCGACGGAACAGTTCTTCTCGATGACAAATCGCGGCTGCGAGGCGACCCAACCGTCGAATAACCGAGGCTTAAACAAGGAGGTCCGATGCGACGTTACACTATGGCCGCAGTTATCGCCGGCTTGCAGTTGTGGCTGATGTCATCCGCGGCTCTGGCTCAGGAAGCCGGATGGAAGCCATGCCCGCGTTGCCAAACGAGTGCTCAGCGCGCTGCGGCAACAAAGAATGATAAGGATCACTCATTTTATGCTCACGATCTGATAGGGATCTGGGGCAGGCAGGGAATCGCTTTGAGCGATGAAGTACCTCCAATGACCGAGTGGGGCAAGGCGAAATACGAGACGGCCAAGCCGGGCATGGGACCGCGAGCCGTTCCGCTGGGAAACGATCCCATGATGATTTGCGATCCGTTAGGATTTCCGCGGTGGTTGAACTACAACTATGGAATGGAATTCGCGAATCTTCCGGGAAGGACGATCCAGTTTTTCGAGACGTACCACACTTTCCGCAGCATCTGGACGGATGGCCGGAGTCTTCCGAAAGACCCCGAGCCTCGATGGCTGGGATACTCCATCGGCAAATGGGACGGCGATACCTTCATTGTGGACTCTAACGGTTTCGATGACCGGAGTTGGCTAGACACGCAAGGGCACCAGCACTCTGACGAGATGACCACACATGAAACCTACCGGCGTCTGAGCTACGACCGCCTGGAAGTAACGCTGACGATTGATGATCCCAAGACCTACACGAAGCCTTGGGTCTCCAAGGGAACTCTTAATCTGAGTTCAGGAACCGAACTGGCCGAGTATTTCTGCGTCCCCTCCGAAGAGGCGACATATAAGAAAAACGTCAGAGACCGCGCCGCGAAGCCTTCGACGCCGTAGCTGCAGTTCACCACGTCAATCTTAAGCCGAACTGTATTTCCCTTGCAGAAGTCGCAGTGGGCGCCCCGATGACTGTGGCCGTGGATATCAGATTCCCGCTGCCGTCAAACAACTTAGGCGACCGCATTTGGAAATTCGCATGGTTGAACGCATTGAAGAACTCTGCGCGGAACTGCAATCTCATCTGTTCCTTCAATGACCAATTCTTGAATAGTGACGGATCGAATTCCTGCAGCCCCGGACCCCGGAGGGTATTGCGTCCAAGATTTCCCAACTCGCCTGCGGCCGGGAAAGCAAAGCACTGCGTCTTGATGTAGTTGGTCACATTGCCGGGATTGATGGCGTTGACCGAACATCCGGGCAGTGGGAGAAAGTCCGGCCGTTGCCCGCCTCCGGTGCCTCCCGCTGTGCGGTTCCCGGTGTTCGCCCTGTCCGTCTGGAGCGTCAAGCTAAACGGCGCCCCGGTATGCGCCGCGAAAATCCCACCTAATCCCCATCCGGCCAGGACTCCTCGCGCGATACCGGTGAAGGATTGCGGCGTCGGGATATTCCACGTGAAGCTGTACACGAGATTGTGGGTGATGTCGAAATCTGCTGGTCCTTTGTCCAAACCCGAAAAGAACGGATACGCCCGGGAAATGTCGTTACCGTATTCCGGGCCCGCGTAAGTGATCGACCCGTGGTCTAGGTTCTTGGACCAGGTGTAAGCCGTAGCGAAGTAGAGTCCCTTACTCAGCCGTTTGCTGAAATCCACCACCAGCGAGTTATAGCTGGCTCTATCGTCCCAGATTGTCGAGGGGATGCGTCCCCAATTCGGATTGATTCTCTGTGGCGACCCCTTCGGAAATAACCAATGGCCATCGGGAGCCTTGGTCACGAAAGAAGGAGGAACCTGATTCATATCCTGTACTGCATACGGCAGATGGATCGACCGCGAGCCGACGTATCCTACCGTGAGCGCGCCGTTTTCCGTGAGCTGGCGTTGAATGGTGAGATTGAATTGCTGATTGTATGCACGAGGCGGATTCTGCTCGACGTACGAAGCGCGCAGGCCCGATGCCGCGACCAGAGCATTTGCCCCTGTAGGGAAGGTGGCGGGTGTGAGCGCGGGGCCGGATGCAGTCCCACTCTCGTAGAATGGAGCGCCGTTGGTTCTGTTCGCCATCACGTACGGAAGCGTTAACGCGTCATAGATGCCATAGCCCGTGCGGACGGACATTTTGCCGCTGCCCGTGGGATCCCAAGCAATGCCGACGCGAGGGGCGAAGTTCACGTTGTGAGGCTTGAAATAGCTGCCGCCCAACTTTGGAGTTGCGGAATCGAGCGAAGTCAGTACCGACACTCTGCCAAATGCCTCGGTGAGCGGCATGACGTATTCGTAACGCAACCCGAGGTTCAGCTTCAGATTCGGTGTCACGGCAAAGCCGTCCTGGAAGTAAGCCGCAAAGTAGCCGCTTCGGAGTCCGCGGATGTCGCTCGTTCCGGGGACATCCGACGCATACTGCCCAGGGATGCCTTGAAGAAAGTCGGAGATCGAGTTGAACGTCCACCCACCCAGTGGAGCGCTGACCGAGTGCAGGTTGTCGCGGATCCGCTCCGCCACACCGCCGAATTTGAAACTATGGCGCCCTCTAATCCAGGAGACATCGTTGCCACCCTGAAAGGAGGTGTAGTTGTAAATGTCCGCACCAGACGCGCCCATCCCCCCTGCGGTCCCGGTCAATCCGGCAACCGCGATGGTTCCTGCCGGCGATCCTGGAATGAAACCGAAGCTCGGGTCGGAGGCGATCGGTTGGATGGGCCTGATGTCAAGAGAATCCGCCGCAATCGTCCGGCTTATTCCAAACCGGACGCTGTTGATCACGGTCGGAGAGAACGTGTGCTGCAAACTCATGACGAAGTTGTAATGCCGCGACGGCGAGCCGGTCCGCTTTTGGCCATAAACATCGGGTTGGCTCTCACTTGTGTCGTCGAATTGGAAGCTTCCGGCGAGCGTCGTTTTATCGGAGAAGTAATGGTCCAGTTTCATTAGCGAATAGTACTCGACCGCATCGAGCAGGCCTCCGAAGTTGAATTTGGCGGAATTTCCGTTTACAGCTCCATTAGGCAATGGGAAAAAGGCCAGGTACGGTTTGATGGCAGGGTTAATTGGAACGGCGGTTGTTGTTGTGCACTGGGGATTATTACAGAGGATCCCCTGGCGTGTGTTCAGTGAGAGCGTGTCAGAAGAATTGGTCAGACCTAATATTTCCCGGAGCGATTCAAAGTTGCCATAAACGAACGTCTTGTCTTTTTGAATGGGACCGCCTGCCGAAGCTCCGAACTGTGTGCGACGAAATGCCGGTATTGTTGGATAATCGAAAAAGTTGCGCGCGTCCAGAGCGCTATTGCGGAGGAACTGTAAAAGATTTCCGTGGAACTGGTTGGTTCCCGATTTGTAGACCGCATTGATGACGCCTCCGGAAGTCTTCCCGTATTGCGCCGTGTACTCATTTGTCAAGACACGGAATTCCTGGATTCCGTCCACGCCAAGGTTGACACCCAAGCCGCTGCCCGGACTTCCGTTCGAGTAGTCGTTAACCATCAGGTCATCGACGATGAAAACGTTATTCGTCGGACGCCCTCCACCGATGGCAAGCGACATCCCGTTACCAAACGCGGCACGGGAGTTGGTACTTTGAGAGGGCTGTTGCTGTGCGATTCCTCCGATCACTCCAGCCTGCAGAGTCGCCAACTGAAGCCAGTCGCGGCCGTTGAGAGGAAGCTCGCGAATGGTGTTTTCACCAACCAGGCCGCCAACGCTGGCGTCGGTCGTGTTGACCTGCGGAGGAGTCGCGTTCACTTCCACCGTTTCGGCAAGGCCACCCACGGTCAAACTGAAGTTCACAGCGACCGTTGCGCCCACTGTTACGGCGACGCCTCTTTGAACTTCGGTCCGGAAACCTGCTAAGGAAGCTTCCAGGTCATAAGTTCCCACCGGCACTGACGGAACGATGTAGGTTCCCAAGTCGCCTGTGATAGCGGTCCGGGTGACGCCGGTTGCCACGTTCTTATAAGAAATCGTGACGCCGGGCACGATGGCGCCGCTTGCGTCGCGGGTTGTGCCCGCGATCGTTCCCGTGCGGACTTGAGCACTCCAAGCCACGGCGGTAACCACCAAAATGAGAATCATTGCAAGTCCTGTTTTAAATCCAAGGCTTTTCATGCATTCCTTCCACTTCCCAAGAATCCCAGTTTTCTTCGCTCCTAAGCGTCGTGGAATTTATTACAAAGGAATTCGAGCGTCAATCGAAAGGCAGCCGAACACGCGGGCTTGTCGGCGCGCCCAGGTCGACATAAGACTACCGCGACACTCGGACCCTGCCACTATTTCTGGCGCCAGATTTGCCGGGCTTACACTGCGGGTGATCTTGACGATCTCGAGGACGCTCAGGGGAATGCTCACTCGGGCGGAAGAATCACGCCGGTCCCGTCACCACAGCCACGGTTGGAGCACAACTTCTGTCCACCTGGCAACTTGACATTCATGAGTTGACCGCCGCGGGAACCGTCCTTCAGCGGACGGAAGCCGACTTCGACTTTCTCGCCGGCTTTAAACGTGTCCTTCGACCAGCCAAGCTTTACCAATTGCGCAGGCGAACCGGCTTCGAAGGACCACGTCGAGACGTCGCCCTTGTCATTGACGATGCTGAGGTGAAGCCAGGCGTGCGGGTTGACGAATTCGAACTCTTTCACCGCACCCGCCCTGGAGATGAGCTTCGACTGATCGAACACAGCAAAGGAATGATGCGAGAAGGTGGGCGCCGCCAACAGCGCGACGGCCAGGCCGGCGAGAGCGCAAGCTTTCCGTTTCGTCATGATCTCCTCCTCGAATTGAGATTGAGATTAAGCGAAGAATATCACGCCGCAATTTCTTGACGCGTTCGGAAAATAAGCATAGTTAACACCAGACGGGAGGGAATCCGATGAAACGGAATATCACATTTTTAGCAGCTGTTCTTACCGCAATCGCCGCGAGCTTTGCAGCAGGTCAGCAAGCCGGATCCAATCGAGCAAATGCGCCACGGAAACAAGTCATCCAGCCCCCGAATTACAAGCCGACGCCTTCTCCACTGTCTCCTGCAATTCTGGTTGGCGATACGTTGTACATGTCCGGAGCGACCGGCGGAGATCCCAACAGCGGGCAGCTTGCGAAAGGCGGATTTGAGCCCGAATTCCGGCAGATCATGACCAACCTGCGAACGGTATTGAAATCAGCGGACATGGATTTATCCGACGTTGTCGCGGTGACCGCGTACATCGACGATATGTCGAATTACGACCGCTTCAACGAAATCTATCGCGAATATTTCAAAACCGACCCGCTGCCAACCCGTTCGACGGTTGCAGTGAAGCAACTCGCGCGCGGCGCGCACCTTGAACTTACGATGACTGCCGTTCGTTCGAGGAAGTAGGTGAAATATAGCCGCGCAGCGGCGGAAAGACTATAGCCGGAGGCGTAAGCCCCAGGGTTCGAATCGTGCGGAATCAGGCATTATTCCCCTCCTTGAAAAGGAGGGGTGGCTGCGGCATTAATAAAAAGGCGCGAAGCCTCCGAAAGCGCCGCAGACGGGGTGGTCAGTTCGGCAAAACTCTTCAGGCCTAAAGATTTCGCCGATCTGACCACCCCGTCTGCGCGAACTAAGGTTGCTTCGCGACATTTTCTTGATCGCGCAGCCACCCCTCCTTTTCAAGGAGGGGAATA
>Ga0070707_100001268_pt1 | contig 24830 bp, 19 predicted proteins | sample KBSK5502metaG_FD_65468 | JGI IMG/M metagenome (GOLD analysis project Ga0070707, IMG submission 65468) | Corn, switchgrass and miscanthus rhizosphere microbial communities from Kellogg Biological Station, Michigan, USA - KBS K5-50-2 metaG | ecosystem: Host-associated > Plants > Roots >...
CCTCAGCTTTTTCGTTGAAGTCAACTAGTCGGCCACCTTTGGCCGACAGTTTATTCACCGCCTCCTGCAGAATCCGGTGAGTGCCATGGGCATAACTGGCGGTCATCTTCACGGTCGCGTGACCCATTAACTGCATGATATCGAGCTCATGAGTACCTTCCTCCCGCAACCGAGTCGCGAACGTGTGCCTCAGGTGGAAATCGAAGAGCCATGTTGCTTACTTCACGAGAGACTCTTTTCCGAAGAAGGACATCATCGCTCGGCGCGATGCGCTGAAGGAGAGCGTGCAACGGTTTGTAGAACAGGCAGGCGCTGATCTGGCGCCGCGGTTGCGCGAAGAACTCTGGCCGGTTGTGATTGCCTACGAACAATTAAAGGAGCGAGCTGGGTACCTTGATTTCTTTGATCTGCTCCTGCGGGTGCGCAATCTGGTGCGCGATAACCACCACGTTCGCGCTGAACTCCAGCAGCGTTTCACTCACATCTTCGTGGATGAGTTTCAGGACACAGATCCGCTGCAGGCTGAGATCCTGATGCTCCTTGCGGCCGGAGACCCCACACAAGACGACTGGCGAAAGACAAGGCCGACTCCCGGGAAACTCTTTATTGTCGGTGATCCAAAACAGTCAATCTATCGCTTTCGACGCGCTGATGTGGCGCTTTATGAAGAGGTCAAGCAGCAAATAGTCGCGACAGATGGCGCCGAGGTCCAGTTGAACGTCAGTTTTCGTTCGGTACCGCAACTTCAGGAAGCCGTCAACGCTGCGTTCGCACCTGTCATGAGCGATGAGAATTCCACTCAGGCTAAGTACGTCCCACTCGCGCCATTCAGAGTAGGTGTTGAGTCGCGGCCGGCAGTGGTGGCGCTTCCGGTGCCAGCACCATTCAGCGACTACGGCAAAGTAGTTAACTGGAAGATTGATGAGTCACTACCCGAAGCAGTGGGGGCATATGTTGATTGGATCGTGAACCGAAGCGGCTGGACCGTTACGGAGCGCGAAAATCTGAACGTACGAGTGCCGATTCAACCACGCCACATCTGCCTCTTGTTTCGGCGCTTTCGTCATTTCTTCGCCGACGTTACCCGGCCCTATGTTCGGGCTCTCGAAGATCGTAACGTCCCGCATCTGTTGGTGGGCGGAAGTTCATTTCATGCGCGAGAAGAAATTGAAGCGCTGCGTAACGCCTTAACCGCGGTTGAGTGGCCTGACGATGAGCTGGCAGTTTTTGCCACCTTGCATGGGCCGCTCTTCGCGTTTACCGATTCGCACCTGCTCGCATATAGGAGTCGATGTTCCGCATTGCACCCTTTCCGGAAAGTTCCTGAAGATCTGCCAGCGGAGCTTAATGACTTAGCTGAAGCTCTCGCGATCTTGCGGGAACTTCATCGTCAGCGAAACCGCCGACCTCTAGCCGAGACAATCTCCAGCTTGTTAGCGAAGACCCGCGCGCATGCCGGGTTTGCCAACTGGCTCACCGGAGAGCAGGCTCTCGCAAATCTTATGCGTCTGACTGACATGGCCCGGAGAGCGGAGCAGAAAGGACTGATCTCATTTCGGGCGTTCGTCGACTGGCTTGAGGATCAAGCCGAGAACGGTGAAGCCGGAGATGCGCCCATCATGGAAGAAGGCGTCGACGGTGTTCGCATAATGACAGTGCACAAGGCAAAAGGTCTTGAGTTTCCCGTCGTGCTGCTGGCTGACATTACCGCGAAAGACAGCCGCGACCCTTCGCGTTGGACCGATCAGGCTTCAAAACTGTGTGTAATGCGGCTGGCCGGTTGTGAGCCGATCGAACTTCAGGAACACGCTGCTGAGGAGATTCAAAATGACAAGGAGGAAGCGGCCAGAACCCTTTACGTGGCTGCGACGCGGGCGCGCGATCTCTTGGTCGTATGTGGAGTTGGCGACCAGCCATATGAAGGATGGCTGAGCACGCTAGGCCCTGTGCTCTATCCGACGGAGGATAGCAGCTTCAATCCGGAAACAAGTCGGCCGCCGGGTTGCCCGCAATTTGGGTCAGACAATGTAGTAGTTCGTCCGCGGAAGGCCGTGCGACCGCTCGGTTCAGTATCGCCGGGTCTGCATAGACCGCAGACTGGTGATCATAAAGTCGTTTGGTGGGATCCAGCTCTACTAGAACTGAACAGGGAGAGCGCAGCGGGCTCGACTTTGACAGCGTTCCTCAGGCAGGACGAGAACAACATTCGATCAACTGAGGGCGTTCTGCTTCATGAAGAGTGGCAAAAGCAGCGTGCAAATGTTCGTGAGGTGGCCGGGAAACCCAAGTGGACCGTTGTAACTGCCACAGCGTACGCTGCAACACCGTTTCATGCGAGGCCCGAGGAGAGCAGGCTTGAGTTGTCTGATGCCTTGACCGTTGACGCTCCGATGCGGCCGGTCACTCCTGAAGTTACTGTCGAGTCGATTGAGATTGATTTCACCCGACCGCATGGCAAGCGTTTCGGTACATTGGTTCATGCAGTCTTGTCCGTCGTGGCCCTGGATGCCGACCGGGCTGAAGTCGAAAAAGTCGGCCGAGTCCAGGGTCGAATCTTTGGAGCAACGAGCGAGGAAATTGGGGCCGCGACCGAGACTGTAAGCAAAGCTCTTCGCCATCCGCTTATGCAGCAAGCGGCTGCCGCTGCCTCGAAGGGACGCTGTCGGCGAGAAGTTCCCGTGGCGATCAAGCTACAGGAAGGAACCATCGTTGAAGGCATAGTTGACCTTGCGTTTCAGCAGGAGGATAAAGACAACATATGGACCGTGGTCGATTACAAGACGGACTTTGAGATCAAAGGACGTTTGGAGGAATATCGAAATCAAGTGAGCATATACGCTTTAGCAATCTCACACGCGACGGGGCAGGAAGTGCGATCTGTTTTACTACGGCTCTGAGGCACAAACAGGAAACTCCTCATACATAGAGACTTCGGGTTTTTGGTTTAATTCATCTCAAAAGCCTCCGAAACGCCTTCTGCCTTTAGCTCTCTTTCTCCTGAGCTTTCAGTAGCTGGTCAATCGTGTCTTGAATTATTTCCAACCATTTGTCTCGAACCGCTAAAACCTCGGCAATCTTCAAATTACTGCCGTCGCTCTTCTTAACCGTCCAGAAAAAAATATTCTTGCTCTTGTCCACTCTTCCGTCCAAGAGGGAAGCCAGCCGCGTCAGATACGTCTCTCCAATTTCACGGTGGCCGATGCGGTCGGTCATACCTGCAATTGTAGCGTTCTGAAATGAGCCATCTGTTCTGAAGACCCCAAAGTTCAATTCGACGTCGCCTGATTTGAACTTCAGCATCTGAGAGTTTTTACCTGGGTCAACTGACCAACCCATTCTCTTGGCCCCGTCGAGAACCGAGCGCAACTCGTTGGAGGTGGGCCGATCTGTCTCGGCCAGTTTCTCGTAGAAGACTTGCTCACTTATCTTTGTTCGAGGGGGGGACGCTTTACCGCCGGGTCCTAGAGACGGCTCGGGCGTTGGCTCCACTACAAGTTTTCCATCCTCGATTCGAATTACCGCTCGCTCGACTTCAACCGTCTGAGCCACAACACGCGGCAGCACGAGATGCCCGCTGCCCACATGGCTCGGCATCTGAAATATGGCAACCTCGACTAATGCGAGGCTAAAGTTCATATGTGCGTGTCGTTGGAGGAAATCCGTGATCAGTTCTACGCTCTCACGAATGCCGCTGCCAACGATGAGAAGCAAGAACCGTCCTCGCTTCAAATTTCGGACCACGCTATCTATAAACTCGCTCTCGTCCAATTCCTCACTTCCGACTAACTGATAGAGCGACTGTATCTGTTGCTTTGACGACTTTCGGATTGCGGCCTGTAACTCGTTATAGGTCCAGGAGCTAATCTCCTTGGCATAATCTAATATCTGCCCGATGACTTCCCTCCTAGCCTCGGGGTTCTTCCACAGTTTGCACTCCACCAGTGTCAACAGTCCGTCGTTATTAATAAAGAGTAGATCGACAGGTCCAGCGTTGGTTCTTAGCTCTTTGCAAATCGGAATCAGGGGGCCAAAGGCTGGTTCGATTTCCGCAATGGGTAAGGATTGACTGAATTCAAAGATAAAGTCCTGAAGTCGCGCTTCGGGGAACGGTTCGCTGCGCTCCAAACGGATAGAGGCGCCGCTGGTCACTAGATAAGGAGTAGAGTGCTGACGACCCAATATAGAACCCCTCTGCTAATTCTACCCGCTCGGTATCGGCGAGTGGACGGTTGCCGGCGGTTCGGCTGCCGCGTGTTCCTTGCGTAGGCTGGCGGTTAGGTTGTTGCTGATTCTAAAGCAACCTACGCTTCGGCGGGATATATTGCAAGTTGAGAGTATAGTGCATTGAGTAGTACATCTTCACTCGTAAATAGACACTCCAAAGGCAGTCTTGCGGCGCTTCGACTCTGACGTTGGCCATTTGAGAGTTTTTGAAATTTCGCGTGTCCGCTGTTCCATCTGAACCCGACGTTCAGGCCGCGATGGACGGGCCATGAACGTCACACAGAGATAGCCGTTATGTTAGATCAATTCCTGCCGATCCCCACACCGTACGATCCCGCTGAAGACCCGCCGGGTAGTATTGATCCCCTGGGAACAGTAGCGACCGCAGAGCAGTTGGCGGACGTGCTGTTGCCTGGGCTGACGGCTAGGATGTGGCGGGTACGCCACCTCACGTTTGCGGCCCTGGCGGCTCTGGTCGGCGAGCGAGCCGCCGCGATGGAGGGTGGTAGTGAGGACATGCGACTGGAGGCGCGATTGGGTTTGGAGCGACTGTTCGTTTCTGCGGTCGCGTGGAAAGACATCAAGGACGAGAACTGGCGTCGTGCGGCGAGGCGACTGCCGGGGATCGGGCTGGCTCGGCGTGCGATCCATGCCGGCCATCAGCCGCTCGGAAAGCAGAACTTCTTGAAGGGCCAAGCCATCAACGGTCCGTTCGGGGTAGTGCAACGGCTGGCTCGTAATCTGGACATTATCGACGACGACAATCGACTGAGCCGTAACGGCGAAGAGTTGCTGCTTGCGTGGTCAGCGGAACAGGATCTCGGAGGAATCCTGGATGACACGAACTCCGGTAGCAATGGGTCAAACTGGTTGCAGCGGCTGCTCCCTCACGTCGTGAACCAGGTGAAGGGGGGCAAATGGCCGAACAACGGTTGGTGGGGTTGGTCAGACTTGGCTGATCTCCTGCGCCCGGATCAACCCAAAGCGCGAGAGAAAAAGATCTTGTATCGGCTGCTCACGAGCGAATCCAACGCTGCCCGGAAACGTTGTATTGAGCTGCTGCTAAGCCCAGGCATTCTTGAAAGCTATAAGACGGTGCTAACGAACGGTTCGCGAGGAGAGTTGGATCGCGAGATTCTTTTTCAGCAGATCGACTCTCATGTGCAAAATGGCACGAACGAGACTGACCGCTTGATTCGCTATGCGGTCAGTTTAATCGAAACGCATGAACAGGTCAGTGGTCACCTCGAAGCAGCATTTCGTGGCTTGATGTGGGCGCTCACACGACGCGGTGGGCGGAGCACGATAGATGATCTGCTCGGCGATTCCACCCTTGCTTCGGCCCTCGCATGGACGCGCCGTAAACTGACCGGCGTGGCCAAGCGCTTTCAAACAATCATGGCAGAGCTCAAGGAGCACCCACAGGTGCTAGATGCCGTCAAGGTCGAACGCCTGGACCAGTTGATGCAGGATGCTATCGGTGGATTGATCAGCGAGCGAGATCTGGTCGCCGCCGTGATGGAGCGACACCGGCGCGTTCAACGGCAGAAGCGGAAAGGGGTTTGGATTGAGCAGGACGATCCGTATTGGACGTTGATGCCCGGCTTTGGAGACAACGCGGACGCTCCCCGGCGTCATGGCGGGGCATACCTCCATCCGTTTCGGGTTTCCAATGCATATAGCTTTTTGAGCGATCTTGGTAGGGTGCGAGGAGTTGAGGTTCCTGATGGCGAAGAAGGTTAAGACCTCCGAACAGTCGCCTCTGTCGTATTACTGGACACCTCCCGCAGCGGCCACTGACGGCGGTTGGGGCGAGCCGTGGGCATGCTTGGCGACGACGTTTGAGTTTGACGCCGATTTCTTTGAGACCGAGCTGCTACCTCGATTTCTCGGTCTTAAGTTTGATCAAACCGAGAATGAATCGTCGTTCCTCGTGGAGCGTGAACAAGCTCTGGATCTCGCCCGGGTCGCGGTGCTTGTTGACCATAGTCGTTTTGACTCCTCGCAAACGACGTTACGATGGGACCAAATTCCTATTCACATTCCAGGCGGAATCCAGCACGCGAAAATAACGATTCTCGCTTGGGACAAGCTGATTCGAGTAATCATCGGGTCAGCAAATGTGAAGCGGATCGCCTACCGCCGGAATCGCGAAATATTCGCCGCCTTGGATTTCTGGAACAGCCCTGATTCCACGCCACTTCGCATACTACGCGACATTCTTGACTTGGTAACACTGATGCTCTCGTGGTCTCGATCGTCGGTCGCTTCCGTCGAACGTACTCAGGAAACGGTGGAAGTTCTTCGACGGGCAATAGCAGGATGGGATACCGCGCCGGCGGATTTTACTTCCCGGGAACGTCCCCGCGTCGCTTTGGCCGTGACGCATCCGCGTGCAACTGGTCGTCGAGCGCGCTCGACATTGGATGAAGTAATTGGATTGTGGGGAAACCGACGCGCATCGTCCATCGTTGTGGTTTCGCCGTTTACCGCGCGTGAACCGGACCCTGAGATCGGTGATGCAGTGGTCAACAAACTAGCCGAAGTTCCGATGACGCGCGAGTGTGAGGGCTGGTTAGTTGGACCGGAACTTCCCAAGACCCCCGAAGACCAGCGAACCCGTTTGCCGTTTCCGGAGGTGTTCAAAGAGAGTTGGAAAGAACTCTTCCATGGGCGCGGTGGAGCGTACGTCCTACCGTTGTCGCTCTGTGTCGAAGGTAAAGAGGACCGTAATCGGACGTTGCATAGTAAGAGCATCGTTTTGGAAAACGAAAACGACGATGTCGCAATGATGATGATGGGGTCCAGCAATTTCACACTTCGCGGAATGGGAATTGGCTTTTCTAACTTTGAGGCTAACTTGGTATTTGAAGACGTTAGCTCCGCCAAACGCGGCGGGATGCGCCTGATAGACCGCTTGGGTTTACCACGAGAATGGCAGGACGGGTTGCCAGTGGATGAGGTCGTGTGGCTGACGCCCGAAGAACCGCCGGAAGACGAGCCTGCTAGTCGCCCAGCGCTGCCCGCATTCTTTGCTTGGGCGACCTATTCGCAGGTTACTGGCGAACTCAAGCTCGGACTCGACCGAACAGACGAGCAGCCGAAGATCTGGTCAGTACGTCTGGGTGGCACAGGTGCGGACGCACCGACATTGTTTACATCTCACTCTGAGCATGCCGTTCCTTCATCAAAGATTCTGATACATGTGCTGTCGGAGGCTATGCACGCCGTAAACATCGTTGCTCTGGTCGTGCAGTGGGAAGATCGCGACGGTGAGTCTCAGCAGGCGAAGTTGGGCGTAAGCGTCGAAGGGGAGAAGCATTTGCTGCCTCCTGAACAGTTTCTGAAATTGGATCCCGACGCGATCATCGAATGTTTAATCAGCGGTAAAACGCCCTCTCAATGGTTTGATCAGAAAAAGGGAGCAATCACATCTGCGGAACGCACCGATACGGCAATCGAAATGGACACGTCTTCGTTCCTGCTTTATCGAGTTCGCCGATTCGGGCGCGCGCTCACGGGTATGTCACAACGAATTATGGATACGATCCCTCGGCCCGATGCGATCCGATACCGTTTACTCAGAGACCCATTTGGCCCGATCTCTCTGGCCCAATCCATTTCGCGATTATCTGAGGATGAGCCCGGCGGGTGGTGCGCGCAGTTCGAGGGTGAGCACCGCGTGTTTCTTCTGACTGAGATTCTCTTGACGACTGTTTACTTGCGGTCACGCATCGCGAGTAAAGTAAAGGGCAAGGAACGCGAATCGATCGAGGGAGTCTTTGGAGTGACAATCCAGCAGTTGCGAGAGTTCGCGGAGAGCGTCATCACCGAAGTTCCGCTCCCAAAGAATCTGCGCGACTACCTGACCCGAGTGCAATCGCTCGCTGATCCTGCGGGCGGCGATGTAACGGAGGCGCTGAATGTCGATTGATTGGCCATTTGCAGAGTCGGTGATCAGGCTTGGGGGAAATGATGAGCATCGCATCCAACCAGAGGATGCGGCGCGCCAAACCAAGACTGCCGCTGACATCCTTCGGGGCCTGTCAGATCGGTCTGGCGCCTTACTCAGCGACGAAGTCGGCATGGGCAAAACTTACGTGGCGCTGGCGGTAGCGACTTCGGTCATCATTGCCACAAAAGGGCGACAAGGACCGGTCGTGATCATGGTGCCAGGACGACTTCGGCGCAAATGGCAGCGTGAATGGAAACAATTCAAGCGACATTGCTCGTTGAACGGAGCAATGGATTGGATTCGGGATACTTACGCGCACTCCCCAACAGACTTCTTCAAGCTGCTCGATGACGATGAGCAAGAACGACATCAACTTATTTTTACGACGACGGGTTGCTTTTCCAGAGGTTTCAACGATGCCTGGATCAAACTCGCGATGATCCGCCTTGCACGCCAGAAGACCAAACTTTCCGCGCGACAGAAACAGCGCATTTGGCGGTGGGCACCGAATCTGATTAATCAAACGTCGAAGCGGCGGTTTCTGACCGAGGAAGTCGTCAGGAAGCTGATGAGCGCGGACTTATCGGACTGGAAGCAAATACTAATTCGCGAATGGCTAATCGGCGAAGACGCCGACGATCCGATTCCGCAGCTGCTGCCCCGACTCAAGGACAAGATCGACTGGAGTGGACTGGTCAGAGTGCTCCGTGAATTATTGCCCACACGCACTTCAACGAATATTTCCCACCGCATGAAAGAGGTACGAGGAGAGTTCAACGAGGCGTGTCAGGGAATCTACGGACAATGGCTACGTCAGTCGCAGTGGCATTCGCCGTTGGTCGTACTGGACGAGGCACATCATGCCAAGAACGATAACACAAGGCTCGCTCGGCTATTTCGACAATCAACCGCCGATGAAGTCACGCTGCTCAGTGGCAAGTTCCAGCGAATGCTCTTCCTGACCGCGACGCCGTTTCAACTTGGTCATCAGGAATTGATTCGTGTGATTCGGAGTTTCAACGCGATCCGCTGGAACAGCCGTCGATCACCAAACAAATCACGCGATGACATCCTAGTCGAGATTGAAAAACTCGAGGCGGCACTGGACGCGAATCGCTTGGCCGGCAGACGACTCGATCGACTGTGGGGCGGGATACGGCCGGAAATGTTGGGCGATCTAGACGTGACCTCTTGGTGGCAAAAGATCGCAGCTCAGCCACGAGACGCTTGGGAGACACGACTCGTAGAGTATGTCAACGACTGTCGGGCAACCCGTGACCATGCGCAGACACTGCTCAGGCCGTGGGTCATTCGCCACAATCGCCCCCTGGAGCTTCCCGCGAACGACGGCGAGCCTGCATGTCGGCGACGGCAAGGAATATTCGGAAAGGCGATCGCGTCCGACGACGCCACGGAAAGTGGAGGTGAACATGGTCTGGCGGTCGCCAAAGAGGCGGCGCTTCCATTCTTGTTAACAGCTCGTGCCCAGGGTGAGTTGGCCCAGACTTCAGGTGCGCGAGCATTTTTCGCGGAAGGACTCTCTTCGTCTTACGAAGCCTTTCACCATACGCGCACCGCGAGAGGAAAGGCTCGCGACATGGATGATGACGGGAACCCGATCGAAGACGTCGAAGAAAGGGAAGACAGAAATGCCACGATCGTGCCAACAGATTGGTACGAACAGCAGGTTGCGTTGATCATTCCGTCTCGTGAAGCGTCAAGGGAGGAGAGGCTGCTCCATCCGAAGGTGGCCGCGACCGTTGCTAGGGCCGTTGATTTATGGACTGGGGGTGAGAAGGTCCTAGTGTTTTGTTTCTACCGCCAAACCTGCCGTGCCCTGTACGAACAAATTCGCGAGGAAATCAGCAGCCGAACCTTGCGTATTGCGGGCGACAAGCTGGGGGGTGACTATAGAAACGACCCTATACAAACCGAGGAATTCTTGACGCGAATTGCGCGGAGATGCTCCGAAGAAGGGCGACCCTTTTACAATGAAGTTCGGTCCATACTCTCGCAGCCATTCGAGCAGGACAAATACAGTATCTTCACGGAGGATCAGAGACGACAACTCGTCGACGTCCTCGCAGCCTACTTCCGGACGCCATCATTCTTGGCTCGGTATCTGCCCCTCGACGATCCCGATGTGCGGAGAGCTTGGGAGCTTGGCGAGGGTCGACGGGAAGTGCTTGAGCCTGGGATGCGCGCTCTCCGTCGCGGTATCCTGGAACAAACCGACCAGTCGAACCAGACGTACATGAGCCGAGTCGAACAGTTCCTTGACTTTGCCATCGAGCTGGCGGAACGAGCCCAATCCGACCGCAAACCCGTGTCTGACGAGCCCGAGGACGAGAAGGATGATCCCCTTCAAGAATGCCTCAGTGCAGTATCGGTTTACTCTCGCCCGCGGCGACCGGAGAAGGTGGATGTCGACGATCAGGATGAATGGGATGAGGACGATGGAAGCTACCGAGTTGTTCCGCTAGTGCGAATTGTTCATGGCGAAACGAAACCGGAGACACGGGAACGGCTAGCCTTGGCTTTCAACAGTCCCTTGTTTCCCGAGGTCCTAGTAAGCAGCGGGGTCATGGGGGAGGGGATTGATCTCCATCGTTTTTGCCGACACGTGATCCATCACGATGGATACTGGAATCCAAGCACGCTGGAGCAACAAACTGGTCGACTGGATCGGATTCGCTGCAAGGCCGAAGTATGCCGGATGCCAATTCGCGTTTATCAGCCATTCATCGCCGGAGGCGCCGATGAGAAAATGTTCCGTGTCGTTCGTGATCGCGAACGGTGGTTTCAGATCGTTATGGGCCAAAAGTTTGAGTTTGATGAAGGTGCCAGCGAGGAAATCGCTTTGCGCGTACCACTTTCCGAGGAGCTCGCGAAGCAGCTGACGTTTGATTTGGCCCGATGGAAGGGATAGATGCTCCGCCGCTGAAGTAAGCGCACGATTATTGGGCTATCGCAACGGCGATCTGCAGAGTAAGGGATAGGAGCGATTCAATGTCGACGATTGAGGATCTGCACAAGTTCATCAGCGAGAAATGGCGTGAGTACTGCGCGGCTGATCCGATTCGGCTAGCGCCTTACAATATCCGGGTGCCATTCACGGATTGGGAGGCAAGGTTCTTCATGCGCGGATTTGAACTCGGTTTGTTCGATGTGACTGGCTCCGACGGCATAATCATTTATGGACGGCTTGGTGGCGAGACAAAGAAGAACTTCTTCTATCCTCGCAAACCGGGAAACTGTCGCGAAGCTGTGACCCAGTTCGCAGCAATTACGGAGTTGATCGAAGCATACGGGTATCCGGCGGAGAACGTCCTGGCTGAATCGGTCAAGAGAGGCAAGTCGCAGCGGTACGCGTTGGACGCTCTTGTCTTCGAATGCCCCAGACCTACGATACGGCATGCGGATGCGCTGTGGCCGCCGGTGAGCATCGCGATGGAGGCGAAGAGCAACGCGGGACAGGTGAAAAAACTAATGCGGCAGATCGATGAATGCCAACAGCGAGGTTCGCATGACAATGGTGTTCACACTCTAGCCGCGCGATGCGACCATGCTAAATTTCAAGGAATCCTCGACTGGCAACCCGCCTATTTCTGGGTAGTCTCCCCGATCTACAAAGACCGAGCCTCGTACTTAGTCCGGCGAGTTAATGAGCCGAGCTTTTCGCTTGAGCGTGTGGAGGACATTCCGAAGTTCATTGACACAACTCCCTGATGGAGCGGCCGAATACAAGTCCCCTCCTGACCTTGACGAGTACGCAAAAACCCTCTGTCCGGGGCACAACATATTGTGCATTTGCACCGATGAAACGCCTGCCAAATAGAGCTCGCTTTGGTTTCAATGGTTTACGAGGATACTTGAGTCCGATAACGTCCATTATGGACAAGAGTCCGCCGATTCGTATCATCACCGAAACGCACGAGCACTTCCTATCCTGCTTCTCTTATCGAAAACGGAATCGTACTGTCAGCTTTCATGCGCTCCAGAATCTGACCAAACGCCGCTATTGAATTGCTCCGGAGTGCACGAATAAGCAGGGACTCCAGTCTGGCGGATCCATTTTGTGTCTTCTGCGGTTCGCAGCGCCCAAAACGCAAAAGACTCACCGGCGATAGCAGATCTGCTACTAAAGATGGCGGAAGAGCATCTTTGTAATGTTTTTGCTTAGCACCTTCCACCAAGGAGATAGCGGCCAATAAACTGAAACAATTCAAGGGTTTACCGCGAGATCGTCTCTGTCTTACAAGGATTCGATGTCGAGGCACTACCGTTGCAGTAACTTGAATGGATTTCGGGTCAGTCTGCGATTCGGCGGCCCCATTCGAAGGAAAAGGATAGCGAAGAATATGAAAACCCAATCTTTGAGGTTGCGCGCGATTGCAACGGTCTTGACAGCGGTGCTGTCATCTATGGTTCTTTTATCGGGTTGCGGCGGCAAATCGACCACCGGCGGACAGCCCGCGCAAGGTGCTGTGTATGACCGCGTGTTGAAGTCTGGAAAGATAAGGGCTGCTTATTTGTCGTACCCGCCGGCGCTGATGAAAGACACGAGTGGCGGAAAGATGTCGGGAATTTTCGTCGACACTTTGGAAAAAGCGGCGTCAAACCTCGGCCTTACCGTCGAATGGACTGAGGAGGTAGGCTGGGGATCACAAATCGAAGGACTAGAGGCGGATCGCTACGATATTGTGGGTTCACCAGTGTGGGCGAACCCGACACGCGGAAAACTGACGACGTTGTCGACGCCCGTGTATTACAGCGGCATCGGAATCTACGTTCGAAAGGACGATAGCCGCTTCAATGCACTAACCGATTGGAAGGCGCTAAACTCTGACAAGGTAAAGATAGTAACCATCGATGGCGAGACGGGCGATTTGATCGCGAGGACTCAGTTCCCGTTGGCGCAACGAGTCTCCCTACCGCAAACTGCGGACATTTCTCAATTGTTTTTGAATGTGTCAGGGAACAAGGCTGACGTTCTGTTTGCAGAGCCCTATTTTTATTACCAGTATTTGAAGAGTAACCCCGACAACCTGAAGAACATCGCTGCTCAAACTCCTATTCGTGTGTTGGGAAACTGCTATATGTTCAAGAAGGGAGAAACTCAAATGAAGCAAATGCTGGACGTGGCAATTCAAGACCTTCAAAACAGCGGCTACGTAGACGATCTCCTAAACAAATATGAAGGAACTCCTAATGCCTTTTATCGGGTTGCCCGGCCTTACCGCAGTGCCGAAGCAGCGTCCCCAGCTAAACCTGGTCAGTAAGAATGCATGCACGATGGAGTGGATCGGCGAGCGGTGATGGCCATGGCGAAGGGATCGTTGTCCCCGTTTTCGAGCGGCGCCCCAACGGAACAAAGAGGTGAACGCAGGTGGATATATTCGATATCCTGGCAAAGTACAGGGGGGAATTTCTTCAGGGGTTGTTAGTGACGCTGAAGTTATGTTTGCTCATTTGGCCAATCGGAATTCTAGTAGGAACCGCGTTGGGGGCAGCCGGAGCTAGATGGAAGGTAGGGATCGGATTGCCCTCCAAAGTCATTTCCTTCACTCTGTCAGGAATTCCGATATTAGTTTTTCTGTTTTGGCTACATTACCCATTGCAGTCCTTACTCGGCATTGTAGTCCAACCCTTCTACACAGCCGTCGCTGCTCTGTCCATAGTTAACACTCTTTTGGTTGCCGACCTGATCCGAGGCGTGCTAAACGATTTTCCAAATCAATATGTGATGGCGGCCCAGGTCTGTGGTCTCTCTCATCGTCAAACTGTTTTGCAGATTCAGCTTCCCATTATCTTTAGACAAGTACTACCCAATCTCTTGTTAATTCAGGTCACGATGTTGCAGGCCACACTTTTCGCTAGCTTGATATCAGTCGACGAGATTTTTCGAATCGCCCAAAGAATCAACTCGGAGGTTTATCGTCCGGTAGAAATCTACACTGCCCTTGCGGTGCTGTTCTTAGCGGTTTGTCTTCCGATGCACGGCATTGCGTATTGGTTAAAGGCGCGATTCACAAGAGATTTATCTGAGCGGTAAAGGATATCTTAACGGCGAATCAAAATGCTCATAGCACGCAATATTTCCAAGATGCTCGGACAGAAGCAGGTTCTTACGAACGTAAATGCTTCAATCATACCTGGTCAAATAACGGCTCTTATTGGTCCCAGTGGTGGCGGTAAGAGCACGTTCCTTCGCACGTTGTCTTTTCTCGACCCTCCGGACTCAGGTAGCATCAAGGTTGATGATGAGACTTTTGCCTTCCCGAATAAGAACGGGAATAATCGTCCGTTTCCTTGGCCAAAGGTTACGATAGTTTTCCAGCAACTTTTTCTTTGGCCACATCTCACCATACGTCAGAACATTTCTCTACCTGGCAAAGATTCCAACGATCACCGATCGACGGAAATCGTAGATGATCTGATTGAGTTTTTTGATTTAGGCGAATTCGCCGGGCGTTATCCAAATCAGGTTTCTTTGGGCCAGCGGCAGCGTGCGGCCATCGTGCGCGCACTTGCTTTGTGTCCAAAGTATCTATTATTAGACGAAATCACCTCGGCGCTTGACGTAGAACACGTCAGCAAACTACTCACCCACATCAAATCGCTGCGAGATAAAGGCATGGGTATACTTCTCGTAACGCATTTAATTGGGTTCGCGGAACGTGCAGCTGATCAAGTGATTTTTATGGAGAGCGGCTCGATAGTAGAGGCTGGCGGAACGGAACTGCTGTCATCACCGAAGAGCAAGCGATTGGGACAGTTCCTTTCACTAGTTGGAACGGCGAATTGAAGACAACAATTACAGTAATGGATATGCTAGACGACTTCGTTGCCGATGCAATCATTGCTTATTTGCAAACCGGGAATTGGCCCGCAGCCGACACTGCGGAACTTCTCGATCGAATGCCCCTTATTGATATGCTGCGTCAGCGTATAACAAAAGATGATCTGACCTGGCTAATCGCTGGTATCAACCATGAGTCCGACCGAACGGCAGGGTTAGCTTGTAGCCTCTTGAGGAAATACTCCAGTGAGTCTCAAGTTAAAAAATGCTTTGAAGCCAAGTGGAATTCGGCGACTCCCTATTTGAAGAATAGATTAATGTGGAGACTGCTTGATGATCCGAAACTCCCGGTAAGTAGGCATCGGGAGTTCTTCAATCTTATCCGATCTAACTGGGACGTTTTCAGAGATTTCAACCGACAATTCTACGGACCAGGGACGCAGGCCACTGTCGATATTAAATCACGATTGGAAGACGACACTTTCCCTGCTTCGAAGAAGTGGATCTATCTCTGCTGCGTTGCCGAAATCGTTGAGGATAAAGAAGAAGCAAAAGCGATAGTCAATCGTGGCCTTATTATGGACGATGATTTTACTCGCGAAGTAGCTCTGACCTTGCTGTCAAGGTTGTCGGACTGAACGTAGACATCGAAGGGAGAACAAGACATGAACCATACCATTGAGCCAAGTCAATGGATCGCAGTTCTCGGTGGCGCCACCCGTTACTCCGCGAAGGACATCGCATCGGCTTATAAAATCGGCCGCGAAATCGCCGCCAAAGGAAAGAATGTCATGACGGGTGGGACGACCGGAATACCCTACGCGGCTGCTATCGGTGCGAAGCAGGCCGGGGCTCTAGTTGTCGGAGTATCTCCAGCATCGAGTCTTGAAGACCATGTATTACGGTTTGGCAAACCCTTAGATTACGCAGACCTGATCCTCTACACAGGCGTGGGAATCCCGGGCCGAAGTTCTATCCTTATGCAAACAGTATTGGGCAGCATTTTTATTGGCGGAGAAATTGGAACCCTGAACGAATTCACAGCCGGCTGGATGTCAGGTCAGAATGTGCTTGGGGTATTATTGGACGCTGATGGTATTTCGAATCGCTTTAAAGATATTCTGTCTGATCTCCAAACGACATGGGGAAGCAAGACGATCTTTCACTCCGATCCGGTGAAACTGGTGGAGGAAGTTTGCAATCAGGTCGACCAATTATATTGCGTCAGACGTTGCCAAATTCAAACCGAAGATATTGGCAAAGATGTCCGACTGCTAATCGCAGAATTCATTGAACAGGAGAAACAAGAAAAATGCGGAGTGCAATCGGCGATTACACCGATTGGCTTTCGATCCGATACACGCCAGCGATAGAGGAACTCTTACCGTTTGCTTTAGTCCCTTATCTCTCTAAAGGACAATCAGCGCTTGACGTGGGCTGCAACGCCGGTGGCGTGGCGTTGTTTCTTGCAAGTCATGGGCTGAACGTAACCGGTATAGATTTGAACTCTCAAGCAATTGATGTAGCCCGCAAGCAGGCAGCCGCTTCTAGTTTTGGGTCTAGTCTTCGCTTTACGGTCGCCGACATCACACAATTCGACCCATCCACAAATTTTGACGTCTTGCTGATGATTCGTGTTCTTACATGTTTTCCAGATCTAACTTCGTGGAAGTCGGTGCTTAGAAGGACACAGTCGCTCTTAAGAGAGGGCGGAATGCTTTATGTGCACGATTTTTTAATGGCGAAAGACAACGAAGCATACCGTGATCGTTATGCTGTCGGAGTTCAACAGGGTTGGAGAGCCGGCAATTTCTCGGTTAGTGAGCGAGATGGAACCCCATTGTTCGTCGCTCATCACCACTCTAGAGACGAAGTACAACAGATCAAGGAGGGGTATTCAGAGCGGGTATTTGATATCCATGAGTCCCTGTCAATGAACGGCAATCGGTGCACGATGTTCGAATTCATCGGTGTCAAATCATGAGCTGACACAATGCGGCGAAACTTTATGACGAGTCTACGTCCCCACTCTTATGATCGAGGTGATGCGCCGCCCGAAATGTTACTCGCGGCCGAGAAATACGAGAGCAGATTCTCAACAAGCTTCGACTCCTTAACTTTTTTCTCCGAAGGATTACTTGCGGCTCTCCATAACACGTCGGGTGATATTTCAGACGTCCCGAGCAATGTTGTTATCGCTTCGCTGTCGGATCATTCGATTCTCGATCAGATGCGTGTTCTCAGCACGATTGCAAATGTCGGTGAACCATCGACAGATCAACGCGCACAATACTTTGCGACTTTGAAGAGTATTTATCGCAAATTACCGACTAGACCTGATGTTGCGACCCAAGACGAGCAGACCTTGTTCATTGGCATCGAACGTGAAGGTAGAATACTTGCGGAATCACTGGGGTGGCTGCCGACGACTCATAGCTTTCACCCTGACGCGAAAAGGATTCCTTTTGAACAAGGACTTCTCGTTGGTCTCAGCCGGGTTCCCGATCTTCGAAATTATGAGACTGCTTACATCATTGATGGAGCCATCGCTAGTGGAGCAACAATAATTTCTGTTGTTGAAAAAATTCGGCGGCACACTTCATCAGTCAATATCTTCTCCGTTCACAGCCCGTACGAAGGTCTCCATAGTCTCACTCGGTATGCTCGCTCAGAGAGGCTCGATTTAAGAATCACGGTTGGACACGCGACCGCTGGCATTAACAAGAAATTTTATGCTACTGATCCCGCCGATCCTGCAAGGCTTGTCGTGGGAGATCTTGGCGACACAATAAGCGGTCTTTAGTCCGGGGGAGTTGGCGATGGGAAGACTAGCAAGATTCTTCGACCTCTCGGCAAAAGGAACATCCATCCAAATCGAGGTGCTCGCCGGCGTTTCTACCTTTCTCTCTCTTTCCTACATTTTCGTTGTCAATCCCGCGATCCTCTCTCAAGCGGGAATGGACAAGAGTGCCGTCCTCTTCGCGACAATAGCGGCTTCAGCGCTAGCTACAATCGCGATGGGCCTTTGGCCGAATCTCCCGTTTGTTTTGGCTCCAGGAATGGAATTGAACGCTTATGTGGCGTTCTTTGTAGTGGGGTCACTCGGGTTCAACTGGCGTCAAGCCCTCGGCGCGGTGTTTTGGTCGGGCGTTCTCTTTATTGTACTAACCGTAGCGCAGATTCGTAAGAAAGTTATCGAATCCATACCAACGCGCATGAAAGCGGCACTTGCGCTGAGCGTTGGAGTGTTTTTGTTCTTGGTGGCGTTGAAAGTTGCTGGACTGTTGATATACGACGGCGTGCGCCTGGTTGGGGTTGGAGGTCTCTCAAGTCGAACCGCCCTCATATTTTATATAGGTTTGGTTCTTGTATTGATCTTGGAGAGGTTTAAGGTGCGAGGATCGGTTCTTATCACCATCATCATCGCAACCGTATTGTGTCATTATTTTGGACTGAACGATAACGCTGAACAACCAACTCGGATTTCACGAAATATGCTTGCGGATCTGGGAGGCCTCGACCTTCGCGTGATCATTCAGCCACGAATGTTGAGTGTCATCCTAATCTTGTTTCTGATTGATTTCTACGGTAGCATCGCTAAGTTTATCGGACTGTCCCAAAACACCAGTCTGGTCGTCGATGGTGAATTGCCGCACCTCAAAGACGCGCTCTTGATCGATGGGGCAGCTACAGTTCTCGGTTCTACGCTCGGCACGTCAAGTATCATTGTGTATGTTGAAAGTGCCGTTGGAATAGGTGCGGGAGGTCGAACAGGCCTAACAGCTATTACATGCGGCATTTTAATGCTTGGCTGTTTCGCTCTGACGTCTCTTTTTGGCCTCGTGCCGATTGTAGCAACAACTGGCGCGTTAGCGTTTGTGGGAATCAAGCTGTGTCCATCGCTGAAAGAGTTGAGGACATATTCGCCGGTTGATCTCATAGCGCTGATCCTCATGCCGTTGGCCGTCATCGTGACCTTTGCGATCGACAGAGCCATGTTAATCGGTTTTGGCGTGTACGCGTTTGCGGACTTGATAAAGTTGCGAAAACTGAATCCTTACATGGTTGGTTCAATGATCCTTCTCGCAATAGGAGCCTATCTACAAATGAGGTAACTCACATGCTTTCCCCCAAGCCTCAACATGATCCAGTAGAACAACTTCTCGATAATGCCCATGCTTGCCGCGAAGAGTTGAGAAAGGGCGGGCGTGATTGCATTGAGGACCTGAAGAAAGTTGCTGGAATCGAAAATCCCTCTGATCCGCGTTTTGCAGCGCAATACCGAGCAGTCCTTCTAAAGGTAGGCTTAACTCTCTTCAAGGCGAGTCGGCCCTTCTTGGAAGAAGAGTGGAGCAACAGTGAACTAAACTTCTATTTTTGGCCAGGATACGAGAGTCTTTTGATAGGTGAGATTGGGAACCGACGTCTCACGTTGATTGAAAGCAGTTCCGGTAGACCAGTTCCATGTGGAGTAGGTTTGTCTCTAGACGGTACGCCGGCCTACGAGGGGTCAAATACAAGTATTTGGTTTGAGCGCGCCCTCACGAAGTGCGTTGGTCATGGTGATCATCATCATCAGACATTTGTTCCCGGCAGCACTCATGCGTGGATATCGCAAAGTAACCTTCGGGTTAGGCCGCCTGCGACAAAAACTGATGTCAAAACTGGTCGCTCTGGATTTTTAACCGCATTGGAGATTAGTCTGTCGAATTGTGAGTCTGCCAAAGTCGATCGGGGTATTCTGAGCATTGAATTGGATGAAGGGCGATTCGAAAGCTGGGCTGCAACGATTGCGCGCTATCTCAATGGAACCTACTTAGAGAGTTCATTGAAATGGCCCGTACCGCTCGAAGCTCCCGTTGAAAAAAATAATGGACTAGCTGCTGAAATTCGTCTTGATCTTTACAATATCTGGTTAGCAGCATGCTTTGGCATTGACTGGTCCGAAGAGTGGCGCGATAAGGTATTTGCCATACTTCGCAGTCAGAACTTGGAGTGTCTTATCGAGAGGTTGAATGTGCCCAAGGACAATGCTCTCGATAGAAGTCCGGCATGCCGACACTGGTATACACTCAAACTTCAAAAGACTCTGGAGCTGAATGGAGAGTTGCAGCCGCTGGGTTCCGCGATGTTTCTTTCGTCGGCCCGCCTAAGTCCCGCTTACCTTTACTTGGCATCCTCTTTCGTAAACGAGATGTATTTTAGGATGAGAGATCTCGAAAGTACTATTCAGGCCAGAGACCAAGGCCAAAAAGAAAAAGAGATTCAAGTATTGCAGAAGTACAAAGCCTTGGCTCAAGAGCTAAGCCAAAGTCTGCGTTCAGCAGCCAATGTCTATCACCGAGCGAACCGCGAGATGATGCCTGCACCAAGCGACCTACTGGATCTGTACAAGCCGCCCAAGGCTTACATTCCAGAAATCCCACTACCATACTTTAAGGGTAGATTTCATTTTCGGCACGACTGGTTCGCTGACAAGTTGAATGATGTTTCTGCGGACGCAATCCGCCGCAAGGTGACGGAAACATTCCGCGTTCAGACTGCATGTATCCTGCTTTCCTACCTCGGGGAACCAAGTGTGCCCCAACCCCGCGACGAATGGAACCGGCCGACGAGCGAGCTAATGGAGCTTCTGAAGAAGAGAAAACATGAACTGCGGGTATTTGAACATCTCTTTGGTTCGACAATCGCTAAGATAACTGATGAAGCTAACTCAACGTGGACAGCAGATGATGAGAGCGCTTTCCAGCGTGTTTTGAAGGGCTGTTTTCATTATCCTTTTAAGAACCAGCGACTCACTGGTCCGCTATTGGGCCTGTGGGTTTTGGAGAGACGAACAGATCTCAATCTAGACGAGCAAGTAATGTCTTGGTTGTTCGGACCAAAGACGGTGAATGGACATGGCTGGCCGGGACTTGAGGCTCTTCAAGCTATATACGCTTTGTATCAGGAGGTTATTCAGAAACAGCCCTGCGGCCTTTCGGTTAAGACACAGGACGACGAGGGTCGTTTGCGTCGAATCGAAATTGAGCTCTCTTCTTGTAGTCAGGAAGCCTTCTCACATGTGAAACAGTTTTCAGAGAACCTGCGACCAGATGGCGGTTCGTTGGCTGAGGCGGTCAAACTCGTGGAAGAAGCAAAGCTAGACCTTCAAACCTACCCAAAAGGTAATGTCATTGTCATGGGATTTGGTATTGCGTGATGGATATACGATTCTATCGAGCGCAAGAGAAATTAGGAATAGTGCGGCCCGAGTTAGAAGTTCTGGCTGATCTGCCTGCAGTCCCGTGCTTCTGGGTAGTTCATCCTGTCGGATATTCAGGTGCTTGGGGATTCTACTTAGATGAGGCAATGAATGAGGTAATTGTGCAGTGTTTGAATGCTGGTGGTGCCATTCTCTTTTTAAGTGGCACTCCTTATGCTGGGTCGGCAGCTCGTGCAAATCAATTGTCTAACGAACATCGTCGTCGAATTCATTGCTTGAATACTTCGATTTCCGGGAGCGAATCCAAAGTCGCAGAACGCCTCCTCCGATTTCTAAAGATTGTCGAGGAGTTGAAGCCTGACGAACCGATACCATGGAAAGAAGCTGAACCCGCCTCGTGGCCTCAAAACTTGGTTGCTCTGTACTTGGTTTTGAAGGCGATGGAGTACGCGCCTCATGATGCCGAATCAATTCGGGAGGGCTGGGCCACAATGGAACAAAAGTGGCGCCGCAAGTTATTGACTGATGCACTTGATGAGTATGAAGACAATGGGTTCAGTGAGCATGAATGGTTGACCTTGGGATTTTCTTGCGATGAGAATGAGCCCATCAGCTTACCGCCGGCGCAAAAACTTCCAATGGCAGTTGACGCATTGAAACGGTGCCTTGTTCACTAGCAATAGTTATGTGCTTTATCCCTTCAAGAGCAGCTGACTTATACGCACCGTTTGAGCACACCTGGCTTAAGGGTCGGTTGCTCGCGCAACTTCAGGAGAATGGAGACAGATGGGTAGTCAGCGAAGATCTACCAATTGTTATCAAAGCGCTACCGACACGCATTCAGCATTTTCGCTTATTGCTCGTCAAAATAAGTGAAGCCCTAAGCCCTACGGATCTAATTGAGCGGTTGCCTATTTCCTCTTTGCCAATTGAGGCGAAAACCAAGATAAGAGAAGCTGTAGACAGCGCTTTTCTTGAGCTTCAAATCGCGCAGCCGCCGATCGCAGGAATCGAGGAGAAGTTAAATAGATTGGATTTTGTTTCGAAACAAATTGGGACTTCGTGGTCCGACCGCACAAGTCGTGAAGCATCGTTGGACAAGCTACGAGCGGCTGCCCAGGAATTGAGAGACGCGTTTTTGGCTTTGCCTTCTGAAATAATTTTTCCATGACTCTACCACGCATTTTAGTCCTCGACGATCTGTTCTTTTGGAGCAGAGAAGATCGCGTCTCGTGGTGCCGCAAACTGGGTCTCGTCGATGTCAGTGATGGAGACCTTCCGATGAACGGTTGCATCGCTGAAGCGGTTTTTCGTTCTGCTCAAGTTCATACGGCGAATCGGATTGTTAATAGCAAGGATGAGGCGCTGAAAGAGGTTGCTAACGGCTGGAGAGACGGTCATCACAAAAAATGGTCATTAGTATTATTGGATCTCCAATTCGATGAGGGCGTCGTTGCTGATGGGCCAATTGATCCTGACATCAATTGGCCCGAGCAGACAAAGAAAACTTTTGGATTAGAGGTTTTAGAAGCATTAGCAGAGACTTGGCCCGATGCTGATGCGCCGGACGGCAACTGCGAAGTGCCTGTTGTGATGCTCTCCCGGTTGGCAAGGGAGCATGTCAGCCGGCAAGCTGGTCGCGCGGGCGCGCGGGCGTACATCGAAAAGCAAGATATGACAAAGGAGCTACTGGAGGACATTTTGCAGGAGCACGGATTGATTGCAGATCCCTCAGGTCTTTTAGTTGGCAAGAGTCTACCTTTGCTAAAGACGCTTCGCTCTGCCCGGCAAGTTGCACTTAATTATCGGGGTAATTTATTGATCTTGGGGGAAACCGGTTCCGGGAAAACTATTCTAGGGGAGTACATACATCAGAATTCGCCTCGATCTGGAAATGCATTCCACACCTTCACCGTCAGCGAAGGATACGAACCCGTTGGACTTAACGCAGAATTGTTTGGTTATTGGCACGGTGCGTTTACCGATGCTAATCAAAGCGAAGCCGGGAAAGCCGAGCGCGCCCAAGGGAGCACACTTCTAATAGATGAGATCGGCAATCTTCCTCAAGCTAGCCAAGGACTACTTCTAGAGTACTGTAGGCTTCGCAGCGATGGACAACGAAAACTAAAGCGGTTAGGAAATTTCCCAGTTCGCCAAGATCTTGTAAGGCAAGCGAACGACAGCATCATCGGGGATTACAACAGACAGACACAAGAGATTACAGTCGATGTTTTTGTCCTTTTAGCCACAAACGCCAGAATAGACGATCCTGGCTATCGGCAGCGCGTGGGTTTTCGGGACGACCTTTACTACCGACTTGCGGAGGAATATCACAAGTCAATCGAGTTTCCAAGACTTGCTGATCGTAATGAGGATATTGAAGTATTGTTCACGCACTATCTGGAAGCGGCGACACGGGAAGTTCATGGAATTTGGCCGAAAGATTTTAGCGATGGAGTATTTGATCAATTATCCGACTATCATTGGCCGGGGAATATTGCTCAGTTAAAGGGAGTAGCCCGAGAGGTCGCCAAGAATTCCAAGAATTGGGAAGAGGTCACACTCAGACACCTACCGGCGCTGTTACCAATGCGCGTCCCCGCTCCAAGCGTTGATCGCGAGAGCGGGGCAAGTTCAAGTATTGAAGTCGACGAAAAACATCAAACTGCGGCTTCACTGTCCTCGTTAGAAACAACTATTGATGAGGTCGTTACACGTTTGAACGAAGTAAAGATTTCCAGTTCGCGGAATGGCCTACAAGGAAAGTTAGTCAAGGTTCAAGACGCGAGCGCAAGATTGGCGATGCGTTTATTGGAAGCCGCACTCGAAGAAACAAAAGACCAAAATGGTAATCTGCAACCCACCAGCGCGATGAAGCGGTTACTCGACCAGGCACAACTCTCTTCAACTGAGGCGGCCAGCCACTTGCTTCGTTTGTCTAAGAGCTTTCCTAAAAACCCTCCCAGTGATTCGAATTTGGCATTAGCTTTAGAGTGGGCGAAGAAACGACGACGCTAGAAAGCAGCAGAGAACAATCCGTAGAGCTAGATTCGGCGCGACGCCGCAGGTAAGATCGAATGGATGTAACTCTTGATGAATCGCCCGTAGCATCTATGCTTTCAGTAGTTGTCTCGGCCCTCCTGCCAACTCGTGTAGTCAACAAAAAGATAAATCACGATAAGCAGATCGTGATACTGCCCTATCGGACTAGTTTCCCGCTGCTTTGGAATCTTGACACCGAAGGCCGGTTAGTCGACTGGGCGATAAATAAAGAATCACATCGTTCGATTGTTATTGTTTGGGATGGCATGCCTGATAATGCAGAAACAGTAAACGTTTCTGATTTTGTTTTGCCATTCGACTGGGCGTTCGCCTTCTCAATGAAAGTGAGAAACGCGGAAGGCAATACTAGCCTTCCCGATTTGAGAATTTACATCTTGGACCTATTTTCGGAACACCACGGCGGGGCATTTAGTAGTAAGGCTCTACCTATGCTCTGTAATGTTGCGCCTTGGATCCAAGTATATCGCCCGATTGAAACAGATCGAATCGAGCTAGCGGCGCTCTTCTCACGAGACCGAGACGATTACTCCCTGTCTTTGCTTAGGCCAGCGATTGGCCCAGGTTCCTTCGGAATAGAGATC
>Ga0070707_100001269_pt1 | contig 24819 bp, 29 predicted proteins | sample KBSK5502metaG_FD_65468 | JGI IMG/M metagenome (GOLD analysis project Ga0070707, IMG submission 65468) | Corn, switchgrass and miscanthus rhizosphere microbial communities from Kellogg Biological Station, Michigan, USA - KBS K5-50-2 metaG | ecosystem: Host-associated > Plants > Roots >...
CGCTCGTAGAACTCGACCCAGACGTTCATCCGACCAAGCTCGACGTTGCCGACGACGTGGTCGAGCGCTTTCAAGCCGACCCCCGGATCTGCATGTCCGTTATCGACCGTGGAGCGGTAGCCCGGTAGGTAAGGGCCGACGTATTCCTTGCGGTTGACGAACGTGTGGACGACCTCGCCGTAGGTTGCGATCGACGAGAGCTCCACGCGACCGAACTCGTCCTCGACCCAGTGCGGCTCGGCGATCCCGCGGGCGCCACGCTGGACGGCCGTGCGATAGGCGTCGTCCGCGCTCGGCACCTGGAGAGCGATGTCGCGAGCGCCGTCCCCATGTCGGCATGCGAACTGCGTCACCTCGCTGTCGGCCCGCAGGCCGCTGGTCAAGACGAGGCGGATGTCGCCCTGCTCGACGACGTAGGAGGCCCGATCGCGGACGCCCGTCTCCGGCCCCGCGTAGGCAGTCCACGTGAACCCGAAGGCGTTCTCGTAGAAGTAAGCAGCCTGCTTCGCGTTGCCGACCCAGAGCTCGACGTGATCCCAGCCATCAAGCGGCATGAAGTCGGTCGAGCTCATAGACCGATTCTAACCCGCCGCGATCCGAGCTCCCGGCTGCGGCGAGGCCTCGTCCCCAACCGCCACGTCCTCGAAGCCGCGCTTCAGCGGCACCTCGCGAACCCAGAGCAGCGAGACGAGCAGAACGAGTCCGCAGACGACCGCGGCGGAGAGGAACGCCGGCTGCAGCGCCCTCGCGAGCTCCGCCCGGCCGGCGATGCGGAGCCGATGAATCGCCACGCCTTGGCCACGAACGCTCGCCGGAAGGCGCTGGTTGACGAGCACGCCCATCAGCGTCACGCCGAGGGTCGAGCCGATCGACCGCGAGAACTGCGTCAGGGCCGTTGCCGTGCCCATCGCGCTCCGTGAGACCGAGTTCTGCACCGAGAGGACGAAGATCTGCATCATCGCCCCGAGGCCAATACCGCAGATGACCATGTTTCGCGCGGCCTGTGCGTTCGTCGTGTTCACGCCCATCCGCCAGAGCAACAACTCGCCGGCGCCGAGCACGACCGGGCCGATCAGCGTGTTCGGACGGTAGCGGCCCGTCCTGGAGACGACCTGGCCGGCGACGAAGCTCGTGATCACCGCTCCCAGCAGAAGCGGTGTGAGCACCACCCCCGACGACGTCGCAGAGGTCCCGATCACGCCCTGGACGAAGAGCGGCACGAAGCTGATTGTTCCGAACATCGCCATCCCGACGAGCGCCATGCAGGCGACGCTGGCAGCGACCGTTTGGTTGCGAAGGAGGTGGAAGGGCAGGATCGGCTCGGGCACGCTGCGCTCGACGAGGCCGAACGCCAAGAGCAACAGCGTCGCCGCCGCAATCGCCCCGATCACCTCAGCCGAGCCCCATGGGTAGTCGCGGCCGCCCCAGACGAGCCCGAGCAGCAGCGCCGTCGTCCCGAGCGCGAGCAGGGCTGCGCCGAGCCAGTCGATCGAATGCTCCTGCTTGTAGGGGCGCCGCGGCATCGTCACGAGGATCACCGCCAGCGCGAGCCCGCCGACCGGGAGGTTGACGTAGAAGATCCAGCGCCAGCTCGTATTGTCGACGATGAAACCGCCGATCAAAGGACCGATGATCGATGCACCCGCGAAGACCGAGCCGATCAGGCCCTGGTAGCGGCCGCGGTCGCGGGGCGGCACGATCATCCCGACCATCGCCAGCGTCAGCGGGAAGAGACCGCCGGCACCGACCCCCTGGACGGCCCGGAAGATGACGAGCTCCCACATGTTCTGGGACAGGCCGCAGAGCGCCGAGCCGAACAGGAAGATAAGGATTGCGACGATGAAGAGCGGCTTCCGGCCGTGGACGTCGCCGAGCTTCCCGTACAGCGGCACGGTCACCGTCGAGCCGAGCAGGTAGGCGGTGAACACCCACGAGTACTGGGTGATCCCGCCGAGGTCGGCGACGACCCTCGGCAGAGCAGTCGCGACGATCGTCTGGTCGAGGGCGGCGAGCAGCAGCGCCACCATCAACCCGGAGTAGATCGCCAGGATCCGGCCGATCGTGTACTGGTAGCCGGGCGGTTGGCGGGCCAGCCGCTCACGCACGCTCATACGGGCTCCTGCACGAGGAGAGCGGGCTGGCCGCGCCGCGAGAGCACGATGCCGGCGGCGATCAGGACGCCCCCGCCGACCTGAAGCGCGGTCATCGACTCCGACAGGAGCAGCAGCGCGAAGATCGCGCCAAGGAACGGCTGCAGGTTCGCGTACAGCGAGGCGCGGGACGGGCCGACCTGCTCGATCGAGTTGAACCAGAGGAGGTTGGTGAGACAGAGCGGCCCGAGCACGGCGAAAACGTATGCGACCCAGACGAGGCCCGGAAGCGACGTGTAGTCCTGCGAGGCAAGCTGCGGCGCGCCGGCGATCAGGAGCAGGATGGCGCCGGTCGTGAGCGCGTAGGCGCTGATCCGCGAGGCCGTGTAGCGGGTCATCAGCGGCGCGATCGCGACTGAGTACGCGGACCAGGTAGCGGCGCCGAGGAGGACGAGCGCATAGCCCCAGAGATCGCCGCCGATCCCGCCCTTCGCGCCGACGGCGACGAGGCACACACCTACGAACGAGACCGCGGCGGCGACCCAGAAACGGCTGTGCAGCTTCTCGATCCCGGCGGCTGCGGCGAAGAGCGCCGTCAGGATCGGCAGCGTCCCGAAGATCAGCGCGACGGTCGTTGCGGTCGTCAGCTTGGTGCCGTACACGAACCCGACCTGGTTCAGGAAGATCCCGACGACCGCGGCGCCGAGGACGAACAGGATGTCCCGGCGCCGCAGGCGGAACGACCGCTCGCGCACCCAGGTGATGCCGATGAAGAGCAGGGCGGCCGCCGCGAAGCGGACGCCGCCGTAGGCGAGCGGCTTGAAGCCGTGGTTGAGGACGTACTTCGTGACCGTGAAGTTGAGAGACCAGATCATGACCGTGACGAGCAGCATCAGGTCGGCGGCCTCGAGACGTCGCACTCGCTCGACCCTACCCATTAGGCTCTTCGCGATGCCTGAGCCGACGAAAGAGGCGATCGATGCGCTCGTCGGGCCGGCGACTCCGCAGTTCGCCTACCAGCTGCGCGCGCGGATCGAGGAGCTCGTCAACGAGCTACCGGAAGCCGATCCCATGCGGCGGTACGGCAAGGAAAAGATGGAGCTGCTCGACCGGCTGGGCCATGCCTCCTCGAAGGCCGAGGCCGGAGGCCGAGTCAGACGCGACGTGCCGGGCTGGGACGAGCTCCCGAGCTCGGCGCCGGCCGATGAGCCGCTGCCTCACCGTCCCGCCCGGACGTGATCCGGTGCCAGGCAGGAGGACACGCCTTGCGCAGCCACGTCCGTCCGAAAATGCCTGCAAACGCGAGCCGACCTCACCGTGACCGCCACCGCGAGATCGCGCGACGCGTCCCGACAGGCCGTGCCCCGGTGCCAGGCACGGGGACACCCCCCGCGGAGACGATGAGGTTCGACGGCGCCTCGGTCTTCGTGACCGGCGGCTCGCGCGGGATCGGCAAGGCGATCGCGCTCCGGTTCGCGGAGCTCGGCGCGGAGCGCGTCGCGATCGGCTACCTGCGCAACGACACGGCGGCCGAGGCTGCCGCTGAGGAGCTCCGTGCCGCCGGCGCGGAGCCGGTGCTCGTGCGAGGCAATGTGTCCTCGGAACGGGTCGCACGCGAGGTCGCTGAGCTCGGGCCACTCGACGCCCTGATCCACAGCGCCGCCACGGGCGTGATCCGGCCCGCGCTCGAGATCGAGAAGAAGCACTGGGACTGGACGCTCGATGCGAACGCGTTCGCCCTGCTCGCGCTCGCGAAGGCGGCTGCGCCGCAGATGCAGCCGGGCTCATCGATCGTCGCCATCTCCAGCCTCGGCTCGACGCGCGTGCTCGAGAACTACATGGTCGTCGGCACCTCGAAAGCGGCGCTCGAGTCCCTGGTGCGCTACCTCGCCGTCGAGCTTGCGCCACGCGGCATCCGCGTCAACGCCGTCTCGGCGGGCGTCGTCGAGACCGAGGCGCTCGACCACTTCCCGAACAAGGATGAGATGGTGCGCAAGGGCCTGGAACGCTCGCCGGCCGGCCGGCTGGTCGAGCCCGATGACATCGCGGACGCGGTCGCGTGGCTCTGCTCGCCGAGAGCCGAGATGGTGCGAGGTCACACGCTCATCCTCGACGGCGGCTTCTCGCTACTGGCTCAATAGGCGTCGTGGAGCCAACCGAGTACAACCGGCGAGCCTGGGACGAGATCCACCGCCGCCGTGCCGATGCAATGGCGGGGCAACTCGGGATCCCCGAAACGATCCGAGAGCGACTGCCCGAGATCAATGGGAAGCACGTCCTCCACCTGCAGTGCGCGACAGGCGAGTCGACCGCCCAGCTCGCCGACCTGGGCGCCCTCGTCACGGGTGTCGACATCTCCGCCGAGGCGACCGCCGTCGCGCGCGAGCGTGTGCCGAACGGGGTCTTCCTCGAGGTCGACGTTCAGCAGCTGCCGCTCCAGCTCGAGCGCGGCCGCTTCGATCTCGTCTACACGGGCGGCGGCATCTTCCACTGGCTTCACGACCTCGACGCGTGGGCGCACGGAATCGCCTCGGCCTTGAAGCCGGGCGGCATTCTGCTCGCCTACGATGACCACCCCATCGCCGCCTGCGTCGACCAGGGCTCGCACTGGCGCCAGGACTACTTCGACGAGGGCCCGATCGTCGACGTCGGCTGGCAGCACTTCGACCTCCCGGGAGAGCCGGCGCAGGAGCAGAAGTACGAGCGCTTCTGGCGGCTCGGCCAGATCGTCACAGCGGTCGCCGGCGCCGGGCTCGCGATCCGGTCGCTCGAGGAGTTTTCGACGATCTACGAGACCTACTGGCGCGCCAAGGATCCCCGCGTTCCCGGTCAGTTCGTCCTGATCGCGACGAAACCGACCTCTAAAGAAGCGAAAACGCCTCGTCGAGCTCGGCGTCCGTGATCGTCAGTGGGGGCGTCGCCGAGATGAGGCGGCCGCCCGGGCCGGCCGGGACGACGATCACGCCGCGGCGGAGCGCCTCGCCCGCATCCCCTTCGCGAGCGCGGAGCAAGCCCTTGCCGTGCCAGCCCTCGCGCTCGAAGCGCTCGCCGGCCTCCTGGACGCGGTCGAGCAGCTTCGGCACCTCTTCGAGCACCACGAGCGCGGCCGCACACGCGAGCGGATTGCCCGTGTGCGTGTGGGTGTAGACGTCCTCCTCCCCGAGCTCCCACACCTGCTCGAGCTCCTCCCGGCAGAAGAGCGCCGCCGAGATCGGCAGCCCGTGACCGAGCGCCTTGCCGACCACGAGCACGTCGGCGTACTCGGCTCCCGGCCAGAGCTCGCCCGTGCGGCCGATCCCTGCGTAGATCGCGTCGACGATCAGCAAGGCGCCGCGCGCGGTGCAGCGCCGGCGGAGCACGCGGAGGAAGTCTGGTGACGGAACCTGCGCGCCGCCTCGCGCCTGCACCGGCTCGACGATCACGCAGCCGCAGCGCGCCGGCAGGGTGCCCGGGTCCTCCCCGAAGCGGCGCCGGTAGACAGGTCCTGGCAGCCAGGTCCGAAAGGGCAGGCGAAAGGCATCGATCGAGGTCGCGGCGAGCGCGAGCAGGCCTGTCCCGTGATAAGCGCCTTCGAAGGCGAGGATGCCCGGCTTGCCGGTCGCGAGCAGCGCGGTGCGGAGCGCGATCTCGACGGCATCCTCGCCGGTGACGCCGAGCTTGGCAGGCCAGGGCAGGCGCCCGCGAAGCTCGACCGTGACCTCGGCTTCGGCCAGGTCGCCGAGCGCGTGCACGACCCTCTGTGCGCGCCAGGCCTCGAAGACCTTCGGATTGCGGTGCCCGAGCGCGGCGACCCCGAAGCCGCTGGAAAGGTCGAGGTACTCCCGGCCGTCGGCGTCGACGACGCGGCAACCCTCGGCCCCAGCCCAGATCAAGTGGAGCCGTTGCGGCGAGGCACGAACCGCGCCAGCGTGTCCGCAGCGATGTAGCCGGCGATCTTCGGGTTCTCCTGCAGCCGGCGCAGCGAATAGGCGTACCAGTGCTCGCCGAACGGGACGTAGATGCGCAGCCGATGGCCCTCGCGGACGAGCCGGTCGCCGAGCGCCTCGGCAACCCCGAGCAGCATCTGGAACTCGTACTCATCGCGGCCGAGGCCGCGCCGGGCGACGATCCGGCGCCCCTCCGAGACGAGCCACTCGTCGTGCGTGGCGATTCCCACGTAGCAGTCGGCGTCGAGCAAAGCCTCGAGCCCACGTACGAAGTTCGCGCGCACCTCTTCGTAACCCTGGTAGGCGAGCTCCGGCGGCTCGACGTAGATGCCCTTGCAGATCCGGACACTCGGCCGCAGGTCGGCGAGCGAGCGGATGTCGTCGAGCGTCCGCCGCAGGTAGGCCTGCAGGACGACGCCGAGGTTCTCGTAACCCGCCTCGCGGAGCTCGCGATAGAGCCGCAAGCTGTCGTCGGTCGTGGACGAGTCTTCCATGTCGATGCGGACGAAGTTGTTTCGTCGCACCGCCTCGCGGACGACCGACTCGAGGTTCTCTCGGCAGAGGTCGTAGTCGAGTTCCAGGCCGAGCGCCGTCAGCTTCACGCTCACGTTCGAGTCGAGCCCCTGGCGCTCGATCGTTTCGAAGACGTCGCGGTAGGCGCCGGCGATGGCGCGAGCCTCGTCGTCGCGGACGACCTCCTCGCCGAGAACGTCGATCGTGGCCAGCTTGTGCTGCGCGTTCGCGGTCTTGACCACCCGGCAGGCATCCTCGAGCGTCGGCCCGGCGATGTAGCGCTGCGCCAGCATGTGCACGAGCGGCTTCGGCACCGCCGGCAGCATTCGCGCGATCGTGCGATCCAGGATCACGAGCGCGGCGGATTGTAGTTGCGGGCGTGCCTACGATCCGCGAGTGGACGTCCGCCGCGTCGAAGATCCCGCCGCCTTTCTCGAGGCGGCTTCGCCGTTGCTGCTCGAGGACGAAGCGCGCCACAACCTGATCCTTGGGATCGCCGGGACGCTGCGAGACCATCCTCTCCACTACCCGGACTACGGGCTCTGGCTCGCCGAAGACGGCCCGGAGACGGTCGGCGCCGCCCTCAGGACGCCGCCGCACAACCTCGTCCTGGCCCGCCCTCGCGACGACTCGGCGCTCGAGGCACTCGCGGCCGCGATCGACGACGAGCTGCCCGGCGTTGTCGCAGCTCTCCCGGAGGCCGAGACGTTCGCCGCAGCCTGGGCAGCGAGAGCAGGCACGACGCCCCGTACGAATCGCGCCGAAGGCGTGTTCGCGCTCGAGCGCGTCGAGCCGCCGGCACCAACCTCCGGCCGCTTGCGTGACGCCGGAGCCCACGACCGTCCCTTGCTCCTCGACTGGTTTTTGGCCTTCGTGGAGGAGGCGCTCGGCGAGACCCCCGACGACGAGTCGGCCGCCCACGCCGTCGACCATCGCCTACAGGCCGGAGAGGCCGGGATTTCTCTCTGGCAAGACGGACGCACGGTCTCACTCGCGGCGTTCGGAAACCCGACTCCGAACGGAATTCGGATCGGCCCCGTCTACACGCCGCCCGAGCACCGGCGGCACGGCTATGCCTCGGCCCTGGTCGCCGAGCTCTCTGAGCGCCTACTCGCCGAGAGGCGTTTCTGCTTCCTCTTCACCGACCTCGCGAACCCGACCGCGAACCGGATCTACGAACAGATCGGTTACCGCCGAGTTTGCGAAGCGGCCGAGATCGTCTTCGAGCGCTAACCCTCGCGCATGAAGCCCTGGCGTGCCGCCGATACGAGCGCCACGGCTTCGGGAAACAGCACGCGCATTGCGTCGCGGAGCGCAATCGCCTGCTCGTCGGGGCCGCCCTGGGCGGACACCTGCTGGAGCGCCGCCGCGGTCAGCTCGACCGCGGTGTTCAGCGTCAGGGTTGCGAACTGCTCGCGCTGGGCCTCCTGCACGGTCTCCGCTTGCTGCTCGGCAAACTCGCGCAGGCTGCGCATCAGGTCCTCCGGATCGCCGCCGAAGGGGAAACCGGGACCGCTGCCTTCCATGGGCCCACTGTAGCCCGCGCCACTCAGTCGAGCGGGACCTTGTACGCGGTCTCGACGTCGCGGGTCAACTCGTCGACCGTCGCCGTCGCCTGCTTCATCGCGACCGCGAACGGCGAGCCGGTGCCGCCGAGGACTCGCTCGAGCCTGAGCGTCGCGGCGCCGATCTCGTCGAGGCGCGCCGGCGTCGCGACCCGCGGCGCGCCGCCAATCACGGTCTGCAGGGCCAGCGCGGCCTCCTCGGCCTCCTCGATCCCATCCGGATTCTCGGTCATCCGGAGCGCGACGAGCTGAGAGCGGAGCTCGTCGAGCTCGCCGCCGCCGGCCGTCTCTTCAGCAAGCTCGACGAGCGCGGCGATCGAAACGACCTCACGGATCCGAACGCGTTCCTCGACTGGGCGTCCTTCGCCGTCGAGCACGAGCCAGCTCGTGGCGCCGTCCTCGCCGCGGTAGGCGCAGAGGTAGGCGCGCGACCCGGAGGAAGGCTCAGCAGGGACGATGCCGACAACCTCCTCGCCCGGCTCCGCGTAGCGAACCGCGGCTTCGGCAATCCGCCTGAGATCCTCGGCCAGCGCCATCGAGCCGAGAATAAGCTCTAGCCGTGGCCGCCTCTGCCCGGACGCGCCGCGCGCTCGAGCTGTTTGCACCTCTCGGTCCTACCTATGAGCGCTACGCCCGGCTCCTTTCGCTCGGGCAGGACCCGCGCTGGCGCAGCTTCCTCGTCTCGCGGGTCGAGGCCGGCCCCGGCGACCGGGTGCTGGACGTCGCGACCGGCACGGGAGCGGTGGCACGAGAGCTGCTCCGACAGAAGGGCTGTGCGGTCGTCGGCGTCGACCAAAGCCCGGAGATGCTCGCGGTTGCGCGCGAGCACCTGCCCGCAACGGTCGAGCTCGTCGAGGCGAGCGCCGAGGATCTCCCCTTCGAGGACGTTTCGTTCGACGCGCTCACGGTCACCTACCTGCTCCGCTACGTCGACGATCCGGCCGCGACGCTCGCGGAGCTCGCGCGCGTCGTCCGCGCAGGCGGCACCGTCGCAAGCCTCGAGTTCGCCGTCCCGGGCGGGCTCTGGCGACCATTCTGGCGGGCCTATGTCGGCCTCGTGCTTCCCGCGGCAGGACGCATCGTCTCGCCCGGCTGGCACGACGTCGGCCATTTCCTCGGCGGCAGCATCCGTGAGTTCTGGCGCCGCTACCCGCTCGAACGACAGCTCGAGCTCTGGCGCGCGGCGGGCATCGGCGAGGTGCGGCACCGCCGACTCAGTCTCGGCGGCGGGATCGTGATCTGGGGCCGGCGAAGGTGAGCAGCGAAGCCCGCCCCGCTTTCTACGCCTTGGCCCCCGGTAGCTGGCGAGACTACGTGACGCTCCTCCACCTGCCTTACACGGCCTGGCACCTGAGCTACGTCGTGATCGGGGCCTGCCTCGCCCCACACGTGCCGGGCTGGCGGCTTGCGCTCACCGTTGCCGCCTTCTTCCTCGGCCTCGGGGTCGGCGCGCACGCGCTCGACGAGCTGAACGGTCGCCCGCTCGAGACCAGGATTCCGACCGGCGTCCTCGTGGCGCTCGCGGTTTGCTCGCTGGCCGGCGCGTCCGCGATCGGAATTGCGGTCGCCGTCAAGCACGATCTGTGGCTGCTCGCGTTCGTCGCGTTCGGCGCCTTCATCGCCGCCGCGTACAACCTGGAGCTCTTTGGAGGCCTGTTCCACAACGGCTTCTGGCTGGCGGCCGCCTGGGGCGCGTTCCCGGTACTGACGGCCTACTTCGCGATGGCGGACCGGATCACGGGCGAGGCCGCCCTCGCGGCCCTGTTCGCTGGGCTGCTGATCCGGGCGCAGCAGGTGCTCTCGACGCCCGTCCGCGACGTCCGCCGCAGGACCGTTTCCGTCACGGGCACGATCGAGCGAAAGGACGGCTCACGCATTCCGATCGGGCCGGAGACACTGACCCGTCCGCTCGAGACCGCCCTTCGCTTCATGGCGGCTGCGAGCGTCTCGCTGGCGGCGGCGCTGCTCTTGCTGCGATTCGCCTGAGAGCCCCTTCCACATTATGGAAGGGGCTCGAACTACGATCCAGCGTTGTGAACGCCGAGACCGCCGTGCAGATCGCCTTCGCTGCCGGAGTCGCGCTGGTCGCGGCCGCGATTGCTGCGGCGTTGTCGGGACGGGGCTCCCGGCGTGAGCTCGCCGTCATCGCGGGCTTGCTCGGCCTCGCCGCGACGGCCGGCTGGATCGTCTTCGCGCTCGACGTCGACCGGGGGACGGCTGTGGCCGCCGGCGGACTGACGGTCTGCTGCGCGGCGGCGCTTCTGACGCTCCCGCTGCGGGCGGGCCTGGCGCGAAGCCGGCGGCTCGACGCCGGGCTCGACGAGGCCGAGACCGCACTAAGGGAGCTGGTCGAACGGGAGGCGGTGCAGCGCAGCGAGGAGCTCGAGCGGACGCTTGCACGCGCGCGCGCCGAAACGAGCTCACGCCTCGCGGAAGACGAACGAAAGCTCGCCGAAGCGCGGCGGAGCGAGCTGGCTCAGCGCGAGCGGCGGCTCGCGGGCGAGCTTGGTGAGGCCCTCGCCCTCGTCGAGCGCCGAGTCGAGCAGCGTCTGACGGAATGGTCCGGCGACCTCGACCGGATCCAACAGGGACTGACGACCCGTCTCGCCGAGCTGGCGCAGCGCCAGCGCGACGCGGTCGCCGAAGCCCAGGCGAGGCTCGAAACGGAGATGGAGCAGCTCAAGGCCGCGAGCGAGGACCAGCGCGCGATCCTCGCGAAGCTCCGGGAGGAGTTCGAGCGCGCCGCCGGCGAAGCCGGGACTGCCGCGCGACGCGAGGTCGAGGTGCACGAGAGCGAGCGCCGAAGGGCCCTGCACGAGGTCTCGGAGCGACTTCGCCAGCGCGAGAGGGAGCTTCGCGAGCGCATCTCCACGGAGGAGACGGATGCCGTGCGCCGGATTCAGGCGGGCTTCTCCGACGTCGAGCGCCGGCAGATCGACCAGCTGAGCCGGATCGTCGACCGAACCGCGAACCGACTCTCCGAAGCAGCGGTCGAGCAGTTTTCAGCCACGGTCAAGGCGGCACGGGATGACGCTGCCAAGCGGCTCTCACGCGAGCTCGACCGGGCGGTCGCCCAGTTCGCGCACGACGCGCAATCCGTGCTTGCCGAGCGCCTCGCCCAGGTTTCAGACGCCGGCGCCGCCCGCGTCGACCGCAAGCTGACCGAGATCGTCGGCCGGATCGAGCAGCGCCGTGACGAGTTCCTGGCCGACTTCCAGCGCCGGTTCTCGGACGTCGAGGCCGAGCTGAGGTCGCAGATCCGGGCGGTCGGTGCGGATGCCGAAGCGGAGCGCGAGGTACTCGAGGCACGTGTGCTCGACCTCACCCGCCGCCTGGAAACCGCGGTCGCGGCGGCGGAGTCGAGCCTCGAAGGCGCGTTTCGGACTCCGTAGCCCGGGGACACAAACTTCGAGCGGCAGGGTTCGTCTAGGAGAAGGCGAAGCGACTGAGCCATGGCCCCGATAACCGAGACACCACAGGACGAGCGAGCGAAGGTCGAAAGCTGGCGGCTCCACGTGCTGATGGAGGCCGGTTTTTCGCTTCCGCTCGCCGAGAAGCTAGCGCACAGCGAGGCAGACCTACATCGCGCGGTCGAAATGGTCCGGAGCGGCTGCGACCACGAGACCGCGGCGCGGATCCTGCTTTAACGGGTTCACCCGAGCGGAGCTACGGGTCAAGCTAATCTCGCGGAAAATGCGAAAGCATTTTTCGCGATGATGAAGGTCGAGGCGACCGCTTACGGCGACCGCAAGGTCTTCTCCGTCTCCGCGTTCAATCGCGGGATCGCGACCTGGTTGCAGCGGCTGCCGACCGTCTGGGTCGAGGGCGAGGTGACGGAGCTGAAGCGGCACCCGCGCTGGCAGAGCGTCTTCTTCACGCTCAAGGACCCTGCCGACGGGGCCTGCCTCGGTGTCTCGATGCCGCGCGGGCAGTTCGACGGGCTCAGGCTCGAGCTCGCCAACGGCGACCGCGTTCACGCCTACGGACGGCCCGAGCTCTACGCCGCGCGCGGCGAGTTCAGGCTGCGCGCGCTCTCGCTCGAGCGGTTCGGGCTCGGGGACCATCTCGCTGCGCTGGAGCGCCTAAAACGGAAGCTGGCGTCCGAAGGGCTGTTCGCAGCCGAGCGGAAGCGGGCTCTGCCTGTCTGGCCCCGCAAGATCGGCCTCGTCACGGGCAACGATGCGGCCGCGAAGCGGGACGTCCTGACCGGGATCCAGACGCGGTTCCCGCCGGCGCACGTCGTCGTGGCCGAGACCTATGTGCAGGGGCCTCGCGCGGCAGGCGCGGTCGCAGAGGCGCTGCGCCGCCTTTGCGAGGTGCCGGAGCTCGACGTCGTCGTGGTTGCCCGCGGCGGGGGCAGCTTCGAGGACCTCTTGCCCTTCAGCGACGAGCGGCTCGTCCGCGCAATCGCAACCTGCCCGGTTCCGGTCGTTTCAGCGGTCGGCCACGAGCAGGACACTCCGCTCTGCGACCTCGCCGCGGACGCACGCGCATCGACGCCGACCGCAGCGGCGCGGCTCGTCGTCCCGGACCTCGGCGAGCTCCACGAACGTCTCGAGCGCGCCCGCGGCGGCCTTGGCCGTGGCGCCCGGCGTTCGCTCGAACTGAAGATCATGCGCCTCGGGCAGGCCCACGAGCAGCTGCAACGCGCGCCGGCACTGTTGGTTGAGCGCCGTCGAGCCGCCCTCGAGCAGACGGCTGGGCGCCTGCAAGCGCTCTCGCCGAAGGCGACCCTGAACCGCGGCTACGCGATCGTGCGCGCCAGGGAAACGATCGTCCGCTCCGTGGTGGTCGCCGAGACCGGCACACGCATCGACGTCGAGGTGAGCGACGGAAGGTTCGGCGCCCGTGTCGAGTGAGCCGACCTTCGAATCGGCACAGCGCGAGCTCGAGCAGATCGTCAAGCGGCTCGAGAGCGGCGAGACCGCGCTTGACGAAGCGATCGCGCTGTGGGGGCGCGGCGAGGAGCTCTACCGTTTTTGCCTCGGCAAGCTGGACTCGGCGCAAGGCAAGATCGAGCAGCTCGCTAGCCGAGGTCATGAGGCGCTCGCTCGCGACGCCGACCCAAAGGCCGTGCCGGCTCCGCCGGTGCGGCCAGGAACGCCCAAACCCTAGTGCCTTCGCTGTTTCCCGCGTAGAATCCAGCGATGGCCGACGCGCCGACCGAGCTGCTCGAGCAGATCCCGCTCTTCGAAGGACTTGCGCACGGCGAGCTGGAGCGAATCGCCCGCTCGTTCAAGGAGCGCCGCTTCAGCGCCGGCGACACCGTTGCCGCGGAAGGAGCCGGCGGCGTGGGCTTCTTCGTCATCAGCGAGGGGAACGCGACCGTCGACGTCCATGGCGAGCAGCGGGGCCGCCTCGGCCCGGGCGACTACTTCGGCGAGATCGCCCTTATCGACGACCAGGCCCGCCGCACCGCCACGATCACTGCCGATTCCGACCTCACCTGCTACGGGCTCACCTCTTGGGAGTTCCGGCCCCTCGTCGAGACGAACGCCCAGATCGCCTGGAAGCTCCTTCAGGTGATGGCCAAGCGGCTCCGCGAATCGGAGCAGCAGCAAATCCCGATCTAGGGGCTGCGCCTTGGCACAGACGGTTTCGGCCGCCCAGCTCGTCGCCCGTTGCCGCAACGGCGACCAGGAGGCGTGGGCGGCGCTCGTCGAGCGGTTCTCGCGTTACGTCTACGCGATCGCGACGCAGGGGTTCCGGCTGCGCGAGCACGACGCCGAGGACGTTTTCCAGGAGGTCTTTACGAAGGTCTACCAGCGGCTGGACTCACTCCGCAGCGACGAGGCGTTCCAGCCCTGGATCGCCCAGCTCACCCGGCACGTCTGCGTCGACCGGCTGCGATCGGGCTCACGGGAGGAGACAACGGACGAGACCGAGCTGGCGGCTGACCCCGACGAGGACGCGCTCGCGCGGATCGACGAGGCGCTCGACGTTCATGACGCGATGGCCGGGCTACCCGAGAACTGCCGCGAGATCCTGGATCGCTTCTTCGCCCGCGACGAGACCTACCGGACGATCGGCGAGGCGCTCGAGCTGCCTGCCGGCACGATCGCCAGCCGTATTTCTCGCTGCCTCGTCAAACTGCGCGATGAGCTGGATGGAAGAAAACCGGTCCCGACACAGTCTGGTGGGCAGGTGAGCGTATGAGCGCATCAAATGAAGACAGACTGGCTGACCTGATCGGAGCCCTCCCGCCGGCGCCCGAAGCATGGGTGCGAGCCGCGCAGGAGCTCCCCCTCGCCCGAACGGAGATCGACGCGATCGTCGCCAGGGCGGAAACGGACGCCGAGTTCCGCCAGGCGCTCATCGCCGACCTCGAAGCGACGCTCGCGCAGGAGGGCTACGAGCCCGAGCGGCCGCTCCTCGACGCGCTGCGCTGGCGCTTCGCCGACTCGTAAGCGAACGAATCCCGCCAGCGCGATTGCCACACCTTCGGCGCAATCTGCCTTCGGCGCAATCTGCCCTTGACAAAAACCGGTGTCGGACACCGCTTGAAGCGACTGAAGTGTGCTAAGGCGTGTGCTAAGTTCTGGCCATGCGTCTACACATTACCCTGAGCGAGGAGATCGTCCGAGAGCTCGACCGCCAGGCCGGTGCCCGGGGGCGGAGCGCGTACATCGCGCGCGCGGTCGAGCGCGCGCTGGACGACGATTCCCGTTGGGAGCTGCTCGAATCGGCGCTCGGCTCGATTCCGGACCGGGGTCACGAGTGGGATAAGGATCCGGGCCGGTGGGTTCGCGACCAGCGGCGCGCCGATGAACGCCGTGTCGGTTAGTTGGCGCTGGTCCTCCTCGACACGACCGTCCTCATCGACCTGCTTCGCGGTCGCCCCCACGCCCGCGCGCGCCTGCTGGCGCTCCGCGGTGCTGGCGACGCGCCCTGCGCCTGCGCGGTCAACGTCGAGGAGATGGTTCGGGGGCTCAGACCACGTGAGCACGAGCAGGCTCGAGCGCTCTTTGCCGGGCTTCGAATCGTGCCGTTGGGCGTCGTCGAGTGCTGGCAGGCCGGCGAGTGGCGGCGCGAGTACGCCCGGCGCGGCCGCACGCTTGCCCAGGCCGACTGCCTCGTAGCGGCGGCCGCGCTATCGCTCGGCGGCCGGCTCGCAACCGGCAATCCGAAGGACTTCCCGATGCGCGAGCTCACTGTCGAGCATTGGCCTGTTGGCACCTAGCCGGAAACTGCGGGTCCGGTCAGGCCGCGGCCGCTGTTTAGGATCGACGCATGGCGCAGCCCCAGCAGCAGCCCGAGCGATACACAGGCGAAAGCCTCCCGGCGTGGAGCCTCCCCGCTGCCGCGTCGGCCGAGATCGGGATCGGGGTCGAGTGGCCGGAGCGCGTCACGCGCGACTGGGCGCTCGGCGGCTCGACCGGGGCCGGGATTCGGGTCTGCATCCTCGACAGCGGCGTCCAGCCCGATCATCCGCTCGTCGGCGCGCTCGAGGGAGCGGTCGCGCTACGGAAGACCGAGGACGGCGAGATCGTCGTCGAAGACGACACCGAAGGCGACCTCTGCGGACACGGCACCGCCTGTGCCGGGATCGTGCGCTCGCTGGCTCCGGACTGCCGGCTGTTCAGCGTCCGCGTGCTCGGCGCCGGCTTCAAGGGCAGCGGGTCCGTCCTGCTGGAGGGCCTGCGCTGGGCGATCGGCCAGGGCTTCGACGTGATCAACATGAGCCTCTCGACGACGAAGAAGCAGTTCTCCGGGCTTTTGCACGAGCTCGCCGACAGCGCGTACTTCCGTCGCACGGTCCTGGTCGCCTCCGCCCACAACATGCCGGTCGAGAGCTATCCGTGGCGGTTCTCATCGGTGATCTCGGTCGGCAGCCACGAGGAGGCCGACCCGCTGACGTTCTTCTACAACCCCTCGCCGCCGGTCGAGTTCTTCGCGCGCGGCGTCAACGTCGAGGTCGCTTGGATCGGCAGCGCAAGGATCCGCTCATCCGGTAACAGCTTCGCGACGCCCCATATGAGCGGGATCTGCACCCTGATCCTCGCGAAGCACCCTGAGCTCACCCCGTTCCAGCTGAAAAGTGTTCTCTACCTGACCGCTTCGAACGTCGGAGGCGCCAAATGACCGACCAGAATCTGCAAGCCGCCGTCTCGGCAGGCGTGATGTCTGCCGAGAGCGAGCATCGTGCCCTGCTGCAGTCGATCGTCGAGGTCGCACGAGCGATCTTCTCGGCGAAGGCCGCGTCGATCTTCCTGCACGACGAGGAGGCCGACGAGCTCGTCTTCGAGGCGGTCGCCGGCGAAGGCTCGGACAGCCTGATCGGCACGCGCTTCCCGTCCAGCACGGGCGTCGGCGGTTGGGTGCTCGTCACCCGCCAGCCGCTGATCATCGACGACCTCGAGCAGGATCCACGCCACTCACGGGAGACCGCCGAGAGCACGGGCTATGTACCCAAGGCAATGATGTCGGTGCCGCTCCTCCACGACGAGCGCGCGCTCGGCGTGCTCAACGTGCTCGACCGCTCCAAAGAGATCGAGTTCTCGCTCGGCCAAATGGACCTGCTCGGCCTGTTCGCCAACCAGGCTGCGATCGCGCTCGATCTCCTCCAGCGCGCGCGCCACGCACGTGCCGTGTTGAACGAGAGCGGCGGCGACGCCGGCGTGATCGCGCGAATCGCTTCGGCGCTCGAGGATCTGGACGAAGAACAGCGCGAGCCCGTGCTGCGGCTGCTCGCCGCCCTCGACGACGTCTTGCGCGCCGACGTGCCGTTCTAGAGCAAGAACGAGGTTCGGGCCGGGAGATCCCGGCCCGAACACGCTCTCTCAGCTTGAAATCTGCCGCTTACGGAGTCGTTGGTCGGGGGGTGGTTGGTGAGGGTGTCACCGGCGAATGCGCCTCGACGTCTTCGTCCTCGAGCAGCGTCTTCTCGGGAGTGGTGCCGGGAGTGGTGCCGTGACCCTCGACGTCCTCCTCGTCTTCCTGAGTCTCCTCGCGGGGCTCGTCCGTCATTTCGTTCCTCCTTCCGAAACTTCCAACCTGTCGATCCACCAGACGTGACTTCTGGACGGAATCTTCCCTCGTCTTCTTCAAAAACACAAACAACCCTGTAATCCTTGGCGTGTGAGGGCCCTGGGGGAGCAGCTTCGCGATTCCGTGCGGGCCTTTTCCAGCATCTATCGCAACCCGAGCCTTCGGCGCATCCAGCTCGCTTGGATCGGCTCCTCGGTGGGAACGTGGGGCTACGTCGTCGCGCTGATGGTGTACGCCTACCGCCACGGCGGCCCCACCGCAGTCGGGGTCGTCGGGTTGATCCGCTGGTTCCCCGCTGCCGTTGCTGCTCCGTTCGGAGGGATGCTGGGCGATCGCTTCCCACGCCTGCGCGTGATGGTGGTCTCCGACCTCATCCGTGCAGCGGCGATGGCAGCCGCGGCGGCGGCGATCGCAATCAGTGCGCCCGCGGTAATCATCTATCTGTTCGCGGTCCTCGTCACGCTCGTCGCGCAGGCGTTCGGGCCGGCCGAGTCGGCCTTGCTCCCGACGCTCGCCAAGACCCCGGAGGAGCTGGCGGCGGCGAACGTCGCCTCGACGACGATCGAGGCCGCCGGCTACTTCGTCGGGCCTGCGCTGGGCGGTGTCCTCCTCGCCGTCTCGAATGTCGAGACCGTTTACGCGGCGACGGCGGTGGCCTTCCTCTGGTCGGCCGCCATGCTGGCGCTGATCAGGCTGTCCGCGGCTGAGCCGACCGGAGAGGCAGCGCGAGGCAGCTGGCAACAGGAGGCCCTAGCCGGGTTCGTGACGATCGCGCGCGACTCGAGGCTCCGCTTGATCGTCGGCCTCTTCGCCGTCCAGACGCTCGTCTACGGCGGCTTCGTGGTTCTGACCGCAGTCGCCGCGATCCGGCTGCTCAGTCTCGGCTTGCCCGGGATCGGCTACCTGAACGCCGCGCTTGGCGTCGGCGGGCTGATCGGAGGGGTGGTCGCTGTGGCGCTTGTCGGCGTCCGCAGGCTCGGACTCATATTCGGCCTCTCGCTGATCCTCTGGGGTGGGCCCATTCTGCTGGTCGGGGTCTGGGCGAAAGCTGTGCCGGCGTTCCTCCTGATCGGCATTGCCGGCCTTGGGCTGACACTCGTCGACGTCTCCGGGTTCACTCTCCTGCAGCGCGCGGTTCCGGAGGAGGTGCTCGCGCGCGTCTTCGGTGTGCTCCACAGCGCCTTCTTCGCGACGGCCGGAATCGGCGCCATCGTCGCGCCCGCTCTCGTCAGCTCCCTCGGGATCCGCGCTGCGCTGGTCATCACGGGCGCGGTCCTGCCTGCTGTGACGATTCCGGCCTTCAGGATGCTTGCGCACATCGACCGCACGCTCACGGTGCCGACCGCACAGCTCAAGGCCCTGCGGGCGATCGAGATGTTCGCGCCCCTGCCGGCACCAACGCTCGAGGCGCTCGCTTCGAGCCTCACACGGGTGCAGGTTCCGGGCGGCGAAACCGTCTTCCGCCAGGGCGACCACGGCGACCGCTTCTACATCGTCGATTCCGGCGAGGTCGAGATCGAGATCGACGGCCGGGAGGCGAACGTGCTTGGGCCCGGCGACCACTTCGGCGAGATCGCCTTGCTGCGCGATATTCCGCGCACCGCGACCGCGCGGGCGCGGAAGGAGACGCAGCTGTACGCGCTCGACCGCGACGCTTTCCTCGGCGCCGTCACGGGGCACGCCGGCAGCAGCGAGGCGGCCGAGACCGTCGTCGCCGCACGGCTAGGCCTAGTCGGATAGGCGCTCGCCGAGCGCGACGAGATCGTCCGCCGCTCGCGCCGGGTCGCCGCTGAGCGCGACCGTCTCCGCGCCCGGGAGCTGGACCACGACGCGGCCGCCGAAGACGACGCAGCGGATGCCTTCGTCGAGGCAGATGCGAAGCGCTTCGCCGGGCGCCTTGCCGGTCGTGGTCGTCGCGTCGACCGTGCCCTCGCCGGTGACCACGAGGATTGCTTCGCGAACGCGGTCTCGGAAGCGCAGGCGCTCGAGGACCTCGCGAGCGCCGGGGAGGAGTTCGGCGCCGAGTGCGGCAAGGGCCGCGCCGAGGCCGCCGGCGGCGCCGGCGCCGGGCAGCTCGGCGTAAGGCGCGAGCTCGCTCATCGCAGAGAGCCGGCGCTCCAGCCGTTCGACCTGCTCCGGCGTCGCGCCCTTCTGAGGCGCAAACCGCAGGGCCGCGTCGCGAAGCGGCACGAGCGCGTCGCAGAGAACGGTCGTCGGCGCGGGCAGTTCGCGCAAGACCTCGCGCAGCCCCTCACCGCCGTCCACGTTCGCCGTGCCGCCGAGGCAGACGAGCAAGCGCTCGGCTTTGACTTCGGCGATCAGCTCGCCGAGACCGCGGCTGGAAGCCGCCAGCGGATCGAGCCGCTGCGCGTCGAGCGGGATCGCCTCCGCCGCCTCGACCACCGCCGTTCCGTCCGGCAACGCGCGAATCGGTGCCTCGCGCGGGCGCCCGAACGCGTCCCTCACGCGCACGCGCACGCGAACCCGCGCGCCGAGCACCTCGGCCGTCCCCTCGCCGCCGTCGGCGATGGGCAGCTCCTTCGCGTCGGCTCCGCCGCGGCGAAAGCCCTCGGCCAAGAAGGCGGCCGCGTCTCGAGCGGAGAGAACGCCTTTGAGGCTAGCCGGAGATGCGAGCGCGCTCACGCGATTCCGCGGCCGGGGCCGCGTCGTCAGGCATCTCGATCGCCTCCGCCCCCGGCATCACGCGGAGCATCGCGAACGAGAGGCCCTCGCGCGCGAGGAAAAGCATCCCGACCCCGATGCCCACGGAGGCCTCGATCGCCTGAAGGCCGAAGCCGAAGGCGATCCCCCGCGCCTTGGCGACGCCGTAGGCGATCAGAGGCAGCGCAACGGCTGCCTGAACGAGCCCCACGTTGCCGGGCCAGAGCGGGAAGATCGTCGCGACGTTCACCAAGACGAGGACGAGCGCGGCGGCCGGAAGGCCGGCGTAGATGTGGAAGGCACGCATGGCCGAGAAGACCGCAAGCAGCTGGCAGAGCCAGCCGAGGCACTGGAAGAACGCAGCACCGACGGCGGGCAGCGGCGAGTGGAGCACCCCGAGCCCCTGGCGCGCCATCGCGACCAGGCGCCGGACCCGCCCGAGCTCGTCGAGGACCGGCCGACTATGTCGCCGGGCGCTGGCAAGCCCGAACGCAAACAGCCCAAAGCCGACGCCGAGCACGATCTCGAGGCTCGTGTACGCCCAATGCGGCACTTTCGCGGTCAGCAACGCATAGGTGACGAGTAGAAGCGAGGGAATGAGGTCGAAGAGCCGGTGCGCGAACACGGTTCCGATCAGCGCGGCCCAGGCGCCGTTCCGTCCGGGCACCTTGCGCGTCAGAACCCCCACACGTGCGAGTTCGCCGATCCGTCCCGGCAGCACCGCGTTCGCGAACAGTCCGACCGAGAAGGCCGAGAAAACCAGCCGGAAGCGCGGATGCGGTGCCGCCAGTGCCTGGTCGATCACGATCTTCCAGGCAACCGCGCGAACGAGGACCGAGACGAGGTTGAGGCCGATCGCCACCACGACCCACTGCCAGCGGACGATCGTGAATGCGTCGCCGACCTGTCCCCAGTTCGGCCCCCGCCACCAGAAGAGCACCCCGACTCCGGCGGCTGCGGCGAGAACGAACGCGAGCCGCAGCCAGCGGCTTCGCATGATCGCCGCCAGGTTCACCCGGCCGCCGCGAGCGTCGTGGGCGACTCCCCGGAGACGAGCTCGTAGATTGCGAGCAGCCGCCGGCCGATGTCGTCCCACGAGTACGCCCGGGCTCGGCGGCGGGCGCCCGCGCCGAGCTCGAGCCTCCGCGACTCCTCCGCGAGCAGGCTCGCGGTAGCGTGCGCCAGGGCCCGCGGATCGTCGGGAGGCACAAGCACGCCCGTCTCCGGCCTCATCACGTCACGATATCCCGGAATGTCGGAGGCGACGACCGGCGTCGCGCACGCGAACGCTTCCGTCAGCACCATGCCGAAGCTCTCGCCGCCGAGCGAGGGCGCGACAAAGGCCTTTGCCTTCAGCAGCTCGTCCGTCCGCTCTTGCTCCGAAACGAAGCCGAGCGCGTCGATGCCCTCGTCCGGAATTCGGTGGCGCGTCAGCAGCAGGCGAACCTGCAGGGGGTCGGCGCCGAGCACGCGAAGCCGCGCGCCGGTCTGACGCCTGATCTCGGGCCAGGCGCGCAGCAGCACCTGCAAGCCCTTTCGGGGCTCGTGGCGGCCGATGAAGACGATGGTGTTCTCGCGTCCGCCGGGGTCGGCGACCTCGGGCATCGCGACGCCGTTCGGGATCACCTCGTATTCGCCGGGCAGGTACGTCTGGACAGTGGTCGCGGCGTCCGCCGAGACCGCGATCCGGTGGTCCAGGCGCTCGGCGAGGAAGCCCCAGACCGGAGTCGCAAGCTTCATCCAAGCCAGCTCGCCCGAGGCGTGGAAGGTTGCAACGAGCGGTACGCGCGCGAACGAGAGCGCGGCGACGCCGATCGCCGGAGTCATCGGCTCGTGGACGTGAAGGAGGTCGAAGCGTTCCCGCTCGAGCACCCGCTTCATCCTGAAGATCGAGCTCGGGCTGAGGACGATGTTGGGCAGCGCGCCGTTCGCCGGCACGATCACCGAGCGTCCGACGGGAATCACGTGAGGCGGCGGCGGCTCGTGCCGACCCTCGCGCGGGTGGAGATACTTCGTCAGCCGCCCCGGCGGGTCGTGGCCGATGACGATCCGCGCGTCGACGCCAAGGCTTTTCAGGGCCCGGGCCTGGTGGTCTGCGTGCTCCGGAACACCGCCCCAGAACGACCACGAGTACGGGACGATGATCCCGACCTTCATCTGGGGGGATGATGCCGAGTTAGCGGGCCCGCTGTGCAGGCTGGATCGGCTTTGCCGCCTCGTGCGCCCCAGCAGGTGATCGCCGCTCGTCGACGGTGGCGCGGGCCAGCGTCTCATTGTCGACGTTCAGCGGGTGGTGACACGCGGCGAGGTGCCCGTTCCCATAATCCACGAGCGGCGGCTCGAGTTGCGTGCAGATGTCCGTCGCGTAGCGGCAGCGTGGGTGGAAGCGACAACCGGACGGCGGGTTGATCGGCGAAGGCACGTCGCCCTCGAGGACGATCCGCTCGCGAGCCGCCGACTCGCGCGGGTCCGGAATGGGAACCGCCGAGAGCAACGCTTCCGTGTACGGCATGATCGGCCGCTCGTACAGCTCCTCGGCCGGGGAGAGCTCGACGATCTTGCCGAGGTACATGACCGCGATCCGATCCGAGACGTGGCGGACGACCCCGAGATCGTGAGCGATGAAGACGTAGGTGAGGTCAAAGTCCTCTTGCAGGTCGGCGAGCAGGTTGATCACCTGCGCCTGGATCGAGACGTCGAGCGCCGAGACGGGCTCGTCCGCGATCACGAGCTTGGGCCGGAGCGCCAACGCCCGCGCGACCCCGATGCGCTGCCGCTGGCCGCCGGAAAACTCATGCGGAAAGCGGTTGTAGTGCTCCGGCGAGAGCCCGACCTTCCCGAGCAGTTCCTGCACCTGCTGCTTTCGCTCTCGCCGGTCGCCGATGCCGTGGATCGCGAGCGGCGCGCCGACGATCTGCCCGACCCGCTTGCGCGGGTTCAGCGAGGCGTAGGGATCCTGGAAGACGATCTGCAGTTCCCGCCGCAACGGGCGCATCCCACGCCGGGTCAGGTTCGAGATGTCCTGCCCGTCGAAGATGATCTCGCCGCGCGTCAGCGGGAGAAGCCGCACGAAGCAACGGCCCAGCGTCGACTTGCCGCAGCCCGACTCCCCGACCAGTCCGAGCGTCTCGCCGCGCTGCACCTCGAGGGAGACGTCGTCGACCGCGTGCACCTGCGCGACCTCGCGCTGGATCAGGATCCCGCGTTTGATCGGGAAGTACTTGACAACGTGTTGGGCTTCGAGCAGTGGCCCACGATCTCGCGAGCTCACGCCGTCTCCGCCAGTTCAGGGTTGATCGTCGCGTCGCGTCGCGCCCGTTTGTCCTCGACCGAGAGGTGGCAGGCGTCCAGGTGCCCCTCGCCCACCTTCGCCGTCAGTTGCGGATCCTCGGCGCGGCAGCGCTCGAAGGCCTGGGGACACCGCGGCCGGAAGCTGCAGCCCTGCGGCCGGTTGATCAGCGACGGTGGCTGGCCGGCGATTGCCGTCAGCCTGCGCGCCTTGGGCCGGTCGAGCCGGGCGATCGAGCCGAGCAGGCCCCAGGTGTAGGGATGCTGCGGGTCGTAGAAGATCTGCTCCTTGTTGCCCTCCTCGACAATCCGGCCTGCGTACATAACGAGGATCCGATCGGCGATGTCCGCGACGACGCCGAGGTCGTGGGTGATCAGGACGACAGCCGACCCGAACTCTCGCCTCAGGTTCTTGATCAGCTCGAGGATCTGAGCCTGGATCGTCACGTCGAGCGCAGTCGTCGGCTCGTCGGCGATCAGCAAGTCCGGGTTGCACGAGAGCGCAAGGGCGATCATCACGCGCTGCCGCATCCCGCCTGAGAACTGATGTGGGTAGTCGTCGATCCGCTGCTCGGGCCTGGGTATCCCGACCTGAGTGAGCAGCTCGATGGCCCGCCGCCGCGCCTGCCCCTTCTTCAGGTCGTAGTGCTCGTTCAGCTGCTCCTCGATCTGCCAGCCAACGGTGTAGACCGGGTTCAGCGAGGTCATCGGATCCTGGAAGATCATCGCGATCTCCTCGCCGCGCACCTCCCGCATCGCGTCGCGCGAGACGCCCATCAGGTCGCGGCCCTTGTAGACGATCGAGCCCTCGTAGATCACGTTCGGGTCCGTGATCAGCCGCATCACCGACATCATCGTCACGCTCTTGCCCGAACCGGACTCGCCGACAATCCCCACCACCTCGCCCTCGTCGACCGTGAACGAGATCCCGTCGACGGCACGGACGATTCCGTCCTCGGTCCGGAACGAGACCTTCAGGTCGCGAACCGCTAGTAGGCGCTCGGCCATCTAGGCGGGTCGCACCCTCGGGTCGAGCCATGCGTAGACGAGGTCGACCAAGGCACTCGCAAGCGTGATGAAGAAGGCCCCGTAGATCACAGTCGTCATGATCACGGGCAGGTCCAGCGACGTCAGCGAGTTGTAGGTCAGCAGGCCGACGCCCGGCAGGCCGAAGACGACCTCGGTCAGCAGGGCCCCGCCGCCGACGAGGACACCGAAGTCGAGCCCGAATAGGCTGACGAACGTGATCAGCGACGTCCGCAAGGTGTGCCGCAGCAGCACACGGCGCTCCGAGAGCCCCTTCGCACGAGCCGTCCGGACGTAGTCTTCGCTCTCGGTCTCGATTAGGTTGGCGCGAAGAACCCGTGCGTAGAAGCCGATGTAGAGAACGGAGAGCGTCAGCCACGGTAACAGCAGTTGCTCGAACCACATCACCGGATCCTGGGTCAGCGGCGTATAGCCGAGCGGGGGTACCCAGCTGAACAGGAAGAAGTGATGGAGACGGCTCTGCGTGATCAGGTTGACCACCTCACCGAGCCAGAAGACCGGAATCGAGATGCCGATCAGCGCCAGGATCATCAATAACGGGTCGATGATCGTCCCCCTGAAGACGGCAGCGGCAAGACCCGTGAGGATGCTGAAGACGATCCAGATCACGGCGGCCCCGAAGACGAGCGACAGCGTCACCGGCGCGGCGCTGAGGATCTCAGGGATCACCTTCGTGTGGCTGCCGTACGAGATCAGATCCCGGCTGATGAAGATGTGCTTCATCATCAGCCCGTAGCGCAC
>Ga0070707_100001271_pt1 | contig 24819 bp, 20 predicted proteins | sample KBSK5502metaG_FD_65468 | JGI IMG/M metagenome (GOLD analysis project Ga0070707, IMG submission 65468) | Corn, switchgrass and miscanthus rhizosphere microbial communities from Kellogg Biological Station, Michigan, USA - KBS K5-50-2 metaG | ecosystem: Host-associated > Plants > Roots >...
GTCGCTCGATCTCCACAGTCTCCCGACATCGGCAGACGTGATTCGTTACAGGAGTCGCGGGCCAGAACCTGCCGCCGCTTCCGAGCACTTCTTAACTGGTTTGGACGCCTGCGGGCAAAAGTTGGGCAAGAGTTTTCGAGCCACGTCCGAGCCTTGTCAGCAAAAAAGGACCCGTTTCCAGGGCCTTTCCAGTAGCGGGGGCCGGTACTCCGTCAGCCTCAGGTCATGCGCCCGTTCGACTTCCTGAAGTCGCCTTGGTGGCGGGCGAAGGTGCGGGCAGAAGTTGCCTGGCCTGGGCAGCAAACTCTGGTGGTGAGATGAGCACTAGCTCGGGACTGAGGTGTTCGAGTGCGTCGGTCTCGACGCAGAGGCCGTCGAAAACGTCGACTGCCCTCTGGAGACCGGTGAGCGGGACGGGTGCGCGGGGCAGGGCGCGCCGTCCCAGCGCGTTCTCGATCGCGTCTGCGAGACCCGCGGGGCGAAGATCATCGGCGTGAACAACGTCGGCGACACCCCACTCTTGAAGCCGCTCGGCACGTAGGCACTGTTCTTTGCTGGGCTGCTCGCGCGGGACGAGCACCGAGGGACGACGATAAGACATGATGTCGCAGACTGTGTTGTACCCGGCCATCGAGACGACACAGTCCGCAGTGGCGACAGTGCTCCGCAGGTCCGGAACCACACGATGAACGGTCACTTCGTCATGCTCCGCAAGCGACACGATCCGGGCGTGGTCGTCGTCGTCCATCAACGGCCCTGTCACGGCGGTCCACGTACCGCCCACTCTGGACTGCAACTGGCCGGCAGCCTGGACGAAGGTCTCCAGCAATGCGGGTCCGTCGGCGCCGCCGCCGCTCGTGGCGACGACGAGAGGGCGCTCAGGTGTTCCAGCCGACCCGCTTCCCGCAGGAGCTCCTCGCCCAAGATAGCCGCAGTAGTGGAGACGGCTCGCTAGGTCGTCGTCGAGCCCGTAGGCTTCGACGAAGTCGAGCATGCGCGGATCGCCGTAGACGCAGATCGCGGAGTAGTGCTGCCGCAGCACGTCGTAGACACCCGCCTCCCCCCAGACCTGACGGACGAATGCCGGCTCGTCGAGGACGTCGCGAAAGCCCACCACGGCCCGGCCGCCGCGGCGTTGGAGCTCCTTCAGCGCCGGCAGAAGCTCGCCGTACGGGCCCGCAGCCATGAAGTCGGCGACCAACAGATCCGGCGATACGGTTCGAACGGTGTCCCGGAGGAGGTCGGCACGGAGTTCGATCACGTCCCTGAGCGGCAACGGCAGCTCGCGGGGGATCCAGGTGCGCCCGTCGACTTTTTGCAAGGACGGCAGCTTGACGTAGTCGATCCCGGCCGGGATCTTGAACATCGACGCCGCGTGCGAGCCGCTGGCGAGCAAGACGACGCTGTCCGGGTGGCGGTGGCGAAACGCCGTCGCGAGATCGAGCTGCCGCTGGAGGTGGCCGACGCCCACGCCGTTGTGCGAGTAGAAGAGCACGCGCCTCCGCGACCTCGACGTTCGCGGCCTCGACGACGGACGCGCTCGTTCCGGCAGGCCGGCCAGCCGTCGGAACTCCTCGGAATCAGCCGACAGCTCGTCGTACGTCCCGCGGTCGACGACCCGGCCGTGCTCGAGAACGATGATCTCGTCCGCGCGCCGCGCGAGCTCCATATCGTGCGTCACCAGTAGCGTCGTCGTCTGCTCGATCAACCGCTCCAGTGCGTCGCTCACCCCCTTTCGCGCGGCCGGATCGAGACCGGTCGTCGGCTCGTCGAGAAGGAGGATCGGCGTCCGCCGGACGAGCGCCCGCGCGATCGCGACTCGCTGTCGTTGACCACCGGAGAGCGACGCACCTCGTTCGCTGAGGACCGTGTCGAACCCGTCCGGGAGCTCGCCGACGAAACCAGCGAGCCCTGCAGCCTCAGCCGCCCGCTTCACTTCCTCGTCCGTCGCGTCAGGACATCCGTAGCGAATGTTTTCGGCCACCGAAAGCCCGAATAGGACGGTCTCCTGTTGCACCAGGGACACCTGCTCGCGCACCGATTGCAGCGTCAACGTTCGTAGATCGTGCTCGTCGATCGTCAGACGCCCACGGGTGGGATCGAACAGCCGCGGCACGAGATTGAGGAGCGTCGATTTCCCGCTGCCCGTGGGTCCGACGATTGCGACGGTCGAACCGGCCTGGACGCCGACGGAGACACCGCGCAGGATCGGCTTTGCGGCCTCGTACCCGAAGTCCACCTGCTCGAGCGCGATCCGGCCGCCGAACGGGGGCGCCGGTACGGCGTCGGGTGCGTCGGTCAGCTCCGGCTCCGTTGCGAGCAGCTCGACGATTCGCTCGGCCGACGCAAGGGCCTTCGCGGAGCGCTGAACGGTCTTTGAGGCGCGCCGCAAGGGCCGCTGCGCACCACGTAAGTAGCTGATGAAGACGACCAGCTCACCGGGCGTGATCGCACCGCGAAGTGCGCGCAGCGTGCCCACCCAGAGGACGATGACCGTCGCACCCGCGAGCGCCAGCTCTACACCGCGATTCATGCGCGCTTCGAGACGCGTCGCTTTGATTCCCTGCTTCAGGCTCCTGCGATTGACAGCGTCGAAGCGCTCCTGCTCTCGCTCTTCTGCGCCGTAGAGCTGCACAACCGGCACGGCCGCGAGCGCTTCGTGCATCAGGGCGGCGACTTGGCCTTCGCGCTTTCTCTGCTTTCGGGAGCTCGTCCGGATCCGACGACCGTAGAGCGCGCTCAGCATCACGACGAAGGGCATCGAGGCGATCGAAAGAGCCGTCAGCACAGGATCGACGACGAACATGACGGCGACCATCAGCGCGACCATCACGACCCCGGTTCCGATGTTCACGACGCTGTCGACGAGCATGTCGCGCAGGACGACGATGTCCGAGCTGAGGCGAGCAAGCGTGTCGCCCGTACGCTGCCGCTGGTGGAACGCGAGCGGCAGCCGGTGCAGATGGCGGTACAGCCTCGCCCGAATCCTGTAGACGATTTCCTGGGCGGCGCTCGAGAGCAGAAAGTCTTCGTAGTAGTACGCCACCCCCCGCACGAGACCCGCGCCGACGAGGACCACGGCCGCGGCCGCGAGTACGTCGTACGAGGAGGCGCCGAAGATCGTGAAGACTCGGAACAAGGAACCGTGCGCGGGCTTGTGGAAGAGCACTTGGTCGAACACGACCTTGAGCGGCCACGGCTCCGCCACGCGTGCGAGCGCATAGACGAGTCCGAACGCCATTCCGCCAACGAGCCTGCCGCGCTCCTTGCGCACGTCGCCTGCGAAGGACCGGAAAATGATCGCCGCGCGGGGCGAAGACGCGAAGCCCTCACCTACGCTAGGCGTGCGCATCGACAAGCCCTCGGGCCGGGACTGAACCCAGGCAGTCGAGAACGCGACGCGCGTTCCGGCGCCAACTCAGCGAGGCGTGCGCGTGCCTTCGTGCCCGAGCTCCGACCGAGGCCACGCGTGCGCGATCCTCCGCGAGCTCGATCAACGTCGATGCAAGCGCGGAGGCATCACCGGGCGGGACGAGCACGCCGCGCGCGCCGTCGCCGAGCAGGTATCGGATGTCGCCCAGATCGGATGCCACTGGGCAAGCTCCCGCGGCCATGTACTCGACGACCTTGAGCGGCGAGAAGTAGAACGTCGGACACGCCGCGACGTAGGGAGCGACGCCGATGTCCCAGGACGCCAAGATCCTCAAGGTTTCATCGTGCCGTCTCGCCCCGAATCGCCTGAACCGCTCCGGCGGCAGGCTGACCCGGTCGAACACACCGGCGAGCGGCCCGTCCCCGACGACCTCGAGCCGTAGATCGAAGACCGTCCGCGCGGCGCTGGCGAAAGCATGGGCGAGGACCTCCACCCCATGCCACGGTTTGAGGCTGCCCGCAAATCCAACGGTGAGGCCCGGACCGCGGTGCCGCCGCACCGGAAACCTCTCCGGTGTCACCGCATTCCCCATCACCTCGACCTTGGCTCGATCGACGCCGGCCCCAACCAAGAGCTTCGCGAGCGGCATCGAGACGGCGAAGATGTGGTCGGCCGTCTCGTACACACGCGCCTCGATCTCGGCTGCCATGTCTGGATAGACCAGAGACCGGAATCGGCGCGCCTCGTCCCGAAGGGGGGCATTCACCTCGAGGACGTACGGCAGGTGGAGTGCCTGCGCAACCTGTGCAGCCGCACAGCTATGGAGCGAATAGCGCTCGTAGATCGCGTCGACCGTGAGTTGCTCTGCGAGGCGCATGACTTGTTCCGCTTGTCTTTCGATCGCGACGCGAAGCGACGCTTCGCTCGGGTGCTCCTCGGCGACAACCGGTTCGAGCTCGATGAGCTCGGCAGGTGCGTCGAGGAGGTCACCCTCGGGAGCGACCCGCGGCGACGCGAGGACGACGTGCGCACCCTCTGCCGCGAGAGCCGTGACGAGCTCCCGCACGTGCACCGACGCACCCTTATGTCCGAGAACGGGAATCCCGGGGTCGGCGCTCACGTAGAGCAGCCGCATCAGGCCGCGCCTCGCTGCCTCGTCGTCGCGCTCGATACGGCTTCCGTGCGTGTGGCCGAGCTCGGGATCAGCCCCCCATCCGTGAGCGCGGCATGCACCGCCGGGAGATTGGCGCCGCGTTCGAAACGGCTCGCGACCCGGCGCCGCGCCTGCAGGCCGAGGCGTGAACGGAGCGCGCCGTCCGACACGAGTCGTTGCAGAGCATCCGCGAGACCGAACTCGTCGCCGGGCGGTACGAGCAACCCGCACTCACCGTCGACGACCGCCTCGCGCACCCCCGCCAACGTCGTGCTCGCGACCGGCAACCCGTGTGCCATCGCCTCGACGACCACGTTCGGCAAGCCGTCGCGGTCGCCGTTCTCTAGCACCCGACAGGGAAGCGCGAACACCGCGGCGCGCCTGTACTCCGCCCGCACCTCCGGCTCCATCAGCGGCCCGAGGAACGTGACGTTGTCAGCCACACCCAACTCGTGAACGAGCCGCTGAAGCCTCGCCCACTCCGGACCCTCGCCGGCGATGCGAACCCTGAAGTCAGCCCCCCGCAGCCGCAGCAACGCCGCCGCGCGAATGAGCGTCTCCAGCCCCTTCTTCTCGACCAGCCGGGCGACCGCCAGGATGACCGGGGTTGCGCTCCCTTCGAGCATCGGCGAATTCGACGGGACCTCGACGCCGTGATAGATGCGGTGGACGGGCGTCACGCCGTCGGCGAGCGCATCGATGTACGAGCGCGCTTCCTCCGTGCAGGTGAGTACCGTCGCCGCTTCGCGCGCTTTCGCGCGCAGCTCTTCGGGCCGAGTCAGCCAGACGTCCTTCGCGTGAGCCGACAGCGCGTACGGAACACCGGCGAGGCGCGCAGCAAAGCGCCCGTAGGTGCCAGGCTTGTGCGCGAAGTGCACGTAGAGCGGAGGTGATCCGAGTCGAACGAGCCTGTGCGCGAGCACGGCGGCGCCGCCGAGCGCAGCGCGTGAGAAGTCGGGTGCGCGGACGACGTCGGCCAGGGCGTCGACGTAGGAGGTTCCGCGCCGAAGAAGGAGGGCGGCGTGTGCCGTGCGAACCGCCAGCCGCTGGCTCCAGGGCGTGCCGTCGCCGAGATACTCGACAGGCGCGCGGAGGTTCCGCAACGCCTCGTGCTGCACGACCTCCTCTGGCCGCTTCAGTGCCACGATGTGCAGCCGAAGGCCGCGGCGCTCGAGATCAAGCAGCTCGTGGAGGACGAACGTCTCCGACAGACGCGGGAAACCGTTGGCGAGGACGACGAGATCGACCTTCCCGCGACGAGCGCTCCGTGGTACTGCCCCGGTGCTCAACTTCCCGACGCTGCTCCGCAGGTCAGTCGAGCCGAGGATGCCCCCCGTGCGCGGACGACCGGTCTTGGACGTTCGTGCTGCGGCCACTAACGTCACTGAAGAAGACCCTCCCTGAAGCGAGGCAGTGTACCGATCGACGCCCGTGGGTCAAATAGGGCCGTCGGCCCGCCTATCCTGTAAACAAAAGGCCCCGCTTAGCAGGGCCTTTGTTGTATCGGGGCGGGATGTGGACACATTTCCCCGACCGCCTCACCTACCGCTTTACCGAGGTTCGACGGCTAGACCCGCAGTGAACACCGCGCAACGCGAGCCCTCCATCAGCGCGACGTCAGCTGGTAGTACGTCCAGAAACCGCCGCCGTCGGTGTTGAAGGGCAGCTTCGTCCACCCATCAGGACCGTCGGTTCCGGCAGGAACCGTCGACAGATTGATGACGAACGCCGACGTGATGCACGCTCCGGCCCGGAGAGTCGAGTTCTGCGACGAACCCTGGGCCTGTCCATCTGTGTACGCGGGGGTCGCACCGCTCGGGAGGAACGCCTTGTCGGTCGCGTTGGGGCACTGGGCCGGATCGGCGGCATAGTCCACCAGGGTCGCGTCGTAGGGATTGAGGATCCCCTGGCCGTCGCTCCGCCAGAAGAATCCGATCGGTCGGTGGGTGGGCACGCAGCAGCCGCCGTCGTGCACGTGCCAGTTGTCGTTCGGGAGCACGGGCGGCCCCGAACTGGCCAGCGCGGCGACGCCGTAGGCACCGGCGGCGACGAACGACCCCGCCAGCGCCGCGACGATCCATCTTCTCATCGGGTTCTTCATGGATTACCTCCTCGAGGCGAAACGGTCGGTGTGGACGGCGGGCACTCGCAGCTCGGTAGAGGGCGAGACGAGGCCGCGGCAGGTGCCTGCGGCGGCCCGCGGCTCCCGGCCCGGCGAGGCGCTTCTTCGCTGGCCGCTGGAATCCACACGCCAAATGATGCGAGCTGCGCGTCGGCGTTGAATCGGGGGAAACCCTATGCCGTCGCTCCCGTGCGTCCTAGACTCGAGGCGAGATGACAGATACCAGCGCTGCGGCTGAGGTCGTCGGGCGCGAGGAGGAGCTCGCCGCGATCGAGCGGTTCGCAGCGTCACCGCCTGCGGGTGCGCGCGCTCTGCTCCTGACAGGGGCGGCGGGGATCGGCAAGACGACCCTGTGGCGGTGTGCGGTCGAGCGGTGCCGCCGGGGCGGCGACCGTTTCCTCGTTGCGACGCCGGCGGAGTCAGAGCGCAAGCTCCCGTTCGCGGCGCTCAACGACCTTCTCGCTGACCTCGTCGACGACTTCGGCGGCGCCTTGCCGGAGCGCCGCCGGCAGGCGCTGGACGCCGCACTCCTGCGATCGGTCGGCAAATCGACCGTGGACAGGCTCGCCGTCGCGCTCGCGGTGTTCGACCTCCTACGAGCCGCCGCGTGCGACCAGCCGCTCCTGATCGCGATCGACGATACGCAGTGGCTGGACGCTCCCTCTGCGGCCGCATGCGATTTCGCGCTCCGTCGGCTCCAGGGCGAACCGGTCACGCTCGTCTGCTCGGACCGCGAGTCCGCCGGCATTCGGTTCGACCTCAGCCGCGAGCGCGTCACGTGGATCGAGATCGGTCCGCTCTCGGCAGCCGTGCTCGGCCGGATCGTGACCGCGCGAACGGGAGCGCAGCTGAGTCGGCCGGCCGTCGCTCGTCTGGGAGCCGTCTCGGGTGGCAATCCCTTCTTCGCGCTCGAGATCGCACGCGCGCTCGCCAGAACGGCGACGGCGAGCGACGACGTCCCACTCCCCACCACCGTTACCGCGGCAGCGCGTGCACGGCTTCTATCGCTCTCGCCGGAATGCCGCGACGCGCTGATCGTAATCGCCGCGCTCGGACAACCGACGAACGCTGCGGTAGACGCGATGGTGCCTATGTATGCCGACCGAATCGGCGAAGCGCTCGAGGCCGGAATCCTCGTCGTCGACCGCGATCGCGTCCGGTTCTCGCATCCGCTCCTGGCCTCGACCGTCTACACGGACGCCCCGCCGGAAAGGCGACGCGCGACGCATAGGGCGCTCGCTCGTGTCGTCGAAGATCCGGAACAGCGCGCCCTCCACCTCGCGCGCGGCACAGCGCAGGCGGACGAGCGCGTCGCAGCCGCAATCGAGCGGGCGGCCGCACGGGCGGCGGCGCGCGGCGCGCCGCAGACGGCTGCGGAGCTGGCAGAGCACGCGCGGCGTCTGACGAGCTCCGACGCCGCCGACGCCGCGGCCCGCCGCGCCCTCGCCGCTGCGGGCTTTACGTGGTCGGCGGGTGACGCGCGCCGGAGCGAAACGATGCTCGTCGACCTGATTACGCAGTTGCCGAGCTCGCCGGCTCGGGCGCAGGCGCGCTGTCTGCTCGTGAAGATCGTCGACGACATCCCGACGACGATCGCCGAGCTCGAGCTCGCGCTGGAAGACGCCTCCGGCGATGCCGCGGTCACGGCGTCCGTGCGGAATCTGCTCGCTCGGCAGCGGACCTGGACCGGAGACACGCAAGGCGCGATCCGCGAAGCCGAGGCGGCCGCAGCAGTCGCCGAGGGAGCGGGCGTCATCGGCGAGCTCGCCGTCGCCTTGGGCCGCGAGGCCGCCGCCCGCGCCTATGCAGGCGAGCCGACGCCGCTCGAGCCACTCGAACGCGCGCTCGCACTCGAACAGAAGCTGCAAGATCCGCTCCCGGTCGACGAGAGCCCAACGTTCTTCCGCGGCGTCTGCGCACTGTGGGAGGACGACCTCGAGACCGCCCGGCAGTGCCTCGAGGCGGCAGACGAACGCGCAGCACGCCTCGGCGAGAGCTGGCGTCTGGTAGTGCTCACCCACCTGATCGAGCTCGAGCTCCGCGCCGGCGACTCTGCACGTGCCTTGCACTACGCCGTCGAAGCGGAGGACATCGGCGCGTATTGGGGCGTCGGACACGCCTACGCCGCTGCGCTCGCCAGCGCCGCCCTGGCCAAGGCCGTCGTCGGCTCCGCAGACGCGGCACGCGCGGCCGCTTCGCAGGCTCTCGACGCGATGCGACCCTGCGGATACGAGATCGTGATCCGAACCGCCGAACGCGCGCTCGGCCATCTAGAGCTCGCGCTCGGCAACGCTGCTGCGGCTCACGCCGCGCTCGAGCCGTTGATCGCCGGCGCGCCGATCGCCAGCCCGCCGGCCGCCGCCGCAGCGGGAGACGAGATCGAGGCACTGCTCGAGCTCGGCCGCATCGACGAGGCAAGGACGCTGCTCGCGAAGCTCGCGGATCAAGCGCGGACGAGCGGCCGAGCCCGCGCAACCGCCGTCGCCGCGCGCTGCGCCGGCCTGCTCGCGGCTCGCGACGGAGACCTAGCCGCCGCCGCCGACCACCTCGGCCGCGCACTCGCAGCCCACGACCGCTTCACCGACCAGCTCGAACTCGGACGAACGCAGCTCGCACTCGGTCTTGTCGAGCGCCGCCGAAAGCACAAAGCCCAGGCCCGCGAGGCCCTGACGCGGGCATCCGAGCTCTTCGCGCTTGTGGGGGCGCAGATCTGGAAGGATCGCGCACATTCAGAGCTTGAACGAACGGGCATCAGCCGGCGCCGCGACGGCGAACTGACACCGACCGAGCAACGAATCGCGATCCTCGCCGCGCGCGGCGCCACAAACCGAGAGATCGCCACGCAGATGTTCATCACCGTCAAGACCGTCGAGGCGAATCTCTCCCGAATCTACGGCAAGATCGGAGTCCGCTCCCGCACCGAACTCGCGTCACGCATCGAGCACCAGCGTGACGCGAGTCAGACGGTCTCGATCCCGCAGTGACAGACGCGCTGCTGTCGCGACGCCATCGCGGACGTCGCTATGCACCCCTGACAGAAGTCGCATTTGCAGCCCTTTCCGAGGTAGCGGGGGTCGCAGGAGATCGTGCAGAGCGGCGCGCATGAAACGCTGCAGTCGCGGGTCGGCGGGAGCTGCTGCGTGATTGCCGAAGTTGTCGAGGCCCCAGCTGAACTGCAGCGAGCCGGCGCTGAAGACGATTGCGCCGGATGGGGCGACATAGCGCACGGCGTCGGCGTTCGTCGGCGTGCCAGTCCAGTGGAAGAGCGCGGTCGCTGTCGGGGCGTTACAGGTGGGGTCGACGGCATCCCATTCGTAGCCGACGAGCCCGGGCAGGATGCTGGCGGCGGTGAAGCCCGTGTTTTTGAACCAGGGATTGGTGAGCGAGCTCGCGACCGGTGTGTGGTTGTGGCTTGTTCCGATGCCTCCCCACCAGTTGACCCCGCGCAGCTCGCACTCAGGACGGGGCGGATCGAGGCGGCGGAACATGACCGTCTTCAGCGTCGGGTCGGTTTCCGGATCGAGCTCTGGCTTTCGATACTCGACGATCGTCCGTCCTGCATCCTCGTAGCGGATCTGCCAAAAGCCGATATTTGCGCCTATGAAGGCGAGATTGACGCCGTGGTCTCGCGCCCGCTCGAAGCCGTCACGGATTCCCTTCGTCCAGTACTCGTCGTGGCCGGCGGTCATCACGAGTCGATGCAACAAGAGTGATCCCGGGTTGCGGTCGGTGTCGAGATCGGTCTGGTAGGAGACGTCGTAGCCACCGCGCTCCAGATAGCGCACGAGCTGGATTTCCCAGGCAAGCGGGGTTTGCTTGTTGCCCGACTCGTAGGGGCGATCGAAGGCAACGCGATAACCCGCACCCGTCGGGCCGGAGTACAAGCTCCTGCCGCCCCAGTTGTTGTACGCCTCCCACGTATTCACGGGCACCTGCACCAGCAGCTGCGAATGTCGCGCGGGCGGTGCCTGCACGACGAAGTAGGTGACGGAACCCCTGCCGGCTTGGTCGCCACTCGTGAGCACGAAACGCGCCTCGTAGTAACCGCTCACCCAACGCCGCCGCACACGCAACACATCGGTCACCGGCCAGTTGGCACGCACCGGCACGGCCCGATCGCCACTCGGCGGCGGCGGCAACGGATGCGCCACCCCCTGCTCTCCGGAGCTGCACTCGGGCAGACAAGCGAGCCGGCGAGCACCCAGACCTCCGTACCAGCCGAGGCGAAAAACCTCGATTCGATAGCGCGCCGCCGGTCGCGCACTGATGTGGAAGTGCAGATCTTCCCCAGGCGCGACGCTTACCTCAGACGCGTAGCCCTCGATCGACGAGGCCGAAGCTTCCGGCCCGACCCACGCCGTCGTCCCGGCACGCGCGTTCTCGACCACGATCACGCTCGGCCGCGAGTGCCGATGTCGAGGTGGGCGAGCGTGTACCGCAGGAACAAACACGTAGGGAAAGACGCACGCCAGTGAAACGCTGCCCAACCGCGCGCTCAAGCACAACACGTCAGGATCCTCAAATTTCGGCTTGGCGAGCCTCGAGCTACAGCCATCACCCTCGAGCCAGACTGCCAAGCAAGAATGAAGAACCCGTTAGCACCAAGTTCGCCAATGACAGTTACCGCGTTTCCAGTCGCCACATCCTTCCCACAAGGCTGTTCGGCGGCGCCGCCCCGAAGCACATGGCATTCGTGCGCACCGATGAGTCCGTCCGAGCGAGTCCGCGTGCGTCAGCTCATGCGCGACTGGAGTTCCCCCGCTTTCGTGAACAGAAAAGGCGCCTTTCCAGTACCGCGGGCGGGATTTGGACTGATTTCCCCGACCGCGTCACGTGCCGCTTTGCCGACGTTCGGCGCCTGGAACCGACTTGAATCCTCCGCCTCCTGATCCTCGCCGCGAACGCCGCACGTCCAGACGTGCGCCAATAGTTCGGACCAGTCCAGCCCGCTGACGCTGACCGAATCGCATTCGCTACCGCCGCTCAGACGAGAGCACGCTCGCTCAGGCGGTAGATCGTTCGTTCGAGCCCTATTCGAGGCTCTCCGCTAACACCTCCGCGATGGCCCGTCGCGCTACGTCAGCGAACACAGGAAAGGTGCGTCGGTAGTAGGGCGCCGCCAGCACTGCGAATGACAGCGCCCAGCCTCGCGCTCTCGCCCACGCCGCGTCGTCGAGCCCAACGAGCTCTCGATAGCGGGCGCGCGAGGACCACGTCAGCGTCATCCACGCCAGCAGCGACTCGCACGCCGGGTCACCAGTCGTGCAGACGCCGAAATCAAGCACGCCCGCGAGGCCGCCGTCGCCCCGGACAAGGAGGTTCGTCGGCATCAGGTCGCCGTGCATCCAGACTGGCGACCCTGACCAACTCGGGGCAGCGAGCGCATACTCCCAGGCCGCCGTCACCGCCACGACGTCGATGCCGTCCGCCGCGAGCCCCGGAATGCTCGCTCGCACTGGCTCCTCGTACGCGGCGAGCGGCACGCCGCGATTGCTCGCCGGGGGGTCAGGGGGCACTTCGATCCGCTGCATCGCCTCCACGAACCCCGCCAATTCCTCCGCGATCGCCGTCTGATCGACACGCTGAGCCTTGAGCATCGGCGTGCCATCGAGCCAGCTGTAGACGGCCCATGCCACCGGGAACTCATCCGAAGGGCCACCCAGGGCGACGGGCTCAGGGATCGGCAGCGGCAGGCTCGGCGCGAGGACCGGCAACCACCGCACCTCCTGCTCGAGGGCCGCCGCCCACTCCGCGCGACGCGGAACACGCACACACAGATCCGCGCCAAGCCGGTAGACGGCGTTGACGGTTCCCCACGAGACCGCTCGAAGCGGCAGGTCACGCCACTGGGGGAACTGATCATCAATGAGACGCCGGACGATGGGCTCAGTGACGTCGAGCTCGTCGGGGTGCATCCGCGCCTCCACACGCGCAGAATGAACCATCCGCTCGCGCCCGCGTTGCGCGGGGTTAAAACCATCGGGCGTCATTTCGGCACGCTGGCGCAGTCGGCGGCGCTGCTGCCACGGCGCGGGTCGGGATTCGGCTCAGGACAGGTCGCTCGAAAAGAGCGAGTAGATCAATGCGTCCGCACGCTGCCGTTCGAACACGAGATACGAGCGGAGGTGTCCTTCGCGCTGGAAGCCGGCTTTCTCCAAGACGCGCTGCGAGGCAATGTTGTCCGACACAACCAGCGCCTCGACCCGCGCGAGCGGCGCCTCGGTCACGGCCCATCGCATTCCGGCGACTCCGGCGTAAGCTCGATGCTCCCTGCAAGCTCGCGGTCGCCTGGAGCGCGCGGCCCTACTTCCGACGGATCTGGAGCGTCGCAGTGGTCGTGTGCACGAGGGCGCCGGCCTTCGCCGCTACCGATAGCGTGTACGCGCCCGTCTTCGTCGTCGAGGTCGTCCCGATCCTGAGCGCCGACGTGGCGGTTGTCGAACTGACGGAGGCGGGGTTCGGCGTGAAGGTGTACGTCGTTCCGGCGGGCAGTCCGCTCAGCGAGAGCGCGACGTCGCCGGTGAAGCCGTTCGTCGGGATCAGCGTGACGGTGTACGACGCCGTGTTGCCACGGACGATCGAGACGGTCGACGGCGCGGCGCTCACCGTGAAGTCCGGCGGCGGCGGTGGGGGCGGCTGCGTGACCACGAGTGTCGCGCTTGTCGAGTGCGACGTTCCACCCGCAGTTCCGATGATCGTGAGCGAGTACATTCCGGCCGGTGTCGAGGAGCTCGTCGCCACGGTGAGCGTCGACGAGTCCGCCGGATTCGGCGCGAACGTCGCAGTTGTACCGCTCGGAAGGCCCGACGCCGAAAGCGTGACGGGGTCTGCGAAGCCAGCCGTCCGGTTCACGGTGACCATGTAGCTGGTGCTCGCCCCTTGGACGACGCTCTGCGACGCCGGGGACGCGGCGAGCGAGAATCCCGGCTGCGCCGCGCCGATCAAGGCCGCCACGTCGGATCGGATCGTCGGCAGCGTCGCGTAGAAGACGCCGCCCGGGCACTCGGTCGCGGCGAGGTCGCGATGCCCGGCGATGTTCGGGAACGTCGCCTGCGTCCCGCTGACCGGGTTCGTGTACAGGGTGCTTGCCTGCGGATCGATCGCGTGCGAATCGTCAATCCAGGCGATCAGGTGCTCGAGGGCGCTCCGCGCCGCAGGCGTAGCGTCCTGATTGGTCAGCGTGCCGAGCAGCGCGATGCCGACCGTGCCGGAGTTGTACCCCTGCGTGTGCGCGGCGGTGACACCGTTGCCGTTCAGATCCTCGCCGGTCGGCGACTCGCCCAAAGCGTATTGACGCGAGTACCGGCCTTCGTAGATCCGGCCCGCCTCGTCGATCAGGAAGTTGTAGCCGATGTCGCCCCACCCCTGCGTAACCGCCTGGTACTGGTAGATCGCCCGGATCGTCGCCGCCGGGTCGGGATCGTTGTTCTGCGTCGCCGTGTGATGGACGATCACCTTCTGCACGGGATAGAACGCCGGCGGCCAGATCTCCCTACCGGTCGAGTCGAAGCGGAGCGACTCGTCCGCCCCCCAACCAGAGCGCGGAATCACGGCTGGTTGCGCAACGCCTGCTGAGGTCGTCATCGCGGCTGCGGTGCTGAACGGCAGCGCAACCCACGAGCGCGACGGCACCCGATCCAGAAAGCCGACGACCGTAACGCGTCGCAGCGGCCGATCAGACCAGATGCGAACGACCCACGACCCGTGTGCAGCCATGACCGCGCCGTAGGTCTCGCCGGCGCGCGTACCCTCCCCCACCTCGTCCAGGAGAACCGGACGCGACCTCCCGAAGCGGTGTCCGTCGCGGCTGAGCGCGACGCGAACACGGGCCGACGGACCGCCTCGCCAGTGCACCGCCACGTTCGTCACCGCGCGCGGCAGTACAACAGTCCGGACGCGCACGACCGACCGCGAGACCGAAACCGTGCCGTCGGCCGCCACCGCAGGCTGCGTGGAGGCCGCAGCGACCACGAGCACCACGGCAACCAGCAAGGAACGGACAAGATGGCTGCGCAAGAACGGCCATTACTAGCGCACAGCGCCAAGAAGTTCAATGACCCACACCAGCCTGAACGGCCCGAGGCGTTCAATGTCGATCAAACCGAAAGTGATCGAGGAAGCGCTCGACCTGAATCTCGGTCACGCCCGAACTGGCTTTCGCTTTGTCGACCGGCCCCGGCTGGGACGATCCGCTCCGGTTGATGCATTCAACGCCCCCGACCTCGGCGGCTTCGTCGCGCTCAATTACGCGATTCGACACCCAGAGCATCCGGCGAGGCTCGTGTTGGCGAGCACGGCGGCGCATGTCCATGTCGACCGTGTGCTCGCGATGTTCGAGCGGATCGGTGGGGATGAGGTGCGGGCGGTGGCCGAACGCACTTACGCGGACGCGACGGCCGACAACCTCGCGGAATATCTGCGGGTCTGCGTTCCGCTGTACACGCGCCCGCCGATCCCGCCCGAGGTGTTGGCGCGCGTGACGATGCGCCGGAGGTGGCGGAGCATTTCACCCGCGGCGAGGAGCAGACCTTCGACTTCAGGGCGCGTTTAGGTGAGATCCGCGCTGCCCCGTGTTACTTCTTTCGGGCGAGCTCGACCCTGCCGTGCCGATCGCGGATGCCGAAGAGCTCGCTGCCGCACTTCCGCCAGACCACCTGCGGTTCGTACGCTTCGCTGATGCCGGACACATGCTGGCCGCCGAGCAACCAGACGCCGTTTTGACCCTGATCCGCTAGTTCATGCTCGAAGAGTCCGAGGCGGCGCCACCAGCCGCCACGACTCTCATTGGGTAGCTCGTCAGCCGCGGTCTGCCGCGATCGGGGACATTCCGGCACATTCCGGAACGCTGGCGCAGGCGAGTAAACGGCGGCGCGTCAACCGGGGGATCAGGGCGTCCAGCCGCCGGAGAGAGGCTCTCCCATCCGCAGCCCGAACCGTTGCAGCAGCTCGGGGATCGTCTCCGGCCGTGACTCGAACCCGTAGCGCTCGACGAGCTGAGCGAACTGCTCGGGACTCGCTTTGAGCGGACCACCCATCGCGGTGAGCTCGCGGAAGTACTGCTCGAAGCCCGCGGGCGAGATGATCTCCAGGATCCGGCACGGCTCATCTCCAGCGTTCCAGAACGTGTGCCACTGGTTGCGCGGCTTGAAGACGAGGTCGCCTGGCCCCGCCTCGACGACCTCGTCGCCGAGCAGCGCGCCCATGCGTCCCTCGAGGACAAAGCTGTACTCGTCCTCGCGCGAGTGACGGTGCAGAGGCGCCGCGAGTGCGCGCGGCGACATCGGGTGCTCGACGAACGCGAAGCGCTCGCCTGCCTCGGCTCCGTCGATTAGGAACCGGACGCCGATGCTGCCAAGGAAGACCTCGTCGCCGCCTGTTGGCCCGACCACCCTCACACCTGCCGCTCCAGCCTGCATCCCGAGTCCTTTCCTTGGAAACCCAGGGGTCGCCTGAACAATAGGGGCGCGCGATTACGGACGCTGTTCAGGGCACATGCCTGAACGCTGGCGCAGATGGACGCCCTCGCCGTTGGTCCAACGGTCGCATAGCTCACGATGCCCTGGCGGCGCCCGTGCGTTAGAGGCTGAGCGCCTGCGCGATCTCGGCGGGCGACCGCATCGCCTCGAACTCCGCGCTGATGCGTGCCGCCGCTGCGCCGTACGTCGGATTGGCGAGGACGGCGGCCGCGGCGTCGCGGACTGAGCTGGCGTGAACCTCGCTCGGAAGCAGCGTGATCGCCGCCCCCGCGCCTGCACAGGCACGGGCATTGTCGAACTGGTCGGCTGCAGCAGGCAAAAGGACGAGCGGGAGAGCGTAGGCAAGTGCGCCGAATGTCGACCCCGACCCGGCGTGGCAGACCACGGCGTCGACGAGCGGCAGCAGGTCGTCCTGCGGGATGTAGCGCTCGACAATCGCATCTGCCCCCAGCGGTCCGAGGGATGCCGGGTCGTGCCCGGCGCCGACCGTCATCACGACAGTCGCCTCCACACCGGCGAGTGCGGTGACCAGGAGTTGCAGGCGCTCCGGGTCGTTGGAGAGCGTCCCGAGCGTCGCGTAGACCACAGGGCGATCTTCCGGCAGGCGGGCACGCCAGACCGGGTCGCCTGCGCCGACGTCGATCACCCGGAGCGTGAGCACCGGCGTGCCATCGGGCGGCGCGTCGCTCTGCAAGCTCGGCGGGCAGACGTCGACGTACGTTCCGCGATAGAGACCGGCGAGTGGGTCCGCCTCGAGGCCAAGCGCGCGCCAGACGGGCGCGATCGCCTCGACCGCGCGCTCGAGACACTCCGGCGGTAGAACGAGCCCGAAGCTGTGGTGGGTGGACGGGATGCCGAGTGCGGCCGCGACCGCCGGTCCGGCGAGGTCGGTCGTGTCGTGGATCAGGAGATCCGGCTTCCAGGTTCGCGCGCCGGTGAGCAGCGCGTCGACCTTCGCCGGAGCGTCCACCTCGGCGAACCGCCAGGAGTACATGAAGGCGCGCCGATGCTCGAAGGGCACCCCCTCGAGCTGCTGCCGGCGCGGCGCGAGCCGCTCCGCGAGCTGCGGCGTGTCGAGGCCGGCGGGGAGAACTTCGAAGCCGAAGCTCGCGGCTCTGTCTGCGTACCCTGCCGCGGTTGCAACCGCGACCGCGTCGCCCCGCTCTTCGAAGGCCCGCGCGAGCGGGACCAACGGCAGCAGGTGTCCGTCTGCCGCATTGCATGAGAAGAGGACTCGCACATTCCGAGTCTGTCAGCTACTAGGCGTCCCGGCCGAGGCGTTTGCAGAGGCCCGAAGGAACTTCCGTGAGTTCGGCGCGTCGGAGCGACGGTTCGTCGAGAACGTGCGAACGTCGACCTCCGAGGAGCAGGCCTAGTCCTCTGGCCTCATTCCGGAACGCTGGCGCAATCGACGGCACAGTCTCTTGAAGCTCAGCAGTTTCCGGTAGATCACGTGGGAGCAGTCGGGTCTGTCTGGGCTGCTCGAGCTACCCGGACGTATGGATGCCGCCTAGCCCCTTGAGCGGTGAAAGGCCGGGTCGAGGCGGCGTAGATGGCGGAATGCGCCGCATCACAGCGACTGTCTTGGTCGCCGTCCTTGCCTCGCTTGGGCTCAGCGCTGGCGGGACGTCGGCGCGCGTGTCGGTTGTGCTTGTCCCGATCGGCAGCTTCGGCGGGCCGTCGCTGAACGCTCTGGCGGCCCACTTTCGACACAGGCTTCGCGTGGACGTGCGCGTGCTCGCGTCCATTCCGGTGCCCGCCGACGCCTACAACAACTCACGGCGCCAGTACGTCGGCGACAAGTTGCTCGCGCAGCTCGAACGCGCCTACCCGCACGGGGTCGTGATCGGGATCACCGCGCAGGACATCTACATGGCGCAGCAGGCGTTCCGGTACGTGTTCTCAATCCGCGATGGGCGCGCCGGCGTCGTTGCGACCGCGCGCATGGACCCAACCTTTTACGGCCTGCCCGCCGACAACGAACTCCTTACTTCGCGGGTCGAGAAGATGACGACCAAGGACATCGGTGCGCTCGCGCTCGGCCGTCGCGAAAGCAGCAATCCGCGCAGCGCCCTCTACACACCGATCCTCAGCCCCGCCGACCTCGACTTCATGACCGAGGACTTCGCCCCTCGCCCCGCCGCCGCTGACAAGCGCGCCTGGCTCGCCCACGCGAACACCGCCTGCCGAACGGCGAGCGAACAGCAGTCAGCGCTACGGGCGATACCGATCCCAACCCCTGCCGACATCCTGACCGTCCTCGGCAAAGAAATAGACATCGAAAAACACCTGCTCGCGACATTCGAGACGCTCAAAGCCGCCCGCGGAGATCAGAGGCTCACGACGAAACTCCGCGCGACCTTCGCCGGCGGCGTCTCCCTCGACCAGAACACTCTGACCTCTCTAACCGCGCAATGGGACACCGCCCGCTTTCAGCAGTGGGCGAGACAAAACGCGGCCGCCTATGCCAGCCTGACCGCGACGTCGCTGAGGTTGGGTTCAAGACCCTGCGCAGCCTATTTCGGCTCGTAGTCGCCGCGCCGCCATGTCCGAGGCGAAAGTAGACCTCACCAGCCACAGAGCCCGTTGCAGCAGCTCGATCAACCAGCATCCGTTGGGCGCAGCACTTCACAAGAGCGTTCCACGGCACGTTTATCGACTCGTCCAGGTTTCGTGGCTGCTGGCGATAACGCGAGGCCCGGCGCCAAACCGATTCAACTCCCGGACCTAAGACCTGCCCGGGCAGATCGAAGATCCAGAGAAGGTGCACAGCTGTCGAGCGTAGGTTGACAGGAGTGCGCAGGTCGACGCTCCTCAGCGCGGTTGCCGTGCTCGGCACGAGCATCGGACTCGTGGTCTTGACCACCGGCTTCCGCGACGGCGCCGCGAAAGGTCCACGCGGTCGGATCGTTTTCGCGGCCGAGACCAACAGCAAAGGCGACATCTTCGTGATTAACGCGGACGGTTCCCACCGCCGGAATCTGACGCGGAGTGATGTCAGGGAACAAGGTCCAGACTGGTCGCCAAACGGCAAGTCGATCATCTACGTGAACGCCAGCGACGGGCCTGGTGGCGCCCTGTACCGAATGGCAGCGAACGGAGCCCACCCACAGGTCCTCTTCAGAGAACCCGCCAACCAGGTCATGGGCGCCCCTGCCTGGTCACCAGACGGCCCGCCGGGTTGCGTTCACCTCGGCACGCAACGGCAACTTGGAGGTGTGGACGTACTCCATCGGCGGAGGCTTCACCCAGGTCACGCGCGACGGGTTCGCCGTGAATCCCAGCTGGTCTCCCAATGGAAAGCAAATCGCCTACACAAGTCTGATCAGCCCCGGACACGGATCGATCTTCGTGAGCGCTGCCGACGGGACCAACCGACACGAGGTTTCACACGCTCCATTCGATGACAGCGTCGCCGTTTGGTCTCCGAACGAACAATGGATCGCGCTACGCAGCCTCAACCCAGACTGGCAGCAGCATGAGCAGGATTCCCTTGTGATCGTGAACCCTGCCGGCACCGTGCGCAAGACACTCGTCACCGGCGGCGGGATCTTCCCGGCGGACTGGTCTCCACGAGGGGACGCGATCCTCTTCCAGTGGAATGCAGACCCGGAGCACCCAACGACAAGCCGGCGACAGCTCTACATCGTCCCTGTCAGCGGCGGCAAGCCACGGGCAGTCCCGGGCACACTAGGAGCGATCTCAGCAGCGTGGCATCGCTGACGTCTCCTCTTCGTCCTCCTGCGCAGGCAGCCACGGCAGCACCAGCACGCACTCCCTGCGGCCGGACCGAGCTGGCCCTTTTCCGGATCTCTGCGGGACCAACTGTTGATACGCGCTAGTGTCGGACACTGAGGTCCGCGCCCGTAGCGACTACCGCTTGATGTAAACGAGGGTGTTCGTGGTGGAGTTGAGCAGCACGCGGCCGTGTGCAAGGTTCAGTAACCGCCGCAGTTTCGGGTGCCTGGGCACCTGGACCTCGTCGTGAGACCCGATATCGCCGGACTCAGTTCCGCCTGCCCGAGCCAGCGAACGTGTGTGTCCTTCCAGGTAGCGTCAACCTGGTAGCAGTCGTTCCCGCATTCGAACCACGACCAGCTGATCGCGTCGCGGCGAAACCGCAGCCCATAGTAAAGGGCGCTCTATGGGGAGTCAGGTCCACCACATCGTTCGCGACGATTCCTTGGTGAGGGTGCCTCGTCTGCGTAGAGCTTCGCGGATTTGAGCTCTGCGCGGTGTCCCGGCCGCCATCGGACGACGAGACAGCCCAGTCGCTTCGACTCAACGAGAGCTGCAACCGTGGTCGAGTTCCCTACGAGCTCGACGATTCGGCCCAGCGCGCGGTACGTGTAGAGATTGCGCTCGCTTGCTGAGACGGACCCCCGACTCGCGTATTTCGCGCCTGCGGCGGTGGCCAGGGTGAGTGCGACAGTGAGCGCTGCCGCAGTCGGGGACTAGCCGTAGGCCGCTGGCACCCAACGGCTGTCCTTCGTTCGCGCCCCAACTTCGTCGTACCAGTACACGGCCGTCGGCGGAGCCGACTCCGCGAGCTCGCTCCATGTTCGTTCGCACGCCGCCGCGAGCGCATCGCCTCTGCCGGCGTCAAGCCAATCGCGTGCGAGAGACGTGAGGCGCGTTTCGGTCAGCGAGCCGAGCCGAAGTGCATCGCTGACGTCATGCGTCAGCGGCATCACAAAGCCGTCGGCATCGACGACAAGGATCGGCGCAACATCGACAAGCTCTTCGACCGGGGTCTCCGGAACTAGGTGGTCGCGGTATTCGACAAGCTGCTCAACGGTGACCGCGTCGACGTGGACGACCACGCCGAGCTCGCGGCCCAACCTCGAGGCCTCAAACAAGGCGGTAAGTAGCTCGATCCCGTCGGGTCGCGCGGTCGGCAGAGTCGTTGCAGCCCGCCCGTCCAGCGTGAGCGGGTGCACCTGCACGCTGCGTGCGCCGCTCTCGGCCGCAAGCCGGACGACGAACTCGACGCTATCGACGTTGTGTTGTGTGAGCGTGAAGATGAAGCCGAACGGAATCCCCGACTGGCGAACGACCTCGAGGTTGGCGACTGTGCGCGCGAACGCCCCGCGCCGGCGGCGGATCGCGTCGTGCTCCTCCGGGGTGCCGTCGATCGAGATCGCCGCCACGTCCAATAGAGACGTCAAGGGCTCCCAGCGAGCGGGCGTGGCGAGCATCCCGTTCGACGTCATCGTCGTCACCATCCCGAGTGCGCGCGCGCGTGCGAGCAACTCGGCTAATGGTCGGTACAACAGCGGCTCGCCGCCGGAGACGGCGAGCTGCCGGTAGCCGAGCTCGGCGGCGTCCTCGAGGCAGGTCGCGAGGAGCTCCAGTGGGAGCTCCTCGCGCATCGTCGGGCCCGACGACGAATAGCAGTGGGCACAGGCGATGTTGCAAAGCCGAGTGGGATGCACTTGCAGCACCGGCTCGACGCCTATGGGTCCGTAGTTACGCACCGAGCTCGCCGAGGGCGAGTTCTCCTGAGATGTCCTCGATGCTGGGCACGTGTTCCCCGACATGGCCGAAGTCGAGCTCCATCCGAACGAGATCGGGGAACGGGATTCCGTTGATGATGATCTTCGGCGGCTTGACGACACCGCCGTGACCCAGGTGCCACTTGAGCCAGAACAGGATGTCGTTCCCGCACCACGGACCGTCTTCTCCGTCGTAGCGGAGCGACACGCGCAGTCCCGTTGGCTGTGCGCCTCCGACAACGTCCGCGGTCTCGACTGTGGCGGGGGACTCCTCGAACTGCTTGGCGATCTCGCCGATGGACTCCTCCGAGAGCACCCGTGAGTTCCACGCGGCGATTACCTTCTCCGATCCCCGCATCACTGCAGTGGCCATGCGACCTCCTTCGGTCGTGAGCGGGCCACACCCGATGTGTGACCGGCAATGGGTATGAAGAGCGGTCCGCGGACGCACTCAGACGTCGTTGCGAGATCGGAGTGGGCGGACCTGACAAGCTCCTGCGACATGCTGCCTCCGAATCGGGGGGCACTACCGCAGGAACAAGCAACCCGAAGCCTTAGCAGATCGTGACGAATTCGACAACTTCGCCAGCCCGGGAGCCCGCCTTAGAGACCTCCCCTCGAGGGTGGGCCTCCTGAGGCCGAGTGTCGGTGGGTCGTTCGATCCTCGATGCCTCGACCCGTGTGTGCGTGAAGACGCGCGCATTCGCTTTGGTCTGTACCTTCTTCCCAGACCTGGAAGGGACTCGCCATGGGCGCGGTTTTGATCATCGTCGCGATCCTGCTTTTGCTGCTCGTGCTGTTCTTGATTTCGGCGATCAAGGTTGCGCGCGAATACGAGCGCGGGATCGTCTTTCGGCTCGGGCGCCTGTTGCCAGAGCCGAAGGGTCCCGGCCTCTTCATCCTGATCCCGATCGTCGATCGGATGGTCAGGGTCGACCTGCGCACGGTCACGCTCAACATCCCACCGCAGGAAGTCATCACCAAGGACAACGTGCCCGCGCGGGTCAACGCCGTCGCTTACTTCCGGATCGTCGAGCCGAAGGCGGCGATCGTGCAGATCGAGAATTTCATGGTCGCCACCTCCCAGATCGCGCAAACGACGCTGCGCTCCGTTCTCGGTCAGCACCTGCTCGACGAGCTGCTCTCCGAGCGCGACAAGATCAACGCGATCCTGCAAACGATCATCGACGAGGCAACCACCCCTTGGGGGATCAAGGTCGCACGGGTCGAGGTCAAGGACCTCGAGATCCCGTCCGGCATGCAGCAAGCGATGGCACGCCAGGCCGAAGCCGAGCGAGAGCGGCGCGCGAAGATCATCAACGCCGAGGGTGAATTCCAGGCGGCCGAGCGCCTGAAGGACGCCGCCGCGGTGATCAGCGCGCAACCGGTTGCCCTGCAGCTTCGCTACCTGCAAACGTTGCTCGAGCTTGGCTCCTCGCAGTCGACGACGATCGTGTTCCCGGTCGACCTGATCAGACCGTTCCTCGAGAAGGCCGGCGGCAACAACTGAGCGGCGAGCTTCGCCGCGATCCTGATTCGGGACGCGTCGCGACGGTTCGCCCGGTCGGGTAGCGATCAGATACTGAGCCCCGCGTGCGAAAAACGTCGCACTTTGCGGTTTACCCCTGGACGGTTTCCACCCGTTGTTGGTGCAGGGGCGGATCGCCTGTAGCGTGGGTCGCGGCAGCGAGAAGTCGGTTTCCGACGCCCGAAGCGTGAACGCGAGCGCCGCCCTTACTCCTCATGTCCCGAAGTCCCCTTGGGAGCACTTCGGTCCCAGCCCTCGGGCGGCAGCGCCGCCATTGGGGGCACCAGAGCCGAGGAAAGGAGAAGTATGTCCTCGGAACAGAACAAAACGATCGTCCGCCGCCTCTTGGAGGAACCCTGGAAAGGGAACCTGAAGGTCGTCGACGAACTCATCGACCGCAACTACGTCGGCCACGACCCATCCCTTCCCGAGCCGCTGCGCGGCCCCGACGGTTTCAAGGAGAACATCGCGACCTATCGCGCGGCCTACTCGGACGCCCGAATCACCGTCGACGAGCAGATCGCCGAGGGCGACAAGGTCGCGACCCGCTGGACAGGTCGCGGCAAGCACGATGGTGACCTGATGGGCATTGGCCCTACCGGCAAGCAGGTTACGGTGTCCGGACTCACCCTCTCCCGCCTAGACAACGGCAAGGTGATCGAGGAGTACACCAACTGGGACACGTTCGGAATGATGCAGCAGCTTGACGTTGTTCCTGAGCTCGCCCACGCCTAACCCAAGGCCTGGCAGTGCTCAACCAGAGGGTCGCCTTTGGGCGGCCCTCTGATCATCCTCGGAGCCTGACGGTCGATTTGGCCCTAGTCGCCAGCCGTCTAACGCTTTACATCGGACGGTCGACGCCGGGCGGGTCGCGTGCAGTGCCGCAACCGCGGCGTTCGTCACCCAAACGGATTGAGCAGCGTCTCGCCCGATAGAAGGAGCGTGTCGCAGTTCCGCCAAAGAGCGACAGCTGGCCGAGATCGGCGTAGTTGATCGTCCCGCCGCTCGGACGGAGCTTCGGCCGGCCACCGGCAACAGGCTCGGTGCCGGGAGAGTAAGCCTTGTGCCGACTGATACGCTGTGCTGGCACTCTCGGCCGAGAGTGCCAAAGACCATCACAAGAAAGACCATTTTTACAAGTCCGAGACTGCTCGATGATGTTTCAGGAGGCTTTTCATGAATCTGCAACCGCTTGGTGACCGCTTGATCGTCGAGGTGCTCGATGAGGAAGAGTTGACGGTGAGCGGGATCGTCCTGCCTGATACCGCGAGGGAGAAGCCGCAGCGCGGTCGCGTCTTGGCGGTCGGCCCTGGTGGGCGGGACGAGGATGGGAAGTACATCGAAATGGACGTCGCCGAGGGGGACGAGATCGTCTTCTCGAAGTACGGCGGGACCGAGATCAAGCTCGGAATCGAGGATGTTCTGATTCTGCGTGAGTCGGATGTGCTCGCGAAGGTCGTAAACACGGGTGGCAAGCGCAAACGCAAGCTCGCCGGCGCCACCGCCTAGTAGCTCGTATCCCTCAGGAGGAAGAGATGGCTCACAAGGAGTTGAAGTTCAATGAGGATGCGCGTCGCGCGCTCGAGCGTGGCGTCAACATTCTCGCCGACGCGGTCAAGGTCACTCTCGGCCCGAAGGGTCGGTACGTCGTGCTCGACAAGAGGTTCGGCGC
>Ga0070707_100001272_pt1 | contig 24810 bp, 20 predicted proteins | sample KBSK5502metaG_FD_65468 | JGI IMG/M metagenome (GOLD analysis project Ga0070707, IMG submission 65468) | Corn, switchgrass and miscanthus rhizosphere microbial communities from Kellogg Biological Station, Michigan, USA - KBS K5-50-2 metaG | ecosystem: Host-associated > Plants > Roots >...
GAGCAGCGCATGCCACCTCTCTGGTGTTGAACGAAGCCAACCTACTGGCTGTGGGGCGACACAGCCTCGGTGCAAAACCGTAGAAGCCCCTTCCCTTTAGGGATGGGGAGTCGTCACTACCCTTCTGGCGGCGCGACACCCGCTTCTGCGCTTTCTTCAACTCGCGTTCAGCTGTGCGATAGTGGCGCGGATTTGTCACCGCCTTCCCGTCCGCCGTGATGAGAAACACCTTCAGGCCCACGTCTATGCCAGTGTCGCTCCCTGTGAGCGGCAGTGGCTCAGTGGGCACCTCGGCACAGGAGAACGAGACGTACCAGCCATCCGCCTCTTTGGAGATGGTGACGGTCTTGATGCAGCCCGCAATCGGGCGAGACCACCGCACGGCAAGGCGCCCGATCTTGGAGAGGACCAGGGAGCCATTATCGAGGCGGGCGCCGTTGCCATACTCTTTGTAGGTGAAGGAGTGGTAGCGCTCTCTCCCGTGGAAGCGGGGAAAGCCGGCCTTCTCGCCGTTCGCCACGCGCCGGAAGAACGACTGATACGTCTTGTCCAGCCGAGCCAGCACGTCTTGCAAGACATGGCTATGAATGGCGACGTATTCGGGCAGGTCCGCGCGCAGGGTCTTCAACTCCGCTTCCTGCTGGTAGCGACTGACGGACACACCATGCTGTTTCCATAGGAAGATGCGTTGCGCAAGGGCGGTGTTGTAGAGCGTGCGGCAGCGCCACAAGACTTGCTCGAGCTCGCGCTCCTGCTGGCGCGTCGGCTTCAGCTTTTCCTGGTAGGTTTTGCGCACCGTCTCTGCCATAGCTACACGTCTCGTTTGCGTTGTTGGCGGGCAATATATTCGCGCACCGCGCGGACCACTTCGCTATTGATGGAACGATCATTCTTCGCAGCCATTTGTTTGATGGCGTCGGCCACCTGGCGCGGGAAACGAATGGTGATGCGTGTTTCATCTCGTTCGTTGCTCATAGTGACATTATATCACCACGAGCGACGAAGCGCAAGGGCTAAAGCCACGGAAGCCCGCCTCACCGCCTGGGCTGAAGCCCGGCGGCTTGCGGCGGGCTATTTCTGTCAGAGGAAGACTACAGCGCTGCACTCACATGACTTGGAGCAGCCGCTACAGCCGCCGGTTCGACAGCGCAGGATTCGGTGTTTGTGGAGAAAACAGTGGGTCTCCACTCGTTCTGCCCTCTGAGATCTCTGTGATGCGTTCCGTGCCTACTCGTATCGCAGGATATCGGCGATGCGCACGCGGGCGGCGCTGATCGCTGGGATGAGGCTCGCCAGCGTGGCACTGAGCAGGATGAAGACGAGTGTGACCAGGAGCGTCAGTGGGCTGAAGGCGAATGGTATCGGCAGCAATACCGTGGAAATCAGCGTCACGAAACCAAAGGCCGCCGGAACGCCGATCGCCACCGCGACAAGCCACGAGATGCCCGCCAGCGCCATACCTTCCGTCCAAAAGACCGCGCCGACGCGCCAGCCAGTCGCGCCCATCGAGCGCAAGATGCCGATCTCGCGTCGCCGCTCCAGCACGCTGGTGGTCAGTGTGTTGAACAGCCCCAGGATGCCTACCAGTGCGACAATGGCCGCCACGGCATAGAGCAGCACATAGAGGATCTGGAACTGGTTCTGGTTGCGGTGAATTTGCTGTTGCGCCGTCGAAACGAATGGGGCGAGGCCCTGGCGGCTGAGCGTTTCGTCTAGTGTGTCGGCCATGGTGTTCACCGCCGCGGGCGAGCGATCTGCCGCGCGCAGGATGAAACTGCCCGCGAGCGTTGGGCCTACCTGTTCGAATGCGTGCAGGTCGTCAATGGTTGTCAGCGCCACGCCTTTGAGGCCAAGGCCACCGTTGAGGTCATGTACCTCGCCGACGATGCTCCATGTCGCGTTGGCGGTGCTACTGGAGAAGGCGAGCGTTTGGCCGACGTGCTTGCCGGTTGCATTGGCGAGCGTGTCGCTGATGACGAGCGCATTCTGCTCGCCTGGAGTGAGCCAGCGCCCGGCGAGCAGGGTGTGATGATAGAGCTGCGCATCCTGCTCCACACCGGTCAGCAGTATCTGGCCCCACGACGTCTTCACCTCATTCTGCTCGAAGCGCTCGACACGCGCCACATTCGGCACAGCCAGCAGTTTGGCGCGAATCTGATCGTAGGGCAGCGCCTTAGTGCCAACGAAGGCGTCGAAGTCGTACTGCCCGAAGAGCTGTGTAATGAAGGTGTTGACAGAATAGGTCGTCGTCTGAATCGAGAGAAAGGCGGTGCTGGAGAGCGTCAGCGCCAGGAGCGTGAGGATCGCGCGGCCGCGCCGGCGGAAGAGTCCGCGCAGCCCCAGCCAGATGGTCTGCGGTACCCATGACAGGCGCTGCGCCAGCACGACGTGCACCCGGCCGGTCCCAGTGCTCACGCCATAGGCCGCCATCGCCTCGCGCACGGTGATGCGCGTGCCGGACCAGAGCGGCAGCAGCGCCGCGGCGAAAGGCACACCGACGCCCACCAGCAGCGCCATACCCACGATCCACGGCGAGAGGCTGAAGGGACCCAGGTCCAACGTGATGATGGTCGCCAGGTAGAGGGTGAGCTGATACCCGCCGTATATGCCCAAGGCCAGACCCAGCGCAGTGCCGAGCAGACCGTAGATGCCGACCGAAGAAAAGTAGCCGCGCATCACCGTGCCGCTAGTCGCTCCCGCCGCCTTCATCGTGCCGATGACTTTGGTCTGCTCGGCCACGAGCGTCGTGACCGTGTTGATAATGAGGAAGCTGGTTAGCAGCAGTGCGATGGCCGAGAGCACGCGCAGAATGGTGAAGAGGCCGTTGATGGGTCCGGGATCCCAGTAGCCCTCGATCGTGTAGGTGTATTTGACGGCGATCGTGTGCTCGGCGAGCAGCGCCTTCAGCGCCAGAAGCGTTGCTGTCTCCTGCGATTTATCCACGACCTGCGCCTGGATTTCGGTGCTGCTGTCACCGCCGCTGAGCGTACGCAAGGCGTCCGCGGTCATGAAGGCGCGGGCGTTGGAGGAGAAGGCTGAGCTAGTGTGGCCGAGGGCGCGCGAAGTTCCGACGATGGTGAGCGGCGTCGGGCCGTTGGGTGTGTCGACGGTAATCGTATCGCCGAGGTTGAAGCCCTGCAGCACGCGGTCGCCGGTCTCCATCACCACTTCGCCTGGTCCCGGCGCGCGGCCGCTGGTGATCTGAATGGGGAACAGGGCGATGTGCGAGAAGTCGCGATAGCCGACGATCTGCATGTTGACGTGGCCAGGTGTGGCGGCGATCTTCCAGCGCGTGCTGTAATAGTCAGTGAGCTGCACAGTTTTGACGTTGGCCGCGGCCTCGACCACCGGCAGGATCGAGGCGTCGGCGTTGTGCACGCCGAGGGCGATGTCAGGCGTAGGAGTCTTGCCCGCGCTGTACGCGAAGGCAGCGTAGAGCGTGTCTGCAGAGACGTTGATCGCCGTCAGGCCACCGACGCCGACGAGGATGCCCAGCACCACTAACAGCGTGCGTCCCTTGCGGCGCGTGACGTCCGCCAGCGACTTGCGCCCGAGCGGCGACAGTGGCAGCCAGCGGCGGCGCGGCTTGTGCATCGTCGTCGTCATTGGCCGGCCTCCTCCGCGGACGGTGCGGCGGGCGCCACGCTGTCGAACGCTGCCTCCATGCCATGGCTGCCGACGACGCGGCCATCCAGGAGCTCGATGCCGGCGCTGGCTCTGGCGGCAAGCTCACGATCGTGGGTAACGTAGATCACCGTCTTGCCGCGCTCGGTCAGGCTTGCTAGCGTTTCGAAAACGGCGTGTGCCGACTGCGAGTCGAGGTTGCCGGTCGGCTCGTCGGCGACCACAACTGGTGGATCGTTGGCCAGCGCCCGCGCGATGGCGACGCGCTGCTGCTGCCCACCTGAAAGCTCGCTGGGCAGCCGGTCTGCGTAGGCGCCAACGTCCACCGCCGTTAGGCACTCCAGCGCGCGCTGTCGCCACCGTCTTCGCGGAACGCCGCCACCGCCGCCGAGCTGTAATGCCAGGGTGACGTTTTCCGCCGCCGTGAGAGTGGGGATGAGCTGGAAGAACTGGAAGACGATGCCCACATGGCGGCCGCGCCACCGGGCCAGGGCGTTCTCCCTCTTCGCGCGCAGCTCCACCCCAGCGAAGAGCACGCGCCCGGTGGTCGGCCGGTCGAGCCCGGTCAGCATGTTGAGGATGGTAGACTTGCCGCTGCCCGACGGACCATTGATGGCAAAGAGACTCTCCGCTGGCACCGTGAAGGTGACGTCGTCGAGGATCACCGTGCGCTGGGCACGCGTCTGGATGACGTGCGAAAGCTGTTCCACGCGCACCAGCGGTGCGCCGCGAGCCACCATCACGGTGCGCTGAGAACCATTGTCCGGTCGTGCCATAGCGCCTAAATCTCCTCTGCGGCACGTCGCCGCACAGAGCCATTCTCTCAGCCGTCGCGAGTGTCTACCGAGCGGGTTCGGCCGCCGCATCATACTACCTACGGCCGAGGTTTGTCGTTGGTGGTGCTACAGGGAGCATCGGCTTCCACGGGTAGCGTCTGCAGATGAAATCGGGCTGCTGCTGGAGCGCGGCACGGCGCGTGGAGTGAACAACACTGATTGAGGAGCCGATTCACGGCAAGACCACCTTTGTTGCGCAAGGCGTGGGCGGAGCCAGCACCCCGTCAGACTCGCGGATGCACTGCGTTCCTCGACAGTCAACCGCCGGGGCACAGCGAGCGGCTTGGCATCGGCTCAAAGTGCGTTGTGGCGTCGTGGGGTACGCTTGGAGCATAGCAAGGGGGAAGCGCTATGGCTCATCGCATCGCGCTCAAGGTCGTGCTCATCTGCGCGCTCGTGCTCGCCGCCAGTGTCATGCTGGCCGCGTCCCCGGTACACTATCCGCGCGCCCCGGCACAATATCCGCGCGCCCCGACTATCTGCCCCGGCCCCTGGTCGCCTGTCGATGGCGTCCCTGCGATCCGCCCGCGCAATGGCTGCACGCCCTCGTTCACCGAGCAGGACATGCGCACCTATCTGGCGGCGAATCGTCAGCTCGCCTTGGCGACCGAGCCGAACGACATAGCCTTCGTCGGGACTCCGCAGATCGTCTCGATTCGGTTCCTGAGCCTGCGCGGTCTCAACCTCAGCCGCGACCCGTATGCGCCCGCCTGGCGGCTATCGGACAGAGTCGTCTGTTACGTCTCCCTGCAGGGAACCTTCTTCCCAATTCATCGTCTTGCTTCACTTCCAGATCATCCCGTGCTGCACTTCACCCGCTCCGCCTACATCGTCTTCGACGCTCACACGGGCAACGTACTCGGCAGTGGATTCGACGATCTGCTTGGCTAGCTTCACTTGCCTCTGCTGCTCTAGCGCAACACGCTTACCTGACCAATCATTAGTCAGCCGCATGCCCACTGCTGGCAGCCGCACATGTGCTCGTCACACCAGCGAGTCTGGCTGCTCCAGGTGGCGCACCAGCGTGCCCATGAACTGAGCAGCGGTTGCGCCGTCCACGATGCGGTGGTCGCCGGAGAGCGAGATCCAGCAGCTCGGCCGTGCCCGCACCTCGTCGCCGACCACCAGCGCGCGCGGCTTGATCGCGCCGAAGCCGACGACACACGCCTCGGGCGGATTGATGACGGGCGCGCCGGTATCCACCGGGCCGGACGCGCCGACGTTGGTGATGGTGATCGTGCTGCCCGAGAGCGACTTCGCGTCCAGCGTGCCCTCGCGCGCCAGCCGCACCAGGCGATCGCACTCCGCCGCCAGCAGAGCCAGTGTCAGCGCGTGGGCGTTGGCGACGACGGGCACCAGCAGGCCACGCGGCGTGTCGGTGGCAATGCCGACATGGATGCTGTGCTTGACGACGATGGCATTGCCCTCCTCGTCCCAGCGCGAGTTCATGATCGGATGCGCCTTCACCGCCTCGACAAGCGCTCGCACGAAAAACGGTGTGACGGTGAGATGCTGGTCCGCGTAGGAAGGGTCGCCCTTGAGCTGACTGCGCAGCGCAACCAGTGCTGAGGCGTCGAACAAGCTGTACTCGGTGAAATGCGGGATCGTCGTCGCCGCCCGCACCATGCGCGCCGCGATGGCCTTGCGCAGCCCGATCGTGCTGATGCGCTCTTCGTCCGCCGCCGGCTCCCGTTGCTGCGCCGGAGCGGCGACGGCAGGCGCCGCCTCGAGATCTTCGACGCGGATGCGCCCACCGGGTCCGGTGCCCCGGATGGTGGCGAGGTCAATGCCGCGCGCCGCCGCCATCTTGCGCACGAGCGGGCTGGCGGAGAGCGGCGCTTCACTGGGTGACGCGGTGGGCGCCGCAGGCACCGCGGACGCTGTCGCCGCGGCCGCACCGCGCCGGCGGCGGGTGAAGGTCTGCGCGGGGCCCTCGGTGCCATAGCCGACAAGGACCGGGCCATGGCTATCTCCGGTGCCCGCCGCGTCGCCGGCCGGCCTAGCGGCGCCGGTCTCCTCGATCGTGACGAGCGGCGCGCCGACTGGCACCGTGTCTCCGGGCTCGGCGTGCAGGCGCGCGACGGTGCCGGCGAAGGGCGACGGAATGTCCACCAGCGCCTTGGCGGTCTCGACCTGGCAGAGCGGCTGGTTGAGGTGCACGGCGTCGCCCACCTGGACGAGCCACTGCACGAGCTGCGCCTCTTCGAGGCCCTCGCCTAGGTCGGGAAGCAGGAACTGACTCATGCGCCTAATACTCCCGGGTGCGGTCCACAGCCTCCAGGATGCGGTCGGCATCGGGGAGGAAGAGCTTCTCCACGCGTGAGGGCGGATAGGGCGTCGTGGCGCTGCCAACGCGCTCGACCGGTGCGGCCAGCACGTCGAAGAGATCGTGCATTAGTCGCGCGGCGATCTCCGCGCCCATGCCCATAAACACCGGCGCCTCGTGGACGACCACCGCGCGCCGCGTCTTGCGCACCGAGGCGGCCAGCGTGTCCATATCCAGCGGCGCGAGGCTGCGCAGGTCGATCACTTCGAGCGAGACGCCCTCGCCCGCCGCGGTTTCGGCAGCGGCCAGCGCCGTCTGCACCGTCGGCCCGTAGGCCACCACCGTCGCGTCGCTGCCCTCGCGCGCGACCCGTGCCCGATCCAGCGGCAGCGGCGGCAGCGGCAGATCCAGCTCCTGGCGTGCCCAGTAGCGCGCCTTCGGTTCCAGGAAGATCACCGGGTCCGGGTCGGCGATGGCGGCGGCCAGCAGCCCGTACGCGTCCCCCGGCGTCGCGGGGGTGACGACCTTCAGCCCGGCGGTGTGCGCGTAGTACGTTTCCGGGCTTTCGGAGTGCTGCTCGATGGCGCCGATGTTGCCGCCGTAGGGGATGCGGATCACCAGCTGCGCGTTGACGGCGCCGAGCGTGCGCGTGTGGTACTTGGCGATGTTGCTGGTGACCTGCTGGAACGACGGGTACGAGAAGGCGTCGAACTGCATCTCAGCTACCGGGCGAAACCCCTTCATCGCCAGGCCGAGTGCCGTGGCGGCAATGGTCGCCTCCGCCAGCGGCGTGTCGAAGACGCGCTGCTTGCCAAACTCGGCCTGCAAGCCGTCGGTGACGCGGAAGACCCCGCCAAGCCGCCCCACGTCCTCGCCGAAGACCAGCACGCGGTCGTCGTTGGCCAGCGCGTCATGCAGCGCCAGATTGAGCGCCTTGCCCATGGTGACGGTGCTGGTACTCATTCCCCGGCCTCCGCTTCCAGGCCGCTCACGAACTCGGCCTTCTCACGCAGCAGCGCCTCCGGTGGCGCGGCGAAGACGTGATCGAAGACGCGACTGGGATGCGGCACCGGCGCCGCGAGCAGCGTCCACCGCATCGCCGAGGCGCGCTCGTCGGCTTGACCCTGCACCGCCTGCGCGAAGGCATCATCCCAGGCATCGCGTGCGCGCAGCCGGGCGGCGCATTGCTCCAGCGGGTCACGCGCGCGCCACGGCTCGACATCTGCATCCGTGCGATAGCGCGTTGGGTCGTCGGAGGTGGTGTGCGCCTGGATGCGATAGGTGAGCGCCTCGATGAGATACGGTCCCTCACCGCGGCGCGCGCGCTCAGCGGCGGCACGCACGACGGTGTAGACGCTCAGCACGTCGGTGCCGTCCACCCGCGCGCCAGGAAAGCCATAGCCTGCGGCGCGGTCGCTGATGCGCCCGGCCACCTGCTGCTTCGCTGGCACGGAGATGGCCCACTGGTTGTTCTCGCAGAGGAAGACGACGGGGGCATTGAAGACGCCGGCGAAGTTCATCGCTTCGTGCCAGTCGCCGGTGGAGGTGGCGCCTTCGCCGAAGCCGACCAGCACGGCCGTCTCTTCGTGATCCAGCGTGCAGCCCATCGCGAAGCCCACGGCATGCGGAATCTGCGAGCCGACCGGGATGATGAACGGGGCGAAGCGATACTCATACGGGTCCCACGCCCCGTGCGCGAGCCCGCGGAAGATGCCGAGGATGGCGCCCGGATCGATGCCGCGACAGACCGCCATCGCGAAGTCGCGGTAGTAGGGGAAGATCCAGTCGGTCTGCTCCATGGCGCAGGCCGCGCCGACCTGCGCCGCCTCGTGGCCGGCATACGGTCCCCACAGCCCCAGCTCCCCCTGGCGCTGAAGGTTCAGGCCCTCCTGGTCGAGCCGCCGGCTGATGGCCATCAGCCGGTACAGCTCACGCAGCTGCTCGTGCGAGACGGGTGCGTCGCGCTCCGCTTCGGCCGTCAGGACGCCGTCCTGGTCCAGCAGTGCGGCGATAGGGTCGCGCTCGCCTGCGCTGGCCTCCGGCCGCGTATCAATCGCATCTGCCATGCTTGTTCACCCTCCACCCTATCGCTCGGGAACCTCGGCTGTGGCGCTCACCTCGTCGACCACGAGCTCCTCGACCGTCGCGCTCGGGTTGATAGCCGTGTCGGCGCAGTGGCGCAGATCCATCTCTTCGAGCACCTTCTTCTTGCCCAGCACATGCTTGACGAGCACGAAGGCGCGCGTGAGCTGTTCCGGCTCCAGGTCGTAGCCTAGCTCGCGCAGCTGTGCGTTGAGCGCGGCGCGGCCCGAAAGCTTGCCGACGTGCATGCGGTGCTCGTGTGGCGGCAGCCCGATGTCCTCCGGCCGCATGATCTCATACGTGCGCCGGTCTTTGAGCACACCGTCCTGGTGAACGCCGCCGCCGTGCGCGAACGCGTTGGCGCCGACCACCGCCTTGGTCCACTGCGGCTCCATGCCCGAGAGCCGCGCGATGAGCCGGCTGGTCGGGATGATCTTCGTCGTGTCCACGCGCACGTCCAGGTCGAGGTCGGTGCGGCGTGTCTTGACGGCCATCACCACCTCCTCGGTGGCGGCATTGCCCGCCCGCTCGCCCAGCCCATTGAAGCAGGTGTCCACGCGCTCGGCGCCGTTGACGAGGCCGGACATAGCGTTGGCCACGGCGAGGCCGAGGTCGTCGTGGCAGTGCGCCGAGATGCGCACGTCCGGGAACTCGCGCTTGACCTCCGCCACCAGCTGGCCGAACTCCCAGGGCAGCGCGAAGCCGACCGTGTCGCAGAGGGCGACGAAGCGCACACCTTCTTTCAGCACCGCACCGACGACTTCGAGGATGAAGTCATGCTCGGTGCGCGTCGTGTCTTCGAGGGCGAAGTCCACGTTGGGCGTGTATTGCCGGCCGCGCGCGACCGCCGTGCGCGCCAGCTCCAGCACTTCGGCGCGCGACTTGCCCAGCTTGGCCTCGCGGTGCAGCGGCGACGTGCTGATGAAGGGATGAATCGAGCTCTGGGCGGCGTCTTTGACGGCCTCCCACGCGCGATCGACGTCCTGGGGGAAGGCGCGCGCAATCGAGCAGATCTCGGCATTGTGCACATTGCGGGCAATCAAGCGGATCGCCTCGAACTCTGGCTCGCCGGAGATGGCAAAGCCGCAGTCCAGGGTGTCGAATCCCATAGCGGCCAGCGCGCGCGCAATCTCGAGCTTCTCCTCGGCGAAGTAGTTGATGCCGGGGGTCTGCTCGCCGTCGCGCAGGGTCGTCTCGAAGAACTTGACAATGCGGGGCATGCGGCTCTCCCTCACTATTCCAGCCAGCTAAACGGATACCGGGCGTCGTCGCAGTCTTCGGCTGCCGCGGCCAGCTTCAGCGGGCGGAAGGTGTCCACCATCACAGCCAATTCCTCGGTGCGCTCTGCGCCCAGGCTCTTCTCGACGGTGCCGGGATGCGGCCCGTGCGGGATGCCGCGCGGGTGCAGCGTGAACGAGGCGACCTCGACGCCCTTGCGGCTGCTGAAGTCGCCGCTGACATAATAGAGCACCTCGTCGGAGTCGATGTTGCTGTGATTGTAGGGCACCGGCACCGACAGCGGATGATAATCCAGCTTGCGCGGGCAGAACGAGCAGACCACGAAGTTCGGCCCCTCGAACGTCTGGTGCACCGGCGGCGGCTGATGCACGCGCCCAGTGATCGGCTCGAAGTCGCCGATGTTGAAGCTATAGGGGTAGAGATAGCCGTCCCAACCGACGACATCCAGCGGGTGGAAGTCGAAGAAGTAGGACATGACTTCGCCGTTCACCTTCACGCGTACTTCGTATTCGCCGCGCTCTGCGTGCGCCGGCAGCTCGCTCGGGCCGTGCAGGTCGCGCTCGGAGTAGGGCGAGTGTTCGAGCATTTGGCCAAAGGCGTTGCGGTAGCGCTTGGGCGGCTGGATGTCGCCGCCGAACGCCTCGACGACGAGCATGCGCTGGGGTTGCCCACTCGCGGTCGCCGGCTGCGCCCGCCACGTCGTGCCGCGCGGGATCACCAGATAGTCGCCCTCACGGTAGGGCAGCGTGCCGAACGTTGTCTCCAGGGCGCCGCTGCCTTCGTGAATGAAAAGCACCTCGTCGCCCATCGCGTTGCGGTAGAAGTAATCCATGCTCTCGGTCGGCCGCGCGACCGAGATGGTGCAGTCGGCGTTATAGAGCAGCAGCCGGCGGCCGGAGATGGGATCGCCGCCTGCCGCAATCTCCTTTGTCTTGAGATGGTGGTGGCGATGCACATCTTGCGGCCACTCCTCGTGGCAGTCCGCGCCGTGGCGCTCGATGCGCGAGACGCGTGTGGGGGGATGCTGATGGTAGAGCAGCGAATAGCAGCCGCTGAAGCCCTCCTCGCCGAACAGCTCTTCGGAGTAGAGGCCACCGTCGGGCTTGCGGAACTGTGTATGCCGCTTGTGTGGCACCTGGCCTAGCGCTTGATAGGATGGCATCGTTCGCCTCCTTTACCTTATTCACCACAGAGTACACAGAGTACACAGAGTACACAGAGAGAAGAGAGGTGTGTCAGTCACGCGTTAGAACCTGCGTCTCGCGACCTCTCAGCTTTCGAACCCTCTCTGGCTCTTTCTGAGTTCTGTGAACTCTGCGAGCTCTGTGGTGAATCATTTGCCTTCAGCTATAGGTTACCCCGCTGCGCCTGCTCGCGCTCAATGGCCTCGAACAGCGCCTTGAAGTTGCCTTCGCCGAAGCCGCGGGCGCCTTTGCGCTGGATCACCTCGAAGAATACGGTCGGGCGGTCCTGCACGTTCCGCGTGAAGATCTGTAGCAGGTAGCCGTCGTCGTCGCGGTCTACCAAGATGCCCAGCTTGGCCAGCTCCGCGATCGGCTCATCGATCTTGCCGATGCGTCCCTCGAGCTCCTCATAGTAGGAGGGCACGCCCTGGATGAACTCGACGCCCTGCGCCTTGAGCCGCACCACCGTGTCCAGGATGTCGCCGGTGATCATGGCGACGTGCTGCACCCCTGGACCGCGATAATATTCCAGGTACTCGTCGATCTGGGACTTCTTCTTGCCGACCGCCGGCTCGTTGATCGGGAACTTGATCTTGCCGTGGCCGCCCTCCATCACCTTCGACATCAGCGCCGAATACTCCGTGCTGATGGCTTCGTCGGTGAAGTGGATCATCTGCTTGAAGCCCATCACGTCTTCGTAGAATTTGACCCACTCGTTCATCTTGCCCAGCTCGACATTACCGACGACATGGTCAATCGCGCGCAGGCCGCAGTCGCGCGCGCGCTGTTCGGCGGTCGCTTCGACGGCACGATAGCCCGGCAGGAAGGGTCCCTTGTAGTCTTGCCGCTCGATGAAGCTGTGGATAGTCTCGCCGTAGGTGAAGATGGCGGCGCGCTTGACACGGCCGAACTCATCTTCCTGCACCACCGGCTCGTGCGCGCTGGTGGCCCCGCGCGCGATGGCCTCCCGATAGGCGTGCTCGGCGTCTGGCACCTCGAGCGCGATGTCTTTCGCGCCGTCGCCGTGCAACAGCACATGCTGAGCGATCGGACTCTCCGGGCTGAGCGCCGAGGTCAGCACGAAGCGGATCTTGCCCTGCTGCATCACGTAGCTGGCGCGGTCGCGCAGGCCTGTCTCGAGGCCCGCATAGGCGACGGGGATGAAGCCGAAGGTGGTGTTGTAGAACCGTGCCGCTTGCTTGGCGTTACCGACGTAGAACTCGACGTGGTCCCAGTTCTTGATCGGCATGAAATCCTGTTCTGGCATGGGTACTCTCTTCTCCGTGGGAGTCTCAGCACGTCCGCCACGCGTCGGCGGCGGTGGGGCACTGACTCGAAATGCATTCAGCAGGGGGAGAGGTGCATGGCGAGTGCCACGCATCCGGCGCTGGCGCAGATCGGGGGCGAGTGCTCGCGGCGAATCGTGTCGTTGATGTAGGTGGGGTCGCCGAAGATGGCGGCGAGGGTGCGGGGCGCGGCAGTGCGGCGGCCCGCGTCCGTGGCGAGCGCCAGCGGCGCGGCGTGTGTTCGCCGTGTGCGGCGGGAAGCTGAGCCCCGGCAAGCCTCCACCCGTAACTCCTTTGTTTCGGGTCGTCCGATCATCCCCCGGCGGCACCGCAGCTGGTCTACAGTGCGCGGGCGGATATGCGCGTTCGTGGGCATTATAGCACGCCGCCGGGCGGCGCTCCCGCTCGCCGGCGCCGGAGCTGATCCTGGCGCCAATAGACCCATCTGGGGGACACAGGACGCCCGTTTGGGGGAGGTCGCTTGACGCACGCTCGCCGCTCGCCATATACTCCCCGCTGCCGTGCGCGTGCCGTGACACGAAGACGGGGCGCCCACGCATCGGCCAGGGGGACGATAGACATGCCAGTGTTCCGACGCGCGCGCCCGACGGGGTCCATCTCGCGCGATACGACGATTGTGGATGCCCCTGAGCGCGGTGGCCTGACCCCCGTCGCGAGCTGGCCGGAGGCCCGCCTCTTCCAGGCCAGCGCGCCGGCCCCGGTCTCCTCACTCTTCGCCGGCGTCTGTCACTACTATCACGACTGCTTCTCCGCGGACTCACGCGGCGGCATCCTCACCAACATCTTCGACAAGAACCAGGCGGAATACCTCACCTTCGCCGACGCAACCGAGTTGTTGCTGACCAACCAGGCGGATCGGCTCGAGATGCCGCTCAGCACCGCGGTGACGGCGCAGAATGCCGCCGATGTCAACCGGCGCGAGAAGTTCCTGATCTACGGCTCGCTGTTCCTGGTCGGGCGTGGGCAGCCGCAGGGCAAGCGTAAGGGGGAGCTGTACTGCGCGCCACTGCTCTACTGGCCCGGACGCATCGAGCACGAAGGCTCGGTGGCCTGGTTGGGCATCGACATCGAGGAGCAGCGCATCAACTTCCCGCTGCTGGCCTCGCTGATAGACGCCGACAACGACGAGCAGGCGCAGGCGTATGCCGAGGCAATACTCGCCCAGGTGCCGAGCGCCCCCTTCGATAGCGCCGGCATTCGCGAGTTCGCCAGCGTCGTGGCCGAGCTGATCCCGGACCTGCGCACCGACGATCTCCAGGCGTTCCCCGAGCTGCAATCCGAGGACGCACTGCGCTATCTCGTCGAGCACGACAGCCCTGTGCAACTACTCTGCGCCTCCGCCATGGCGCTGATCCGCCGGCCCACCGAGGCGCGCGGCGTGTTGACCGAGCTGCAGGAGATGGGCAATCGCGGCGATATGTCGCAGCCGCTGGCGGCGATCTTTGGCGACGCCGCCAAGCCCGCGGCGACCCCGAGCGCGGGGGGCGCCGTGCAGGGCGCGCGGCCCATCCTCTCGGGCGCGGAGCTGAGCCACGCACAGGGGCGTGTATTGCGGCGGGCGGAGCACCGCCCGCTCACGCTGGTGATTGGCCCGCCCGGCACCGGCAAGTCCTTCACCATCGCGCAGATCATCCTCGATGCAGTGGCACGCGGCCAGACCGTCTTGCTCTCCTCCAAGATGAACAAGGCGGTGGACGTCGTCGTCGAGAAGCTCAAGCCACATCTCGGCAGCCTCACGGTGATCCTGCGCGGCGGCGACCGCCGCTACCGCGACGAGCTGAAGCAGTTCCTCGACAACCTCTTCGACGGCACTGGTGCGCCGCAAAAGCCGCGCCCGGGCGAGATCGAGATGCTGGAGGAGCGCCTGAGCGCCGCCGACACCGACCTGGCGCTGGTAGATGCCGAGATCGCCGCCGTGCTCGAGTTGGAGAGCCGCTGGACGCATGCGAGCCACACCCTGGCGGCGCTGCGCACCCCGCCATACGATGAGCAGCGCGCGGCGGAGGCGGGCGTGGGCGGGCTGCGGCGCATGGCCGAAGAGCTGGGGCGGCTCGAATCCAACAAAGCGCCGGTGCTCAGCTGGATGGCGGGGCGCAAGCGCGAGCAGTTACTGGCGGAGACCGCCACGGCGCTCGGCATGGAGGCGCGGCATCTGGACAGGCTCGGCGCGGTGATCGGGCGCGAGGAGGCCCGCGCGGAGCTGGCGGACATCGAGGACGAGCTCGCCCTGCACGATGAGATCAATACCCTGCTCACCCGCCATGCGCGCCTGCGTATGGACCGCGGGGCGCTGGTCGGCGAGCTGCTCTCGGCGCGGCGGCGCGACGCGCTGGCGGACGCGCTGCGGTTGAATCGGCGCACGCTGGCGCTCTTCAAGACGGCGCTCGAAGCGCGCAGCACGGCCGAGCAGGATAAGATCTTCGCCGAGCTGGATTTCGCGGCGCTGCTCAATACCTTCCCGATTTGGGCGGTGACGAATCCCCACGCCGCCGAGCTTTTGCCGCTGGGCCGCGAGATGCTCGACATGGTGATCGTGGACGAGGCCTCGCAGTGCGACGTCGCCAGCGCACTGCCGCTGCTCTATCGCGCCAAGCGCGCCATCGTCTGTGGCGACCCCAAGCAGCTGCGGCACCTCTCGTTCCTGCGCGAGGACCGCCAGGCGGCGCTCGCCTCGCAGCACGGGCTTTCGGCCAGCCAGCGCTCGCAGTGGAACTATCGCACGCACAGCCTGCTGGATGTCGTGAACGGCGCACTGCCCTCCCAGGACGACGTGGTGCTGCTGGACGAGCACTACCGCTGCCTGCCACAGATCATCGAGTTCAGCAATCGCCACTTCTACGGGCAGGCGCTGCGCGTCATGACGCGCCGTCCCGACACCATCGGCCTCAAGAGCGTCGAGCTGCGCCGGGTCAATGGCCGGCGCGAGAAGGCGGGCTACAACACTGCCGAGGCCGAGGCGATTCTGAGTGAGATCAACAAGCTCGCGCGGGCGGAGGCCAAGAAGGCGCCGGGCGAGCGCCTGTCGATCGGGGTGCTCTCACCCTACCGCGACCAGGTGAACTATCTCAACAAGGTGCTGGCGGCAAAGCTGAAGTCCAAAGTGGTGCAGGATCACGATCTGATTGTCGGCACGGCGCACACTTTCCAGGGCGATGAGCGCGATGTGATGCTGCTCAGCTTCTGCGCCGATCCCACCTCGCACCGCAGCACCGTCACCTTCATGAACAACGACAACCTCTTCAACGTTGCCGTGACCCGCGCCCGCCGCCGCCAGGTAATCTTCTCTGGTCTTGACGCGCGCCACCTGCCGCCCGGCCACCTGCTGGGAGACTACCTCAACTACGCCGCCGACTGCCTGGAGCCGGAGAACCCTGAGGGCATCTCGACGCGTGGCAGCGGTTTTGAGACGGAGCTTGCGGCGACGCTGCGCAAGCGCGGCGGCTACATCGTGTTCGTCGGTTATCCAGTCGCCGGCTTTCATGTGGACGTGGTGGCGCAGCGCGGCAACCAGGCGCTGGCCATCGCCTGCGATGGTGACCCCGAGCGCCGCGCCCTCCCCAACGATCCTCACTCGCTCGACAGCGTCTCCGGCCAGGCGATTCTGGAACGCGCCGGCTGGCGTGTCCATCGCATCCCCTACCGCCGCTGGCGGCTCGATCCCGACGGCTGCCTCGCCGAGATCGACGCGCTGCTGGGCGCCGTGGACGCCGACGAGGCTGGCTAAGGGTGCCAGTGCGATAGCGCTCGTCCAGGATGTGCGCCAGGCCATGACGCTGATGCCATACCCATGCTCGCTGTGAGAACACCGCCGTCGCTGTGAGCAGCGTGTCGACGCTGGTCGTCGGTGCGGACATGCAACTTATGGGGCCAGGATCGCCAACAAAGACGACGTATGCCCGGCTCTTCCTCGCCCATTAACTGGGACGCCTCCCTCGCCGTGCTGGACCCAACCGACCTCCACGCCCCGCTCGACACGCGCGATCACCACCGCAGCACAGCACGCCATTCGTAGCGCCAGCACTTGACAACGTATAATTCGATCCGTATACTCGTGATAGGATAATCTGCCGCGAATGATCTCGACCAAATACTACTGCTTTGAACAGCAGTGCGGAGGACTACGCGATGACCAGGCGCAAAGTGAACAATCCGCTCGCGCTGGCGGTGCTGGCATGTCTGTTTGAACGCCCTATGCACCCCTACGAGATAGCGAGCACGCTGCGCGAGCGTGGCAAAGACCAGAGCATCAAGCTCAACTACGGCTCCCTCTATACCGTCGTCGAGGCGCTGCAGCAGCATGGGCTGATCGTCGCGCAGGAGACCGAGCGCGAAGGCCGCCGCCCCGAGCGCACCATCTACCGCCTCACCGACGCCGGGCGCATGGAGCTCATCGATTGGGTCAGCGAGCTGCTGAGCACGCCGGCCAAAGAATTCACCCGGTTCGAGGCCGGTCTCTCGCTCGCGGGAGTGCTGCCGCCCGAGGACGTCGCCGCCCTCCTCACGCAACGCTGCAGGGCGCTCGAAATTGCAATCGCCCAGGACCGCTCCACCTTGCAGTTTGTCCAGCAGCAGGGACTGGCGCGGCTGTTTGTGATTGAGGGCGAGTACCTGCTGGCGATGCGTGAGGCGGAGCTTGCCTGGACACGCAAGCTCACCGACGAGATCCAGTCTGGGGCGATAGAGGGCATCGCAGAGTGGGCCGCCTTCCAACGCGCCGCAGCCGAGCGGGAAAACAAACTACCCCAAGCGACAGAGCAGCACGACGAGCACGAAACAAAGGAGACGTAGTCCATGACCCGTTGACCACTACAACTGCTGTCACCAACCGCCACGCAACCGGTAATGAGGAGCAGAGATGAAGACCGCATCACCACGTCACTTCAACGATGATCGAACCACCTCAGTGCTACTTGATGGTGGTGGCGCCACACCAGCCACCCTGGCGGCGTCCAAGGTGGCGCGCTGGCTCGCGCTTGGCGCCGTCGCCGGCCCGGTCCTGTTCACGCTGTCCTGGCTCATCCTCGGCTTTCTGAGCCCGGGATACACGGCCTGGGGCATCCACTTCGCGCCCTACTCGCCCATCGTTCAGCCCATCAGTGGCCTGGGACTGGGCCCTACCGGGCCCTATATGAACGCGGCCTTCGTGCTCTGCGGGATCTTCGTCCTCGTCGGCGTGGCAGGCATCTTCCTGAGCGTCACGGAGATCGGCGCCGTTGCGCGTTGGAGTTGCGCGGTGCTGCTCTCTTTGTCGGCGCTGGGCATAGCGATGGACGGCGTCTTCACCCTGCAGACGTTCTTCCTGCACTTCATCGGCTTCGGAGTGGGCTGCGGGGCGGCAGCGCTGGGGTTCCTGGCTACCGGATTCGCGCTGCGCCGTGTCCCGCGCTGGCGGGGGTTCGGAAACCGGCTGCTTCTGGCCGGTCCGCTGACGCTCGCGCTGATCGTCCTATCGCAGGTGACCTTCGACCAGACCGCAATCATCGCCGGACATGGGATTGCCGGACTGACGGAACGCATCATGGTCGTCGATGTCCTCTCCTGGTTCGCGGCTTTGGGCTGGCTGGCCTTCCGCCGTTCCTAGCGATCGGAGAGGAGGTGAACACGAGAGAAAGCCTGTGGTGCTTTGACGACCGCCCGGCGATCGGCCTTGTCTATACAACCTGTACGCCAGCAAGAGAGGGTAACAACGGATGACCATGACAACCAGCGTCAACAAGCAACCGACAGCGACCGTAGGGGAGCCCTATACGACCGGCTCCGTCACTTCTCACGACGGCACTACGATCAGCTACCGCCAGCTCGGCCACGGCCCAGGCGTGGTGATGCTGCACGGCTCCATGGAGTCTGCCCAAAGCCACATGCAGCTCGCTACGGCCCTGGCTGACGCCTTCACCGTCTACCTACCTGACCGGCGGGGCCACGGCGCCAGCGGCACGTACGGCGCGCGGTACAGCATCCAGACAGAGGTCGAAGATCTGGACGCCCTTCTGATCAAGGCAGGCGCCCACATCGTCTTCGGGGTCAGCTCAGGCGGCCTCATCTGCCTCCAGGCATCGCTCACCTTGCCCGCCATTCGCAAAGTCGCCCTCTACGAGCCCGCGCTGATCGTTCATGGCTCGATGTCGACAGCTTTTCTGGCGCGCTACGACCGCGAAATGGCTGAGGGCAACGTGGCGGCGGCGCTCGTCACGGGCATGCTCGCATCGCAAATGGGGCCACCCATCTTCAACGCTATGCCCCGCTGGCTGCTCGAGTCCTTCACGCGCTCGGCGATGAAAAGCGAGGAAAAGAAGTCAATGAGCGGCGACCTCACGATGCGGTTGCTCGCGCCGACGCTGCACTACGAGTTTCAACTGGTCAAGGAGATGGCGGAGACACTGGAGCGCTTTCGGGTTGTGCAGACGGAGGTGCTGCTACTCGGCGGCAGCAAGAGCCCGGCGTACTTGAAGATCGCGCTGGACGCTCTGGAGAGGGTCTTACCCCACGTCCAGCGGATCGAGTTCCCCGGGCTCAATCACGGCGGCTCTAGCGACGCAAGCAGCACCAATCGCGGTGGTAAGCCGGAACAAGTGGCGCAAGCGCTACGTCAGTTTTTCGCCTAGCCTGCCGACCTCACCGATACATCAGAAAGTGAGACACTTCATGACCATCCAGCCAGCCGCGTCGCTCGGCACGGCCACAGCCACCTCCGCACGGCCGGCCGTCGCGGCCGAGGGGCTCACGAAGACCTATCGCGGCGACGTGCAGGCACTCAAAGGCGTCACCTTCAGCGTCAGGCCTGGCACCGTGTTCGCGCTGCTCGGCCCGAACGGCGCCGGCAAGTCCACCATCGTGAAGATCCTCACGACGCTCTCCCGTCCCACCACTGGGCGCGCCAGTGTTATGGGCCACGACGTCCTGCGCGAGCCTGAGCGCGTGCGCCGCGTGATCGGCCTGGTGGCGCAGAAGTCGGCGGTAGACCTGGAGGCGACGGCTGCCGAGAACCTCACATTGCAGGGCCAGCTTTACGGTCTCTCCGGACCCGAGCTGCGGCGGCGCGTCTCCGGCCTGCTCGAGCGCTTCGGGTTGACGGACGCCCGCAAGCGCATCGCGCGCACCCTCTCCGGCGGCATGCAGCGCAAGCTCGACGTGGCCATGGGCCTCATCCATCAGCCGCAGGTGCTCTTCCTGGACGAGCCAACCACCGGCCTGGATCCAGAGGCGCGGGCGGACATGTGGCGCGAGATCGCCCGGCTGGCGCGCGAGGACGGGCTGACCGTCGTGCTGACGACGCACTACCTAGAAGAGGCAGATCACCTGGCGCAGCACGTCGCCATCATCGACCACGGGCAAATCGTCGTCGAAGGGACGCCCGAAGGGCTGAAGGCCGAGCTACGGGGCGACGCCATCCAGGTGGAGCTTGCCAACACCTACCCCGAAGCCACCGTCCACGCCGCGCTCGGCGGCCTCGGCGACGTGCTCCGCGAGGTCACGTTAGACGGCCGCAGCCTACGCTCGCGTGTCGATCGGGGAGCCGGCGCGCTGCCCACCGTGCTCGCGGCGCTCGACGGCGCGGGCATCCGCGTCGCCACCGCGACGGTTGCCCGGCCGTCTCTGGACGACGTGTACCTGCGCTACACGGGCCATGCCTACTCTGATGACAACAGCAGGGGGACCATCCGATGACGACCGCGCTCGCCAACTCGGCCCAGATCACCACCCGATACCTGCGGGCGTTTCTGCGCCAGCCCAGCTACGTCGCGTTCACACTTGTGCAGCCGGTTATCTGGCTGTTCCTCTTCGGCCAGCTCTTCAAGCGAGTCGTAGAGATCCCGGGGTTCACCGGCAGCTCGTACATTGCCTTTCTGACGCCGGGCGTCGTCGCGATGTCGGCGCTGTTCTCCACCGGCTGGAGCGGCATGAGCTACGTCATCGACATGGAGCGGGGCGTGATGGACCGCTTCCTCGTCTCACCCGTGCGCCGCGGCGCGCTCATCGGCGGCGAGCTCGTCTACCAGGCGGGCATGACGTTGCTGCAATCGCTGATCATCTTGGCGCTTGGCCTCCTCGCTGGGGCGCGTTTCGACGGCGGCATCGCCATCACCATCGCCTTCCTCGTGGGCATCATGCTGCTCGGCACAGCATTCGCTTCCTATTCCAACGCCCTCGCCCTTGTCCTGCGCACGCAGAACTCGGTGATCGGCGCAGTGAATTTCGTGGTGCTGCCGCTCACGTTCCTGTCCTCCACCTTCATGCCGGTGAACCTCATGCCGCAGTGGATGCAGGATGCGGTGAAGTTCAACCCCGTCAACTGGGCCGTCGAGGTGGGCCGCCAAACGCTCAGCAGCAGCATTGACTGGTCGCTGGTAGGAAGAGATCTGGCCCAGCTGCTGGCGCTGACGCTCGTCTGTGCCTGGCTCTCCACCCGCGCCTTCCGCGCTTACCAGCGCTCCGTGTAAGCCCTGCGCGAGACGGTGCGCATTGCCTGCCATCTTCACTCATGCGTCAACGCTGGGGCGAATTGGCGGCGGCTTGGAGCAGCGCTCACGTGCCGATGCGCGGGCGGCGCGCTGGGCAGAGCGGCCCGCGGTCAGGCGGCGTGGTCTGCCGCGCCGCCTGGTCCGGAGGCGGGGTGCGTGTGGATATGGTTAGAGGTCCGCACGCACCCGGCGGCCCGCGCCGGCATCAGTCGCCGGTAGGCTTCTGCTGCACCGTCCAGCCGTTGCCGTCGGGATCACTGAAGAAGACGAACGAGTTCCAGTCGCCGCCTGGCCCGGCCGCCTGGACGCCGTCGTCGAAATGCTGGACCTCGCTGACCGCCACGCCGCGCGCGGCGAGCTCGGCACGGGCCGACTCGATGTCGGACACGACCAGCTGCAAGCCCTGCAACGACCCCGGCGCCATCGCGGCGAGTCCGGTGCCGATGGTGATCGAGCACGCCGAGCCGGGAGGCGTCAATTGCACGACGCGGAACTTTTCGCCCGCCTGGTGGTCGACGTCGACCACGAAGCCACACTGCTCGCTGTAGAAACGCTTGGCCCGGTCCACGTCCGCGACCGGAACGACCACCACTTCGAGCTTCCAATTCATCTGGCATGGTCCTTTCGTGCTGTCGAGCAGGCGCCCGCCAGCGAACCCAGTTGCGTCCACATTGGCGAATCCCCGTGCTAGTCCATTATCGCGCCGCAGGAGATATTGACGTCCGCGCCGGTCATGGTGCGGGCGAGATCTGAGGCCACGAAGGCAGCCACATTGCCCACGTCGGCCAGCGTCGCTGCTCGGTTCAGCAGAGAGGCCCCGCGAATGGCAGCGGTAATCTCGTCGCGTTTCGGTCCCGGCATACTATCGGGGAGAGACTCGGGCACACCGCCCGTTTTCAGGGTGACGACGCGGATGCCGTGCGGTCCGAGCTCGCAGGCCCACTGCCGGCGCAGCCCCTCAAGGGCGTCGAGGGCGATTTTGAAGCCTCCCAGTCCAGGGAGCGTCTGCGGACCCGACCCGCCGAACGCTAAGATCACCCCCGACCCGCGGCTGAGCATATATCTGGCGGCCGCCCTGGTTGTCAAGAAGTGCGTCCGCATCGCGGTCGTAATCGGCCGAGCGAAATCGTCAACCGACAGCTGCGTCAACGGCCGCTGGACATCTCCATATGAGACGAGGTTAAAGGAGATATCGAGGTACCCGGCCTGCTCGACCACCGCGGCGACATATGCGTCAACCGCCTTCTCATCGAGAGCATCAACGACGGCGGTCTCCGCTGCGCCGCCATGCGAGCGGATATCGCCGGCAACCGTGTCGAGCTTCTCCCTGGTGCGGCCAGCGAGGTACACCCTCGCACCTTCACGCGCGAAGGCATGCGCCACGGCGCCGCCGATCGCGCCGCCCGCGCCGTAAATCACCGCAACCTTGTTCTCCAGCAACATCGCGTTCCTCCTGCAGAGCGGTTTCCTCTCCACTTCGACATGCAACGGCGCGCCGGTCCACCCGAATGTACGCGAGCACACACATCGCCGTCGCCTGCACCGTTCTGCCGGATCGTCGCCAATCCGGATCAGCGCTCGCCGAGAGCCTTCGTCACGATCTCGGCGACCTGGGCGGCGGTGCTAAAGTCCGCGCCGGTGAACCGATTCTTGGTCACCGCGAGCGCGATGCCAGTGGCGGTGTCGGCGCTCGCGTGGCTGCCACCGACGCCCGACCACCCGAACGTGGTCGAGCTCTCTGGCGAGCTCGAATTCGGACGGCCGATGGTGTACCCCAGCGTCATGCGGGCATGGTTGCCGAAGACTTGGTCGACGCCTTCGATGGCCACGGCCGACAGTTCGCGCAGCCGTGCGGGCGAGATCAGGCGGACGCCGTCCACCTCACCCAGCAGCGCCGCGTACAGGTGCGCCACCGCCCGGGCAGACATGCTGCCGCCCGCGGGCACGTCGGAGGTCAGAAAGTCGGTGCGGTTGTACAGCTCGGCGCTCGGCTGCACCGCCAGCGGCGCCGCTTTGAAGAACAGCGGCATCATCTGCTCGAGCTGCTTGATCTGTTCGGCATCCATCGGCTCGTTGTCCCCCTCCAGCCGAGCCAGCCGTCCCAGCTCCGCCTGCGGGACGCTGAAGAACAGCTCGTCGGCGACGCCCAGCGGCCCGGCTACCTCCTCGCGCAGCACCTGCGAGATGGGCTTGCCGGTGGCGCGGCGGACGATCTCCCCGATGATGTAGCCGTACGTCAGCGCGTGGTAGCCAAACTTGGTGCCCGGTTCCCACCAGGGCTCGGCGTCGGCAATCGCCGCGCACATCTTCTGCCAGTCGCACAGATCCTCCGGCGTGGTGTCCGCCGGCACGCCCGGCACACCGGCTGAATGGGTCAGGGCATGGCGGATGGTGGCCGTCTGTTTGCCGTGCGTGCCAAACTCGGGCCACAGCTCGACGATCGGCGTGTCGTAGCCGAACACGCCGCGCTCGGCCAGCATGTGCGCCACGCTCGAGGTCATGCCTTTGCCGGTCGAGGCGCTGAAGATCGGCGTGTCGGCTGTGAGAGGGCGGCCGGTCGCCGTGTCGGCCACACCGGCGACGGCGTCGACGACCAGCTCCCCGCGCCGATACGCCGCAACCTGTACTCCTGTCTCAACTTCGGACTCAACCAGCCGGTCGATGGCTTCCTGGACTTGCTTCTGCGCGTCGGTCACAATGCTTCTCCTGCGTTTAGCGGGCCGCGTGCCGGTCTTCTTTCGCCACGCGGAACGACAGATGGGTCGCTCCCGGCGTCTCCAGCGTTCGTAGGTGCTCCAGGTGGATTGGCTGTGATCCAATGTGATCGAAGAGGCGCACGCCCTCGCCCAGGAGCACATGGGCAACATTCATGTGGATTTCGTCGAGCAGCCCTGCCTTCAAGGCTTGTTGCACCGAGCTGGCCCCGTGCAAGGCCACATATTTCTCGCCCGCGAGCTCCTGTGCCTTCGCCAGCGCGCTCTCGATGCCGTCCGTGACGAAATAGAATTGCGTCTTGCCCTTCTTCACAGGTTCTCGTGCCTGCGATTGCAGGACAATCACCGGCCAGTCGGGAGCCGTGCCGTCCGGAAAGACCCACCCCTGGTCGCTGTCAATCATGTCGAAGCTGCGGTGCCCCATGATTACCGCGCCCGAGTCATTGACCGGGTCGCCCGCGACCTCATAGAAGCGGTCCCAAGCGCTCGCAAACCACGCGAAGACCTCTGTGACATCGTCGTCCTTGCCGGCGATGAACCCATCCAGGGAGACCGACAGGCCAAACATGACCTTACCCATGGTGTGCTCCAATCTGCGTAGGTGCGCTATTACGCGCTAGCTGACAACTGAACGGCCTACTCCTGCTGGTTCGCTGAGGTCAGCCGGGCCAGCAGCTCGTCCAGGCGCTCCATCGACTCGTTGATTCCCTCCTCCATGCCAGACTCGACCGCCGCATCACGGTCCTCGACCGACTGGAAGATATCGTTCGTGCGCACCAGCGTCTTGCCCCCGCGCTCCTCGAGGGTGAGCGTCTCCAGCGAGACGTGTCCCGGCGCGCCCTCGAACTCGAAGGTCTGGACGATGCCGTTCTCGGGTGACGGCGTGCCATGGAAGACGCCGTGGAACCCAACCTCGCTGCCGTCGGTGTCGCGATGGGTATAGCGCCACCTGCCGGCGTCACGGACGTCGAAATAATCGATGGTCATAGTCATCCGGCGCGGCCCAAGCCACTGCACGAGCAGCTCTGGATCGGTATAGGCGCGGAAGACCAGCTCGCGCGGCGCATTGAACTCCCTGGTGAGGACAATCTGCGGCACT
>Ga0070707_100001273_pt1 | contig 24807 bp, 25 predicted proteins | sample KBSK5502metaG_FD_65468 | JGI IMG/M metagenome (GOLD analysis project Ga0070707, IMG submission 65468) | Corn, switchgrass and miscanthus rhizosphere microbial communities from Kellogg Biological Station, Michigan, USA - KBS K5-50-2 metaG | ecosystem: Host-associated > Plants > Roots >...
AGCGCCTGAAGCTCGACTGGGACCGGGTCTGGGTGAGCGTCCACGCGGGCGATCCGGGGATGAAGCTCGGCCCCGACGAGGAGGCGATCGCCCTCTGGGAGCAGATCGGCATGCCGCCGGAACGGATCGTGCCGCTGCCCTCGTCCGAGAACTTCTGGTCGGTCGGCGGCCCCGGCCCGTGCGGCCCTGACTCCGAGATGTACTGGGACTGGGGCGAGGAGGTCGGTTGCGGCAACGACGACTGCCAGCCCGGCTGCACGCGCTGTGAGCGCTTCCTCGAGATCGGGAACCTCGTCTTCATGTCGTACGAGCTCCACGCGGACGGATCGCTCACCGACCTGCCGAACAAGAACATCGACACCGGCTGGGGGCTCGAGCGCGTCGCGCGCGTCATGCAGGACGCAGCGTCCGTCTACGACACCGACGTTTACCAGCTGATCATGGACTGGGTCGCCGAGCAGTCCGGCGTCGCCTACGGCGAAACCCCCGACGCAACGAAGGCGCATCGCGTTCTCGCCGACCACGGCCGCGGCATGACGTTCATCGCGGCCGAGGGCGTGGCGCCTTCCAATCTGGGACGGGGCTACGTCCTGCGACGCGTCATTCGCCGGGCGGCCCAGCACGGGCTGCGCATCGGGATGCAGCCGCCGTTCCTGCCCGCTCTCGCCGACGTCGTGGTCGAGCAAATGGGGCACGCGTATCCCGAGCTGATCGAGCACCGCGAGGAGATTCACCGCGTGCTCGCGGCCGAGGAGGAGCGCTTCGGCCTGACGCTCGAGCGTGGGATGGCAAAGTTCGGGGAGGTCGCGCAGAAGGGAGAGATCAGCGCGGAGGACGCGTTCGAGCTCGCGGCGACGGACGGGTTCCCGATCGAGCTGACGGAGGAGCTCGCGCGCGAGCGTGACCTCGTCGTCGACCGCGAAGAGTTCGATCGTCTGTGGGAGAAGCACCGCGACGACTCCCGCTCGGGTAGCGCGGTCCGGAGCGAGCCACGCTTCAGCGGTGCACCGCGGACGGAGTTCGTCGGCTACGAACAGATCGACGTCCGCACGGCGATCATCGCGTACGCCGACCTCGGCGAAGGCTCCTTCCAGGTCAAGCTCGCCGAGTCGCCGTTCTATGCGGCAAGCGGCGGCCAGGTCACCGACGCCGGCTGGATCGAGAAGGAGGACGGCTCGCGCGCCGACCTCATCGACGCGTTGCGGCTCGAGAACGACCAGGAGCTCGTCTTCCGGGGCGAAGGCTTCGCGGAGGGCGACCGCGTCCGCGCCGTCGTGCCGTGGGGCATCCGCTATCCCACGATGGCGAACCACACTGCAACCCATCTCCTGCACAAGGTGCTGCAGGAGGTGCTCGGCGACCACGTCCGCCAGGCGGGCTCGGCTGTGCGACCGGACAAGCTCCGTTTCGACTTCACGCATCCGTCGCCGCTGACCCCGGAGGAACGTGCCGAAATCGAGCAACGCGTCAACCAGCACGTGTTCGCGAATCAGCCGGTGCGGATCTTCGAGACGCCGCTGGCGGAGGCGAGCAATCTCGGGGCGACGATGCTCTTCGGGGAGAAGTACGGCGACGTGGTCCGTGTCGTCGACATCGACGGCTGGTCGGTCGAGCTCTGTGGGGGCACGCACGTCCGCTCGACGGCGGAGATTGGGCCTTTCGCCCTGCTGTCGGAGAGCTCGGTCGGTGTCGGCTCCCGCCGGATCGAGGCAGTCACCGCCGGCGAGGCCTTCGCGCTGCTGCATGAGCGGGCAAGAGAGGCGGATGCGCTGCGCGGCGAGCTCGAGCAGGCCCGGAAGGAAGCGAAGCGGCCGAAGGCCCAGCAAGAGGCCGAGTTCACGATCGTCGACCGCGAGAGCAACGTGCTTCTCGTCGAGACGACGGCGATGAAGGGTGGACCGCTCCGCGACTTCTCCGACCGCCTGCGCCAGCAGGAGAAGGCCGACGGTGCCATCGTCGCCTCGGTCGACGACGGACGCGCATTCCTGGTGATCAACCTTTCCGACTCCCTTGTCGAGCGTGGGCTTGACGCGTCGGAGATGGTGAAAGCGCTGGGCAAGCACATCGGCGGCGGCGGGGGAGGCAAGCCGACGCTCGCCGAGGCCGGCGGCAAGAACCCCGACGGCATCGCCGACGCGCTTGCCGCCGCGAAGGAACTCGTCGCACCATAAGGATGCGCGCGTGAAGGTGCTGGCCCTGGACTACGGCTCCGCGCGGACCGGAGTTGCCGTCTCCGACCCGACCGGGACGCTCGCGCGGCCGGTCGGCGTGGTCGAGCGGGCGTCCACTGAGAACGGGCTCGCCGAGATCGTACGACTCGTGCGTGAGGAGGACGTCAAGCGCATCGTGGTGGGCTTGCCGCTGACACTCCGCGGGACGCGCGGGGAGCAGGCGGCCGAGACCGAGCGCTTCGTCGAAGCGCTGCGCCGTATCGTCGACCTACCCGTCGAGCTCTTCGACGAGCGGTTCACGACCGACCTCGCCCAGCAGACCGCCGGCACCGCACCCGAGGACGCGCTCGCCGCCGCACATCTTCTTTCGACGTATCTCGAGTGGTGCGCGGCGCGCTCGTAGGAATCTGTGCCGTACTGGTCGCGGCGAGTGCCGGGGGCTGCGGCGGGACAAGTAGCGCTGCACCGCCGACGACCACCGTCCGGCAGCTGCGGCAGTTCCGCGTCGTCTTCCCCGAGGGGTTCACGCGCGCACAGATGGCGGCCCGCGTGCAGGCAGTGGCGAAGATCGCCGAGAAGGAGTCGCACCGAAAGGTCAAGCTCTCGGGAAGCGAGTACGCCGCGGCGACTTCGAAGCCGCGCAGGTTCCCCGGCTTCGGTCCCAAGAAGCTGCCCTACGAGGGCTTTCTCTTCCCGGACACGTACGACTTCGACCGCAAATCGACGGCGGCCCAGCTCGTGCAGAACCAGCTAGGGGAGTTCACCTCGAAGTGGGGTCAGCTCAATCTCTCGTACGCACGAAGCAAGAACCTCACGCCGTACGACGTGCTGACGATCGCCTCCATGGTCGAGGGCGAGGCGCAGGTTCCGAGCGAGCGCCCGCTCGTCGCAGCCGTCATCTACAACCGTTTGCGTGACCACATGCCCCTCGGCATCGACGCAACCCTCCGCTACGGGCTGCACATCCCGCCGACGGCGTCGCTGAGTCCGTACCTCGGGAGCACGAGCCCCTACAACACGCGCAAGTTCCTGGGTCTCCCCCCGACACCGATCAACAACCCCGGCATGGCGGCGCTCGAAGCAGCCGCTCATCCTGCGCACGTCGACTACCTCTACTTCGTGCGCAAACCGGATCACAAGCATCACTACTTCACCGCGAGCTACCAGGACTTCCTGAACCACGAGACCCAGTACGGCTACGCGCCGTGATGGTCTACCTGCTCGGCCATCCGGTTGAGCACTCGCTCTCGCCCCGGATGCAGAACGCGGCCTTTGCAGCCGCCGGGCTCGATTGGGAGTACCTCCTGCGCGACGTCCTACCGGAGGACCTCGATGCCGCGTTACGGGAAGTGGAGTACGCGAACGTCACCGCGCCCTACAAGCTCGACGTCGCGCGGATCCTCGGCTCCGAGCTCCCGTCCGTGAACACGATCGTTCGCGGGCATGGGTTCTCGACGGATGCGGCGATCCTCGAGGCGGTCGGAGACGTTCGCGCGCCGGCGATCGTGGGAGACGGCGGGGCGGCGGCAGCGTTTCGCCATGCCTTGCCGCAGGCGGGCGTCTTCTCCCGGCGCGGCGATTGGCCGCCGGACGTCGCCGGCGCCGATCTCGTCGTTCACGCGACGCCGGTGAGGGATGAGCCGTTGTTCGCGCTGAGCGGGGAGCAGACGCTGGTCGACCTGCCGTATCCGCGCACGGCGACGGCCGACGCTGCGGCTGCAGCGGGCGCGCGTGTCCTCGACGGACTGGAAGTGCTCGTCGCCCAGGGAGCCGCGAGCTTCGAGCTCTGGACCGGACGGCCGGCTCCGGTCGACGTCATGCGTCACGCCGTCGGCTTGACCTGAGGCCGCCGGGGGCATAGAAGAAGGGCGATGCGCAGCTGTCGCGAGTGCGGGGGAGAGATTCAGGACCACTTCCGGTTCTGCCCGCACTGCGGCAAGTCGCAGCGCACGAAGGTAGTCGAGTACTTCCAGGGCCACCCCGACGTGGGTGACGGCGGCCTGCGCGTCTCGATCTATCTCACCGAGCCGCAGCACGCTCGTCTCAGCGTCTGGCACGGCGAGGAGGCCGAAGCGGCCATCTCGCTCGACCCCTACGAGTCGAACCGGCTCGCCCGGTTCCTCGTGTCGGCGACGAGGCACCGGCAGCCGAGCCTCGTCTCGCGGGTGCTCGCTCGGCTCTAGCGCACTACGCTCTGCGCCATGACGCTCGAGCTCGCGACCGCAGGAGAGTCGCACGGACCGGCGCTCGTCGCGATTGTCTCGGGCCTGCCGGCGGGCCTCGTGCTCGACAAGGAGGCGATCGACGCCGATCTCCGCCGCCGCCAGCAGGGCTATGGACGCTCGCCGCGCCAGCAGATCGAGGCAGACGAGGTCGAGGTGCTTGCGGGCCTCCGCCACGGACGGACGCTCGGCACGCCGCTCGCACTCGTCGTTCGCAACCGCGATCACAAGAACTGGACGTGGGGGATGAGTCCGTGGCCGCCCGACGGCGAGCCCCAAGGGAAGGGGACGAAGCCGGTCACGCTCCCCCGGCCCGGGCACGCGGATCTCGCCGGCGTGCAGAAGCACGGGCTGACCGACGTTCGGGACGCGCTCGAGCGCGCGTCGGCGCGGCACACGGCGGTTTACGTTGCCGCCGGCGCCGCGGCGAAGGCGCTCCTCCACGAGATCGGGATCGAGGTCACGGGCGCGGCAGTTGCCGAGGCAGGGGCGGATCCCGCCGCTGTCGACGCGGCACGCGCAGACAAGGACACGCTCGGCGGCCGCGTGGAGATAGCGGCGCGTGGTGTCCCGCCGGGGCTCGGCAGCTACGCCAGAAAGGACGACCGGCTCGACGCTCGGCTCGCAACGGCGGTGATGGGCATCCAGGCCGTGAAGGGCGTCGAGATCGGCGACGGCTTTGCGCTTGCAGGACTGCGCGGCTCGGAGGCGCACGACGAGATCGGCACCGACAAGCGGCGCACGTCGAATCGTGCCGGCGGCATCGAGGGCGGTGTCTCGAACGGCGAGGAGATCGTTGTACGCGCCGCGATGAAGCCGCTCCCGACACTCATGAAGCCGCTCTCCTCCGTCGACCTCGCCACAGGGGAAGCTGCGAGTGCGCTTGTCGAACGGAGCGACGTCTCCGCGGTCGAGGCGCTTGCGGTGGTGGCGGAGGCCGCAGTCGCGTGGGAGCTCGCCCGCGCGGCGCGCGAGAAGTTCGGCGGCGATGCGGTCGCCGATTTCGCCGGTGCCTGGCGCGCGTATCTGGAGCGGATCGACTGGGCTCCCCGCTAGACAAGCACGTCGCGCTCGTCGGCTTCATGGGAGCCGGCAAGACGACTGTCGGCGAATACGTGGCGCACCGACTTGGGCGGCAGTTCGTGGACGTCGACGACGCCATCGCCGAGGAGCACGGGCCGATCTCGGAGCTCTTTGCGACGCAAGGAGAGCCTGCGTTCCGGGAGATCGAGGCGCGATTCGTCCGCGAGGCACTGGATCACCCGGAACCCGCCGTGATCGCCCTCGGTGGAGGCGTGGTGGAGACTCCCGGCCTCCTTCCGGACGAGCGGACGATCGTCGTCCAGCTTCCCGTCGACGTCGAGACGGCTTGGTTCCGGGCGCGACGCAGCCATCGCCCGTTGGCGCGGGACGAGGCCGAGTTTCGGCGGCGGTTCGAGCTGCGTGCACCGCTCTACGCAGCCGTAGCCGACGCGACGGCCCGTGACGGCGACGACGTCGTCCTGGCGGCCGCTGGTGTCCACGTCGAGCGCGGTGCCTTGCAGCGGTTGGGCGAGCTCGTCCCCGGCGAGGGCTTCGTTGCGCTCGTCTCCGATCGAAACGTCGCCGGCATCCACGGCATGGACGCGCAGCTCGGGCTGGGGACGCGACTCGCGGAGGTGCACGAGCTCCCTTCGGGCGAGGAAGCGAAGACGCTCGCGGCGGTCGACCGGCTCTGGCAGTACCTCCGCCTCGACCGGGGCGGGACGATCGTGGCGCTCGGCGGCGGCTGTACGACCGATGCGGCAGGCTTCGCGGCAGCCACCTACCTTCGCGGCATTGCGTGGACCCCTATTCCGACGAGTCTCGTGGCGCAGGTGGATGCTGCAATCGGCGGCAAGACGGCACTCGACCTACCGCAGGGCAAGAACCTTGTCGGCGCATTCCACTGGCCGGCGCGGACGGTCATCGACCCCGCGCTGCTGGAGACGCTTCCCGAGCCGCAACGACTCGAGGGGATGGCAGAGGTCGTCAAGGCCGGCCTCCTCGCCCGCGAGCCCTTCTGGGAGCTTCCGGACGACGAGCTTGTCCGCCGCTCGATTGCTTACAAGGCCGCGGTCTGCATCCGCGATCCGTACGATCAGGGAGAGCGGGCCGTCCTGAACCTCGGGCACACGTTCGCCCACGCGCTCGAGGCGGCGGCCGGCTACGAGGGCGTCACGCACGGCCGCGCGGTAGCGCTCGGGCTCCTCGCCGCACTCCGGCTCTCCGGCCACGACACGCAGGTGGTGGAGCAGCTCCTGCGACCCGAGCCCGTCTCTGTCGACCGCGAGCGTGCGTGGAAGGCGATGAGACGCGACAAGAAGGTGCGGGACGGCGAGATCCGGCTCGTCCTCCTCGACCATGACGGCCGCCCGGAATGGGGCGTACGGGTCCCCGACGGAGACGTACGCCGCGAACTCGATAGGTTGATCGCATGAGGATCTCGGTGCTCAACGGCGTGAACTTGAACATCCTCGGCCGCCGTGATCCGAAGCTCTACGGCGGCCTCTCGATCGCAGAGCTCGAGAGCCGAATCTACGAGTGGGCGCGCGCACTCGAGCTGACCGTTCAGTGCCGCCAGACGAACGACGAAGGCGAGTTCGTGAAGTGGTGCCACGACGCGTACGACACCGTCGACGGGATCGTCGTCAATCCGGCCGCGTGGACGCACTACTCGTGGGCAATCCACGACGCGCTCGAGCCGCTCACGATTCCGATCGTCGAGGTGCATCTCTCGAACGTCGACGAGCGGGAAGAGTGGCGGCAGAAGTCGGTGGTCTCCGATCTCGTGGCCGCCCGGTTCGTCGGCCACGGTCCTGACGGCTACAAGATGGCGCTCGAGCATCTCAAGGAGAAAACCGAATGAGCTCGAGGATCGAACGGCTGCAAGAGCTCCTCGAGGAGCCGCTGCTCGTCACGAATCTGGTCAACGTCCTCTACCTGACCGGATTCGACAGCTCGAACGCCGCCATGCTCGTCGAGCCCGAGCGGGTGCGCCTCTTCACCGACTTCCGCTACATCGAGACTGCGCGGGCGGTCGAGGGGGTGGAAGTGGTACAGACGACGCGGTCGGTGGTCGCCTGGCTCAGTGAGAACCTCTCCGGCCGCTTCGGCTTCGAGGCGAACGCCCTGCCGTGGTCGTTCGCGGAACAGCTCCAGAAGGGCGGGATCGAGCTTGTGCCGCGCGAGGGTCTCGTCGAGCAGTTGCGGGCAGTGAAGGACGAGGGTGAGCTCGAGAAGTTCCGGCGGGCCTGCGCGATCACCGACCGGATGTTCGAGCGGCTCGTGAGCGAAGTCCCGTTCGTCGGCCGCCGCGAGCGAGACGTGGCGTGGGACATCACCCGGCTCTACCACGAAGAGGGCGCCGACGAGCCTGCGTTCGAGGCGATCGTCGGCTCCGGGCCAACGGGTGCGCGGCCGCATGCGCGGGCAGGCGATCGCGCGATCGGCGCCGGAGAGCTCGTCGTGATCGACACCGGCTGCAACATCGGCGGCTACGTGTCCGACTACACGCGGACGCTCGCGACTGGTGAGCTCGACGGCGAGATGCGCGAGGCATACGACACGGTGCTCGCGGCACAACAGGCCGGCCTCGAGGCGATCCGCGCCGGAGAGACCGGCGTCGACGTCGACGCCGCCGCGCGCGGCGTCATCGAGACGAGCGACTTCGCGGGCAAGTTCGGTCACGGACTCGGGCACGGCCTCGGCCTCGACGTCCACGAGGCGCCACGGCTTTCCACGGAGAGCTCGGACACGCTCGCGGCGGGCAACCTGGTCACCGTGGAGCCGGGCGTCTACCTCGAGGGCCGGTTCGGAATCCGGATCGAGGACGACGTGATCGTGACCGAGGACGGGATCGATAACCCGGTCCGGTTCACGAAGGAGCTCGTCACGGTCTCGTAGCTAGCCGAACGGGTTTGCAGGCGGGGTACCGGCCCAGGTGAACGCGTACGCGATGAGGACGGCGAGCCCGATCAACAGTACGCCTCCGCCGTAGAGAACGTCGTCCCTCCGGAATTCCTTCGTGCGTTCCGCGGGAAGTCCGGCTTGCGCCTCGTGGATCAGGTCCGCCTGGGAAGCGGCCTCGTAAAGCCCGCCGGAGAAGCGGCGCGTATCTGCTGCGAGACCCATTGGATCCAGGACGGTGGCAACGAAGACGCTGAGGATCCCGACTACTCCGAGTGCGATCACGATCGTGACGACCTCATGCCCTCCGCGCTCTCCGACCGCGCGGCCGATCAGCGCCGCGATGCCCGCCACGGCGAGGCCGACGGCAGCTACGAGCAAGACGAAGTGCGACGCCTCGGTCAGGAGCGAATGCACACGCCGGCCCACTGGAGCCGATCATCGCACTCGCCGCCGGTGGAGGGGCGCCCCGTAGGCGCCCCTCCACCTGAACGAATCAGCAGAACGATCCGAGGATCGTCCCCGTTCCCGGGTTGCCTGGGTTCGGGGCGTAGCCCGGATTGACTTGGACGACGAGGATGCGGTGGTAGTTGCCGGACACCGTCGTGCCCGACTTGTTCACCTTGCTCGTCGTGACGACGCCCATGTACGAGGGGACGCCGCTCGTCGGCGGCGGGCTGTTGCCCCCCGTGGTCGTCCACGGGCTGGTGCAGATGTTCGCCGGCGTAGTCGTCGGCAGGGTGACCGTGCCGAGGAAGCCCTTGAACGCCGACGGTGCGGTGCCGCCGCTCAGAACGTTCAGTTGCCACCACGAGTTGCCCCACCATGTCACCGTCGGCGACGGGTATGGCGGCGCCGCCGTCACGTCCCCGAGCGCGAACGCACCCCGGCTCGGGAAGGCGAACACGATCGCCGTAGTGCTGTCGCTCGCGGCCTGGTAGTACGCGTCGCCCGCGAACGAGGCTCCGACCGTCTCCGGGCCGAGCGGCACGGTGACGGACGGGATCGTGCACGTGACGTTGCCGGCCGAGTCGGTCGTACCGGTGCACTGCTGCGTTCCGATCGAGAGCGTCACGGTCTCGGCGAGGTTCGGCCCGGGCGACGTGTCGTCGCCGTCGTTGTCGTTCGTGCCGTCCTCGACGAGAGTCGCGGTGAGCGTTGCGCCGCTCGCCCCGGCCAGGATGAACTTCGGGCCGGTGTATTTCATCGTCGTCTCCTCCGGCGTGATGGAGAACGACTGCGTGTCGCTGTTCGACAGGTAATCGACATCGCCGGCGAACGACGCGACCATGTTCTGCGTCCCGGTCTGGGTCGGCGTGATCGAGCACGACGCCACGCCGGACACGTCCGTCGTCGCGCTGCACGTGTCGCTGACTCCGAGCGTGAACGTGACCGTCTTCCCGGGGATCGGCGCCCCGCCGTCGGGGTCGGTGAACGTCGCGGTCGCCGTCACCGCGTCGTGGTAGTGCGACGTCAGCGGGCCGGTGTACGCGACCTGGCTTTCCTCCTGGTTCAGTGTGAACGGCGTGGACGAGGTCGACGAGTTGTACGTCGAGTCGCCGGCGAAGCTCACCCCGACGGAGTACGAGCCGGGATCGTCGAGCGGTGTGACGTTGCAACTCGCCACGCCGCTGCCGTCGGTCGTGCCCGAGCAGCTCTCGGCGCCGAGCGTGAAGTCGAGTCTCTGGCCGGAGAGCGGGTCGCCACGAGTGGATGACCCCGGAGCGCTGTCGTCGTTCAGCCTGGCCGAGAGCGTGACCTCGTCGTTGTACTCGCCGCTCGTCGGTCCCGTGTAGGTGATCGTCGTCGGGATGTGGAGCACCGTGTACGACACCGTGTCCGAGTTCGCCACGTAGGCGGCGTCGCCGCCGAACGCGGCAATCGCGCTGTAGTGGCCGGGTGCGGTGCTCACCGTGACCCCGCACGACACGTTCCCGCTCGAGTCTGTGACCGCCGAGCACGTATCACCTCCGGCGGTGAGGAACACCGTTCGCCCGACGACCGGCGTCGAGGCCCCCTGGTCGAACAACGTCGCCGAGAGCGTGATCGAGTCGCCGTTGCTCGCCGACGTTGGCCCCGTGTACGTGATGTCGACCGGGTTGTTGAACAGTTTGTCGAAGTCGGCCGAACCCCAGCCGGTGTTCTCGTCCCAGCCGGTACCCGCCGCGAAGCCGTTGTTGCCGGTCGTGATGTCGTGGAAGTCTCGAGCGTAGGTCGTGGGATCGTTCGCGAGCCCGTAGATCATCGGTGCGTCGAAGCCGACCCCGGGCCGTCCGGTATTCGCGTTGTGCTTGTTGTAGATGACTGTCGCGGCGGCCCAGATCGGCGTGGAGAGGCTTGTGCCGCCGATGCAGCACTGCTCGGAGCCGTCGAACCAGAGGAACGTGCCGATGTCCATGTTCGCGGCGACGTCGGGCTCGGCGCGACCGGTGCAGCTGCTCGATGGGAAGACCAGCTCGCCGCTGATTCCGGTCTGCCACGACGGCCGCGGTTCGTCGTTCCGGCAGCCGCCGCCTCCGTCCGGCGCACCGGTCTCAGACGACCAGTTGCCCGAGCCGTCGATGTTCAGGCTCGTCCCGCCGACCGCGACGACGTATGGGCTGTACGCCGGGCGCGAGGCTCCGACGGACGCGCCGTTGTCGCCGGTCGCGAAGTAGAACGTCTGACCGGTGGCTGCTCCGGCCTGGAGGATGTTGTCCATGGTCGCGTCCGGCCCGCAGCCGTCGCAGCCCCAGCTGTTCGAGATCACCTTGATTCCGGACGACTCTGCGGCCTGGAGCACATCCTCGAGCGTTCCTTGCGAGTTGTCCTTCCCGAGCCAGTAGTCCATGTGGACGCCGGGTGCCTCGCCGTGTCCGATCTGCGTGTCGAGCGCGACCTCGGCGTCGGTGTTCGTGATGCTGCTCGACCCGTCGACGTTGATGAAGTCGAGGCCGTCGTCGCCGGCCCCGCCGACCACGATCTTGGTCGTGCCGGTCGCAGTGGCGTAGCTGTCGTAGTCGCTCTGAGGGAGATGCTCGCCCCACAGCGTCAAGCCCATCGTCTGGCCACTTCCGTTGCCGACGATGTCGTAGCCGGAGCGGAAGTCCTTCCCGTCGTAGCCGCACTTGTTCGGCGGATTCACCTCGCAGGTGTCCGTGTGGAAGACCTTGTAGACGTTGAAGTTCGACAGGCCGGTGATCCAGTTCACGTCGAGACCGGCGGGAACGGCCGGGTCGCGGTCGTTCGCATGGAACGTCCTGCCGTTCTGGGTGTAGTCGTTGATCGTCACCCCGAGCGCCTTCTCGAGCGTCTTCACCGGCCCGGTTGCGTGGACGACGAGGTTCGTCGCCGAGGAGTTGAGGACGGTGACGCCCTGGCTGCGGAGCCAGGACTCGACCGCCGCAACGTCGGCCGCGGTCGGCGCGTACCGCGCCATGTACTGCGCCTGCGTCAGGTAGTGCCCATAGTCCGGGCTCCCCGGCGTACTTGCCGCGCGGATGAGCGCGTCGAGCCCGGCGGAGTCGCGGACGCCGAGACCGACGTTGAGGCGAAAGACGGCGTTCGGGTCGTGCCGGCCGTTCAGGTGCGCCTTCCCGTGGACGACAGCTGTCGGCGTGTCGCCTGCGACCAGCTTCTGCCTTGCTCCCGCCTGGCGAAGGACGCCGGCGTGTGCAGCCGCGAGGCCGAAGACGGCAGTCGCGGCGGCAACGACGAGGAGGACGAGCCTCCCGCGCCACTGGTTCCCCTTCATGATCCGTGCCTCCTCTCGACGCGGCTCGCAGCCGGCCCCTCAGGGCCTGCGTCGCAGTCGAGAGATATCCGAGTGCTGACCGTAGGACGCGCTTCCGGGGCGTGTCAAGAGGTACGGGAAAATCCGGGCACGACGGCGGCGACCCGTTTCCAGCGGTCGATCTCGCAGCTCCCCTGGAGTCGGAGCCGCGCGTGGATGCGCCGGCCACGGAGGACTCCCGTGACGACGGCCTGTTGCGGGCCGATCGCGATGTCGGAGCAGGTCGTGCCGGGCGGCGTGGGCGCGAACGGATGTGCGAGAGAGGCCAGCACCCGGCACGCCCGCGCCGGGTTGGGCACCGTCCCGGCGGATGGGTCACACCTGAGCCTGTAGCGCTGGACGACTCCACCGGCGCCCTGCGGATGGACGGCAATCCGGAGCCGCGTGGAGTTCCCGGTCGACCGCGAAGCTCCGCAGGCGGCCAGGAGCACCGCCGACGCAACGAGGATCGCGACGCGCGCCACGGCTCCGCGGAGGCTAGCGGGAGGGCCGTGTCGATGCCGCTAGACTCCGCCGCCGTGGCCGAGACGGTTGACACGAACAGCTTCAAGAACGGGATGCACATCGAGCTCGACAACAAGGTCTGGCGGATCGTCGAGTTCCAGCACGTCAAGCCCGGCAAGGGCGGCGCGTTCGTCCGCACGAAGCTGAAGAGCCTGGAGGCGGGCGCGGTCGTCGACCGCACGTTCCGCGCCGGCGAGAAGTTCCCCCGCGTGCACACCGAGACGAAGAACGTTCAGTTCCTCTACGACGACGGCTCGGACGTGCACTTCATGGACGCGGAGACCTACGAGCAGTTCGCGTTGCCGCACGGCGATCTCAGCGACGAGCTGCCGTACATGCAGCCGAACGCGTCGGTGCAGGTGCTGAGCGTGAACGGGAAGCCGTCGAGCCTGCAGCTTCCGGCGTCGGTCGAGCTCGAGGTCGTGGAGACGGAGCCCGGCGTGAAGGGCGACACGGTCTCGAATGTGACGAAGCCGGCGAAGCTCGAGACGGGCGCGGTCGTCAACGTGCCGCTCTTCGTCAATGTGGGCGATCGCCTCAAGGTCGATCCCCGCGAGGGGCGCTACATCTCCCGCGCCTAGCTTCAGCCGCGGATTCGCGCCAGGCTCGCCTCCGGCCAGACTTCGGCGACGTCGTAGAACTCGTCGAACGCGGGCGTGCCCTCCGGGATCGTCACCCAGTCGACCTTCGACCGCACGTAGATGTGCACATCGGGCACGAGTGTGCGCGGCTCGTCGAGCGTCCCGCCGCGGATGAAGAGCGCGTCCGGGCGGGAGTAGACGCTGTAGACGGCCACCCGACAGGTCGGACATCGATAGATCCGCTGCGTGCCGCCGTCGTCGCGTGGCACGTCGACAGCGACCGGCTCGCCCTCGACGACCTCGATGCGGTTCGCCTCGATGATCACGTTGAGCGCGAAGGCGCTGCCGGTCTGGCGCTGGCAGTTGAGGCAGTGGCAGCAGTGGACGATCAGCGGCTCCGATTGCAACCGATAGCGAACGGCGCCACACGAGCATCCGCCTGTCCGCTCGCGTTCCATCGGCTGACCCTACCCGCGTTAAGCGGGCAGGAGGGCTCAGCGCCAGCGGTGGACGACGTGCCAGGTACGCCCGGCGTCTGTCGTCTCGATCAGGCGGCGCCTCTCGGTCCCACCAATCGAGAGGAGCACGAAGGCGGTTCCGTGGCCCAGGTCCGCGTCGGCCCAGTCCCCGAAATCGATTTCCGGCCTGGCGACCTTGGGGAGGGCATGCCAATGGTGGCCGCCGTCGTGGGTCACGTAGAGCGTGCCGCGCGACTCCCAGATGAGCCCGAAGCCGCCGTACGTCCCGGCGATCCCGTTCGGGTAGCCATAGATGCTGATGCCCCCGTAGCCTCCGTGTGATGCGGGTGGGGTGAAGGCCACCCGCTTGGTCCCCCGATACACGGCCTTTTCCTGGTTGCCGGCGCCGGGCTGACCGGTGCAGATCGACCACGAGCGAGTCAGGTTGGTCTCGAGAAGATCGGCGCTGAACCCCCTTGACCATCCCTTCGGGCAATAGCTCTCGAACGGCCGGCTCCCCGGCTGCCCCGCGACCAGTCGTCCGTTGTCGAGCTGCGCGTAGTACACGTCGTGGAAGAACCCAACGGCGACGACGGGCCGTGGCGTTCGTCGGACGACGCGCCACGTCGTTCCGCCGTTGGAGGTGACGGAGATCGTCCCCTGCAATTTGCAATGCCAATCCCGGTTCACGCAGCTTTCCCAGCCAGTGCCGAGCATTCCGTGTCTGCCGTCGCGGAACGCGACGGCGTTCGGGACGAGAGCCGAGCGCGGGAGCTTCGGCGAGCTCCGAGTTGACGCTCCGAACGCAGCGGACACGGCGACGAGACAGACCGCTGCGACCAGCACCGCCAGCCTCGTCCTCATGGCCAAAGAGTACGCCTACGGGACCGGGCGGTAAGGTCTCGCCGTGCCGTCGCTCGCCGACACGACGATTCGCCTGCTCGGCCAGGAGCCGCTCGCCGGGCGGGTTCCCGCCGCGGAGCAGCTTCGGCTCGCCGAGATTCTCGACAGGGCCGGCTTCGCGTATCTCGAGGTCTCGGGCGGCGGCTGCTTCGACGCGGCGGTCAAGCGCGGCGTGGAAAGCCCGTGGGAGCGGATCCGCGCCCTCAAGGCGCGCGTCAAGACACCCCTCGGGCTGGCTCTGCGCGGCCGCTTCCTCGTCGGAACGCGTCCCGTAGACGCCGATTTCTCCCGCCGCTTCGTCGCATCCGCGGCGGAAAACGGCATCGACGTCTTCCGGCTCCACGACCCGCTCAACGACGTCTCGAACCTCCGCGAGGCCGCGGAGGCGATCGTCGCGGCAGAACGGGACTTCGAGGCCGGCCTCGTCTACAGCCCGGGCCGGACCGGCGAGATAGAGACGCTGATCGAGCGGGCGCGAATGCTGCCCGAGCTCGGCGCCGTGCGCGTGCTTCTCCACGACCCGACCGGCTCGCTGCAGCCTCACACGGCGGAGGAACTCGTGCAGGCGCTCGCCGACGCGAGCGGCCTGCCTGTCGGGATCTACGCCCAGGGAGCGGGTGGCAGCGCACTCGCGGCCTCGCTCGCCGCGGCGCGCGCGGGCGCTCAGCTCCTCGCGTGCGCGATCTATCCACTAGCACTGACCCTCCACCGCGTCTCGGGCGAGGCACTCGCGGAGGCCCTCGCCGGCGCCGGGCTCGACCCCTGCGTGGACGTCGACGCGCTGTGGGAGGCGACCGACCTCCTCGACGAGCACATCGGCGACGAGCTCGTGACTCCGCTGATGCCGCGCATCGCGGTGCTCGCGGCACGGCACGACCTGCCGGCGAGCGTCGTCGGCGGGATCGACCGCGCGCTCCAGTCGGAAGATGCCGGCGATCGGCTCGACGAGGTGCTCGAGGAGCTCGACCGGATCCGCGCCGAGACGGGCTGGCCGCCCCTCGCGTCGCCGATCGGTCAGGTGCTCGCCTCGCAGGCGCTGCTCAACGTCCTGTCCGCGAGCCGCTACCTCACCCTCGTGGACGAGATGCGTGGCCTCGTCGCCGGCGCGTTCGGGACTCCGCCGGCACCGATCGACCCCGCGCTCGTGCGGGTCGTCCAGCTCACGGCCGACCCCGAGAGCCAGGAGGACGTCACGCTGCCACTCGACGAGGTGCGCGAGCGCGCCGGCGGCGTCGCTACGAGCGAGGAGGAGCTGCTCCTGCTCGGGCTCTTCGGCGAGGACGCCGAACAGCTGCTCCGCGGTATCCGCAACCGCGGCAAGAAGGACGACGACCTCGCTGGCGTGGGGGAGAGCCGTGCTCAGCGCATCCAGGAGATCGTGCGGATCGTCCAGGAGTCCGGCATCGGCGAGGTGACGATCGAGGACGACGAGATGCGGATCTCGGTCCGCTCGACGCCCGATCTCCCGACCGCCGGACCGGCCGGTGAGGGCCTCCTCGCGGTGCCCGAGCCCGAGCTCGCCGCCGCGAATGCCGTCAGCGGCACGCTCATGCGCGTCGAGTCGCCGATGGTCGGCACCTTCTATCGCGCCGCGCAGCCGGGAGCTCCGCCGTTCGTCGAGGTCGGCGACGTCGTCGCGCCGGGCCAGACCCTCTGCATCCTCGAGGCGATGAAGCTCATGAACGAGGTGAAGGCGGACGTCGAGGGTGTCGTGCGCGGTGTGCACGCCGAGAACGCGGAGCCCGTCGAGTTCGGGCAGCTGCTCTTCGAGCTCGAGCCGCTCGTCGGCCGGCCTGCGCTCTGAGATGCCTCTCACAGAGATCGCACCGGGGCTCCGCCGTTGGACGGCCTGGCACGACGAATGGCAGTCGGACGTCGGCTGCCTCGCCGTCGACACCGACGACGGTCTCGTCCTGGTCGATCCGCTCGACCCGCCGAGCGACCTTTCGCAGCCGGAGCACGTCCTGCTCACGATCCACTGGCATGCGCGCTCGGCGAAGGCGCCGCACGTCTGGGCTCACGAGCGCACGGCCAAGCTGCTCGCGAACCGCGGCGTCGAGCTGACCGATCCGATCGGCTCGGATCCGCTGCCGGGAAGAATTCAGGCGATCGAGACGGCGCGCCCGGGCGAGGTCGTCTACTGGCTGCCGGGCCAGCAAGCCGTCGCCGTCGGCGACCTTCTGCTCGGCGCCGGCGCGAAGCCGCACGCTACCGACGAGCCGCTGCGGCTCTGCCCGGAGCGCTGGCTCGGGAAGGCGACACACGAGGACCTGCGCGAGTCGCTCGCGCCGCTGCTCGAGCTACCCGTGAAACGGGTGCTGGTCTCGCACGGAGAGCCCGTGCTCGGCGGCGGCGTCGAGGCGCTCGCCACGGTGCTGGCGGGCTAGGCTCCGCCCGTGTTCAACCGTGTCCTCGTCGCGAACCGGGGAGAGATCGCCGTCCGCGTGATCCGGGCCCTGCGCGAGCTCGGCGTCGAGGCCGTCGCCGTGTACTCGACGGCCGATGAGGACGCGCTCCACGTGCGGCTCGCCGACCGCGCGGTTCGGATCGGCCCGCCGGCCGCCGCCGAGAGCTACCTCCGTATCCCGGCACTCATCGCAGCAGCCGAGACGACCGGCTGCGAAGCCGTCCATCCTGGGTACGGATTCCTCTCCGAGAACGCCGACTTCGTCCGAGCGTGCGAGGACAACGACCTCGTCTTCATCGGGCCCCCGGCGGAGGTGATGGAAAGGATGGGAGACAAGGCGCGCGCGAAGGCAGAGATGCGGGCCGCCGGCGTGCCGCTCGTTCCCGGGACCGAGGGTGTCGCCGAGCCCGACGACGCGCTCGCGGCGGCGGAGGAGCTCGGCTTCCCGGTGCTGCTCAAGGCCGCTGCCGGCGGCGGTGGCAAGGGAATGCGGGTTGTTAGCGATCCCGGCGACCTCCACGACGCCTACCAGCGCGCCTCGGCGGAGGCCCAGGCCGCCTTCGGAGACGGCTCCCTCTACGTCGAAAAGGTGATCACACCCGCGCGCCACGTCGAGATCCAGGTGCTCTGCGACGACCACGGCCATTTCCTCACGTGCGGCGAGCGCGAGTGCTCGGTTCAGCGCCGCCATCAGAAGCTGATCGAGGAGTCGCCGTCGCCGGCCCTCGACGACGAGCTGCGAGAGGCCATGGAAGCGGCTGCCGAGCGCGCCTGCCGGCACATCGGCTACCGGAACGCAGGCACGTTCGAGTTCCTCGTCGGGCCGGACGGTTCGTTCTCCTTCATCGAGCTGAACGCGCGTTTGCAGGTCGAGCATCCGGTCACCGAGTCGATCATCGGGATCGATCTCGTCCGCGAGCAGGTGCGGATCGCTGCCGGCGACGCGCTCGCGCACGGCGGGCGCGCCGGCCCGCGCAGGGGTCACGCGATCGAGCTGCGGATCAACGCCGAGGATCCGGCGCGCGGGTTTGCGCCGGCGCCCGGCCGGATCGAGCGCTTCCGACCGCCGCTCGGGCCTGGCGTCCGCGTCGACACCTTCGTCGAGGACGGGACGCTGATCTCGCCGCACTACGACTCGCTGATCGCGAAGGTCGTGGTCGTCGACGGCAATCGCCGCCTCGCAATCGAACGCGCCCGCCGCGCCCTGACCGAGCTGGTGGTCGAGGGCGTTCCCACGACGCGCGACGTGCTGCTGGACATCCTCGACAGCGACGAGTTCCGCTCGGGTGACTACTCGACGTCCTTCCTCGAAGAGGCCGGAGCTCGGCTGCCGGCTCTGGCCGGCTCTTGAGCCGGATTCTCGTCCAGGAGTCGGGCGGGTCGGTGCGCGTGAGCGAGGCAGCGCTGAGCGAGATCGTGCGCAGGGCGGTCGCATCGGTCGACGGCGCGCAGCTGCGGAAGGGACGCCGGCGGCTGGGTGTCGAGCTCGAGGACGGACGCGCCCGCGCCGAGCTGCAGCTCGTCGTCGCGTACGGCCATGTCCTCCCCGAGGTCTCGGTTGCGGTGCAGGAGCGAGTCGCCGATGCGCTCGCACGGATGTGCGACGTCGAGGTCGAGGCTGTGCACGTGACGGTGGAGGAGCTCGTCCGGTCGTGACCACGATCAGCCGCCGCGAAGCTCGTCGCGCCGCCGTCTTCATGCTCTTCCAGTGGGACGTCACGGGACGGCCGCTGGGCTCGCTCTACGAAGGCGAGGTCGATAGCTACACGCGAGAGCTCGCCGACTCGGTGGCCGAGCGCGCGACCATGCTCGACGAGCGCATCACGTCTGCCTCCGACGACTGGACCGCGGACCGCCTCGGCGCTGTCGAGCGCAACGTCCTCCGCGTCGCGCTCGAGGAGCTCGACGAGGGGCAGGTGCCGGTCGAGGTCGTCCTCGACGAGGCGGTGACGCTCGCGAAGCGCTATGCATCCGAGGATGCTGCGAGGCTGGTGAACGGGATCCTGGGCAAGCTCTTGCGGGAGGAACAAGCCAATTGAGCACTGACGAGTCGTTGACGCGGGCGGAGGAGCTGCTGGCGCGGACGGAGGCCGTGCGCGCCGAGCTGGAGCAGCTCTCCGAGGGAGAGGGAGGTTCGCCCGAGCGGGCGATCGAGCTGCTCGGCGAGCTGTCCGAGCTGGCCAAAGCGGTCGAGGAGGAGCTGACGCGTGCCCAGCGCGCGGCTGAGGCCGATGCACAGTCCTGACGAGCTGAAGACGCTCGTCGACGAGGCGCTCGAGCGGCTCGACCTCTGGCCGGAGCTGCACGGCCAGGCGACGTCGGTGCGGTACGCACTCGAGGTCGGCGGCAAGCGCGTGCGCCCCGTCATCGCGCTCGCGGTCGGTGAGGCCCTCGGCGCGCCGGCCGAACAGGTGATGCCGGCGGCGCTCGCGATCGAGCTCGTCCACACGTTCTCGCTCGTCCATGACGACCTGCCGGCGATGGACGACGACGAGGAGCGGCGCGGTCACCCTTCGACTTGGAAGAAGTTCGGCGAAGGCGTCGGCGTGCTTGCGGGCGACGCGCTGCTGGCGGAGGCCGTCCGGCTGGCCGCGCGGTACGAGTCGTCGGCCGTCGCCCGGGAGCTCGCCGAGGCCACGCTCGGGATGATCGGCGGGCAGTACCTCGACACGATGGTCGACGGCTACGACCTCGCCGCGGTGCACCGACTCAAGACGGGCCGGCTCTTCTACGCGTCGGTGACGATGGCGCTCTGGGCGGGGGAGCTGCCCGAGGAACGGCAGGCATCGTGGCGCACGTTCGCGGAGGAGCTGGGGCTGCTGTTCCAGATCGTCGACGACATCCTCGACGCGGACGGGTACGTGCGCGAGCACGGCACGGAGGCCGCCCGGCGCTACGCGGACGACGCCGCGGAACGGGCACGCGCGCGGCTCGCCGAGATTGATGCGGATACATCCGTCCTGCGCGACATCATCGACGGGCTCGCCGTCCGCACTGCGTGAGCCCATGAAGATCGTCGCAGTGGCGAGTGGGAAGGGCGGTGTCGGCAAGTCCACCGTCAGCCTCAACGTCGCACGCGCCCTCGCTGACTCGGGTCGCGCCGTGGGGCTGCTCGACGCCGACGTCTACGGACCCGACATCCCGGTGATGCTCGGGATCAAGAGAACGCAGGAGCTGCGTTCCTGGCTCCTCGGTCGCCACGAGCGATTCGGGCGGGTCGAGCTCGAGCCCGTCGAGCGCCTCGGGATCAAGGTGATGTCGGTCGGCTTCATGCTCGCGGAGCATCAGGCGCTGACCATGCCGGCGCAGCTCGTCGACCTTGTGGCCCGCCAGCTGATCGAGGACGTGGCCTGGGGAGATCTCGACTACCTGATCGTCGACCTTCCACCCGGCACCGCCGATCTGCAGCAGCAGCTCTTCGCACGCAGCCACCTCGCCGGCGCGATCGTCGTCGTCGGCCCGCAGGACGTGGCCCACCTCGACGCGCACAGGCTGGTCACGATGCTGCGAGACGCGGGCGTTCCCATTCTCGGCGCCGTCGCGAACATGTCCGCGCTGCACTGCCCGCACTGCGGCGAGGGCATCGAGGTGTTCCCGCGGGTCGCCGATGAGCGCTCCGTTCTGCGCGAGATCCCGCTGCTCGGGGAGATTCCGCTCGATCCCGCGTATGCGAGGCTCAACGGAGTGCCGCCCGCGTTCGCGGCCGTCGCCGCGCGGGTCGAGCACGCACTCGCGTGAGCGGTTTGACGTTCGACGAGCTCTTCGAGGTCGCTCGCTCCCGCGATGAGATCCTCGGCCTCTACCTGTTCGGCTCCCGGGGACGGAACTTCATGGTCGACGAGCGGTCGGACTGGGACGTCTGCGTTGTGCTTGCCGGTCGTGACGCGCGGGACACGTTCGATCACGAATTCCCCTACGTCCACGGTGCGCAGGTCGAGATCGTCGGCACGACGCTCGACGAGCTTCGCAACGCGTCGTCGGAGCACAGCCGCTACGCCTCGGCTCATGCTGACGTCGTCCTCGACAAGATCGGCGGCGAGCTGACTCGCGTGGTGGCCGAGCTGGAATCGCTGCCGCCCGGCAGCCGGGACTCGGTCGTCCGCGAGGCGCTCGACGACTACATCAACCAGACGTACCGCTCGCTCCGCTACGGGACACGCCTTGATGCGGTGGAGTCGGTACCGCCTGCGCTGCGCACGATCTTCGCGCTGGCGAATCGCGTCCGTCCGTACAACAAGTACCTCGAGTGGGAGCTTCGCCACCATCCGCTCGAGGACTGGACCGCAAACGAGCTTCTCCCGCTGCTGGATCGAGTGCTCGCGGGCAAGGCGGAGGCTCAGCACGAGCTGTTCAATCGCATCGAACCGCTCGCCCGACGCGACGGCTACGGCGACGTCATCGACGGGTGGGAGCCGGACGTCCACTGGCTCCGCGGCGAGGGTGAATACCGAGCGTGAAGAAGCGCCTCGACGTCCTGCTCGTCGAGCGCGGGCTGGCGGAGTCGCGCGCCCAGGCCCAGGCGCTCGTCCTCGCCGGACTCGTTCACGGCTACGACAAACCCGGCCAGCAGGTGGAGGAGGACGCGCAGCTAGCGGTCGAGCGCCCGCCGCCGTACGTCTCGCGCGGCGGCGAGAAGCTCGCGCACGGACTCGACGGACTCGGTGTCGACCCCGCCGGCCTCGACTGCGCCGACGTCGGAGCGTCGACCGGCGGCTTCACGGATGTCCTCCTCCAGCGTGGTGCGGCGCGTGTGATCGCGCTCGACGTCGGCTACGGCCAGCTGCATCCGCGGCTTCGCGCGGACCCGCGGGTGACGGTGCTCGAGCGGACGAACGCGCGCACGATCACGCAGCTGGCGTTCGCCCCGCAGCTCGCGGTCTGCGACGTCTCGTTCATCTCGGTCCGTCTCGCGCTCCCGCCCGTACTGCTCCTCTGCGCGCCCGGCTGGGAGGCGGTCGTCCTGGTCAAGCCGCAGTTCGAGGCCGGTCGCGCCGACGTGGGGAAGGGCGGCGTCGTGCGCGACGACGAGGTGCGGCGGCGCGTGGTGCGCGAGGTCGCCGAGGCAGCGCTGTCGTGGCGGGCGAGCGTGCGCGGCGTCGTAGACTCGGGGCTCCCGGGGCCGAAGGGCAACCGGGAGATCTTCCTCCACCTCGTGCACTCCGAGCAGCCGACGCTTCCCGATGACATCGACGAGCGGATCGAACGAGCACTTGCGGGTTGAGTCGGCCGCGGTCGTCGCGCACGGCCGCGTCGACGTCCGCGAGGCCGTGGAGCGCGTGCAGGCGGTCGCGTCCGCGGCGGGCGTGGAGCTGGTGGACGAGCCGGAGCGTGCACAGCTCACGGTCGCCGTCGGCGGCGACGGAACGATCCTCCGCACGCTTGCGCGCCTTCTCGGCACCGGCGTCCCGGTGATCGGCGTCAACTACGGCCGGGTCGGCTTCCTGGCTTCGATCGCGCCGGAGCGGATCGAGGACGACCTCGCGCGCGTCTTCACAGGCGAGTACAGGACGATCGAACAGCCGACGCTCGACGCGGAGCTCGACGGCGAGCGGCTCGTTGCCGTCAACGATGTCGTAGCGACGAGCTCGACGCTGGGCCGGATGATCGAGCTCGGCTGGTCGATCGCAGGCGAGGATCTCGGTGTCGTCTCCTGTGACGGGATGATCTGCTCGACGCCGTCGGGCTCGACCGCGTACAACCTCTCGAACGGCGGCCCCGTCCTCGTGCGCGGGCTCGACGCGATGGCGATCACGTTCATCGCTCCGCACTCGCTCGCCGCACGGCCGCTCGTGGTGCCGCGGGGCGCCGAGCTGACGGTGCGGAACGCGGCCCCCGATGTCGGTGCCGCTGTGCTTGCCGACGGGCATCGCAGCGGCGACCTCGCGCCGGAGCGAACGCTGTCGATCCGGCTCGGCGAGCAGCGGAGTCTGCTTGCGACGCTGCCGGAGACGACGTTCTTCGGCCGCTATCGCGAGACGTTCACGTCCTAAAGAGCGGGTGGGCGGCGTCGGGCCGCGGGTCTACGATCGGCTCCATGCTCCGCCGGCTCCGCATCGAGAACCTCGTGCTCATCCACGAGGCCGAGCTCGAACTCGCGCCCGGACTGAACGCGATCACGGGCGAAACCGGTGCCGGGAAGACGATCCTCGCCCAGGCGCTCGGCCTCCTGCTCGGCGCGAAGGGCGACGACTCCTACGTCGGTGCCGCCGGCGAGGAGGCGTACGTCGAGGCGGAGCTCGACCTCGCCGACGAGCTCGAGGAGCTCGCGGAACTGCAGCCGGGGGACGAGGACGCACTGGTTGTCTCCCGCCGTGTCTTCGCCGACGGCCGCACGCGCGCGTATGCATGGGGCCGCGCGGCTGCGCGCGAGGACGTCGCTGCCGCTGTCGAGCGCTTCGTCGCAATGTCGGGCCAGTTCGAGCAGCGCCGGCTGGCGCGGCCGTCCTACCAGCTCGATGTGCTCGACCGCTTCTGCGGGGAGGAGCAGCTGGCTCGGCGCACCGCGGTACGGACGGCCTGGCGTGAGCTGCAGGCGGCTCGCCGCCGGTACGACGAGCTGACCGCGAACGTCGCGCTCGCCGAAGCGCGACTCGCGGACCAGCGCGCGCTCGTCGAGGACACCGAGGGCCTGGAACCCGGGGAGGAGGAGCAGCTGCGCGCCGAGCGTGAGCGGCACCGGCACGTCGCCGAGCTTGCCTCCGGCGCTGCCGAGGCCGCAGCGGCTCTCGCGCCCGACGAGGGTGAAGGCGCAACCGGCCTCGTCGCGCTGGCGGAGCGCTCGGTCGCGCCGCTCGAACGGCTCGCGCCCGAGCTGCAGCGCGCAGGTGACGAGCTGCGCGACGTCGAGCTCCGCCTGCGGGAGACCGCGTCCGATCTCAATTCCTTTCTCGCCTCGCTCGAGGCGGAGCCGGGCCGGCTCGACCAGCTCGAGGCCGAGCTGGACCGCATCGCCGAGGCCAAACGGCGCTTCCGCTGCACCACGTACGAGGAGCTGCTCGCGCGGCGCGACGAGGCCCGAGTCGAACTCGCCGCGCTCGAGGACGGCTCAGACCCGGCCGAGGTCGCGGAGCGCGAGCTCGCGGAGTCCGAGGCACGTGTCCGCGCGCTCGCGCTCGAGCTCCGCACGGAACGCAACGCAGCGGCGCCGGCGTTCGCAGATGCCGTGTCCGCCGAGCTGCGTGGAGTCGGCATGGGCGAGGGCGAGTTCGTCTGCGAGCTGCGGGAGAGGGACGGGCCGGGATCGAGCGGTGCAGACGAGGCTGTCTTCCTCGTCCGCCCGAACGCGGGGCTTCCGTTCGCGCCGGTCGCGGAGACGGCGTCGGGCGGCGAGCTCTCGCGGATCGCGCTCGCTATTGCGGCTGTCGCGGGCGGCGACACGCTGGTCTTCGACGAGATCGACGCGGGAATCGGCGGCGAGACAGCGCATGCCGTCGGCGGATTGCTCAGACGGCTTGCAGAGCATGCTCAGGTCGTGACGATTACGCACCTCCCCCAGATCGCCGCGCTCGCCGATCGCCACTTTCGGGTGGAGAAGACGCCCGGCGAGCCGACCCACACGCGAATCGAACAACTCGGCGACGCAGAGCGGAAGGCGGAGCTCGAGCGGATGCTGGGCGGACAGGAGTTCCTTGCCGCGGTACGAGGCTAGGCGCACGCTACCGGCGCCCGTCGAGGACGTCTGGGAGGTCCTTGCCGACGCCGGGCGCTGGCCCGAGTGGTGGCCCGGCCTCGTCGGAGCCGCGCCGACCGTGAGGCGTGCGCTCGCTCCCGGCGCGTACTGGCAGCTCGAAGGCACCGAGCGGCCGAGCTTACGACGCCGTCCGCAGCTGGGTGGCTCGCTCCTCTTCCTCGAGGTGGTGCCG
>Ga0070707_100001274_pt1 | contig 24802 bp, 27 predicted proteins | sample KBSK5502metaG_FD_65468 | JGI IMG/M metagenome (GOLD analysis project Ga0070707, IMG submission 65468) | Corn, switchgrass and miscanthus rhizosphere microbial communities from Kellogg Biological Station, Michigan, USA - KBS K5-50-2 metaG | ecosystem: Host-associated > Plants > Roots >...
GCGCCGCGCTGAAGAGGTCGAGCCAGATCGACAGCGGCGAAGCCGAGGGCGTTCCAGTCAGGGGGTGCCTGGGGCTGGGCCGCGGCGCTCAGCGCCTCGGCGAGCCCGCCGACACCGGCCTCCGTGCCCGCCTGTTGGCGGCGACCACCCTTAGACGGCATCGGGCAACCCCATGTGTAAAAAGCGTGAGTACGCGTGGTCGTTGAAGCCGCAGTTGAGGAGGAAGCAGTCTCTGGCCGAGCGGGCTGTCGAGCGCTCCAGGGAGCGATCGAGGAGCCGCCTCCGCTGGGCGAGGGCATAGGCCATGCCGTTGCAGATGACCAGGCGCCGGCCCGGCGCGGCGACCCGTAGGGCGGTCAGCCGCTCTGGCGCGTGGACTCCGCCGAGGACGAAGGCGACGTCATGGCGCACCGCCTGGTGGAAGAGCGCGATGTCCTCCTCCGTCTCTCGCTCTGCCCGTCGCTCGGCGTGGATCTTGCGGCCGCCGCAGAAGATCGAGACTGCGCGGAGATCCGGCTGCCCGTTGATCCATTCCGCCCAGAGACGGCCGTCGGGTTCGAACCGGCTCCAGCCGATGTCTGGGATCGCGGGGAGGCCGGCTTCGATCAGCTCGTTGTAGAAGGCGAACGAGCGCCGCTGCTGCACGAGCTGCTCGAACCGGGAGTGGTCCCGCCAGACGGAGAAGTTGGGCGAGAGGACCAGGTCAAGGGTCAGCTGCTTGAGTTCGCGGATGACGCAGTGGCGGTTGGCCCAAAGGCCCTCCAGCACGCGGTCCTCTACGTAGAACTGCAATGCCAGGCGTGTACGCGAAGCCAGCCGGTAGACCTCGCGGATCGGGCGGCGGTGCTTTGGGGTGAGGCCGCGACCGGTGACGCCGAGCACCCGCCCGGCGTGGAGCGCGACCCAGGGAATGTCGATCGGGTCCGCGTAGGCCTGAATCAAGACCGGAAGGTGATCGGGCAGCGAGCGCGGTTGGTGGTGACGGACTGAGCGCGGCCACTCCAGGTCGAGGCCGCCGAGAAGGCGCATTACAGAAGCGCGCACTTCCATGCGGGAGAGCTGGTTCGACTCGCAGCCCTTGCAGCTACCGATCAGGCAGAAGTTCGAGCTTCCACCGCAGCGTGCCGCCGCCGGACAGAGCTCGCAGTTGAGGCCGCAGGCGTTCGCCAACTACGCCGCCTCGAGGAAGTCGTCGATGTGCTCGCGGAGATCGCGCAGGGCAGCGCCCATCTCGTTGCGTGCCTCAGGCTCGACGCGCTCTCGGAGATTCATGAGCAGGCGCACGATCTGACGGCAGAGATCGCCCAGGTTGATTAGCTGCTGGTCGAAGGCGAGGACGGCCGGCACCTCGGACGCCGACCGGGCGGCTGCGATCGCATCGTCGACGCTGAGCGCCTGGTTCTCGCGCAGGCGATCGACCGTATCCTGGACCTGATTACAGGTGAGCCCGAGCTCGCGGCTGAGCTGAAGCATCTCGGACTGGCGCTCGCGGCCCTCGAGCTTGGCGATCTGGATCGCGTGCTCAGCTGGGACCGCCCGAGCCTCGTCAAGGAGGTCGGGATCGAGACGTAGCACGCCGACCTTGGCCTTGCGCTGCGACTCCGAGATGCCGAGCGCCCTCTCGGTCTCTCGCCAGGGCGAGAGGGGGCCGGCGATCGTCCGGCCTTCTGAAGTGCGGAGTGAGTGCACCTGCCTCCGGACGAGCAGCCCTTTCAGGTGCTCCAGGTGGTCGGTGAATTCCTCTCGGCGGGTGATCCGTCGGTCGTCGAGCGCCTCGAAGGGGACCAGTGAATCCCGAAGCAGCCGCTCTGCGACCGTGATGTCGCGGATGGTCTTGTCGAGGACGATCAGATGAGCTTCCTCGGCGATATCCAGGTCAGCTCGCAGGCGGTTCTCCTCGTACTGCTTCTCGAGCCGCTCCAGATAGCCCAGGCGGGGGAGAAGGCGGACCAGCACCTCGGCCAAGCCGGCCGCCGTTGCCGCGCGCCAGCGTTGCTCTCCACAGACGATCTGGTAGCGGCCCGGTTTCCCGGGCGCCGGCTCGACCTCCAGCAACGGTTGGTGCCGGCCGGCCTCCATCGACGCCCGAAGGCGATCGACCAGGTCGACCGAGACGTTGACCCGAGGCTGGATGGGGCAGAGATCGATCAGGTCGATGGGGACCATCGCCAGCCCCGAAGGCCATGAGCTCTGTGTCATCGACAAGAACCTCGCGATGAGCGCGATGAAGCGGAGGCCACAGGGCATCCGACTGTGCCTATGCTTCGGGCATGGCGAGAAGGCAGCTGGGTCGCTGCTCGTTTTGTGGCAAGACTCAAGACCAGGTTCGAAAGCTGGTTGCCGGCCCGGGCGTCTACATCTGCGACGGGTGCGTCCAGCTCTGCAACGAGGTCATATCGGCCGAGCCGCCGCAGCGGCCATTCGACGGATCGCCGGGACGTTGGGTGGCGACTGGCGGCGGTGGGCCGCGCCGCGGCGGACTTCTGGGTCGGTTCCGCAACCTGTTCCATCAACAGGCTGCGCAGCCGTCGTAAGCAAGCCGACCTAGAGGGAACGGCCCGGCGGTAAGGGCGAGACGCCAGAATCACGCCGCATCGCCTCCGGGCCAGCGATCGGGCGGCTGCGGCCGACTGTTGCCGCGTCTCGTGAGCGGCAGTTGAAGACGCTGCCGGCCTGGGTCGAGCTCGCCGGCGGGGGGCGCGAAGGCGCTTACCACTTCGACCGGCTTACCGATCTGCCTGGCGTAGTCCAGCTCGTGCGCAGTGCCTAAGCTGCAGCCGTCCCAGAAGGCAATGACCCGGTCAGCTGATCGGATCATCTCCTCGTCGCGGGCGAAGTAGGCGGCCTCGCGGGTCGGGAACCGATCGAGGCTGGCGGTCCAGACCTCCATCTGCAGGCCCCGACCCTGAGCGGCATTTCTGGCAGCCGCGGCGGCGCCGAAGGTCCTGCTCGTCAAAACCACGGCGTCGCGCGGAAGCTGGCTGAGTGCGCGGCCGACCGCATCCCGATCTGTCGCGGTCCGGCTCCCACCGACGAAGACGCGGACCCCACTGACCAGGCGTGGGTTCACCACATCGACGTGCGCTGTGGCGGTGGTGAAGGTGTCGCCGCCGTGTTCACCCCGGCGCCATTCCCGGTTCCAGGTGCCGGTGGCCGGTCGGGGGTCAGATTCTGGCCCCCGCTGGCCATCGATCACGACCAGGCGCGGCTTCATGCGCCTTCGCCGCCGCCCGGCCGGCGCTCCCACCAGCGGGGCTTGCCGATGCAGTCCTCGGCACGCCGATCGGACCGGGCGGTGCCGGGCATCTCGTGGAAGGCGAGGAGGCCCGGCTGGGTCGATCCGACCTCGAGCCAGATCCGGCCCAGCGGCCCCTCGCCATTGACGAAGGCGACAGTCGTCGTCCAGAACCGACAGCACTCCCCGCTTCGGGGCAGCACGCTGGCGACAATCCGCCTCAACTCCGCTTCTCGGCGATCGTTCGGTGCGACGAACAGCACATGGCGGAACCGGGCGCCGCGGCGGCCGCGGAAGTAGGACGTGTAGCCGCTCGCCTTCTGGCGTAGCCGGCGTTCGTGCTCGGTGCCGCGATCCCATTCCAGGTCGAAGAGCAGCTCTCGGTCGGCCAGCAGGTACCGACCCCACCCATCCGACGCAGGCGATCCGTGCTCGCCGCTCACCTGCCGGCAGTGCGTTTCGCCCGCCCAGTGGTAGAGGCCCTGCTCGGGGAGGGCGGCGGCCCCGACGGCCACCCGGACGAAGAACCCGTTGGCCTCGACATCGTGGAGGAGGTGGTACGTCTGGGTCTGGGCGCGCCGGGCTCTGGTCATGGGCGGGCGGGGATCGCACTGCATCGTGTGGCTAAGGCGCGCGGCCCCCCGTCCCGTGAGGACGTAGACGGAGGGCCTGGGGGCGGCTGTTCCGTCCTGGCGTCGGTCCCATCGCAGGACCAGCTGTCGGAGGGTGAGTTCGCGGAGCTTGAGCTGTGCCGACCGGCTGCCCTGGAAGAACAGTGCTTCGAGTTGCGACCGATCCAGATAGCGGTACTGATGAAGCGCCAGCAGGATGGCCCGTTCACGAGCGGAGAGTTCGAGTTCGATCGGAGCTTCGCTCGAGGCAGTGCGGATGCTATCGACGGTCTCTGGGAGAGACAGTCCCGCTGGTGGCACTCCCCGATCGGTATTCAGCGAGTCCGGCCCGAGGGGCTGGCTGCGCGATGTCCAGGGCGATTCGTGCAGGCTCACTGGACGGACTCCACCGGGCCCTGCAGGAAGGCCTCGAGCTTCCGCTCGAGCTCCGCTTCGACGAGTTCGCGAGGACGGCCGCACCACGCAAGCGAGGTCTCGACCAGACCTGACGCGTTGGCCGCGCCCAGGCTCGGAGGGCTCGGAAGCGTGGTTCCAGTGCAGGGTGGCTGCGTCCGACCACCGACGCAGAGGCGGGCGGCGACCTGGAAGCGCTGGAGGTTGCGGAGGTGGCGCTCGCTCAGGTCCGGCTCGAACTCCCGCGCCAGGTAGCGCGCGTCCTCCTGGCCGCATTGAAAGAAGACGCGCGTGCGCGCGTTGGCGGAGAGCGCCTCCCGGGTGCTCGAGCTGAGCTGCCCCAGGTGCTGGTTGGCGAGCACGAGCCCGAGGTGGTAGCCGCGGGCCTCCACCAGCACGTCATCGAGACTCTGGGGGAGATGCAGGTAGTTCTGGAACTCGTCCAGGTAGAGGTTGAAATCGGGCCGCTCGGCCTCCGGCTGCGATGCTCTGGCGAGGACCGCCTGCCACAGGCGAGCGACGAAGAAGGCGCCCAGTAGCCGGCTGGTGTCCTCGCCGAGCAGGCCCTTGGAGAGTGACATCAGCACGATCTGCCGGCGCTTGATCGCGTCCGCCAGGCTCACGGTCGACTCGGGCTGGCCGAGCATGTTGCGGACGGTCCTGCGCAGGAGGACGGAGCGCATCTTGTTCAGCACCGGCCCGACCATCTGGAGCCGGGTGCCCTCCGGCATCTGCTCGTACTCCTGCCAGAAGGGCCTGAGCCCGACCGGGTCGTTGAGCCCGACGGTGTAGTCCTGCCGTGCCTCCGGCCGGAGCAGCAGCAGCGGCACCTCGCAGAGCGTGCTGCCCGGCTTGTGGAGGAGGGTCAGCAGGGCGGCGCGGAGGATGTCGTCGGTCCGCGGACCCCAGAAACGCTCGTAGTTCTTCCGGAAGATGGTCACCAGCTGGTCGGCGACCACCTCGCGCAGGTCCTCGTCCGCGCAGTCGAGGACGTTGAGCCCGACCGGGCGATCGCGCAGCGCCGGGTCGATCAGGACTACGCGCTCCCATTCGCTCTCGGGAATGCGCTCGAGGAGGTCTCGGACGAGGTCACCCTTGGGGTCGACCACGGCAATTCCGCGGCCGGCCATGATGTCGTCGAGGGCGAGGTTCAGGATCAGCGTGCTCTTGCCGCTGCCGGTGGGGCCGCAGATATGGATGTGCTGGCGGCAGTCGGCCTGGGCGATCCGGATCGGCGCCGGCGTCGCCCCGTCGCTGAGGCACAGGACCTTGCCGGCCGCCGAACTGATCCGCGGCGGAGCCAGGCGCACCGGCGCGACCTCAACCGCCTCGGCCGCGACGGGCAGGTGGAAGAGCCCCGCGAGCTCGTCGGGGACGAACACGTCGCGCCCCGTGCCGGGCGCCCGGCGCGCGAGCAGACTCTGGTCGAACCGGCTCCCCAGCCAAACCCGGTGGGGGCGCAGCACGTTGGCGCCGTCGAAGCTGCGGAAGGCGGCGACCAGCGAGTGAACGCCCGCCTTCGCTTCGGCGGGAGTCGATCCCGCCATTCGCAGCCGCAGCTCGGCGCGGTAGCCGGGCTGGGCGGCCTTCGACGATGGCGGTAGCGGGCTGCTGTGACTTGGCTTCGTGCGGCTCGGCTGCTGCTTGGCAGGACCCGGGAGCACCAGATCGAAGAGAAGGTCGAGCGTCCATGAGAGCAGCGACCCGAGGCCGAGGGGTGCCGGCCGGATTCCCGCCAGCACGTCCAGGCGGCGGCAGGCTTGGCTTTGCCAACCGACGTCTGGCTGCAGGACCAACTGGATGACGCCGCGAGATCCGGCCGAGAGGGTGCGGAGAATGCTGATCAGGGGCTCGGGCCGGGAATCTCCAAGGGCGTAGAGCGGATCGCGGTCGAGGCGGAGGCGTGACCGGGCAGCGACGCGTGGGAGATCGGGAGCCGGATCCGGCTCTCGGAGCTCCAGGCCTGGGAGAGCGGTTTGTAGCTGGGTCGCGACCAGTCGTTCGACGCGCGAGGGCATCCAGCAGCGGACTCGGACCGTGCCGTCCTCTGCCCAGAACTCAAAGCTCAGCCGGGGCTGGTCCATCAACCAGCTCTTCCACCAGGGATGCGCGACGGCATAGAGGGCGTGGAAGAAGTCGCACCAGCGTCGGAGGTTGGTCGCCGTCCCGTCGGGCGGCAGCAGGTCGAGCAGCACACCGCGCTCAGTGGCCGCTCGCCGGCGGATGGCCCAGGCGGCTCCGGCGAGCGCGGCCGGCGCAGCCGGGAATAGCAGGAGAAGCTCGGGTGTCATCGCTGCCCCTCCTGGATCGGGATGAAGCCCTCGACGTGGGGATCCGGCCAGGCGACCGTCCTGGTCGAAACTCGGGCCCAGCCGATGAAGTTCATCTCGCTGACGGTGTAGAGGCCGGCGGCGACGCCGATCACCACAGCGACGTGGCCGTAGTCGGGGTCGTAGCCGGGGCCCGGACGGTAGACGGCGATCGCGCCGACGCTGGGCAGGGCCGCCGTGACCACGCCCTGCGCACGCGCATTCAGCAGCCAGTCGCCGGCGTTCCCACCCCAGGTGACATGGCGGTTGTAGGCCGCCCACCAGGTGCACTGGCCGTAGGGGAAGCGATCCGAGAAGCCGCCCGGCGGAACCCAGGAAAACAGGGCGGCTGCGGGTGCCGGGCGAGGCGCGGTCGAAACAGCCGCCGCCGGAGCAGCGACGAGTGGCGGCACCAGCACGATAGCGGCGAGGATTCCGAGCAGGAGCTTCATGCCGCCATCCCCGGCCGCCGGCTCTCGATCAGGCGCGCCTCCTCATCGCTGGCGATGGCCTGGAATGGAACGCGCTTAGCCGACGCCAGCAGCAGGCCCTCCCCGGGCCGCGCGTTGAGCAGCCAGGACTGCTCTGCCGGCGTGAGGTGGAAGAGCTGCGCGACCTGCGGCATCGCCTGAGGCGACTGCTTCATCAGGACCTGGAGGGCCGAGTTGGTGACCACCGGCTCGCCCAGGGGACTGCCAAGGACGTCGCCGACATCCTGAGTGACCAGGGTCAGGCCGGCGCGCCGCTTGCGTGCCGTCTTGGCGAGCCGGAAGAGGAAGCGGGCCGTATCCGGGTACTGCATCAGCCACCAGGCCTCGTCCAGGACGACCAGAGTTGGCTGGTCGCTGGGGCGCAGGTCTCGCCAGATCCGGTCCAGCACCAGGAACATGGCCACGGCCCGGTCCTCCTCCGGCAGTCCGTTCAGTGCGTAGGCGACGGCAGGGCCCTGGGCCGGCTTCTCGCAGCCGCGGAAGAGCCAGCTGCCGGCTCCGCCGATGTATCGCGCCAACCGGAGCACAAGCTGGTCGAGTTCCTCGCGCAGGATTCCCGCCGCGCCCTGGGCGCGCAGGCGCAGCCGGGTCTGGACCTCATCCAGCCTGGGCGGCGTCAGGCCGTCGGTACGGCCGTCGTCGGCGAAGCCATTTGCCGCGTAAGCGAAGGAGATGGCGTCCTCGGCCGCCGCCCGCTGGTTGGCTGTCAGCCCGCCGGCGAGAAGGTCGACCAGGGTCAGCAGGACGGCGATCCGGCTGCTGAGCGCACCCGCCTCTGGCCCGGGAACCGCGAATGGCTCGAGACCCGTCGTCTGGCCGGGGCTGACCCTGACGACGCTGCCGCCGAGGGCCTCGACGATGGCGGTGTACTCACCCTCGGGGTCGATGACCTGTGTCCGGATCCCCGCCAGGCGGGCGCGGATCAGCTCGACCTTGATCAGGTAGGACTTGCCGGCACCGCTGGTGGCGAAGACGACAGCGTTGTGATTCTCCAGCCGGAATCGATCGACCACGACCGGGCTCTGGGCTGCCGGGTTGACTCCGTAGAGGAGCCCTCCGGTATCGCGGAGGTCGTTACCGATGAAGGGGAAGGTCGCCGCGAGCGCGGACGTGGTCAGACTGCGGCGCAGCCCGACTGGATCGGCTGCCAGCGGCAGGACCGAGGTCAGGGCCGGCGCCATCCGGAAGAGCAGCCGACGGCTCTGCAGCATCCTCGTGCCGAGCAGCGCTTCCAGGCGCCCTGTCGCCGACTCCAGCTCCTCGGCGCCGTCTGCCCAGGCGGTCAGGTAGAGCGCGGCGTCGAAGAGACGCTCCTCGCCCCGAGCCAGGCGGTCTTGCAGGTTCTCGGCGTCCTCCAGCGCCGCACGGCGGTAGGGGTCGCCGCGGCGGCCCCGTTCCTGCTCGAGCCGCAGCGTCGAGCCGAGCTCGGCGACCCGGCGGTCCAGGAACGACATCACCGCCTGGCTCGGCGCCGGCTGGATGTGCAGGCTGGCGTCGAGGTCGCCCTCGAAGGTCTGCAGCGATGCCAGCCATCCCGCCTGCAGCCGGATCGGGTAGCGACTGACCGCGAACGCACGGGCCCAGCGGTTCCCGATCCGCAGCTCTGCCGGCTGCTCCTCGAATGCAGCCGGGGAGACCAGGTCCGGCCACTCGTCGAGCTCCGCCTCCGCGGGCACCGGCTGCGACGCTGCCGTCTCCGGACAGAGGGTCTCCAGGAAGAGAGCGGTCAGCTGAGGCGCGGAGAGGCGGGCAGGCGGGAGGTCGATCCGGCGAAGGGATTCGCTCACCCAGACAACGCGCTGGTCCAACGCGGCCTCCCCGTCTTCTGAGCCTGTATAGGCTTGCCGGCGGCCGAAGAGACGGCCGGCGATTGGACGCAGGGGAGTGGGGTCCCAGGGCACGACGACGAAGAAGCGCCGGCTGACGAGCTGCCGGCGGACGGCCAGCCCGGTCATCAGCTCGGCCTGTGATTCGCGTAGGCGGGTGAGTGCCGGCGGCTCGTTCGCGCCAGCCGCCTGGCTGTGCTGGCCCGGGACCCCGCGGGTCCTGATCAGCACCTGGAGGGGGTGGGTCAGCGAGTTGAGGAGTGCCGTCCAGCCGTCGACGAGGGCGCGCTGCTCAGCACCATCCTTGATACTGAAGGCCAGGGTCGGGCACTCAAGGACCGCTCGCAGGCCGCCGCTCCTCAGCCGCAGTGCTCCGGCTTCAACGCCTGCCACGGGGAGCAGCTGGCTGGTCGCCCTCATCTGCCGCCCCGGTAGAGGAGCCGGCGGGGTCGCGAGCAAAAGGCGAGGAGATCCCAGCCGAGCGCGCGGAGCGGGCGACCGCCCAGTCGGGCCGGACCGAGGAGGCAGCCCGCGGCAGCCAAGGGCAGGGCGAGAGCAAGCCGAAGTGGCGGAAGACCGGGCAGGTGAAGGTAGATCCACCAGGAGGCGACCAGGCCGCCGCCCAGCCAGAGGAGGTCGGTGGCGGTCATCCCCCAGGCCAGCACGTCGTCCATCTCCAGGTGCTGCGGCACCCTTGCCGGCTCCACCTCAGGAGGCCGCTGCCACGGCCCGTGCCGCCACGACCACCGCCTGGGCGAGCCGGTTCTGCCGGACCGGCTGGCGGAAGGCCCAGCGGTAGGCGAGGAAGGGCAGCTTGAGGAGCAGGTAGAGGAGGGTGATCAGGACCAGGCCACCGACCAGCGCGGAGCCAGCACCGAGCCAGTTGGTGTGTGCGGCGAGCTGAGCGCCGACTGCGATCAGGATCGCCTGCAGCACCTGGACGAGCAGGCCGGCCGCGTAGATCCGGCCCCAGAGCTCGGCCAGCTCCTCCGTCTGCGGCAGGCAGTAGGCGGCGAGTGCGAGCGGCGCCAGCACGGTCGCCACCAGCAGGACCAGGTCGCGGACGATGTAGACCACCACCAGCAGGACCGCCAGCAGTGCGGCCACCAGGCCGAGCAGGCTGGAAAGCACCTGGCCGCCGGGCTCGCTCTGGCCTAGTCCCGCTGTCAGCTGCGCCCAGAGGGTCTGACCAGGTTCCGTGCCGAGCAGCCCCGCGACCAGCGCGTTGTCGAGCTTGATCAGCGCGCCGCAGAGCGCGAGGCTGGAGTTGCCGAGAACGGCGGCCAGGACCAGGCGCGGCAGCAGGCGCTTGGCCGTGTAGTTGGTCTCGAAGGTCCCCGAGGCCATGATCATCACGCCGCCGATCAGGACGGCCAGGACGAGGAGCGCATCGGTCACGCCTCGGGTGACCTCCCAACCTTTCTGGATGGCATCGATCTGGTCGAACTGGGGTGTCTGGAAGAGGAGCTGGCCGGCTGCCTGCAGAGCCGGCTGGAGGACGGCGTGGGTCAGGCTCTGGAGCCAGCCGTTGATCGCATCGATGACCTGGCTGGTGACGTCCACCTCAGACCCTCAGGACCTGGCGGAGGATGTCCACCAGCAGCGGCGCCAGCGCCGCCATGGCGTACCCGATCAGGGCCGAGCGGATCGAGTCCTTGGCCTGCTCCAGCGACCTTGGATTGCCGTTGGCGGTCAGGTACCGGAGCCCGGCCAGGGTCAGGAAGAGCGTCGCCAGGGCGGCGAGGATGCCGGCGATCCAGTTCCGGATGCTGTCGATCACCGGCGTGATCTCGGAGGTGGCGGCGTAGGCGGGGACGGCGAGCAGGAGTGTGAGCAGGACTGCCGCCCCGCCAGCCGCCAGAGCCGACCACCCGGGGCCGGTTCGGTGGTTTTGGTTCATGCCCTGCGTATCCCCCGCAGGCGGTCGAAAACGGACGGGCATCCGCGCCTGCTGAGCGCCGCCTGTTCGCCCTCCCGCCGCCCGCCGAACTCAGGCGGCGGCGGTCAGAAGCCGGCGGAAGCTGGCGACTGCCCGGTCCCGGCGCTTGCGAAGGGCGTCGACGCTGATCCCGACCGCAGCTGCCAGCTCCTCCAGCGACTCGCCAAGAACCTCCTGCCGGTAGAGCATCACGACCGCTGTCGCCGGCAGCCTGCCAGCCTGAACCTCAACCACCACTTCGCGGAGCGCGAGCGCGGGCCCCGAGGAGTCGGCCAGCAGCACCTCCTCGTCAGAACGCTCACTCAGGCGCTGGATCTCGGCGATCAGCCAGCGCTGGACGGCCGTGGTCGCTCGGGTGAGGAGGCGGTTTCTGGTCCAGCGGGCCGGCGAAGGCGGTCCATCGAGTGCCGCACTGAGTGTCTCGGCCACCAGCTGCTGGGCGATATCGTCGCGGGTGATGACCGGCGGGAGGGCCGGCAGCGATGCCAGTTCCGCCAGAAGATCGAGACGCATCGCCTCGAGCACGGCAAGGGCCCAGATCGGACGGGGGCCGGCCGCATAGCGGGCCAAGAGCTCCGTCCAAGCGGCGTCATGGTCTTCGGGGGCGGCGTTGAAATCGCAGAGGCATGCGAGGAGTGGTCGAGCGGCGCCGAGGGTGTCTCCGTCGGCGGCCTCCAGAAAGGTCGCGTGAATCTGGTCCGAGAGGCGAAGCATTGGGTGAGGCACCTCCTTGGGTAGGTGCCGTTCACGCTAGAAATCAGCCGCCCTCTGGCCGCCCGCTGCGCACCCCGGAGCTGGCTCGTTGCTCCTCGTAGCTCGTCCCCCTTGGACGAGAATAGACAGCGTCCACATTGTTTACATCGTGGTAGCATTCCGCTGAAGTGAAGACCGAGCCGATCAGCTTCCGTCCCTCCCAGAGTCTCGATTCGCGGTTGGACGCAATGAGAGAGCGGACCGGCATTCCCAAGAGCCGGCTCGTGGAGATACTTGCCGATGAGGCGGAGCGGTCTCGCCGTTATCCGGGCATAGCCTTTCGCGGAGCCGACAACAGGCGGCGGGCGTGGGTGATCGGCTCGCCATTCGACGTGTGGGAGATCGTCCAGGCTTGGCAGGACGTGCAGCAGGACGAAGGAAGGGCACAGGAGCAGCTCGCTCTGTCGCCACGCCAGCTCAGGCTCGCCCTCGCTTACTACCGGGAGTTCTCCGAAGAGATCGACTCGGCCCTCGGCCTCGCCCGTCGATCCCTCGCCGACCTGGAAACGGCATATCCATTTGCTGAGGTTCTGAGGATCGGGGGGTAGGCGCCAGATGCGCCTCTGTCTGGACGCTCACCTCTCGGGGAGGGTGGTCGGGCGGCATCTCCGAGGGAAAAAGCACGACGTCTTCGCCCTCGACGAGCATCCGGACCTCGAGGGGATCGACGACCCCGAGGTACTCGCGCTTGCCACCTCCGATCACCGGATCCTGGTCACCCACAACGTCCGAGACTTTCCCGAGATCCTCCGTGAATGGGCGGAGGCGGGCCAGGCACACAGCGGCTGCATCGTCCTGGTCGGCATCCAGCTCGACCAATTCAGCCTGCTGATCCGCAGCATCGAGGCTGCCCTTGAGGCCGGCCCCGATCAGGACGGGTGGGTAAATCGGTCCCTACTGGTCGGCCGCGGCTAAACGCCTACCCCTGCGAGCCCCATCAGGCGGTCGGAGGGCGCTGAAGAGGCGCCAGACGGGTCCCGGTCCGATCTCCGAACTCAGCTCAGCCATTCGATCGAGTGCGCGCCGGCGCTGAGAGGGCGCTCGGAGGGCGGTCAGGGGGCGGTCAGAGGGCGCCTCTTTCCTAAGTTGGCTATTGGAAAACCGAAGGGCGCGCCCGATAATGACAACACCGCTTTCAGGAAGGCCATCAGCAATGCTCCCAGGGAACGTGAGGCTGAGGAGTAGGCCCACGAGAATGGGCAATGCCGTGCTGGGCAGCTGGATTCGGACCGCCGCGGTCGCAGGGGCACTCATCGCGGTCTTCGCGGTCCTCGTGACCCTCATCGCGACGGGCCGCTTGGGCGATCTGCGCTATTCGAACATCCCGCTCGTTCACCCCTACCCGCCGGCCGGGTTCTACCAGAACCCCTTCAACCCGGGCGACCGCAGCGACCTGATCAAGTCGGCGGACGCCAGCAATGTCAGGGCGGACCTCCTCCGTGACGGTCAGCTCGAAGTCGCTGCGTTTGCAAGCGGTGACGCGTCCGGTCTGACCGAGTCCGACACCGGCAACGCTCTGAAGGCAGCTCAGCAGCTCATGGCCTTTAACAACGCCAAGGGGGTTACCGAAAAGGCGGAGAACCACCTCGACTCGCTGGTTGTAGGACGCCTTAGTGATCCCAACGATCCCTCGGTGACCTGGTGCGTCCAGGAGAAGGGCTCCTCGACGATTACCTACGCAGACAAGTCGACTGGCAGAACAGTCCAAACCGTGAACCTTCGTTTCGTCGGGAAGTACTGGCTTGTTCGATCCGGGAGCCGGTACCTGATCACGGATGTCGAGATCAGCACGCTCCCCGGCTCGAGCGGATAAGGGGTCGACGTGCGAAAGGTCCTCGCAGCTCTGCTTGCCCTCGCAGCTGCCCTTGTGCTGCCAGTTGGAGCGAGGGCTGAGTTGCCTGATCCGAACAAGAACACCGTGAACGTCGCGCCCGTGGCATCCGGAGGTGTGGTTAGTCAGGGAGCCGCTGGCTATGACCCGTCGGGTTACCAAGCCACGACAGAAAGCCACGGAGACCAAACGGTGGCCGTGCCGCCGACGAATAGCGGCGGCGACTACACGTACCGGCCGCTCCCCAACAACCAGGTGCCCGTTCCTCCCCCAATCGTCGTGAATAGCGCCGGTGCGATCACCGTGCCGCAGATGATCGCGACGCAGAACGCCTGCCCGCCGGGCCAGGCCGGCTACCTGGTTTACGGGCCGGGCGGCAACGGATCCTACGGCGTTGTCTGTGTGGCGCAAGGCCAGCCCGCCAACACGCCCGAGCTGCAGCTGGCCCAGCAGGCGAGCTCCAAGCAGCCGTGGCCAAACCTGGTGCTCGGCATCAATCCCGGCACCGGCCTGACCGGGCTGGCCTCGTGGTTCTGGCTCAGCGGCGGCAGCACGTCGATGCCCGACGCAACGGCCACGTCGGGACCTCTAACCGTGACAGTTCACGCGGCCCTGGTAGGGGCGGGCTGGGACTTCGGGGACGGCAGCACGTACGACTCACGGGACCTGGGCCAGGCATACCCGGCATCGAGCGACGTCCAGCACGTCTACCAAACGGACACCTATGGACATCCCCAGGGCTACAGCGTCTCAGGGATCCTGCGCTTTCTAGTCACCTATTCGGTGAACGGCGGCCCGTGGCAGCAGCTCGGAGTGAAGGCGAGGGCCTATTCACGGCCCTACTCGGTGTTCCAGCTTCAGCCGGAGGCCGTTGGCGGTCAATGACAGTCGCTGCGCGCAGCGCCAGCCGGCCCCGCCTCATCCCAAGCACCGTAGAGCGGCGCTGGCGAATGGCCGTCCTGCTCGGGCTGATCGTGACTCTCGGCCTGGCGGCATACGCCCTGCTGGTGGTGGGACCGGCGGCCCAGTCCAACGGCATGGTCGGGGTTGTCAAGGCAACCAAAGACATCCGCGCCGGAACCCGAATCAGCTCCGACGAGCTGGGCATCACCCAGATCCACGCATCCGATGCAAGCCTGCTTCAGACCCTGGTGCTCGCCCAAGACCAGAGCCAGATCGTGGGTCAGACCGCGGCACTTGACGTCCGGGCCGGATACCTGGTGCCGGCGGGCATCGCGGCGCCCCAGGCCACGGCTCAGCTGTGGATCGCCAATATCCCCGTCCGGCGAGCACCGACCGATCTCAAGCCCGGCGATCACGTCGCGCTCTTGGTCAACGGCACCGCCACCAACGGATCGCCAGCCGAGTTCGTCTTCCTGCAGGACGTGGAGGTGATCAACGTCGGGTCGGGAACCGTCGACCTCTGGCTGCAGCCCAAGGTGACCTCCCAGGTCGAGTGGTATGCCGATCACGGCGGGATCGTCCTATTGAAGATGCAGCCGGGGGCGGTCCAGGACAAGCTGCCGGCGGGCGGAGGCTCCTGATGGAGCCGCCGGTCGGCGTCTTCTCTGCCCGGGCCGACGGAGCCACGACGATCGCTGTGGGCCTGGCCGCGTGCCTCTCTGCTCAGGGACGGACGCTGCTGATCGACCTCAATCTCGACAGTCCGGAGGTGGCGCCGCTGCTCGATGTCGCCAGCTCGCGCACGCTGTACCACCTGGCTTACAACGCCCAACTGGCGCCAGTGAGCCCGGACGAGCTCGAGGAGCACATTGGGTGGAGGGACGGCCTGGCGGTGCTGCCTGGCATCACTCATCCCGAGCACCTAGACCGCATCTCCGACCACTTCACTGCCGGGCTGCTGGAGGCGGCCTCGCGCCGCTTCGAGCACGTGGTGATCGACCTGGGCCGGATCCGGGGCTCCATCCCAGACCCCCTGGCCACCGCATCTCTGATCTGGGTTGTGAGTCCGACCCCGCTCGGTATGGACGCCCTTGACCGGATCCATCGTCGGCTGCAGGACCGAGGCCCGGCCTGGCTCGCGTCGACTCGCGTGGTCATTAACCGGATGTCTGACCTCTCTCTGGCCCGATCGGGGACCTACTTGGAGGACGAGTACGGGCTGGACACAATCGGGACGATTCCGGACACGCCGGACTATTGGAGGCGCGTCGAGTTCGAGCATTCGGTTCGCGCCCTGAGCATCGCTGGGTCCGAGCACCCCCGGTTCCTTGCGGCGCACGGAGAGCAGGCGCTGAAGGCCAGGCGGGCAATCGAATCGCTGGCCACGACCGTGACTGCACCAGGGGCAAGCGTGACCGCCCAAGTAGCGGGGGCCTGATGTGCAGACGCTGGAGGCCTCCGCCGAAGAGCTGAGGCGCGCCGAAGACCTGATTCTCCAGGCCTTCCGCAAGAGTCTCGATGAATACCTGCGGGGGCGCACCGATCCCCGGCCCCAGGCGTCAGATGACCGGGCGATATTCGGTCTGGCCGACAAGGCCGTCCGCGACTATCACGCGGCCACCGCCCGGGACGGCTCGCTGGCGCGGCTCTCCCAGGTCCAGTTCTGGGAGATTCGTCAGCGTCTTTACGTCACCCACGGAGCGCTCGGGCCGCTCGGCGAGCTGCTGGCGATCGACGGTGTCGAGGACATCCACATTGACGGTCCGGACGCCGGCTATCTCGAGTTCGGTGACCACCGGGAGCCACTGCCCGTCCACTACGGATCGGAGGATGAGCTGGTCACGCTCGTTCGCTTCTACGCCGAACAGGCGGGGAAGCACTTCGACCCCTCGAACCCGATCGTCACCGTGACAATGCGCGACGGCAGCCGGCTCAACGCCATCCTGCCCCCTGTCGCCAAGCCGCTCGCGATCACGATCCGCAAGCAGCAGCTACGGCGCTTCCTCTACCTGGAGGACCTCGCCAAGGCCGGAACGATCCCCCACCGCGCCATCCGGCTCCTTGAAGCCTCGGTCAGAGCGCGTTTGAACATCATCCTGAGCGGACCCACGGGTACCGGTAAGACCACGCTGGCGCGAGTGCTTGCGCTGCTGATCCCGGAGGGTGAGCGGACCTGCGTCCTGGAGACCGAAACGGAGCTCTGGCTGCACGAATTGCGGCGAGGCTTCATCAGCCTCGAGGAGCGCGACGCCAACGTCGAGGGCGCCGGGCGGGTCACCCTCCAGGATCTCTTCCAGCGGGGAGCGCTCCGGCAGCGGCCGCGGCGGGTCATTGTCGGTGAGGTTCGCGGCAAAGAGGCCCTCGACATGCTCCACGCCATGACCAGCGGCCACGACGGCAGCCTGACCACGCTGCACGCCAGCGGTCCGCGGATGGCCCTCAATCGCCTCGAGGTCCTGGCCATGTCGGCGGACGCCAACCTCGTCCCACAAGTGGTCCGCCAGATGGTCGGCAGCGGAGTCGACCTGGTCTCGCACCTCAGCACCTATCAGCGAGGTGAAGACCAGGTACGACGGCTCGCCAGCCTTTCCTTCGTCGCCGAGAATCCCGAGGACCCGCTCGGCAGCGCCGCGGTGATCGAACTCTGCGGCTACCGGGTGAACACCGACAGCTGGGAGTGGCGGCCGGAGTCGCTCAAGTACATGCCCGAGAAGATCCGACTCAAGTTCGAGGTTGCCGGCGTCGACCCCGATCAGTTGGTTCGAGACATGATCGAAGATGGCTGGGACTAGGCTGCTGCTGGCCGCGCTGGCCCTGATCGGGGCTGCGGTCTGCCTTCTGGCGCTGGCAGCTCCCGATCTGCAGAAGGCTGCTGTTCCGGCTCGTAACGCGATCCGCCGGCTGGCGGCGGCAGAGCGTACGGCGACCGCCCTGGCCCAGGCCGAGCTGGGTTGGATTCCGGCCCAGCTCTGGATGGCTGGCCGACTCGGTCTGGCCCTGCTCCTCGCTCTGATCGGATGGGTCTGGTTCGGCCTTGTGGTCCTGGGATTGTTGAGCGGCCTCGTCGCCTACCACCTGCTCGGAGTCGGGTTGGAGGTGCGGCGTCGGCGTGCTGAAGCCCGCCGGCAGGCGGCTCTTCTGGAGGGCCTTCGCTACGGCGCCGCGGTCATGGCCAGGTCTGGCAACGCGAGCCAGATGATCGAAGCCCTGGCTGCGAGCGGACCCTTCGAGGCCAGGCGGGTGTTCTCGGGAGTGCGGTCCGCCGATGAGCAGCCGGCCGCAACCCTCCTGGACGGCGTCGAGCGCATGCGCCGGCACGTCGCTGATCCGCTCTTCGATGACTTCGCGCTGGCGCTCAACCTGCACTGGCGTCAGGGCGGGCGCCTGGTGCCGGCCCTGGAGGCTCTGGTCGGCGACTGGGAGCAGACCTTGCGGCTTCAGCGCGAGGCCAAGGCGATGCGGGCGGGAGTGGAGGCCTCCGTCCTGCTGCTGGCCCTGCTGCCCTTTGTCTTCCTGGTCACCTTGCAGGTTCTTGCTCCGGCGCTACTGGCGCCGCTTCGCTCGACGTTCGGCGAGGTCATGTTTGCCGGCGCCGTGGCATGGATGGTGGTTGGGTACCGCCTCCTGCAGCGGATGTCGGCGCCGCCGCGCGAGGAACGTGTCCGTATGCGGGAGGTCACCGCGTGACGGTGCACCTAGTGGCCGGCCTTGTCCTGGCCGTGCTGTGCGGAATTTCCGTTGCCAGCCTCTACCTTGCAATCCCGCGGCGACCGACCGCCGAGGAATGGATCCTTCACCGGCGAGCTGTGTCAGCTGCCGAGGTAACCGCCATCAGCTCGTCGCGTTTCGGCCAGGTCTGGCGAAGACCGTCGCTGTCACTCAAGCGCTATCGAACGCTCAGCGAGACCGTGTCGCGCGACCTTCTGCTTCTCAGGCTGGCCGGGCATCAGGCGCCGGCCAATCCCGACCTCCTGCTGGAGTCAATTGGCTCGGGCGCCGTCATTGGGGCCGCGGCCGGGGCCGTCACCGGCCTTGGCCTATGGCTGCTCGAAGGGCGTTCCGGGTTGCCGATTTCCGCACTCACCTTCGCGGTGATCGGCTGGGCTGGTCTTCCACTGGTGATCTCGCTCCAGCTGAGGCTCCGCGCGCGCTCGGTGCGCCTCGCGGTCCGGCGCCGACTGCCGAGAGTCCTGACCGGAGCGCGGGTTCTGCTCGAGAGCGGAGCTGCGACGCCGGAGGGCGCGCTTGCAACTGCTGCGGCGACCTACCAGGATCCGGCGGGCGACCTGCTTCGTGAGGCATTGCGAGTCAGGGAGGTGCGGCGGGTGCCCTTGGAGACGGCTCTCGATGAGGTTGCCGACGACTACGGGATCGAGAGCCTCCATCGCCTCGCAGATGCCTTCCGGGTTGGCGCCCGATACGGGACTCAGATGTCGGCCCTGCTTGCTGACTTCGCCGGCGCCATCCGATCTGGCTGGCACGCCGAATACCGGGAGCGGATCACCCGGGCACCGGTGCTGATGACGGTGCCGGCTCTGATCTTCTTTGTCCTGCCGCTGCTCTTCCTGATCATGTTCCTCGTCTTCTCCCCGCTCATGGGGACGCTCTCCCAGCTGTGACACGGCGCCTGTCGCAGCGCGGTCAGAGCCTGGTTGAGTTCTCGCTCACGGTCGGCCTGCTGATGCTTCTGGTCGTCGCCACCGCCCAGGTGGCGATCTACCTCCACTATCGGAACAGCCTCGACCTGGCCACCAAGGAAGGTGCCTTCCAGGCCAGCCTGGTAGGGCACCAGCCCAAGGACGGCGAAAAGGCGACCCAGCAGATCTGGACCAAGGTCGAGCCTGGAGGCGGCAGGATCGAGGTCACGGCCTCGCGCCAGGGTGGTCTGGCAGTCGTTTCGGCGAGGACCTACGCCCCCGCCATCGTCCCGGTGCCGGTGCCGCCCTTCAACCGGCTGCCGGTCAGCTCGCGGTCGGTACACACGGTCGAACTTTTCCAGGCCGGATCGAGTTCTTGAGGCGGTCCCAGTCCGGTCAGGCACTCGTGGAATGGGCCGCCGTCTCTTTCGTGCTGCTCCTCTTCGCGCTGGGGCTGCTGGCCGTCGGACAGGTCATTGGCGAGTACATGGCGGTCCGCTCGGCCGCAACCCAGGCGGCATTCGCGGCCGCCCGGGCGCCCAGTGCCGGAGCGGCTCAGCAGGCCGGGCAAGCGTCCGCGGGTGAAGCAATCAAGGGCTCTCAGGTCGAGGATTTCAAGCTCACGATCGAGAGCGACGGCTTCCAGCGTGGCGGAACCCTGACCGCGACGGCAGACGGCTACGTCAGCCTCGCCGCGTATCCGATCGTGGCCCAGTTTCTGGGCCGGCGGATCGAGCTCAAGTGGCATGCGCACGCTCTGATCGAGCCATACCGGAGCCGCACGCCATGACCACCTCGCGGCGCCATAAGCAGGAGGGGCAGGTCCTGGTTCTCTCCGCCCTCGTCATGGCGTTCCTATTTCTCCCTCTTGCCATCTTCGTGATCGATACCGGCCTGGTCGAAGCTGGATACGCACAACTGGGTGAGACGCTGCAGGCCTCGGCCGAGGATGGCGCGTCCAGCATCGATGAGGCGGCATTTCGCGGCAGCGACGGCAGGACGGTGCGCCTGGACAGCGCGCAGGCGAAGCAGGTGGCAGACCAATCGATGCGGGTGAGCCAGCTCCGCGGCTTGGACTCGTGGACCGTGAAGACCCAGGCCAACACGGTGACGGTGGAGGGCAAGCTCAAAGTGAAGCTGCTGGTCCTAGGCACCGCAACTCTCTCTGAATCGAGGAGCGCCACCTTTGCATTTGGCCAGTAGGGACGGGCGGCGAGCCCGGTACGGACTCCCAGCGAGCGCTGTAGCCAGCCTCGCGGTGGTTTTGGCGCTCTGGATGGGGGCGGTTCTTGTCGGTCCTATCCGACCCGCACTTCAAGAGCTGCTGAAGCTGGCCGGGTTGCCGAGCGTGGTCGTCGCCGGCCTGCTGATGCTCGCGTTCGGAATAGTTCTCGCGTCGCTTGGGCCAGCTGAGGCGACCTCGGAGGCCAGAGTCGAACCCCTGCTTCCTCGACCCTCGATGCCGCCCGGCCGGCGGCAGCGGCCGGTGCTGAGCCTGCATGCCCTCGAACCGGGCGCTGGCGCAACCAGCCTCTGCTTCAACATCGGCGTCCGGCTTGCAGCCGAGGGGCTCGTGCCGGAAGGCGACGGGGCGCGGCGGCCTCGGCCGGTCTGCCTTCTCCAGACGGGGCAACTGACGCACGCTCTTGGCCTCGAACCGGCCGCCCTATCCGACTACCTGTCACGAAACCCAGTCAGCGTGGGGGAGGAGCTGGTCGGCCTGGCGGTCCGGCATCCGACAGGCTGCGAATTGCTCGCCGTTAATGAGGGAGTTCTCAACGGCCAGCGGCTGAAGCTGCTGATCCCGCTCCTTCGTCGCTTTTACGACGCGATCCTGATCGACTGTCCGGCGGGCGATCGCTGGCTCGCCGAGGTCGCCGTCGACCTCAGCGAGCTTGTGCTGCCGGTTGCCCTGCCAACGCGTCGCTCGGCGTCGGCGGCTGCCGCCTGGGCGGACGAGGCCTGGAGGCGCGGTTTCGAGGGCAGAACCGCCGTGGTCGTGAACCGGATCGGTGCAGGCGATCGTGTGCCCGCGGAGCTGGTCGCCGGCTACCTGCACCAGCTCCAGATCCCAGACGATCACCTCGCGGCGGCGGGCGACTCCCACGGTGTCCCCTGGGTCTTGGTCTCCGCATCCGATGCGGGCCGGCAGCTGACTGAGGCTGTTGACGCCGCCCTTGCGGAATTCTTCCGACAGGAGTCTGGCCGTGCGGCCTGAGGTGCTTCTCCTGCTCGAGGGCCTGGCGATCTGGCTGGCCTTGCTGCTGCTGGTCCCCAAGCGCAGCTGGCGAACCCTGTCGCAGCGCTTCACCGACACGCTCGAAGCCCGTCGGCGCTGGGTCTTCGAGCCGGCGGGAGTGCGCTCGAAAACGCCTGCGCCGCCTCTCCAAACCGAAGGACTGCGAGCCCTTGAGCTCGGTGTGCCAATCTACGTCGCCGTTCGTTTCGCCGAGCGGAAGTCGATGTCTGACCGCCGCGAGGCCGAGAAGCGCTGGCAGGCGTCGTCCTCTGCGGTCCTGCTCGACCTTCTCCAGGGACGGATCGACGAAGCCGAGTCGCAGCGCCGGCTCCGAGCGCGAGGGTTCTCTCAGCCGGCTGAAAAGGCCGTTGCGCTGCGCCCGTCCGTGAGGGCAGCCGTCCCTGTTGACTGGTTCATCGAGCGCGAGACCGCCCGGACCGATGGCGACGGGTCCGCACCTCAGCTGAACGGAGCGCCACCCTCCACGCTGGTCGGAGCGCTGGAAGTGCGCACTCTCGGAGCGTTCGTGCTGCGCGACGGTGGGGAGGACCTCACGGCCGCCCTGCTCAAGTCGCGAGTGCTCAGCTTCATCTGGCTCTATCTCTTGGTACGAGCCATCCTCAGCCCCGATGGCCGCATCAGCCGCGCTGAGCTCGCGGAGGAGCTGACGCCTGGGCTGAATCCCGAGCGTCAGCGCAAGCGGCTGCGCGATCGGCTCCGGAACCTGTTGGCGGACCTGCCACCGGGCCTGACGCGTCCGATCCGGATGGAGGACGACTTCTTGCAGTTCACGGTTCGCGCCTGCAGCCTGGACATCTTCCGGCTCTTCGACCTTGCTCGGGACGCCGCCGGCAAGGACGGGATGCTGTCGGACGCACTCGCCGCCGAGATCGAGGGCATGCTCGCCCAAGCCGATGGTGAGTTCCTGCCCGTCTGGGACGAGCTCGAGCACGAGGTCACCGGCGGGCGGGGCGCAGGCGGCGAACTGGTCCGGGACATTCGTCAGAAGGCAGAGGACTCGCGCGTAAGCCTGCTATCCGCTCTTGCTCTCAATCGGCTCGCTCGCCGGGAGGCCGGCCGAGCGATCCCGTTGCTGGAGCAGGCCCTTGAGCGCCGCCCGGATCGCGAGGACCTCGCACGCAATCTCCGCGCGGCCTACCTCGAAAGCGGCCAGCCAAACCGGGCGGCCGCGGTCCAGCGCGATTACTCCCTCGACTGAGGACCCTTCCCAGCAGCCGGCCTACTCGGCGGTACGGTGTGGATGGGGGCATGGATTGACGTCGCGTAGTCCTGCCCGTTGATCGTCGAGATTTTCCAGGCGCATCGGCAGCTACGACAGAAGCTCCAGCCGCTCCGGCTGAGCGAGGCGTCCGTGAGTTCGCCATCACAGCCCGAGCAGGCGCACTTGCCCGACTCGACGCGAACCAGCGCTGCGGCGCGTTCGAACATTCGTTCGCATAATAGCGCCAGCCGCTGACCTGGTCCCAGGTTGACGGCAGCAGGCCCAGCCGTCAGTGCGGGCGTGTGGTTCATCTCCTCCGCCGACCGAGAGGTAAGGAGGCGTCTGACCGCCGCCAATCGAGATTGGCTGCGGTTTAAGAGGCGAACCCTTGGTCCGCGAGATCCTTTTGATCGATCCACCAGCTCAGCTCGTCCGGCTGAGCGGTGATCTCTAGCGCTCCGCTTCTGGGTTCGATCGTCCCGACCTCGATCACCTCGCGTGGGTCCACATCTTGCCGGGCAACGGTCGGGTAGCCGACCGGGTAGTTATGAAGCATCCGGCCGGCGGCCTGAATCACCCTCTCCCGATACCGGCTCAGGTTCGCGGCGCCAATGACATTTCCCTCGTAGTAGATCCGGATCTCGCCGCTGCCCAGTGGAAGACCGACGATCGCCGAGCCTCGAGCTAGCTCGGTGCAGAGCCTGGACTCTGGATGTGGCACGAAAACGCTCAGGCGGGCCGGCGGAGCGAGAGGCAATCCCACGATCGTTGAGCCTATCTCACGTCACGCACGGGCAATCCGAGCAGACGCTGGCTAGACTCGGTCCGGCCATGGTTGAATTCGGCCCTGCTCGAGATCCCGAAGTGGGTCTGGCTGTATGAGCCGAAGTTCGACGGCTACCGTTGCCTCTCGGCAACAATGCGGCCGGCCATCCGGTCGTGGTTAGTCGAAATGCAAGGGATCTTGGAGAAAGATCCGGCGAGTCTCAAACATTGACGTCACCGTCGCGACTCAGCCGATCAGTCGAGAGGAGGCCTTGGTGCTGCGCTCCCTTGTGCCGACGGCGACGCCTGGCGAGCGACGCATCTGGGCACCCTTCGAAGGCGACCGGATCTGACCCGGGCCTTTGCGCCCTGCGACCATTGCAGCGCTCCCCCCTGCCTCCAGTCAAGCCAGGCGAACATTAACGTGAGAATCCCGAGGGACACGCCTGGTAATCCGGCTGCAATGACGGCGATCCGAGAGTGGCCGAGGGCTCGGGCCATGCTTACTCTCGTTCTGTGACCGGAATCGATGACCGTCCTTGGAAGGTGGGCACGAGCCCTTTCCCGGGGCCGAGCTCTGCCCTTAGGCAGCTCTCGGCCGCCTGGCGGGAGAAGGAGATCCGGGACGGTCTGTACACCAGAGCCGAGATGAAGGAGTTCGAGCTTGGCAACCAAGCAGCCGAGGTTTCGTGGGCCCCGCCGCCCGGCCAGCTCTCGCATCCGTGGACACAGCTTGCCAAGGACATCAATTCGGGAGATGTCGTCGCCGGCATCGAACTATATGAGAACCGCCGAGACCACTTCTGGTTCCTGGAGGGCCTAGTCCGTAATCCGGCTCCCGAGTTCAAGGGTGTCGGCGCAGCGGTCGTCGACGCAGCGATCGCGTGGGTCATGCATTTTCTCGATGACATTAAGAGCTCTAAAGGGGTCCGTGTGCACGCGATGGCGCGCGATCTGGGCGCGGTGAAGTGGTGGACGGGCTACTTCGGCCGCCCGCCGGATTTCACCGACGCATTCGTGAAGACGCCGAGCTATCACTTCCCGGCGGTGGGCTGGGAGGTCCGGCCAACGGCCGAACCAGAGATGTCCACGTAGACGATCTGGCAGCTGGCCGCATTAACGCTCCTGGCGGCGGTGCTAGATGTCGAGGAAATGGGGTTCGCCGGTGCCGCCAAGGCCGTCGGGATCAGCCGTCACACGCTCTGGCGCTGGGTGAACGGGCGCCACATGCTTCAGCGGCGGCCCGCTGCGTCAAGAAAGAGCCGCTAGACCGTTCGCGAGACCCCAGCCGGACCCTGGCCAGAACCGGGCGGGACCTACTCACCAGGTGGACTGATCCCCGGGAGGTGACATCGAGGTGTCGGGCAGAGCGCGGTTTGGGCACAAAGGCGCGCAATCCTATCCAGTCGTCACCATCGCCAGCGTCGGCGGAACCGCCTCCGGGTGTTGGCTTCAAGGTAGGAGACCAGCCTGTCGTATACGACCCACCCGGGCAATAGGAAAACGACCCACACAGGCACAACAGTCGCGGCGCTGCTAACCCGATCGAGCGGCGATAGCGGCTTCGGGTCCGCTGGTTGAGATTCATCCCAGGCTTTTGCGATGCGGTCTTGCTGTTCCTTGGTGA
>Ga0070707_100001277_pt1 | contig 24773 bp, 25 predicted proteins | sample KBSK5502metaG_FD_65468 | JGI IMG/M metagenome (GOLD analysis project Ga0070707, IMG submission 65468) | Corn, switchgrass and miscanthus rhizosphere microbial communities from Kellogg Biological Station, Michigan, USA - KBS K5-50-2 metaG | ecosystem: Host-associated > Plants > Roots >...
CGCGCGGGCTCGACGCCGTGGCACACGCCGGCGCGCTCGATGCATCCGGAGGCACCATCGGCGTTCTGGGGAACGGCCTCGGGGTGATCTATCCGGTTTCCAACCGGCAGCTCTACCGGAGGGTGACGGAGCATGGACTGCTGCTCACCGAGTTTCCGCCGGGCCAGCGGCCGGGACAGGGGAGCTTTCCGCGGCGGAACCGGTTGATCAGCGGACTCGCCCGGGTGACGGTGGTCGTCGAAGCCGCGATCAAATCGGGAGCGCAGCAGACGGTCGAATGCGCGCATACCCAGGGTCGCGAAATCATGGCGGTGCCGGGGCCGATCACCAGTCCCGTTTCGGCGGGAACCAATGGAATGATCCGCGATGGAGCGGCCCCGCTGCTCGACCTGGCCGATCTGTTGTCGCACTATCCCGAGGTCGCCCGCACGGCGAAAGGAATGCCGGTGCCCGAGGCGGGGACGCTGGCGCCGGTCGAAGGACGCATCGTGAACGCGCTCTGGGCCGGCCCTCGGCGGCTCGAGGAGCTGGTAGAAGCGTCGGATGCACCGGTGACCGAGGCGCTCGACGCGCTGTCGTCGCTCGAGCTCGCGGGAAAGATCCGGCAGCGGGGAGGCGGGCTCTACCAACTCAGCACCACCGGGTTGTTTGCCGGGTGAGAGGTGACTGAAGACTGAAGACTGAAGACTGAAGACTGCCAGCTGCTGGCTGCCGGCTGCTAGCTTTCAGTCATGCACCTCTACATCCACGTCCCCTTCTGCGCCCGGCGGTGCAGCTACTGCGATTTTGCCATCGCGGTCAGGCGCGAGGTGCCCTCGGCCCGGTTCGCCGAGCTGATCGAGCGGGAGTGGGCGGGGTGGCAGACGCACGCCGCCTGGGAGGATTCTCCCGGGCTCGACACGATCTACTTCGGAGGCGGCACGCCGTCGCGGCTGGATCCCGGAGCGATCACCCGGTTGCTGCACGGGTTCCGTACCGACCGATCCGTCACCCCCGGCGCCGAGATCACCCTCGAGGCGAATCCCGACGACGTGACACCCGCGAACGCCGAGGCATGGCTCGCGGCGGGTGTCAATCGCATTTCGCTCGGCGCCCAGTCGTTCGATCCCGCGGTCCTCGAGTGGATGCACCGGACCCACGACGCCGCGCAGATCGGCCTCGCGATGCGGACACTCCGCTCCGCCGGCTTTTCCGATATCTCGCTCGACCTGATCTACGCCGTACCGCCGGCCCTCGATCGTGACTGGGCCGCGGACATGGAGCAGGCGCTCGCGCTCGAGCCGACGCACCTGTCGCTCTATGGACTGACGATCGAGCCGGCGACACCGCTCGGCAAATGGACCGCACGCGGCGAGAGCATTTCACTCGACGACGATCATGCCGCCGCCGAGTACCTCGCCGCACACGATCGGTTGGTCGCCTCCGGTTTCGAGCACTATGAAGTGAGCAACGCCGGGCGTCCGGGTCACCGCGCCCGGCACAACTCGGCCTACTGGCGGCGCGCCCCCTTCATCGGCCTCGGTCCTTCGGCACACAGCGGATTCGCGTCGACGCGCCGATGGAATGTCCGCGATTGGACCGAGTACTCCCGGCGCGCGGAAGCCGGGAAGTCGCTGATGCTCGAGGAGGAGGCTCTCGACCGGGAGCAGGTCGATCTCGAAGCGCTGTACCTCGGGCTTCGAACCAGCGACGGGTTGGCGGCAGCTCGAGTGCCGGGGGAGATCGCGAATCGCTGGAGCTCGAGCAGTTGGGCAGTGGTGGACGATTCCCGTGTCGTGCTGACCCCCGAAGGATGGCTCAGACTCGACGCGCTGGTGGCCAGCCTAAGTCGTTGCTAGATTTCCTGTTATGCAGAGCGTCGAAGGCCTCTCCGAACGACAGTTCCGGGTGCTCGAGGCCGTCATCGAAATCTTCGTGGAGACCGCGCAACCGGCCGGAAGCCAGGCGGTTGCCAAGCGGTCACGCCTCGGAATTTCTCCCGCTTCGGTCCGGTCGACGATGGGGGAGCTCGAAGCGCGCGGCTTCCTCTTCCATGCCCACACTTCGGGGGGCCGGATCCCCACCGACCGGGGGTACCGGCTGTACGTCAACCGTCTCATGCGTCCCGCTCCGGTCACCGAGCGGGCGCGAGTCCGCCTGGAAAACGAAATCCTCCCCGGGTCGCGCAACCCGATCGACGAAATCCTCCGGCGCGCGGCCCAGGTGCTCGGGGTGCTGACGCAGGAGCTCGGCGTCGCGATCGGGCCCACGCTCGACGAGCTGGTCCTCGAGCGCCTCGAGCTGGTGCGGGTGAGCAGCGAGCGGCTCCTTGCGGTGCTGACGCTGCAGAGCGGATTGGTGCGTACGATCTTCGTCGAAGTGCCCGCCTCCGTCGCCCCCGGAGTCGTGGAGCACGTCTCACGGATGCTCAACGAGCGTCTCTCGGGGCTCTCCCTGCGCGAAATCCGGGGCAGCATGGTGGAGCGGCTGCGGGACGCCGACGGCGCGCGGCAAGGGGGCGAGCTGCTCAATATCTTCGTTGCGCAGGGCGAGGACCTCTTCGATTTTTCGGGCGACGAAGGCGCGGTCGTGCTGGGGAGCGCGCAGCCGCTCGCGGACCAGCCGGAGTTCGCCGACAACGGCAGGATGCGGGACCTGCTGGATTTGACCGAACGCCGGGACACCCTGCGGCAGGCGTTTCTCGATCATCACCGCCGGGGGCTCACCATCACCATCGGCAGCGAGAACAGCGATCCCCGTCTCACCGAGTTCACCCTGGTGACCTCGGCGTACCGCACCGGAAGCGTGAGCGGAGTCATCGGTGTGCTGGGCCCGACTCGCATGCCCTACGACAAGATCATCGGCCTGGTGGAGCACACCAGTCGCATGGTGGAAGGACTGATGGAGTGAGCGATTTTTACAAACTGCTGGGCGTGCCGCGCGATGCCACGGAAGACGAGATCAAGCGCGCCTACCGCAAGCTCGCGATGGAATTCCATCCCGACCGCAATCCCGCCCCGGATGCCGAAGCGCGCTTCAAGCTGATCGCCGAAGCCTACGAGGTGCTCTGCGACGACGAGAAGCGCGCCGCATACGACCGCTACGGCGAAGCGGGACTCCGTGGCGGGGCCGGCGGCTTCCATCACGTCGATCTGGCCGAAGCGCTCAGCATCTTCATGCGCGATTTCGGGGGCGGCGGCGGGTTCGAGTCGCTGTTCGGTGGGGGCCGGAGCCAGGCGGAGTCGCGCCGGGGCCAGGACATCCGGGTCGCGGTCAAGCTGCAGCTTCAGGAGGTCGCCACCGGGGCGAAGCGGACGGTCAAGCTCAAGACCATGCTCCGCTGCGATGCCTGCTCCGGCACCGGCGGGAAGAGCGGCACGCGTCCGGTGCCGTGCACCACCTGCGCGGGGAGCGGCGAGGTGCGCCGAGCGACCCGCAGCATGTTCGGACAATTCGTGTCGGTGTCTCCCTGTCCGACCTGCAGCGGCGAAGGATCCATCATCACCGATCCCTGCGAGGTCTGCCGCGGCGACGGCAGGGTCCGCGGTGAACGCGCCGTCGCGGTGGACATCCCTGCCGGCGTCTCCAACAACAATTACATCACCCTCCGGGGCCAGGGCGCCGCGGGGCCGCGCAATGGCCCCTCGGGCGATCTCCTGATCACGATCGAGGTCAAGGACGACGACCGGTTCGAGCGCCATGGCGACGACCTCAGCATCGATCTTCCGCTGTCGTTCAGCCAGGCGGGGCTCGGCACCAGCGTCACCGTCCCCACACCATATGGCGACGAGCGGCTCGCCGTCCCGCCGGGGATTCAGTCGGGGACGGTGCTCCGGATCAAGGGGAAGGGACTCCCGCGACTCGGACAGAGCGGGTCGGGCGACCTCAACGTGCGAGTGCACGTGTGGACACCGCAGAGTCTGAACACCGAGCAGCGCCGCCTCCTGGAGGAATTTCAAAAGGTCGAGGGACCGCCGCCCAAGGAGAACAGCAGCTTCTGGTCCCGCCTCAAGGAAGCGCTCGGGGCATGAGGTGGTGCGCCGTGGACGTGCGGAGTCCCGGCGACTCCCGTGCGGCCGTCGCGAGCTGGCTGGTGGGGCAGACGGGGCAGGCGGTGGAGGAGCGCGACGACGGCACCCTCGTCGGCTTCTCGGAAACCGAAGCCGCCGCACTCCTGCTCGTGCGGGAGTTGCACGCCGCATTCGGCAGCGGGGTCGGGGGCGCGGCCCGGCCCCTTCCCGACGTCGACTGGACTGCGCGCTGGAAGGACGGACTGGGACCGCGCACCATCGGCCGGCTCGTGGTGACGCCCAGCTGGACCGCGCCGGCTCCCTCCGAGGCGCCCATCGTCATCATCGATCCGGAGAGCGCCTTCGGCACCGGGGAGCATGGCTCGACGCGCGCCGCGCTGGCGCTGCTCGATCGCCACCTGCGTCCCGGCGACCGGGTGATCGATCTGGGGAGCGGGAGCGGGATCCTCGCGATCGCCGCCGTCAAGCTCGGCGCATCGCACGCGACGGGCATCGAGATCGACGACGAGGCCGACCCGATCGCGAGCGCGAACGCCCGTCGCAACGGCGTCGAGGAACAGGTGCGCTTCATCACCGGCGACGCAGCCGCCCTCGCGCCGCTGCTCGGGCCGGTCGAGCTGGTGATCTCCAACATTCTCCGCTCGGTCAACCTCGCCCTCCTGCCATCCATCCGCGCCGCGCTGGGTCCCGGCGGACTTGCGATCTTTGCCGGGATGGAAGTTCCCGAGCGCGAGCTGTTCCTGCCCGCGCTGGGCGACGCCGGATTCGATGCCGTCGACGAAGTCGTGGACGAAGGGTGGTGGAGTGTCGCGGGCCGCAGGCGCTAGCGTGCACTCGATCCTCGCCCCGGAGGGCTCCCTGATCGCGGGCACCACAATCGGGCTCGAGGATGAAGAGCAGCACCATCTCCGGGTGCGACGCGCCGCCGAGGGAGAGCGCGTGCGCGCACTCGATGGGGCGGGCACCGTTGCCGAAGGCGTCCTGGCGCGGGCCGGCGGCGAATTCGTGATCCGGCTCGAGCGCGCCGAGGTCGTTCCGGCACCGCCACAGTTCGCTCTGATCGTCGGCGCCGGCGACAAGGAACGATTTGGCTGGCTCGCGGAGAAGGCGGCGGAGCTGGGCGTCACCGACCTGCTGCCGCTCAAAGCGGAGCGAACCCGCAGCGTCGCGGCGGGAATTCGCGAAGGACACATGCTGGCGCTGCAGCGGAGAGCGCGCCAGGCCATCAAGCAATCCGGCGCCGCCTGGGCCCCGCGGGTGGGAGCGCCGGTGGACGTGAAGTACGCCGTCCAGCAGGGAGATCCGGCGTACCGCTGGCTGGCCGACGCCACCGGCGAGCCGCCGCCCGAGCTTCCGCCCGACGTGCCGCTCGTGGTCGTGGTCGGCCCCGAAGGCGGACTCATTCCATCGGAGCGCGAGATGTTTCTCGCGGCCGGGTTCCAGCGGGTTAGGCTCGCCCCCGATCTGCTGCGTTTCGAAACCGCCGCGCTCGCCGCCGCGGCCGTCGTCGCCAGCCAGCGACCCCGGAGGACTCGTGACTGACTGCATCTTCTGCAAGATCGTGAAGGGGGAGATTCCCGCGAAGGAAGTCGCCCGGTCCGCGAGCGCGGTGGCCTTCCACGATTTGAATCCGCAGGCGCCGGTGCATGTCCTGGTCGTCCCCACGACCCACTTCCACAATGCCGCGGCGACCGAAAGCGACGACGGAGAGCGCGTGCTCGCCGCCACGCTTCGGCTGGCGGTGCGGGTCGCCCGCGAGCTCGGGCTCGCCGATGCGGGGTACCGCCTCGTCATGAACGTCGGTGCACAGGGCGGACAATCGGTGGCCCATTTGCACGTGCATGTGCTGGGGGGACGGCAGATGACCTGGCCCCCGGGATGATCGCCCTTGTCTCCCGAGTGAAGCTTCGCTATGTTCCGTCACTTCAAGTACTTAGGCCTACGCGATCGATGCTTCATCTCAACTTGACAGGATTCCACGCCGGATGACCGGGCTGGAATCTGAAGCAACCCGGAACGGGGTGTCGGCGCACCGGAGCGCCGGCACCCCGTCCCCTTTAGCGGGCGAGGGATCTCTCACCGCCCTCGAAGTCCTCGAGTTCGATCGCGTACTCGACCTGGTCGCCGGGTATGCGGCCGGAAGTCTCGGCGCCGAGCGCGTGCGCGCGCGGCGGCCCTCGGCAGACCCCGACTGGATCGAAGGGGAGCTGGCACCGGTGGCGGAGGTGCTCTCGTACTTCGGCCGAGGCGGCACACTCGACGCCTTCCCGGTGCCGGCACTCCGCGGAGTCATCGCGCGACTTCGCCTCGACGGCAGTGTGCTCGAAGGCCACGAGCTGGCCGCGATCCATCGCACGCTGACCGCGGCGCGCGATGCCGCCGCCGAGCTGAGGCGGATCGCCGAGGAAGCGCCGCGCGCCGCGATGTTGCGCGCGTCGGTGCCGGAACAGGCGCTCGAGCGCCGTCTCGGACAATCGGTCGACGACCAGGGAGAGCTGCTCGATTCCGCGAGTCCCGGGCTGCTCCGCGCGAGGCGGGAGGTGCATCACGCCCGCGAACGTCTGGTCAAGAAGCTGGAAGCGATCCAGCGCGGGCTCGATGCCTCCGCGGCGGGGGGGGCGCAGCCGGTTACAGTGCGCAACGGCCGCTACGTCATTCCGGTGCGGCGGGATTCCCGCGCCCGTCCCGACGGCATCGTCCACGACGAGTCGGCCAGCGCCGGGACGCTGTTCATCGAGCCGACCGGCGCCATCGAGCTCGGCAACGCGCTGCGCGAGGCGATGGCCGACGCCGATCGGGAAGCGCTCCGCGTCCTCCGGGAGCTGACCGAGCTGCTCCGCCCCCACGCCGACATCCTGCACGGCGCCCACGAGATGTGCGTGGCGCTCGACGACCTGGTCGCCCGGGCGCGCTACGCCAGGGCAGTGCGGGGGAGCGTGCCCGCCGTCGCCAGGCGGGGCGCGGGTCTCGTCCTGCATGGCGCCCGGCATCCGCTGCTGCTCGGCCGCGGCGTCGACGTCGTCCCGTTCGATCTCGCGCTCGGCCCCGGGGAGCGCACCCTGCTGATCAGCGGGCCTAACACGGGCGGGAAGACGGTGCTGCTCAAGACCGTCGGCCTGGCTGCCGCGATGGCCCAGAGCGGCATCGCCCCGCCGGTGGGCGACGGGAGTGAGCTGCCGGTCTTCCGGCGCATGGCGGCCGACATCGGCGACCATCAATCGATCGCCGCGGACCTCTCCACCTTCAGCGCCCACATCGCCACGCTGCGCGGCGTGCTCGAGGACGCCGATGACGGAACCCTGGTGCTGATCGATGAGATCGGGAGCGGAACCGACCCCGCCGAAGGGGGCGCGCTCGCCGGCGCGGCCCTGGTGGCGCTGACCCGGCGGGGCGCCCGCACCATCGCCACGACCCATCTCGGCGCGCTCAAGGCGCTGGCGACCCAGACCGAAGGTGTCGTCAACGGATCGCTGCAATTCGATGCCGAGCGCCTGGCGCCGACCTATCGTTTTCAGAAAGGGATGCCGGGACGCTCGTACGGGCTCGCCATCGCGCGGCGGCTCGGAATCGGTGACGCGGTGCTGGCCGATGCGGAGAGCCGGGTCTCCGGCGCGGAGCGATCGCTCGACGCGCTGCTCGAGGCCGCGGAGGCGCGGGAGCGCAAGCTCGCCGCCGACCAGGAGGAGCTGACCGTCCGACTGGCCGACGCCGAACGGGAAACGGCCCGGCTCACGCGCGAAGCGGAGCTGCAGCGCGCCCGAAACGCCGAGCTGGTGAGCCGGGAGCGGGATGCCGAGCGGAAGGCGCGAGCGGAGGCGCGAAAGTTCCTGCTCGATGCCCGCGAGCGGGTGGAGACGGCGCTTCGCGCCGCCTCGGCCGCCGCCGACGACGAGGAAGCGAGAGAAGCGCGCCGGCTGCTCGAAGACGCCATCCGCGCCGAAGGCGAAGCCCTCGCCGAGGCCGAGGTGACCGAGGCGCCGGCAGGGGGCGCGGGGGCGGTCACCGTCGGCCAGCGGGTGCGGCTGCCGACCGGAAGCACCGGCGAGCTGGTGGAGCTGCGTGACGATGGAAAGGCGGTGGTCGTCGCCGGCGCGATCCGCCTCATCGTGGCAGCGGAGAGTCTGGTGGCGCTGCAAGAGAGTAGCGAAGAGCGAAGAGCGAAGAGGGAAGGCCTCTCCGCTTCGCGCTTCGCTACCCGCGACTCCCCCGCAGCGGCGATGGAGATTGATCTCCGGGGTACCAGGGGCGACGAAGCCGCTGCGATAACCGCAGCCGCGCTCGACGCGGCGGTCCTCGCCGACAATCCTTTCCTCCGCATCATTCACGGTATGGGGACCGGCGTCGTGCGGGAGACGGTGCGGCGGGTGCTGGCAGCCGACCGTCGCGTGGCAAAATTCGATTTCGCCCCGCGCAATCAGGGCGGCACCGGCGTCACCATCGCGGAGTTCGCGCCGTGAGCCGCATTGCCGACGAGCTGATCGAACAGATTCGCGACGCGGCGGATCTCGTCGGCATCATCGGCGAGGCGGTGCAGCTCAAGCGTGCAGGCTCGGACTGGCGTGGGCCCTGTCCTTTCCACGGAGGAACGCACCGCAATTTCGCCGTCATCCCCAAGAAAGGGATGTACTACTGCTACGTCTGCCATGAAGCGGGCGACATCTTCACCTATCTCATGAAGAAGCAGGGGATGGACTATCCCACCGCGGTGCGCGAAGTGGCGCGCAAGGTGGGCATCGTCGTGCCGGAGCATGGGACCCGGGAAGGCCCCGACCCGCGCGAGCCGCTCTTCACCGCGCAGGCGGTCGCCCAGGAATGGTTCGCGACCCGGCTGCGCGAGGATCCCGAAGCCGGAGCCGCGCGAGCCTACCTGGCCGATCGCGACATCGCTCCCGAGGTGGCGGGAGAGCAGGGACTCGGATTCGCCCCGCAGGGGCGGGCATTCCTCGACGCGATGAAACAGCTGGGCATCGAGGAGCGGGTGCTTCTCGAGGCCGGATTGATGGTCAAGCGGGACGACGGCACCGTGAGTCCGCGCTTTCGCGGGCGGCTGCTCTTTCCCATTCGGGACCTGCGGGGACGCGTCGTCGGGTTCGGCGGGCGGATCCTGGGGCAGGGGGAGCCCAAGTACCTGAATTCGCCGGAGACCCCGATCTTCCACAAGGGCACGATGCTGTACAACCTCCACGAGGCGAAGCAGGCGATTCGCCGCGAGGAGGAAGTCATTCTCGTCGAGGGATACTTCGACGTCCTTCGTCTGGTCCTCTCCGGCACCGACAACGTCGTGGCGCCGATGGGCACCGCGCTCACGGCGGATCAGGCCGCGCTGCTCAGGCGCTTCGCCAAGGCGGCGCTGCTGCTCTACGACAGCGATTCCGCCGGGCTGCGCGCGACGTTCCGGACTGCCGACGAGTGCCTGCGGCACGGCATGCGGGTCAAGGTCGCCACGATGCCCGAGGGTGAGGATCCCGATACCCTGGTTCGTCGAGGCGGGGCGGCGGCGCTGGCGCCGATCCTCAGGGATGCGGTGGACGTCCTCGACCGGAAGATCCAGCTGCTGGAGCGCAAGGGATGGTTCGAGGGGCTGGAGCATCGGCGCGATGCCCTCGACCGCCTGTTGCCGACCGCCCGCGCGGCGTCCGATCCGATCGCGCGCGATCTCTACCTCGCCCGCATTTCCGAGCGCACCGGCGTGTCCCGCGCGGTGCTCGAGCGCGAAGAGGCCACGCGTCCCCCCGCTCCGGCGAGCCGGCCCGCCGATCCGTCTCCCCGCGCTCCCGCGCCGGCACTTCCGGGACGGAGCCGCTACCCGGGGGCGCGGCTGGAGCAGCAGCTCCTCAAGACCATGTTGTCGGGAGGCGGATGGCTCGAGCGCGCCCGCGGTGAAGTCTCCGCCGAGACGTTCGAAGTGCCGACCCATCGCGAGATCTTTGAGGCGATATGCGCGCTGCCGCCCTCCGCCGCTCCCTCCGCCGCGCTGGAACGGCTCTCCGCCCAGGCGCAGGACGCGTTCCAGCGCCTGCTGCACCTGGCGACCGAAGAGCGCAGCGCCGGCGTCAGCTTCGACGACGAATACGCCGGCGCGCTCTCGGGGCTTCGCGCCCGGGTGATCTCCCGGTCGCTCGCACCGATTTCATCGGTCGACGAGCGGCAGCACCAGCTCAAAGAACTGCCGCCGGACCAGCGGGCTCGCTTCATCATTCGCAAAGCCGCAGCGAAAGAAAATCGCCGCTCCCCCTCGGGGCCTTCCGGTCCCGATCCCACCCAGCACTCTTGAGGCGTCATGCATCCTGATTTGGAAAAACTGCTCGAGCTGCAGGCGAAAGACCTGGCGCTTCTCGCCGCCGACCGGGAGATCAAGGCCGTCGACGAGCAGATCGCGGCGCTCGACGCGGCGCTCGACCGCGCCCGGAGCGACGTGGAGGCCGCCCGGAAGAAGCACGCCGAGGGCGTCAAGCGGAGGGAAGAGCTCGAGGGGGTGATCGAGAGCCAGCGCAGCCAGCAGGAAAAGCGGCGCGCCCGCATCGAGCAGGTCCGCACCGCCCGCGAAGTGCAGGCGCTGATGACCGAGGTGGATCTCGCCCGCTCGGTGCTCGCCAACAAGGAGAGCGACTGGGTCAAGGCGGCCGAAGTGAATCAGCAGCAGGAAGCGGCGGTGGCCGAAGCCGAGCAGCGGCTGGCCGGCCTCGAAGGAGACCAGACCGGCGAGCGCTCGCAGCTCGCGGAGACACGCCGGTCGCTGGAGGAGGCGCGCGCCTCGGCGAGCGACGTGCGCAGCGCGAGTGCGGCAGGCGTCGAAAAGAGCCTCCTGGTCCGCTATGATCGCCTCTGGTCGTCCCGGTCCACCACGGTGGTGGTGGCGTTGCGGGGCGATGCGTGCGGCGCCTGCTTCACCGCCGTTCCGAGAAACCGCCGCAGCCAGATTCGCGCTGGCACGCACATCGAAGCGTGCGAAGGGTGTGGTGTCATCCTGTATCCCGCCGACGGAGAAGTGTGAACCTGCCCTTCCCGCGCTGGGTGCTCGTTCCCGAGCCGGAAGCCGGAGCGGCCCGGGCGCTCGCCGGGGAGCTTTCCATTCCGGTGCCCCTCGCGGCGCTGCTGGTGCAGCGCGGCCTCGGCGGGGCCGATGCGGCGCGGAGTTTTCTCCGGCCCTCGCTCGAGGAGCTGGGTGATCCGATGTCGCTCGCCGGTATCGAGGCCGCGGTGGAGGCCATCGCGGGCGCGGTGTCACGCCACGAAACCATCCTGGTGCACGGCGATTACGACGTCGACGGCCAGTCGGCGACTGCGCTGCTGACCCGCGCGCTCCGGGAGGCGGGCGCCGATGTCCACGCCTTCGTGCCGCACCGCCTGCGGGACGGTTACGATTTCGGGCCCGCCGGACTTGCCTATGCCGTTTCGATCGGAGCCAGGCTGATCGTCACCTGCGACTGCGGCATCACCGCGGTGGAGACGGTGCGCCAGGCGGAAGCGGCGGGAATCCGGGTGGTGGTGACCGACCATCATCTTCCCGGCGCGGAGCTCCCTCCGGCTACCGCGGTGATCGACCCCCAGCTTCCCGGCGATCGCTCGGGTCTCGAGATGCTCTGCGGAACCGGCCTCGCCTGGAAGCTGGTCCAGGCGCTGGTCCCCGTGCTCGGCCTGCCGCCGGCGTTCCCCATGCATCTGCTCGACTACGTCGCGCTCGCGACGGTGGCGGACGTGGTTCCCCTCACCGGCGAGAATCGCATCCTGGTCCGCCACGGCCTGCGCCTGCTGAGCCGGAGCCGCTGGCCCGGACTCCGCGCCCTGATCGAGTCGAGCGGGTTAGGCACGGCGGAGCTCAGAGCGGGGCAGGTCGGCTTCATTCTCGCGCCCCGGCTCAACGCCGCGGGACGCATCGGCGAAGCGGCGGACGGGCTCCGGCTCCTCCTCACCGACAGCGCCGAGGAGGCCATGGTGCTGGCCGGCCGGCTCGAGCGCCTCAACGAGGAGCGCCAGGCGCTCGATCAGCGGTTTCTGGAAGAGGCGATCGCCCAGGTCGAGGCGGGCGGCCCCCTCGACCGGCGCGCCGGGATCGTGCTCTCGTCCGACGACTGGCATCCCGGTGTCGTCGGGATCGTCGCATCGCGAGTGGTGGAACGCTACGGCAGGCCGACCTTTCTCGTCTGCTTCGACGGCGACATCGGCAAGGGATCGGGACGGAGCATTTCCCGCTTCGACCTGCACGGCGCGCTCACCGAATGCGCCGACCTCCTGGAGCGGTACGGTGGCCACCGGATGGCGGCCGGCATCACCATTCGCCGGGACAACTTCGAGGCGTTCCGGGAGCGATTCGAGCGGGTCGCGGGTGAGCGGCTCGGATTCGACGATCTCGGGCCGGAGCAGCGGGTGGACCTGGAGATCCCGCTGGACGAAGCTACCGGCGAGCTGGAAAAGCTCTGCCGTCACCTGGAGCCCTGCGGCATGGGGAACGCCGCGCCGGTCTTCGGCGTCCGCGGCGTCGCGTTCGCCCGGCGGCAGAAGGTCGGCACCAATCACCTGAAGGGCGCATTGCAGGCGCCGTCGGGCTCCCTCGACGCGATCGGGTTCCGTCTGGCCGACCGGCTCAGCGGGCTGGACGACGGGCCGGTCGACGCGGCCTTCCGGCTCGAGCTGAATGAATTCCGCGGGCTCACGACGCTGCAAGCCCGCCTCCTCACCGTGGCTCCTCATCGGCCCCCGAACCGAGGCGGTAATGGCAAGTGACCCGCATCATCGCGGGAGAATTCAGGGGGCGACGGCTTGCCGTGCCGAAGGACCGGCGCGTGCGGCCGACCGCGGACCGGGTGCGCGAGGCGTGGATGAGCATCCTCGCTGAACGCCTTCCCGGCGCGCGGGTGCTCGACCTGTTCGCCGGCTCCGGGGCCCTCGGACTGGAAGCACTCAGCCGCGGGGCCGCGTCGGCGACGCTTGTGGAGCTCGCGCCGGCGTCGCTGGACGCCATTCGCGCCAACATCGAGTCGCTCGGCGTGAGCGAGCGGGTGACGGTGCGTCGGGGCGATGCGATGCGCTTCGTGGCGCAGCTCGAGCCCGGCGCGTTCGATCTCGCGCTCGCCGATCCGCCCTACACCGTCGCCTTTGCCGCCGGGCTGGTGGCCGCGTTCCGGAAGGTGCCCTTCGCCCGGCTCCTCGCGGTCGAGCACCCCGCCCGGGAATCTCCCGGGGGCGATGAGACCCGGCGATATGGCGACATCGCCCTTACCTTTTGCTACGCCCCATGACGCGCATCGCACTCTATCCCGGTTCGTTCGACCCCCCGACGCGGGGTCACGAAGACCTGATCCGGCGAAGCCTCCAGCTCGCCGATCGGGTGATCGTCGCGGTCGCGGTGAACTCGAGCAAGCAGCCGCTCTTCACCGCCGATGAGCGGCTCGAGATGCTGCGCCACACGCTCGGAAGCGATCCACGCATCGAGTTCGCCGCCTTCGACGGACTGGTGGCCGACTATGCCGCCAGGGTCGGCGCGTCGGTGCTGGTCCGTGGCCTGCGCGCCGTGGGTGATTTCGAATACGAATTCCAGATGGCCCTGATGAACCGGCAGCTTCATGCGGGGCTGGAGACGGTGTTCCTCGTTCCGGGGCAGGGGCTCTCCTACATCAGCTCGAGCCTGGTCCGGGAGGTGGCGCGCTATGGCGGAGACGTCAGCGCGCTGGTCCACCCCGTGGTGGTCGAGGCGCTTCGACGGCACTTCCGCGCGTGAGCCTGCCCGCACTCCTCGACCGGGCCCGCGGCAGCCGCGCCCGGATCGTCCTGGCCGGAGTCGATGACGGTTTTGCCGGCGCGATCGCGGGGCGCGGGAAGACGCCGGCATTCGAGGTATCGGCGGTCCTCGGCGGCGGCGGTATCCGGCCCGAGAATCACCCGAGACTCGGCGCGGTCGCTGATCTGTTGCGCCGCCGGAAACCGAATCAGGTGCGCGACGGCATTCACGCCCTCGACCTTGCCGCCGATCCGCTGCGCCTCGCGGCCGGACTCGTAGCGTTGGGCGACGCCGACGGGTTTGTCGCCGGCCCCGGAATCCCGGCTCCCCTGCTCGCCGAAGTCTCCGAGTGGACGCTGGGACCTCCGGCCGATGGCACCGTGGGCGCGGCGCACTGGCTCCTGCTCCCCGATGGATCGCTCATCGGGATGGCCGATTGCCTTTTTGCGTGTGCGCCCGGCGCGCAGGAACGAGCCGCCCTGGCGGTCGTCGTGGCAAAGGCGCACGGTCTCCTGGGGAATGGCGCACCGCGGGTCGGGTTCCTCGCGGGTCCCCCCGGAACGGACGATGGTGAGGTCGCGGAGGCGGCGGCCGCCGGATTTGCGGAGCGCCTCCCGGGCACTATCGCGACGACCGACCGGCAGGTGAGGTTTCGGGAGCGGACGAACGTTCTCATATTCCCGGGGTGCGCCGCGGGGTACCTGGCGCTGCGGACGGCGCGTGAGCTGGCCGGGGCGCTGCTGCTGGGACCGCTCTTGCTCGGGCCGCCCGGCGTCATCATGGGTGTGGCCGAGGATGCGAGCGATGAGGAGATGGCCGGCACCGTCGCGCTGGCGGCACTGATTGCCGGAGGCGCAGGCACCTGAAGGAGGGAGTGCATGGGATTCACCAAGGTACAGAACGACGGCGTGGCGGTCCTCAAAGTAGAGGGCCAGCTGATCGTGGGAAACCGCCAGGAGCTCAAGGGCCTCGTGCAGGACGGTCTCGATCGCGGTGAGCGAAAGTTCGTGATCGACTGCACCCAGACCGGCTACATCGATTCCTCCGGTCTTGGCGCGCTGGTTTCGCTCTCGAAAAAAGTGCGCGAACAGGGGGGAGAGCTCCGGATTGCGGGTCTCAACGAGGACCTCCGCGCGTTGTTCGAGCTCACCAAGCTCGACACGCTCTTCCACATCTCCCCGACCGCGGCCGAGGCCCTCGCGGGCTTCTGACATGGACGACGGCGTCGCGGCGCCCCTGCGCCTGTGCGTTCGCCGCTCGATGGCGCAACCCGAGCCGGCGGAGGACGGCGCCGCTCCGGCCATCGTCTGGGTCGGCATCAGGGTCCCGGCCGACGTTCGCTGTGTCGAGGAGGCGGTCGAGCTCATGGCACGGCACTGCTTTGCCGGAGCCGTCCCCTCGCGCCGCACCAGCTTCCGGTTGCGTGTCCTCCTGGCGGAAGCGCTCACCAACAGCATTCTCTTCGGCGCCCAGGGCGATCCCAACCGCACCGTCAGCGTGTCCGCTGTGCTGGGATCCGGAACGATTCGCCTCGAGGTCACCGACGACGGCCCCGGATTCGATCCGAAGGCGGTGACCGACCCGACGTCGCCCACCGCGTTGAGCCGCCCCGTCGGCCGCGGTCTCTTCCTGATCCGGAACCTCGCCGACCAGGTCGAATTCAATGCACAGGGGAATACCATCTGGATGACGCTGCCGCGCGCCTGACGCGGTTACGCCCCATCCTCGAAGCATTCGATGGCGCCGCCCCGGCGCGTCCGCGACTCTGGCGGGCCGAAGCGGGAGCGCTCACGCTCGCCTATGGCGCCGATCCCTTGTCCAGGCTGGTCATTCCCCCGGGAGCCTCGGAGATCGCATCGCCGGAGGGAGGCACCATCAGGCCACTCGGTGCCGGCGGCTCGCTCTGGCTGGAGACTCCGGGGGGAAAAGAGGGGGATGCGATGCTCGCCCTCTTCAGTCTCTTCCTCCGGGCGGACCGGGAGACCGAGCATCTGACCGAGGAGCTTGCGACGCGGTACGAGGAAATCGATCTGCTCTACACCCTCAACGACATTCTCGGGCAGGCGCTCCGTCTCGAGGACGCGGCAGGCACGATCATCCGGGAGGTGAGTGATGTCGTCGGCGCGGCACGGGCGTCACTTGCCGTGCTGGATGACGACGCCCGTCTCCTCCGCATCGTCGCCGTGCAGGGGTTCGACGGCAGCTCCGCGGGCCACATCCCGGTCGACGATCCCGATTCCGTGGCGGCGCGCGCGGTGCGCGAAGGCGAGCCGCAGGTCGGTGATGCCGGCCGGCAGGGGAGCGCGAGCCGGGGCTATCGTGGCGGCGCGTATATGAGTGTGCCGATCACCTACCGCACGCCGGGGGGCGTCTCGCGCTGCGTCGGCGTGATCAACCTGACCGACCGGATCCGCGAAGGACGCTTCAGCGCGACCGATCAGAAGCTCGTCACCGCCGCGGCCAATCAGATCGGCGCCGCAATCGAGCTGGCCCGGCTCATGGACCGGCAGCGTGAGCAACAGCGGCTCCAGGATCAGCTCGAGGTCGCGCATCACCTCCAGCGGTCGCTGCTCCCCTCGCCCGACGTGCTCCGGGGAGATGCCGAGGTCGCGGTGCGCTGCATGCAGGCCGAGCGCGTCGGGGGAGATTTCTACTACTTCAACCGGCTCGGCCTCGGGCTCGTCGGGGTGATGGTGGGCGACGTATCGTCGCACGGCATCTCCGCCGCGATCGTGATGGCGGCGGTGATGTCAGCCGCGGGGATTCACGCCGCCGGAGGCGACACACCCGACCGGGCGCTCGCGGCGCTCGGCGACAGTCTCTCCGGCAAGCTCGCGTCCTCCGACACCTACCTCACGGTCATCTACGGCATTCTCGATCCTATCAATCGCCGGCTCACCTGGGCGAACGCGGGCCATCCCCACGCCTTTCGTTTCCCGGCGGAGGGTGATCCCGTGCGGCTCGAATCGACCGCGCCTCCACTCGGACTCGGCACCATGGAGATCGGCTGCCGCAGCGTGGACTGGACGGCCGGAAAGGATCTGCTCTGCGCCTGGACCGACGGCCTGGTCGACGCGGAGAATCACGCCGGCGAGCGCTTCGGCGAGGCGCGCCTCCTTTCCCTCCTCGCTGCTCGCCGCGGCTGGAGTCCCGAGCTGATCGTCGAAGACGTGATGGCACAGGCCGATGCGTTCTCACCGCATCCCGCCGACGACCGCACGCTGCTCGTCCTCCGGCTCTGATCGTGCGGCCCCGGAAACGGTTTGGCCAGCACTTCCTCAATCATCGCGCCATTCTCGACCGGATCGCGGAGGCGCTCGCGCCCGGCAGGGGCGACCTGGTGCTCGAGATCGGTCCGGGGAAAGGCGCGCTGACCGAGGCGCTGGCGTCGCGCGGCGCGCGCATCGTCGCGATCGAGAAGGACCGGGATCTGGTGCCGCTGGTGCGGGACCGGGTCCCCGGCGCACGCATCGTCGAGGGAGACGCGCTCACGCTCGACTGGCGGGACGTCTCGGGGGCCGGTCCCGACGAGCCGCTCCTGGTCACCGGAAACATTCCCTACAACATCACGACGCCGCTGCTCGATCGTGCCCTCGCGCCGCCCCGCCCCGCGCGGATCGTCTTCCTGGTGCAGAAAGAAGTCGCCGACCGCATCGCTGCGCCGCCGGGGAACAAGGTGTACGGGGCGCTGAGCGTCGGAATACAGTCGGTCGCGCGGATCGAGAAACTCTTCACGGTGCCGGCCGGCGCGTTCGTTCCTCCGCCCAAGGTGGACTCGGCGGTCATCCGGCTGGTGCCGCTGGAACGTCCTCTCGTGCCCGAGGCGTGGCTTCGCGCCTTCCGTATCCTGGTCGTGGGACTCTTCGGCTACCGGAGAAAGCAGCTGGTTCGCGGGTTGCGCGAGCTCACCGGGTGGCCTGCGGAACGGGTGACTGCCGTCCTCCACCGGGTCGGGATCGCGCCGGCGCTACGCCCCGAGATGGCGGCGCCGGAAGACTTCAGTCGGCTTCTCGCGGTTCTCATTGACGAGGGGTGGCACCCGGACTAGCTTTGTGAAAACTTTCACAATGCCAGTGCCCGTGCGCAAGATCGCTGAATCCACCGTCCGCCGTCTCTCGCTCTACCTGCGATTCCTCGAGGAATTCGAGGAGCAGGGAGCAACCACCGTCAGCTCCGAGGCCCTCGCCTCACGGGGTGGGACGACGTCCGCGCAAGTCCGGAAGGATCTGTCGTTCTTCGGCTCCTTCGGCAAGCGGGGCCTCGGCTACCTGGTGCCCGAGCTCAAGACCCGTCTCAGTGATATCCTGGGACTCGATCGCCGCTACCGGGTCGTCGTGGTCGGGGCGGGGAAGATCGGAAGCGCGCTGATGCAGTACGGCGGCTTCCGATCCCGCGGATTCGATCTCGTCGCGATCTACGACAACGATCCGAAAAAGATCGGCCGCGAATGGAACGGGCTGGTGGTCAGGAACGTGTCGGAGCTGGAACGGGATCTCGAGCGCGAGCCGGCTGAAATCGCGGCGGTCGTGACACCTTCCGAGGCTGCCCAAGGGGTGGCGGACCGTCTGGTGCGCTGTGGGATCACCGCCATCCTGAATTTTGCGCCGGTACAGCTTTCCGTCCCGGAGCCGGTGACGGTGAAGACGGTTAATCTTGTCCTTGAGCTTGAAGCCCTGTCCTACGTCCTAGCTAACCGGTAGCGAACAGCGAATAGCGAAGCGCGAAGAGGTCTCACGGGTAAGTCCACTTCGCGCTTCGCTACTCGCTACTCGCTTATCTTGATTCATGCCGCACATCAGCGTCACGTCCGAAATCGGCGCCCTGGGGGCGGTGCTCGTGCACACCCCGGGCCTCGAGCTGGAAGCGGTGACGCCGGGGAATCGGGAAGATTTTCTCTATGATGACCTGATCGGCCTCGAGGTATCGGCCCGGGAGCACGCCCGGCTCAAGGCGGTGCTCCGGCGGTTCGCGACGGTGCATGAAATCGGGGATCTGCTGGTCGAGGTGCTGGAGCAGCGGGAAGCGCGCGACTACCTGATTTCCCGGACGATGGATGTCGTTCCCTCGGAGCCGCTGGCCCAGCAGCTCGGCAAACTCCCGGCGGACGCCATCGTGAAAATGGTCATCGAGGGAACCGAGGAGATTCCGGGACCCATCGCGAGCGCGCTCAACGAAATCGGATTCGTCCTCCCTCCCTTGCCGAACCTTTTCTTTCCGCGCGATATCGGAATGGTCATCGGCGGCCACGCGGTGGTCGGCTCGATGCGTTACGGCACCCGGTGGACCGAAGAGCTCCTCATCAAGACCCTGTTCGCATTTCACCCCGCGCTCGCCAACGACGGCATCCTTTACGACGGATCCGAGGAGCGCCGGAGCAACTACACCCTCGAAGGCGGCGACGTCCACGTACTGCGGGACGACCTCCTCCTGGTGGGGTTCAGTGAGCGTTCCTCACCCGGCGCGCTCGACCGGCTCTCCGACTCGGTGTTCGAGCGCGGCGGCGTGCGCGACGTGATCGTTGTCGTGATGCCGAACAACGCGACGGCGATTCACCTCGACATGCTGTTCACCCACGTCGACCGCGAGCTCTGTGTGGTGTTCCCCCCGAGTTTCATCGGCCCCGAGCGGCTGACGATCCTCCATCGCAAAAAGGGCGAGACCGGCGTGCGCGAACAGCCCGATCTCTTCACCGCGCTGGCCCAGGTGGGGATGCCGCTGGAGCCGGTGCTCGCGGGCGGCACCCGGCGGCTCGCCCAGGAGCGGGAGCAGTGGGCCTCGGGCTGCAATTTTCTCGCGACCGCGCCGGGAGTGATCGTGAGCTACGCCCGGAACGAGGAAACGCTGCGGCAGCTTTCGGACGCGGGTTTTGCCATCCTCCCCAGCGCCGAGTTCCTCGCCGACAGCGCGCTCCCCTCGGGGCGGACCGCCATCACCATCGAAGGCGGTGAGCTGGTGCGCGGTGGGGGCGGTCCCCGATGCATGACCATGCCGATCCTGCGAGCCGAGCCGTGACCGGAGGTCTCGCCGCGGTGCCGGCATCGACGCTCGTGGACCGGGCGCTGGCGGCGCTCGTCGACTCCGCGCGATCGGCGGAATGGCTCGCGATTCACATCCTGGGCCTGCCGAGCGTTCCCGATATCGTTGCCGAGCGGCTCGCGATCGCCCTGCTCGGGGCCGACCCGCGCGTCCGCCGCCTCGCCGATGGCCGCTGGAGCCTGATCGCGGCGGCGACCGGGCAGCCGCTGATCGAAGAGTGCGCCTTTGCCGTCGTGGACGTGGAAACCACCGGGATGCGCGCCTCGGGGGACGACCGGATCACCGAGATCGCCGTCGTGCTGGTCCACGGCGAGCGGCGCGAGCTGCTCTTCGAATCGCTGATCAATCCGGGGCGGCCGATCCCGGCGATGATCAGCTCCATGACCGGCATCACAGAAAGCATGGTGCGAGCCGCACCGCGATTCGAGGAAGTGGCCGGCCAGGTGCTCGATGCGCTCTCCGGCCGGGTCTTCGTCGCCCACAACGCGCGCTTCGACTGGGGGTTCGTCTCGGCGGAAGTGCGCAGAGCCCGCGACCAGCGCCTCGACGGTGCGCGGCTCTGCACCGTGCGGCTCGCCCGGAGGCTGGTCGAGGGCGCGGTGTCCTGCTCGCTCGGCGCGCTGAGCGAGCGATTCGCATTCGAGAATCCCGCCCGCCATCGCGCGGCGGGCGACGCCCTGGTCACCGCGCAGTTGTTGCACCGGCTCCTGTGCCTGGCCCGGGACGCCGGCGCTCGGACCGTGTCGGATCTCGAAGCGCTCCAGGGGGCCAGGGCCCGCACCTCACGGGCTTCCAGCTTCCCGCCCCCAGCACCCAGCACCCAACCGCCATGTCCCTGACGCATGCATTCACCCTCGGCACCCTGAAGTGTCACTCCCTTGAGAGCGGTACCCAGCGCCTCGATGGCGGGGCGATGTTCGGCGTCGTACCCAAGCCGCTCTGGTCGCGGCGCATCACTCCGGACGACCGCAACCGGATTCCGCTGGCCATGCGCTGCCTCCTGATCGAGCATCCCGATGGACTGACGCTCATCGACACGGGGCTCGGCAACAAGGAGGACGCCAAGTTCCGGGATATTTACGGCGTCGAAAACGGCGGCCCGGGAGGCCGGACCATGCTGGAGGCGGCGCTTGCCGAGGCGGGCGTCACGCCCGCCGACGTCCGGTGGGTCATCAATACGCATCTGCACTTCGATCATGCCGGGGGTAATACCTGGGAGGAGTACGACAAGAACGGCGTCGCGGTGGGAGGCGCCAAGCTCACCTTTCCGAACGCCACCTATGTCGTTCAGTGGGGGGATCTCGACTTCGCCCGTCACCCGAACGAGCGGACCCGCGCGTCGTACCTCCCGCACAACTTCGAGCCGATCGCGGAAGCGGGGAAGTGGAAGCTCCTCCATGGTGACGTCGACGTGCTCCCCGGCATCTCGGTGCGGGTGACACCGGGACATGTCCCCTATCACCAAAGTGTGCTGATTCGAAGCGGGGGCACGACACTCTTCTATCTCGCCGACGTGATGCCCACGCGCCACCACCTCCCGCTGCCCTGGATCATGGGATACGACCTGGAGCCGCTGCGCACCCTGGAATCGAAACGGAAGCTGGTGCGAGAGGCGCTCGACGAAGAGTGGTGGCTCTTCTTCGAGCACGATCCCGATGTCGTCATGGGACGAATCGGAGAGGGAGAGAAGGGACTCGAGATCGCGGCGGCCGTCCCGAAGCCCACAGCGTAGTGGCTATTCCTTCCTCGCCTTGAGCGCTTCGAGCTCCTGAAGCAGGCGCTCGAGTAGGTACCGGCGCCGCGCTTCGTTGACCGGGCGCCGGGGGGTCGGAAACTTCATCGCCAGCGGATCACGGCTCCAGTCCTGCAAATAGACCCCTGAGTGTGCCGTGGCGACGCAGTCCACGGTGAGCTCCACGCCGTCGCGGCTCAGGTACGTCACGACATAGCCATTCTTGGGAGGCGATCCGAGCACTGTATTCGACCTCAGCGCCCGCTCGATGCTCAGGACGGTTCCCCCGATGGACGCAATGTGGTCTTCGATCTGTTCGCGGGCTTTGACGCCGGCATACCACTGCAAGACAATGACGACGAGACCCAGGAAAATGAGCCAGAGGATGGTCCCCATTCAGCTCGCACTCCCAGTCTTCCTGGCCACGAAGATCAGCTCCCCCGGGTAGTTCATTCCGTACGGACTCCTGTCGTAGCCTGAATACAGGTGTACTACTTCGAATCCCGCGCGTCCCAGGAGGTGCTCGGCCTCGAACCGGAAGAGGTAGCGCATCCTGAACGCGTGCACGAGCCGCTCACGGCGTGCGTCGGGATGAAGCACATCGTAGATCAGCTCGACCTCGTTCACCTGCGCGGCGCGGTCGTGGGACACGATGCGATGACTCCGGCTCACCCGCCGCCCGTCCGGCATCGAGAAGTCCGGACCCTCGGCGACTTCCTGTCCCACCGGCCGGTTCGCCAATGCATCGAGCGAGGGGTTGAACAGATCCAGTATCAGCGTTCCCCCGGGCGCGAGATGCCGGGAAATGCCGGCGAGGCAGGAAAGCTGTTCTTCCACGGTGACGAGGTGCTGGAAGGGCCGGAACGGCAGGGTGACCAGCGTGAACTTCCGCTCGAGGTCGAACTGCCGCATGTCCCCCTGGACCAGCTGCACTCGTGCCTGTGTCGCCGCCGGTTCGTCCAGCAGTCGGCGGCGGCACTCGCCAAGCATGCTCGGCGACATGTCGAGTCCGATGATGTCGATTCCCGCGCGTGCCGTCGGGATGAGCACCCGCCCGGTGCCGCAGCCGAGCTCGAGCACCGGGGACCCCGCCTCCCGGGCCGCCTCGACGAAGAAGGCCACGTCAGGCCGCTCGCGGTACACCCCCACGTGGTCGTAGAGGTCGGCGACCATGGCGTACTCGTCGTGCTCATGCGCCACCCGGCCACCTCCTGGCAAGCTCTGCGTACACCTCGACCGCGGTCTCCAGGAGCGACACCCGGCAGAACTCGTCGGTTTTGTGCGCCATCTCCGGTTGCCCGGGCCCGAGGATGACGGTCGGCGGATTACCGAAGGCAGCCGTCAGCACCGATGCGTCGGTAAAGTAGGGCACTCCCGCGGGGCGGGGGCGCCTGCCGAGCACGCCCTCCATCAGGTCGAAGACGCTCCGGATCCATGGATCGCCCGGATCGGTTTCCACCGAGGCGGCGCCTTCGAGCCGCTCGATCCTCACGTCCGTGCCGAGCTCGCGCTGCAGGCGATCCAGCAAAACCTCTTCGCGCTGGGCGGGCAACAGGCGAATGTCGACGCCGATCGAGGCGGCATCGGCGACCGTGTTGATGCTGGTCCCCCCGTCGATCGTTCCGATATTGAGGGTGGGCGAGCCGAGCAGCGGATGCGGCTCGGCCTCGAAGTCGAAGCCCCGGAGGTACCCGATGACTTCCGCCATGCGATGGATCGCATTGACGCCGAGCTCGGGCATCGAGCCATGGGCGGAAACTCCACGCGTGGTGATCCGGTAGCGTACGCAGCCCTTGTGGGCAACGAGCGGCAGATTCTCGCTCGGTTCTCCCACGACCAGCGCCCCGACGGTACCGTGCAGATCCAGGCTCTCGGCCAGATGCCGGGCGCCCTCGCAGGAGGTTTCCTCACCCGCCGTGATGGCGAGGAGGATCCCCGCTTTCGGTCCCCGCAGCATCGAGTGCCGGATGGCCATCGTCACCATGGCGGCCACCGCCGCCTTCATGTCGGAGGCGCCCCGGCCGTAGAGGCGATTGTCCACCACTTCGCCGCCAAACGGGTCGTGCCGCCATGGCAGCGCCCCGAGGGGAACAGTGTCGAGATGTCCGGTAAAGCCCAGGGGGGGCCTGCCGTCGCCGCCCGGCAGGGACGCGAGAAGGGTGGTGCGTTCCGGCGCAAATTCGAAATAGCGGGTCTCATAACCCGCGGCCGCGAGCAGGTCACCGAGGAGGTGCGCGGCGGCCGACTCGTTCCCGGGCGGATTGATCGTGTCCAGCGCGAGGAGGCGCCGGGCCAGCGCGAGCGCCGGGGAGCCGGCGCCTCCCGGGGTCACCGGACCTGGAAGGTCAGCGTCGCCCAGTTCGAGACATAGTCCGTGACTCCACCGGTCGCCTTCACCATCGAGATGAACTTGACGTAGTAGGTCCCTCGCCGCGGAACGCTGATGGTCACCTCCCCGTCGGACCCGGTCCGCAGGGTTTGCACCGGGAGTCTGGCCTCCCCGGTGCTCCGTCCCCCGGCGAGCACGGCGAGATTCGCGACCGGCGTGCCATTGACGAGCGCGCGCACGCGCAGGCGACCCCCGGGCTTCAGCGAGTACGGATTGTCCAGAGGAATGATTTCGGCGGGATAGCCGAGGACCGACGCATAACCGTCGCTCCGTGCGGTGCCGACCTGCAGCACCGCCTTGACGTGCTTGGCGTACCGCTCACTCGCGGAATCGGCGGCGGTGCCATCGTGTTTCCGGGCGTCGAGGACTTCGGTCAGGCCCTCTTCTTCCAGGTACCCGGCGAATTCCTTGCCGCTGATCTTGAGCTGGCTCGGGCGGGTCGAGAGTCCCAGCACGTAGGTGCCGGCGCCCTCCGTCGCGATACGAAGAAAGGTGGTATCTCCGCGCGCGGTCACCACGGAGGTGTCGTACCGGACCCGTTCTCGAGGGGCGATGAGGCTGATATCGGCGATCCGGTTCCGGTCGATCGAATTCTCGCTGGTGCTGAAGGTGCCATTGAGCAGCGGCACGATGACGGCCGTGTTTTCGGCGAGGAAGAAGCTCCGCAGCCGGAGAAACATGTCGTGCGCGCTGAGCACCGTGGTCAGACCCAGGCAAAGCGTGCCGAGGACGGCGAGCGATCTACGCATGAAACACCTCTGTCGGTTCGGTGTGGTGTTCCTGCAATCTAAGGCCGCCATTGACAAACGCCGGGGCGGGCCGCAAATCTCCGGGTAGAGCGCAGTGGGGCGCCACCTGTCCGCGGCAAGGGAGACTACTCCCACCCAA